>Ga0187852_1000500_pt1 | contig 42289 bp, 37 predicted proteins | sample June2016WEW_6_40_FD_134511 | JGI IMG/M metagenome (GOLD analysis project Ga0187852, IMG submission 134511) | Peatland microbial communities from SPRUCE experiment site at the Marcell Experimental Forest, Minnesota, USA - June2016WEW_6_40 | ecosystem: Environmental > Terrestrial > Soil > Wetlands...
CCTGACCCGTAGGACTATCCGGCGAGGCGTCTTCAAGTCGGTCGCCGACCTTCAGGGCGCCATTCGCGCCTATATTCGACGTCAGAACGCCGATCCCACGCCCTTCATCTGGACGAAACCCGCGAAACCATCCTCGCAAAGCTCAGGCGACTGCCTGAACCATCCGACTGACTCCGTGCACTAGAATGCGAAAGAGCGCCCCCGGCGGGGACGCTCCAAGTTTGCACACCTTTGTGTAATGGCTGGGCCTCAGCCCCCCATCTTCTTCATCAGCGCTTCCGAAATCTCGAAATTCGCATAGACCGTCTGCACGTCATCGTTGTCTTCCAGCGCGCCGATCAGTTTCAGGATTTTCTCGCCCGCCTCGTCGTCGACCTGAATGGTGTTTTGCGGCTTCCAGCCGAGCACGGCCTTGCGCGGCTCGCCGAATTTGGCCTCCAACTTCTGCGCTACGGAGCGGAGGGCCTCGATCGACGTCACGATCTCGTGGCCGTGTTCGCTCGATGTTACGTCGTCGGCACCGGCGTCGATGGCGGCCTCCAGCATTTGGTCCTCAGTCGCAACCTTGGCGTCGAATTCGATCAGCCCGACATGGTCGAACATGAAGGAGACCGCGTTGGTTTCGGCCAAGGCGCCGCCCGATTTGGTGAAATACGAGCGCACTTCGCCGGCCGTGCGGTTGCGATTGTCGGTCAGCGCCTCGACGATCACCGCGACGCCGCCCGGCGCATAGCCTTCGTAACGCACCTCGTCGTAATTTTCGGCATCGGCGCCCGAGGCCTTTTTGATGGCGCGGTCGATATTGTCCTTGGGCATGTTTTCCGCGCGGGCCGCGAGCACGGCGGCGCGAAGACGGGCGTTCATGGCCGGATCGGGCAGGCCCATCTTGGCCGCCACGGTGATTTCGCGGGCCAGTTTCGAGAAGAGCTTGGAGCGGATCGCGTCCTGCTTGCCCTTCTTGTGCATGATGTTCTTAAACTGACTATGGCCCGCCATGCCTTTTCCCGCCGTCTCTTCTCGTGAATCAGAACAGGCTGCATAAACCCATGGCGCGCGGAAGGGAAGAATGCCATTGCGGGGGCGTCCCCCGCCGGCCGCTCCGGCGGCTTTCGTCTTTTCCGGAGCGCTCTTACGCGCATGTTTTCGAAAGCGGTGGCCTCGATACGGCCAAAACGCGCGAAATATCTTCGCCACGGGTGGTTTGGCGGCTGCGCCAGGAATCCGTGGCGGCAAAATCCGCCCGCACTCCGCAAATTCGAGAAATTAAAAAATCTTTTTGATTTCAATATTTTAATTTAACACGTTTTGGTTTTGCCCTGGAGGTCCGCAGTTGTGAAACCCGGCTTGTCCCCGGGCCGGCGAGATCCTTGGCCCAGACGGCCGAGTCAGGGTTGCACATGAAAAAGCCTTATGTTACGGACCCGTCGCCGAGCGGGGTGGAGCCTTAGACATCACCCCGCATCCTCAGCAACGCATCGCTTGCTTGCAAATCGCGGACAATCTGTCCGCTCGATTTGCCTGAGCTCGCGAGCGTGTCGATAGAATTTAGGGGCAGCGATTGGCGAAAGAGGAAACACTCGTCTCGGGAATGTCCGGGCGCTATGCGCAAGCCTTGTTCGAACTTGCCAAGGAATCCAAGACGACGGACCAAGTCGCGGCCGATCTCGCGGGCTTCCGTGCGCTGCTCGCCGAAAGCAGCGATCTCGTCCGGTTCGTGAAGAGCCCGGTGTTCACCGCCGCGGAGCAAGTCGCCGCGCTCGGCGCCATTCTCACCAAGGCGGGAATCGCGGGTCAAGCCGCCAAATTTCTCAAGCTGGTCGCCACCAAGCGCCGCTTGTTCGCTATCGAAGACATGATTGCTGGCTATGAGCGTCTTTACGATGCCTCGCGCGGAGTGACCCGCGCCGAAGTCACGGTCGCCGAACCTTTGAAGGACGCGCATGTCGAGGCGCTGAAGAGCGCTCTTGTGGACGTCGCGGGAAGCCAGAGTGTCGAAGTCGCCATCAAGGTCGATCCGTCGATCCTTGGCGGCCTCATCGTCAAGCTCGGCTCCCGGATGGTCGACTCGTCCTTGAAGACTAAACTCAATCTGATTCGCACACGTATGAAAGAGGTCGGCTGATGGATATCCGCGCCGCTGAAATTTCGTCGATCCTCAAGAACGAGATCGCCAGTTTCGGTAATGAAGCTGAAGTCACCGAAGTCGGGCAGGTTCTGTCCGTCGGTGACGGTATCGCCCGCGTCTACGGGCTCGACAACGTCCAAGCGGGCGAGATGGTCGAGTTCGAAAGCGGCACGCAGGGCATGGCGCTGAATCTCGAAAGCGACAATGTCGGTATCGTTATTTTCGGCACCGACCGCGACATCAAGGAAGGCCAGACGGTCAAGCGCACCGGCGCCATCGTGGACGTTCCCGTCGGCAAGGGTCTGCTCGGCCGCGTCGTCGATGCGCTCGGCAATCCGATCGACGGCAAGGGCCCGATCGTGGCCGACCACCGCGCCCGCGTCGACGTGAAGGCGCCGGGCATCATTCCCCGCAAGTCGGTGCATGAGCCGATGGCGACCGGCCTCAAGGCCATCGACGCCTTGATCCCGATCGGCCGTGGCCAGCGCGAGCTGATCATCGGCGACCGTCAGACCGGCAAGACCGCTGTCGCGCTCGACGCGATCTTGAACCAGAAGTCCCTCAACCAGGGGACGGACGAGAACGCCAAGCTTTATTGCGTCTACGTGGCGATCGGCCAGAAGCGCTCGACCGTCGCGCAATTCGTGAAGGTGCTCGAAGAGCACGGCGCGCTGGAATATTCGATCATCGTCGCGGCGACTGCGTCCGACCCTGCTCCGATGCAGTTCTTGGCGCCCTTCGCCGGTTGCGCCATGGGCGAATATTTCCGCGACAATGGCATGCATGCCTTGATCGTTTACGACGATCTTTCCAAGCAGGCCGTCGCCTACCGCCAGATGTCGCTTCTGCTGCGCCGCCCGCCGGGCCGCGAAGCCTATCCCGGCGACGTGTTCTATCTCCATTCGCGTCTGCTCGAGCGGTCCGCCAAGCTCAACGATTCCCGTGGCGGCGGTTCCTTGACCGCGCTGCCGGTCATCGAGACCCAGGCCAACGACGTGTCGGCCTATATTCCGACCAACGTGATCTCGATCACCGACGGTCAGATCTTCTTGGAAACCGATCTGTTCTACCAGGGCATCCGCCCGGCGGTGAACGTCGGTCTGTCGGTCTCGCGCGTCGGCTCCTCGGCGCAGACGAAGTCGATGAAAAAGGTCGCCGGCAAGATCAAGGGCGAGCTTGCTCAATATCGCGAAATGGCGGCCTTCGCGCAGTTCGGTTCGGATCTCGATCCGGCGACGCAGAAGCTTCTGGCCCGTGGCGCCCGCCTGACCGAATTGCTGAAGCAGGCGCAATTCTCGCCGTTGAAGACGGAAGAGCAGGTCTGCGTGATTTACGCCGGCGTCAACGGCTATCTCGACCCGCTGCCTGTCGACAAGGCGCGGCCGTTCGAAGACGCTTTGCTGGCGGCGCTGCGCACCAAGCACACTGATCTCTTGGAGACGATCCGCGCCTCCAAGGATTTGTCCGATAGCTCCGCCGCCGCCCTCAAGGCTGTCGTCGAAGGTATCGCTAAACTCTTCGTTTAAGTCTCTTCGCGCCCCATCCCGCCACGGATGGGGCGTCCTTAGATATCGTACCCCGCCGCGGCTGAACGCGGCGGGTTGGCCTTCGAGACGGATGAACAATGCCCTCGCTAAAGGACCTCCGGAACCGCATCTCCTCCGTCAAGGCGACGCAGAAGATCACTAAGGCGATGCAGATGGTCGCCGCGGCCAAACTGCGCCGCGCGCAGCTGGCGGCGGAAGCCGCGCGTCCTTACGCCGAGCGCATGGAAAAGGTGCTGGCGGCCCTCAAGAGCGGAATGGGCGCTGGCTCCAATGCACCGGCCCTTCTCGCCGGCACGGGATCCGATCAGACCCATTTGCTCGTGGTTTGCAGCGCCGAGCGCGGCCTTTGCGGTGGCTTCAACGCCTCCATCGCGCGTCTCGCTCGCGATAAGGCCAATGCCCTGCTGCGCGAAGGCAAGAGCGTCAAGATCATCTGTGTCGGCCGGAAAGCCAATGACGTACTGCGCCGCCAGTTCGGTGACAAGATCATCGAACTGATCGAATTGCGCGGGATCAAGTCCCTGACTTATCCGGTCGCCGAGCCGATCGGCACCAAGATCATCGAGATGTTCCATCGCGGCGAATTCGATGTCGCGACATTGTTCTTCTCCAAATTCCATTCCGTGATCATGCAAGTGCCGACGGCGCTTCAGTTGATCCCCCTGCAAATCCCGGCCAAGACGGGTGTGGCGGCGGGGTCGCGCGCGGCTTACGAATACGAGCCGGACGAGGAGGAAATCCTCACCGCGCTGTTGCCACGTAATATTTCCGTGCAGGTGTTCCGCGCTCTTCTCGAGAACGCCGCGTCCGAACAGGGCGCGCGGATGAGCGCGATGGATAGCGCCACCCGCAACGCCGGTGAAATGATCAAGAAGCAGACGATGCTCTATAACCGCTCCCGTCAGGCTATGATCACCAAGGAACTCATCGAAATCATCTCGGGCGCCGAAGCGCTCTAAACCGCGACTGCCGCGTTCACGCGCGCCTGAACTTTTAAAGAGGATCGAGACCATGGCCGAAGCCGCCGCCACCAATAAGCCCACCGGGCACATCACCCAGGTCATCGGCGCCGTCGTCGATGTGAAATTCGAAGGCCATATGCCGGAGATTCTCAACGCGCTCGAGACATCGAACAACGGCAATCGCCTGGTTCTCGAAGTGGCCCAGCATCTCGGAGAACATGGCGTGCGCTGCATCGCCATGGACATTTCGGAAGGCCTGACTCGTGGCCAGCCCGTCACAGATACCGGCGCGCCGATCATGGTGCCCGTCGGGGATCAGACGCTCGGCCGCATCATCAACGTCATCGGCGAGCCGGTCGACGAACTCGGCCCGGTCGAAACCGAATACAAGCGCGCCATCCATCAGCCCGCGCCGTCCTACGCCGATCAGGCCACGGAATCGCAAATTCTGGTCACCGGCATCAAGGTCGTCGATCTGCTCGCGCCTTACGCCAAGGGCGGTAAGATCGGCCTGTTCGGCGGCGCCGGCGTCGGCAAGACCGTGCTGATCATGGAACTCATCAACAATGTCGCCAAGGCGCACGGCGGTTATTCCGTGTTCGCCGGCGTCGGCGAGCGCACGCGCGAAGGCAACGATCTTTATCACGAAATGATCGAGTCCAAGGTCAATGTCGATCCGCACGAGCATGGCGGTTCGGCGGCCGGCTCCAAATGCGCCCTCGTCTATGGCCAGATGAACGAACCTCCGGGCGCCCGCGCCCGCGTCGCGCTGACCGGCCTCACGATCGCGGAAGATTTCCGCGACAAGGGCCAGGACGTGCTGTTCTTCGTCGACAACATCTTCCGCTTTACGCAGGCGGGTTCGGAAGTGTCCGCGCTTCTCGGTCGCATTCCTTCCGCCGTGGGCTATCAGCCGACGCTCGCGACCGACATGGGCGCCTTGCAAGAGCGCATCACCACCACGACCAAGGGTTCGATCACGTCGGTGCAGGCCATCTACGTCCCGGCCGACGACTTGACCGATCCGGCGCCCGCGACCTCCTTCGCCCATTTGGACGCGACGACGGTGTTGTCGCGCTCGATCGCGGAAAAGGGCATTTATCCCGCGGTCGATCCGCTCGACTCGACCTCGCGCATGCTCTCGCCTCTCGTCGTCGGCGAGGAGCATTATTCGGTTGCCCGCCGCGTTCAACAGACCTTGCAGCGCTACAAGTCCTTGCAAGACATTATCGCCATTCTCGGCATGGACGAATTGTCGGAAGACGACAAATTGACGGTGGCCCGCGCGCGCAAGATCGAGCGCTTCCTGTCGCAGCCCTTCCATGTCGCGGAAATCTTCACGGGTTCGCCGGGCAAGCTGGTTTCGCTCGAAGACACGATCAAGGGCTTCAAGGGTCTCGTCGACGGCAATTACGATCACTTGCCGGAAGCGGCCTTCTACATGGTCGGCTCCATCGAGGAAGCCGAAGCCAAGGCGCAGAAGATGAAGGCCGAGGCTTGATCTAGCCTTTACCGCTGGCCGGATCCCACGATCCGGCCGCGTTCAATTGTCAAGGGACGTATGTCATGGCCGCCTTTTCCTTCGAACTCGTATCGCCCGAAAAACTCGTGTTTTCCGGTGAAGTCGATGCCGTCGTCGTGCCCGGCTTGGAAGGCGAGTTCACGGTTCTTCGCGATCACGCGCCGTTCTTGACCACGCTGAAGCCTGGCGTGATCGAGATCGATGTTGGGCCGAAGAAGGAAAAGCTCTTCGTGCGCGGCGGGTTCGCCGACATATCTCCCTCGGGCTTCACCGTGCTGGCGGAGCAAGTGATTCCCCTCGCCGATCTGACGGCCGCGACGCTCGATGCCGATATCGAGGCGGCCGAGGCCGTGCTGAAAGCAGCCGTTGGAAACGACTCGCAGCGCATCGCCTTGGAAAAGCGCGATCAGCTCCGCGAGCTGAAGGCCGCGCTGAAGCTGTAAAATATAACGTCGCGCGATGATGTATCGAATCGCGCGATCGCCAACACTTGGCGCTTGGCGGCCATATTGGCATGCCAGCAATCGTGAGAATCGACGATCGATGATAGGCCGGGCTAGGTTTGAGCTTCGCTCACGAGCTTGAAACCTGGAGGCCGGGCATGAATCGTTGGGTCAAACTTCTGCTTCTCGGAGTTTCCATACCGGCCGTCGCCTTCGCTGCCCTGTTGATCTATTCCGTATATTTGGACAGGACCGCATCTAAGGTGCCTTCCTTTCTCGCCGGAGTCCACGCGGCGGGCGGATATTGGACGTCATGCCCGATAAAAAGCTCGACCGCGCTTGAGCGTGAACTTAAAAAAGGGTTTGAGTTTCCGCCAAAAGGCAATCCCGCCATCGATCAACGGCTTGAGGCGCTGTTTCCCGCAGGCTCACCGGAAAGCAAGCTGCTGGAATTCTTAATAAAAGAAGGTTTTAGCCTTGATGCCCCTTGCGAAACTGACCTCCTTGCAAGATCCGCAAGTTTTTCTCAAAAGCGGTATTTTTTAACTGCAACGGATTCGACCGTTGTTTGGAAAGTCGACGATAAAAATAAAATAACTTGGATAAAGGGTGATATATTTTATATTGGACTTTGAGTTATTTTATTTTGGGCTGCGCGGTTTTCATAAAGGCCCATGAACTTTTGCCAGAACCCGAACGTATCACGCCCAACTTTCAAGCGGCGCGTCCTGTTTTCGCCGGAATTTTCAACAATGAAGTGGGTCGTAAAGCCCGGACACGTCGGAAGCGCTTGTCTGGGAACCCCGGCGATCGTCGGGACTTCTCGATTTGTTTACGATGAAAGCCCATCTTCCGTGCCCGGCGCTCCGGCCGAATCTCTTTTGGAACCTTATCGCGCATGTCCGAAGAAGCGCCCCGTCTCTTTCTCATCACCCCGCCGCTGGTCGAGGCCGCGAACTTCGCGCCCTTGCTGGAGGCCGCGCTCGATGCGGGCGATGTCGCCTGCCTTTTGATTCGCGCCGGCACGCAGGACGAGGGCACGATCAAGCTCATCGTTCGCACGCTCGCGCCTCTCGCGCAAGACCGGGGCACGGCCTGCTTGGTCGAACATAATGCGCGGTTGGCTCCCCGCGCCGGCGCGGATGGCGTGCATATCGACGGCGCCGGACCGCAATTGACCGAGGCGCTCTCCGCTCTCAAGCCGGACCGGATCGTTGGCGTGGGCAAGCTCGAAGGCCGCGACGCGGCCATGGAAGCGGGCGAAGCCGGGGCGGATTACCTGCTCTTCGGCGGCCCGGACGAACCGGAAAGCCATGAGGCCATCCTCGAGCGCGTGGAATGGTGGGCTGGAATTTTCAACGTGCCCTGCGTTGCTTACGCGCGCGACCCGGCCAAGGCCGGCGAACTGGCCGCGGCGGGGGCCGAATTCATCGCCCTTTGCGACGGCCTTTGGGAGCACCCGGAGACGATCGCCAGCACGGTCGCCTCCGTCGGCCTGGCGATTCGATCCGCGCATGAGGCGGCGCGGTGAAACGCTGGGCTGCCGCGATCATCGGTCTTGGCCTGGCGTCGCCGGTTCAGGCCCAGGAATTCGTGCCCAACAGCCCGTCGGCCTTCGGTCCTCCCGCCCTCAAAACATACACGGAACCGCCGCCCAAGGTTGGGCAAACGCTGCCGTCGCCCAATTCGGTTGGGGATACGCCCTCGAAAGATCCCAATGCCGATCTGGCCTTTGGCGCCTATCAGCGTGGATTCTATGCGACGGCGATGCGCGAGGCGATGAAACGCCTAGCGAAAAACAAGAACGACGGCGCCGCGATGACCCTCGCGGGGGAGCTTTATTCCCAGGGGCTCGGAGTCAAGCCGAGCAACGAAGAAGCGGCGCGCTGGTATAAGCTCGCTGTCGCGGCTGGCGATCCCCAAGCCATGTTCGAACTCGGCATGATGACGCTGAAGGGCGAGGGCGTGCCGCGAAACCTCGCAGCCGCGAAAAGCTTGTTCGAGCAAGCCGCCGCGCATGACCACGCCGGCGCTTTGTACAATCTCGGCATCATGGCTCTGCAAAACAACGGCGTCGTCGCGGATTATAAAAGCGCCGCGAGTTTTTTCACCCGCGCGGCGGAGTTGAGCGATTCCACCGCCGAATATGCGCTCGCCGTGATGTATCGTAACGGCCAAGGCGTCGAGGCCGATCTGCCCAAGGCGGCGGAGCTGATGAAGCGCGCGGCGGACGACGACAATACCGCGGCGATCATCGAATATGCGATCATGCTTTTCAACGGGATCGGCGTGGAGAAGGACGAGGCCGGGGGCGCCCGCTATTTCCTCAAAGCCGCCACGCGCAATAATCCGGTGGCGCAAAACCGCGCCGCGCGCCTGCTCGTCGCCGGGCGCGGCGTCAAAAAAGATGTCGTCGAAGGGCTGAAATGGCACATCCTCGCCCGTTCCGCCGGGCTCAAGGACGAATGGCTCGAAAGCCAGCTCAGAGCCCTGACGCCCGCGGAGCGGACGGCGGTCGACAATGCGGTGAAGGCTTATATCGGGAGTTAGAGCATGTCCCGAAAAAGGTGCAGACTTTTTCGATCGAGGACATGCGCTAATCTCTTACCAAAAGATCGATTTCTATTTCTTGGGAGAATTCACCCAAGCAATAGCCGCTTTAAATCGCGACCTGGCGGCCGATCTCGACGACATTGTCGGTGGGGAGCCGCATGAAGCTCGAGATATGGCTCGAGTTGCGTTCCATGGCGCTGAAAATGGCTTCCTGCCAGCCCGGCAGGCCTTGGCCGTCCTCGCGGGACACGACGGTTTCGTGTCCGACGTAATAGGTCACGTCGTCGAGATCGAGGTCGCAGCCCATGGCCTTGGCTTTGCCGAGAAGAGCCGGCACGTCGGGGCTTTCCATGAATCCGTAGCGCGCCTCGCCACGCCAGAAGTTCGGGGCGAGTGGTTTGATTTCAATCCGGCTCGAACCGCGCAGCCACGGCACCGGCAAGATCGAAACGCGCAAGATGAGAATATGTTCGTGCAGCGCGCGATTATGCCGGACATGCCAGGACAGTACCGGGGGCGTGCCCTCCACCGTGCGCGTGAGGAAAACCGCCGTGCCGGGAACACGCGGAATTTTTTCCGCCTCGATTTTAGCGAAGAAGACATCCACCGGAATCGCCGCCTCGCGCGTGTTGGCGGTCACCGCCGCCGCGCCACGATGCCAAATCCACATCAATCCGTAAGTGCCCGAAGCGAGCAGCAGCGGCACGTAGCCGCCTTCCGCCACCTTGACCAAATTGGCGAGGAAGAAAGCGCCATCGACGATCATGAATCCCGCCGCGACGGCCCCGGCGGCGAGCAGGCTCCAGCCCCAGATTTCGCGCATGGCGATGAACAGCAGCGTGGTCGTCAGCAACATGGTGGCGGAGACGGCGATGCCGTAAGCGGCGGCGAGATTGTCCGATTTGCCAAAGCCGATGGTGAGCCCGAGCGTCACCAGCATCAACAGCCAATTGACCGTGCCGACATAAATTTGACCATAGCCTGCCGCCGACGTCTGGCGGATCGTGAGGCGCGGCAGCCATCCCAATTGGATCGCCTGGCGTGTCATGGAAAAAGCGCCGGTGATGATCGATTGGCTGGCGATAATCGTCGCCAAGGTCGCGATGACGATCAAGGGAATGAGCAAGGCCGGCGGGCACAGCCGGTAGAAAATATTGCCATCGGTGGGCGCGCCGTCGATCACCAAAGCCGCTTGGCCGGCATAATTCAGGATGAGGCTCGGGAAGACCACGGCGAACCAAGAGAGCCGGATCGGCTTCGGCCCGAAATGGCCCATGTCGGCATAGAGCGCCTCGGCGCCGGTCACGCAGAGAAACACGCCGCCGAGCACGAGAAAGCCGTCGATCCCGTGGGTGAAGAGATAGTTTAGGCCGGTCAGCGGACTGAGCGCCGCGAAAACGGCGGGGTGATGGAGAATGCCGGAAACCCCCATGACCGCCATGATGGCGAACCAGAGAACCATCACGGGACCGAAGGCCTTGCCGATTTTTTGGGTGCCGAGCGGCTGGATCGCGAACAGGCCGATGAGGATCGCCGCCGCCAGCGGCAGGATGTAGGGCTTGAAAATGGGGGTCGCCATCTCGAGACCCTCCAGGGCGGAGAGGACCGAAATCGCCGGCGTCACCGCGCCGTCGCCATAAATGAGCGCGGCGCCGAACAGGCCGAAGGCGATAATCAGCGGGCGCTGCTGCTTCTTGACGCCTAGCAGCGACATCAAGGCGAGAATGCCGCCCTCGCCGTCATTGTCGACGCGCATCGCGACCAACACGTATTTCAGCGTGGTGATGACGAAGAGGGTCCAGAGAACCAGTGACAGCACGCCGAGAATGACGGCAGGGTCCGGCTTGGCGCCCGCGAGATCGAGAATGGTCTTGAACGTGTAAAGCGGGCTCGTGCCGATATCGCCGAAGACGATGCCGAGGGCAGCAAGGCTCAGCCAGGGGAGCGGACTGCTTGGCGTGGCGGGGCGTTCGACAGCGAGTGTATCCGTCACGTTTCAAGCCCCAAACGGCGCGGCCGCGCCCTGTTCGTCAAGATTGAGAATATAGCTTACGCGCTTCCCTTGACATGGGAATGGCGGCGGCCAAGTTCCGGCGCATTTGCTTCGAGAGCGTGTTTCAGGAGGGCGCCCTCGTCTAAAATCTAAATTTGACGCCGGCTTCCGCCGTGGTGCCTGGATCGGGGTTGCCATTCACATTGGCATTGTATTCGTTCATTAAGCCGGAGGTGCTCATCGGCCCGTAATTCGGGGCATTGCTGCTGCTCCACTTCATACCTGTGCTAATGGGGCCTTCGCTGGAGGGCGCGGGATGGGCGACGCCAGGCATCGGAGCCGTCGTGGCGGCCTTCTCATCCACCAGTCCCGCCCTGGTGGGATCGACAGCGGCCCAGGGCTCCATCTCTTTGGGCTTATCCGCTGGTTTCGCTTGGGCCGTCTTCGCTTGGGCTGTCTTCGCGATGCGCGGGGGAGCGGGCTTCTTGACCGGTTTCGCCACGGCTTTCGGCGTGCCAGCGGCACCGCGCAGGCCAAGCGAATCGTCCGCGGCCACGCCGCTACCTGCCGCTTGGCTGCCTGTCACTTGATTGCCTGCCACTTGGGCGATGCTGGACGGTATCGTGCCCAAGACACAGACGGCCGCAACCAAAAGTCCTGCAGGGATCGTCATTCGCGAAATCATGCGCAGCTCCATTCCAGGGCGGAAGGATAACCCGTATGTCCAGCGCGGTAAACCTGCGGCACGGCCCGATGGGATACTGGAAAAACCGGAACGGCCCGGTCCGGCGCGGTCAAAATAGCTGACCATGCCGCCTGATCATGACCGCTGAAGACGCCAGTGTCATAATCCGGGCCGAAACGTGAGGGCATTTGGAGCGGGCGAAGGGATTCGAACCCTCGACCCCAACCTTGGCAAGGTTGTCAAATGGCTTTGATCGGCTTTGATCCGATTTGCGACGATGTGTTTTATCATTGATATATCTATGTTTTCTTGTGTCCTTCTTTGGGGAGGTCTGATACAGCTTGTCCCGAAATGGTCGCTAGTTGGTCGCTGATTGGTCGCTAGCCGCCAAAGGGGAGCGCATGGAAAACCGAAAAAAGATCGGCAAGCGTGACGTCGACGCGATGGAGCCGGAATCGATTTTGTGGGATACCGCCGCCATCGGATTTTATGCCAGGCGGCAAAAAGGTCCGGCCATCATGTTTGGCGTCAAGGCCCGCGTGGCCGGGACGATTCGATGGCTACAGATAGGGCGCTACGGCGGGCCCTGGACGGTCGAGACCGCGCGCAAGGAAGCGCTGGGCATCATTGGTAACATCGCGACTGGCTTGCATCCCACGGCCCCGGCGAAGGTTGCTATAAAGTTGACGGTAGCCGAGCTATGCGCGCGCTATCTCGCCGAGGCTGATGCTGGGCGAATTTTGACCAGAGGCCGCACGAAACGGAAGTCGACGCTTGATCTAGATCGCGGCCGGATCGAGCGGCACATTTTGCCATTGCTCGGCAGCCGTTGCGTCGAGGATTTGCGCCGGACTGACGTGCAAAGTTTTTTGCATGACGTTGCGTCTGGAAAGACCGCCGGAAATTTCAAGACCGGATTTCGCGGCCTGGCGCGGGTTACGGGCGGGCAGACGGCGGCAAACCGGGCCACCACGCTTTTCGCCGCTGTTTGCACCTTTGCGGTAAAGGCAGAGTTGATCCAAAACAATCCGGCCCGAGGTCTCGACTTGTTCGAGGATGGAAAGCGGGATCGAAGGCTTTCGGATTTGGAGTACGTGGCGTTGGGCCGAGGCCTCCAGGCTGCCTCAGATGCGAACGTATGGCCGCCGGCCGTCGCGCTCGCATGGTTCCTCGTTTTTTCTGGTTGGCGCGTATCGGAAGGCGCCGGCCTGACGGTCGATGCGGTAAATCTCGAACATCAAACCGCGTTTCTGACGGAAACGAAAACGCGCGGATCGATTAGGCCCCTCCCGAAATTATGCTGCGACTTAATTCGGCGGGCTGGACGGACGGAGGGGCTGGTTTTTCCGGCCGCGCGAGGTGACAAGCCGATGGCGTTCGGCAAGTCCCATTGGCGCCGGATTCGCGGGTTGGCGGGCCTTCCGGCCGATGTGACTATCAATGTGTTGCGACATAGCTTTCAATCGCTGGCGGCGGACCTCAATTTTTCCGACGCGATAATCGGCGCCGTTGCCGGTCACAAAGGCCAGAGTACGGCGAGTCGGAACTACGTCCACTTCGCGCCAGAAATAATTGTAGGCGCGGCAGATAAAATCGCAGCCGAAGCCAAAGCCCGCATAAATGCTCCCGGTTCGAAACCGGAGACGCAGTATAGCGCCTAATATTGTGCGTAATGAGCCTGTTAGTCTGGCCGGTTTTGCTTTGCGTCAAATGGTTTTGTTGTGAGATGTTCATCATCTCAACGAACGATAGGAGACGAAGTGATCCCGGAACAAGCAGAACCACTGATGACCCGAAAGGCGACGGCCTTAGCCCTTACTGGGGCTGGTTTTCCGCTCGCGGCCGCGACGCTCGCGACGCTCGCAACCCGTGGCGGAGGCCCGCCCTTTCGCCGTTTTGGAAGCCGCGCCTTATACCGGGCTGACGAAGTTTTGGATTGGGCAAATTCTCGCCTATCTAAGGCGGTCAGCTCGACCTCAGAGCTTCCGTCCCGCAAACCGCTCCGGCAGTAATGCCAGACACCGGGTGGCTTGAAATAAAAAAGCGGCATACCCTTGAAAACATAAGGGATATGCCGCTTTAAAAAATGTCCACTGCTTGTCTTGCGAATAATGTCAGACGACATTATATAAAGGGTGCTACCACGCGCCCGGCAAAGGCGCTGATAGCGATCCAAGCGGGGAGCGCTTGAACGTTGTTCACGGTTTACACGCTGAACAACCAAATTGCAATCCCCATCACCATAGCTTGGCGGTCAACGTCGTCGGTTTAAATCACGGCAGGGCGTTGAACGAAATGCGGATCGTGTCGAGAACGCTTTCTCGCCGCGTACTGTGGGAAGGTTGGCGATACACCGCAAAGGGCTGCCCTAAAGTCAAGGCCCAGGCGCCACCGGTCGGCTCGATACTCGACCGTCATTTCTGAAGTTGACTAGCCGCGCGCCCATCGAGGGGCAGTGTAGACAGCCGAAGCCGCCCATTCGGGATGAGTTTCAAAGCTTGATAGGGACGTCCTCCGTAAGTAGCCTGGCGCTGCGCGGAGGACGTTTACAATGGAAAAAGCCCTATCAGCCTTTCCAACCCTTCGAACAAGTTTCAATTAGAAGACTCCGAAAGAATCGAATGCCGAGCAAAGCGAGGGGAATATCAAAGCGCGCGACGGCGCGGAATTCCTTACGATGGCGGATTGTGTTGAAACCCTTCAGCGAGCCGCGCGCCTGGCAGCTCCTTGGACCGGGCGGCGAAGTGATCGGCTGCTATGATAGCCATGACGTCGTTGCACTCAGGCGGGCGCTCTCGAAAGCGGCGTGACAGGCGTTGATGTCGTGGGATAATCCGACAATAAAAAGCCGCCCTGTCAGGGCTGACATTCCCTGTCATGGCGTGATCGAGCATTCCCCCAAGCGGCCAAGCCTCAACGTCACGTCAAGGTGACGTCAACGTAACGTTGGAAGGCGCGGAGATCGAGGGGATTGGTTCCCGCAAGATGGTGTCGACGGACACGGAAGGCAAGGCCTTCTACCGGACATTACCGATCGGCAGGGAAAGTAAACCGTAGGGAAACCCCTACGAAAGCCGCTGATCTCTAGGCGAGTGACATAGGGCCGTAAAGCGTTTACACCGAAATCGCATGTAATTCGAGGGGGATATGAGGGACAAGCGCAAGTAGGGGCGGGACGCTCTGAAAAGAGCCGGTCAACCCCATACGTCCAGGCAAGGTAATTCTACCTGACATGAGCAACCTTCGAGGGCGCCGAGGTTAATTGTCTCCTAAGAGGGTCGAGTAAGAGGTGACAAAGGAAAAGCCTAACGGAGCGGGGGAAGGTGCTGGCCTTGGTCAAGGTGGCCAGAATCACAATGGGCGATATCCGGGTACCGGGCAGGCGAGAGGGGCGAGAAGGCTTGAATCCATCTAGCTACCGCACATTCGCAAGCCAGGAACCACCAAGCGGCCCGGCCGGATCATCAAAACCAGCGGCGCCGGATCGAGCGGGGGCGCGGCGGAAAGTCGACACGCCCGGTCTCACGCGCGCGAGGCCGCACCAAAACCTGACTGCCGGGCAGGTTATGGCGAATCAGGCGGCAATCTTCGCATTAACCCGCATGACTTGGACAGCGGTCCAAGCGCCGCCGCGAGCCGTGGGGATGCCGCGAGCGTTCAATTCAGTGGCGATCGCGCGTAACGAGACGGCACCACCTTGGCGCACGTCGGTAAGAATGTCTGCCAGGTCATTAGCGCGGCGCTTGGCCATCTCTTTGCGCGCTAGGATGCTCAGCGCGCGGCCCCTGGCGCTTTCGCCGGCAAGGTTGCCACGATCGCCGCCTAGCTTTGTTCCGCGAGCCTTGGCGGCAGTGAGAGCCGCTGTGGTGCGGGCTGAAATCATCCGCCGCTCTTCGTCGGCGACAATGGCCAGGATGCCAATCGTCAGGCGAGTCGCGTGCGGGTTGTCAGCGCAAACGAAATCGACGCCGGCATGCTCCAAATTCATTAGGAATCCGGCATCGCGCGAGAGCCTGTCCAACTTCGCAATGATCAGCTTGGCGCCGCGGATACGGCAGGCCTTAAATGCCTCTGCCAGCTTCGGGCGGTCATTGCGCTTGCCGCTTTCGACTTCCACGAATTCCGTAATGACAGAATGATTCCCGCCGTTCAAGAAACCGGCGACGGTCGCGCGCTGCGCTTCGATGCCCAAACCGCTCTTGCCTTGACGATCGGTCGAGACGCGAAGGTAAGTGATGAATTTGCCGTCTGCCATGGGAAAACCCGTCTGTTTCGTTTGAAGCATCGTTCGTTGCTACAGACGTAACAGGGCCGATTAGGATGGTCAAGCGCTTTTTAAGACCGCATGGACCGCGCCGCCCGTGACGCCTGTCGCTGTCGCCGCGCTCGATCCCCGGCGAACCCACGGCAGGGGAGCAAGCGAGAAATCAATCTTGGTTGAAAACGGTCTCGCGTTGAGGCTCGCAATCCTATGTGGCGGATATGCCGAAAACGCCAAAACCCTAGTAATTTCGAGCTATTAGAGCCGTGCCTTATCGGTCCTGTCAGCCCTGACAGTCGCATGTCAGTAAGTTGTCATGATATCCTGACAACTGGTGCGTTGTTCGCTCTTGATTTGTTCCCTCTTTGATCGTGTCATATTTGTTGAAGTGTACGATGCACACATAGAACGGAAGAAGAACAGGGGGGGGGGGGTAAGCGTTTTTTGACGCACCATGAGACGCGGCGGCACCCGCCTAGACGTCCAGTCTATTTTTCCAAAAAATAAATATCTCAGATCGTTTGCGAACCTGGGACAGCCGTGTCACATTCTCATTGCTGGTTTTCGTCCGTCTTCCAGCAATAGAAAAGAGGAGCCGGCGCCTATGTCATCGCGGTACGGGGTCGGCTCCTCTCCCAGGAAACCTACGATGTATTTAGTTGAACTTCATTGCCTTCGCGTCGATATTGAAAGTTTGATCAATCAACAAGTTTCAACGAGAAAAATAGCCGATATTTTCGGTCTCTCAAAGTCTACGGTATATCGCCACGCCGTGAAGATGAAGCAACGGCAACGCGGCTTGCTTCAGCAACAAATCTCAAACCAAGCCGCGTTCTGACAAGAAGGAAAAACACCTTGGACATTCAAGCGATCGAGGCGGCCCGAGGCCGCTTGCATCAAGACCCCGGACTGCTCAACCGAGTCATCGACGGCATCAAGGCCACGGCGGCGATGATTCGGACGGGGGAAAATTGGCCCTCCGCCGATGCAAAGCTGGCAGGAGAGCTGCGTTATTTGGGCGCTCTCGAAAACGCGGAGCGACTCCTGGCGGCTGAAAAGCTGGGCCGCGAGTATGACGTTTTGCTTTCGCAAAAGCGGGCTCAAGACCAGGCCTTTTCGGACTCCGAGCGGCGGCGTCAGATCGAGGCCCGCTTTGCGCCGTTGCGTGCCGCCCAACGTGAGGCATGGGCAATTCGAACAGGCGCCCCGCTTATCGAAGCTCTCGACGCCCTGGCGAGCCGCTCGCTTGCCCTCCGCATTCAGGTGGCAAATCGCCAATGCGATCAAGCGCTTATGGCAGTTCTCGACGACGCGGACTCGGCCTTGAAATCCGCCGGCGCCAGTATCGCCATCGCCCGACGCGAAGCCGCTGGCCGCTTGGTTGCCCTCGAAAGGCAAGCCGCATGACCACGAACCCGACGACGCAGCCGCACTGGTCCGTAAAATCCGAAAGCGCAATCGCCCTGGCCCAAGCGCTTAAGGAATCCCGCGCGAGCTTTAATTGCGGCTTGCCAGATCACCTCGCCGGCAAGGACGCGCGTGACATGACACCGGCGGAATATGCCGAGGCGTTGCGATCGATAAAAAGAGGGAATTACTGAGATGGCCGGTCCAATGGACGTCGCAATCCACCTGACCGCCACCAATGGCGTTTCGAGTGTGCTTGCAGTTTTGTCGAAAGAGGTTCTCGGCCTCAATGCCAGCGTCGCCAACCTCACAAAGGGGTTTAACGGCCTGAAGATTGGAATTATCGGCGCCGTGACTGCGGCGGCCGGCCTCGGCGCCTTCAAGGTCTTCGAGAAGTTCGAAGAGGCAGGCGAGAAGCTGGTCCATGTCAAGACGGTTTTCGAGGCCGCGCTGCCCGTAACTGAGCGCATGGCCGACATGGCGCAAGTCACGGCCGCCGCCTGGAAGGAAGCGGGGTCGAACCTCAATTCGAGCGTCACCGACAACATCGAGGCGATGCACGATCTTTACAACGTGACGCAATCGATCCCTCACGCGATGGAGCTTTTGCCGTCGTTTAATTTGCTTCGCAACTCCATGGACGCCGTGGCTGACGGCCATAATACTGAGCATTCCAGCAACGCGAGCGTCGGCGCCGCCGTGCGGGCGCTGGAAATGTCAGGCCACAATACGGTCGAGGAACTAAAGAACCTCTCTCACAATCTGCAAGCCTCCATGGTTGCCCTTCGCGGGCGCGTGACCGGGAGCGCGATGCTGACGCAAATTGGGACCGCAGGGGATTCTCGTTATGGCTTCAGCCCTGAATTCCTGACATACGGCGTTCCGGCCATGATGGCGACGGGGCTCGGCAATCGCACCGGACAAGCGCTCAACGCCATTTCAAACAACATCTATGGCGGCGTCAGCTCCAGCGAAATGCAAATGAGGGGGCAAATTAAGTGGGGCCTCCAGAGCGACGAGGATCGCATGGACCCCAAGAGGAAAAAGCCCGGATTCACGGTAGGGACATCTTTCGAGGCGGCGAAGCTTCGTGAAAACCCCTACGAGTGGGCGAATGATTATCGAAAGTTTCTGCATGACGTAAAGCATGTCAACGTTGACAGCTTGACGGAGATGCAAAAGGTGATTGGTGAAATTGGGCGCGGGAACAAGCTTCTCAAAGCCGGTCTTGATGAAATACTCCTGCCTCCAACGAATCGCCAGCTCGGCAAGGAAATCACTAACGAAAAGAACGTCGCCGGAGATGCGACGAACTTTGTCAACGAGAATGACCCAAAGGCGGTTCGCGCCGAGCTGCATAAGCAATTCGAGAACGCCATGGCTGGTGTTGGCGAGCAGTTCGTCCAGCCGATGATGGACAACATCATCAAACCACTGACGGCCGCGATGAAGGACGTTTCCCAATTCGCGGCAGCCAATCCGGCCGCTATGGCCGTGATGGGCAAGGGGCTCCTAGGTCTCGCCGCCGGCTTGACGGCGTTAGGCATCGCTATGGTCACGACCGGGATTGTTGCCGCCATTGGTGCCGGAGGTACCTTCGCGGCGCTCGCGGTTGGTGTGGTGGCTCTTGCGGCGGCTGTCGCGCTGTTTGCGCCCGGCGTCTTCCAAGCGGCTGCGGACCAGATCACGAAGTTCTACAACTTCTTGCAGCATCCGACCTTGACCGCCTTTGATGACACGATGCTCAAAATCACGAATTATTTTGTGAACGGCATTCTTGGTCTTACCTCCCAAATTGCGCCTGCAATCAAAACCGCCTGCGATGGCATTGGGGCTGCCATCGCCAACGCCTTGTCGAGCGCGCTAAGCTCTGTCATCGGCCGCCTCGGCATTCCAGGCATCGGCAAGGCCTTGGAATATTTCAACGGCTCTCCGAAGCCGGCGGACGCAAAGCCGGAGGTACACGGCTCGCTAGCCGCGCCAGTCCCGCCGAAGCAAAAAATGGCCATGGTCGAGCTGCACCACACGTCCACCTTGGACGGCAAGGTTCTCTCGAAGACGGTCACTCGATACCAGACGCAAATGGCGTCCATGCCAAACGCTATTGGCGGCGTGGATGATTACGGTTCCTATGTCGGACCCGGCACAACAATGCTGCCATCCTGATATGGCTGACATGGCCGCCGCCTATACGATGGCGGCCACGTCGATTCCGAGCGCGACGCATACTTTCTTCACCTCCGCCTTGCGGCTCAACTGCTCGATCTTCAAGGGGGGCTGGAAGGAAGCGGCGTAGGCGCGCCAGCCTGGGTGTGACGTTATCGCTCTCCTCACCACGCCGCGCCGCGCCGTTGTCCATGAGGCGGGCTTGGGGGGCAGGGCTTTTTTCACATCCTGCGCCGTTGCGGGCTTTGCCTTGATCGTCACGGGCATTTCCACGGGCTCTAGCGCCTGGCTAGCCTCATCGACCGTGCGCAACACGATCTCAACCCCGATGATGCGTTGGCCGGCGGCGGCGCGCTCCAAAAACCGCACACCCTTTTCTGCAAGCGCCCGCTCGATAGCTTCGAGGTTGTTGCGGTTCGGCTTGCGCTTTCCGCTCTCGAAATCGATCAATGTTCCACGCGCGACATGGGCGGCGGTTGCGAGGCTAATTTGATCCATAACGAGTAGGGCCCTTCCGGCTCGGCATTGTTCGGCGGTGATGGTCATTTTGTCCGCTATGCTTCAAAAACTTCGATGTTAGACATATAGTCCAACTTGTGAGAGATCGCAATATGATCATAAAGAAAAAGGTCCGGCTAAAAGCCGAACCTTGAACATTTTGTCCAACATTGAATTGACGGAGATTAGGCCGCGATAGCCTCGGGCTCATCGTCATACAGATCGGGGATCAGCCGGACCATAAGCGGTTCGCTCGCCTCGCAAATACCGGCAAAGTGGCCTTCGAGGGTTTCCAGTGCGTAAAGGCACCCGAAAATTTGATCTTTCGTCAGCGAGATGGCGTGGTCGCCTCTATCGATAATATATCGCAAATATGTTCCAGCGACCTCGACGGCATTTCGCGCCTGGTTGATCTCACCAAGCAGCGCGTGAGCAAGTTTATCAGTTTGCATAGTTCCCCCCTCGATTCGCCCCGAATCAAAAGGAAGCGGGCGCTGGCGCCCAGGGGATGACCAAAGCTTGACGGCAGAAAACGGCCAAGGTCAATCCGCCATTTGGACCGCTGCCGGAAAACCATCGGCACGCGCGGCGATTTGCTGGTCGCTGATTGGTCGCTAGGAGAAGCCGCGAAATCTGCCAAGAGCGGCTAACTTATTGAAATCATTGGAGCGGGCGAAGGGATTCGAACCCTCGACCCCAACCTTGGCAAGGTTGTGCTCTACCACTGAGCTACACCCGCATCCGATGCCGGGGCGGCAGAACCGCCCGCGTCCGGGACGTATAGACGCAAAAGCTGGGCAGATGCAAACGGGAAATTTCCCGATCTGGATTTCTTCCCAACTTCCGCCTAACGGTTGCGTTTGCACGAGGCACACTACACATGTCGTCCAGGGCTCCGGTTCGGTCCGCGAGCCCTCCGCGGTTTTTGCCGAAGGCGGTTTTGTTGAAGGCGGTTTTTGTTGAAGGCTTGGGCCAGGAGAGCGGGGAGCTATGGTGGATAGTGGCGGGCAGGCAGGGCCGGATCAGGCGGCTGGCGGCGGCGCGGGGGCCAAGGAAACGACCTTGCCGACTTTCGCGGCCGATGTGATCACCGCTTCGGCGGCGGTGCCGGTGCTGGTTCATTTCTGGTCGCCCCGCAGCGAGCCCAGCAAGCAGGCTTTGAGCGTGCTCGAAAAAGTGGTGAAAGCGGCGGACGGCAAGGTCAAACTGGTCAAGATGAATGTCGACGATCAGCCGCAAATCGCCAGCCGGCTCGGCGTCCGCTCCGTTCCCGCCGTTTTCGCCTTTCAGCGCGGACAGCCCGCGGACGGCTATCTCGGGGCGCTCCCGGAGGCGCAGGTCAAGGGCTTTGTCGAGCGGCTCGTGGGGCCGATCGACGACGGGACGCAAGAAGCGCTGGTCGAGGCCGAGGCCGCCTTGGCGGCGGGGGATTGGGAAACGGCCGCCGAGATCTTTTCCGCGATTCTGGAACAGGATGGCGAGCATCTCCCCGCTCTCGCGGGTTTGGCGCGCGCCTTGACCACGGCCGGCGATCTCGAAAGCGCCCGCGAAATTTTGGATCGGATTCCGGCCAGCGGCCACAAAGATACCGGCGTGATCGCGGCGCGCGCGGCGCTGGAGCTTGCGGAACAGGCCAGCGCGGTCGGCGATCTCGCGGAGCTGAAACAGCGCTTGGACGCCAATCCGGACGATCACCAGGCCCGGTTCGATCTGGCGATTGCCTTGAATGGAAAAGGACAACGGGCCGAGGCCGCGGACGAGCTCCTGACCATCGTCAAACGGGACCGGAGCTGGAACGACGATGGCGCGCGCAAACAACTCTTGCAGTTTTTCGATGCCTGGAGCCACATGGATCCCGTGACCCTCGCTGCTCGCAGGAAATTGTCGGCTCTCCTCTTTTCTTAAATCATTTGCGAGGCACGTTAGAGCATGTCCCGAAAAAGTTGCGGACTTTTTCGATCGAGGACATGCTCTAACTCCTTATAAAGAGAGCGAGTTCTTATCGCCTTGGTGATGCCACCAAAGCGGAACGCGCTCTAGAAGAAGGTCACGGCGTTTGCCCGGCGGCAGGGGCTCATAAGAGGACACGAGGGACCGATGAGCAACGAAACAAGTGCCGGCTCGTGCCTCGACATGCCAAACGTCGTGCCCTTGTTTCCCTTGCCGGGTGCGTTGTTGTTGCCGCGCGGGCAATTGCCTCTGAATATTTTCGAGCCGCGTTATCTCGCCATGATCGACGATGCGCTCAAGGGGCACCGGATCATCGGGATGATCCAGCCCGATCCGCAGGCCGTCTCGTCGCGGGAGGCGCCACCCTTGTTCAAGGTCGGCTGCGCCGGACGCATCTCGCAATTCGCCGAATCCGGCGACGGCCGCTACCTCATCACCTTGACCGGTATCGCGCGATTCGCCGTCGTGGATGAAATCGCCGCCGTCACGCCGTACCGCCAAGCCAAGGTGGATTTCGCGGCTTTCCAATCCGATTTTCGTCCGCGTCTCGGCGAGGAGGAGGTCGATCGCGACAGCGTTTTGCGGGCTTTGCGCGATTTCGCTGTTTCGAACAGCCTGCAAATCGATTGGGATTCGATCCATGAGGCGCCGAACGAGGCCTTGGTCAATGCCTTGGCCATGATGAGTCCGTTTGGCCCGCGTGAGAAACAAGCGCTCCTCGAAGCCGCCAATCTCAAGGGCCGGGCGGAAGTTCTGGTGGCGATTACCGAAATCGAACTGGCGCGGTCGAAAAACGCGCCGACCTCGCTGCAATGACGGCCATAGCTTGGAGACGATCATGACTGACAAGCCGGAAACGGGCCTCGTACCCTCGACCCCAGATGGCGCAAAGAGCGTTGCGCCGGAAACGTCCTGCATCGATCCGCGCCTGCTCGAGATTTTGGTCTGTCCCTTGACCAAGACGACGCTGGAATATGACGCGGGCAAGCAGGAGCTGATTTCCCGCGTGGCCAAGCTCGCCTATCCCATCCGCGACGGGATTCCGATCATGCTGCCCGAGGAAGCCCGGCCGCTGGCGGATTAAACGCGCATTCGGCTATCCCTTGCTTCCCTGGGGCGCCCGGCCCCAGAGCATTTTCGGGTTGGGCGCTTTCGCCCAACGGTTAAGAAAATGCGGTGAAAACAAAGAAGAGCATTTTCGGGTTGGGCGCTTTCGCCCGACAATTCAGAAAATGCGATGCAAAGAAAGAATAGAGCCGATTTGGCGTAAGCCGGAAGTGCTCTAGCCACCACCGGAGCTTTTCCATGGCGCGCAATGTCGCGGACCTTCTCGATGCGCTCGATCTCGAGCAGATCGAGGCCAATATTTTCCGGGGCCGTGTGCCGGCTACCGGCCGCGGCCGCGTGTTTGGCGGACTTGTCGTGGCGCAAGCCTTGGTCGCGGCCACGCGCACGGTCGATCGCCGGCCGCCGCATTCGCTGCATGCTTATTTCATTCTGCCGGGCAATCCCGCCTTGCCCATTGTCTACCAGGTCGAGCGCGTGCGCGACGGCGGCAGTTTCGCCACCCGCCGCTGTGTCGCGATCCAGGCGGGCCGGCCGATTTTCGATCTCTCCGCGTCGTTTCATACGGAAGAGCCGGGGCTGGATCATCAGGCCGTCATGCCCGATGTCCCCGCGCCGGAAGATTTGCTGTCGTCCGAAGAGGTCGCCATCCGTTATCCCGGCCGTTTCCCCCAGGGGATGATGGCCTGGTTCGCAACCGAACGGGCGATCGAAATTCGCGGCTGCGACATCAGCCGCTATGACGGCACGGGCCGATCCGTTCCGGTGCAGAATATTTGGCTCCGCGCGGCCTCGCCGTTGCCGGACGATCCCGCCATCCATCGCGCGGTGCTCGCCTATTTCTCGGATTTGTCGTTGATCGACGTGACCTTGGCGGCCCATGGCAAAACCCTGTTCCAGCCGGGTTTCATCACCGCCAGCCTCGATCACGCGATTTGGTTTCATCGCCCGTTCCGTGCCGACGAATGGATGCTTTACGCGCAAGATAGCCCCAACACTTCCGGCGCCAGGGGGCTGGCGCGCGGCCTCCTCTTCACGAGGGACGGCAAGCTGGCCGCTTCCGTAATGCAAGAGGGCTTGATCCGCCCGCTCGATTTGGCGTTGATCCAGAAGCCATAGAACCCCGCCCGGCGGGCCGGCGCTCGAGCAAGCTTCCCGGTCTTTGCTTCGGCCGCGGGAAACGGCGGACCGTTTTCAATTCCGTGGGCATTTGCCTATTTTTTCGCCACGGACGGCCGGCGCTGCGAACGTTCGCTGCGCGCAAGGCGTCCGGTCGGCCGGCGACTCCTGCGTTTCCACAAGAAACCACCGGCCTTTGCGCGAGGGAAATGGCGCCGTCTCCGGGAGATCCGCCTATTTTCCCCGCCGTGGCGATGCTCCTCCATCGAATGAATGTCCTAAAGCGGCCCAGCTCTTGCTAAACTGAATCGGGGTCGCGCAATTGGATCCGCACCGCCCGGATGGGTGTGGCTATCTGCGGGACGATGGAGGGGATGATCAAATGAAACTTGTGGTGGCGATTATAAAGCCGTTCAAGCTCGAGGAAGTTCGCGACGCCCTGACGGCTGTCGGCGTTCACGGAATGACGGTGACCGAGGTCAAGGGTTACGGACGTCAGAAAGGCCACACGGAAATCTACCGTGGCGCCGAATATGCCGTGAGCTTTTTGCCGAAGTTGAAGATCGAGGTCGGCGTGGCCCCGGAGCTTCTCAATGCCGTCATCGATGCCATTACGGCCTCTGCCCGCACGGGTCAGATCGGCGATGGCAAAATATTCGTGACGGATGTGGAACAGGCAGTCCGCATCCGCACGGGAGAGCGTGGCCTCGACGCGCTGTAAAATCCGTATTCCTCTAACAAAACGATGTGTGGGAGTTGTCTAATGAATGTAGCACCGCCGAAGGGCGCCGCTAAAGCGTTGGGGCTTGGCCTCATAGGAACAATGTTGAGTTCGGGATGGGCCTTGGCGCAAACTGCGGCGACGGCGGCGGCTCCAGCCGCGGCGGCGGCGCCGGTGCCGAACAAGGGCGATACCGCGTGGATGCTGATTTCCACGGCGCTCGTTCTCATGATGTCCATCCCAGGTCTTGCGCTCTTCTACGGCGGTCTCGTCCGCTCGAAGAACATGCTGTCGGTCTTGTCGCAGGTCCTCATGATCGTCGCCCTCGTGTCGATCATCTGGGTCGTTTACGGCTATTCCCTCGCCTTCACCTCTGGCCCCGACAGCATTAATTGGATTGTCGGCGGTTTCGACCGGCTCTTCCTGAAGGGTCTCACCCCGGATTCGACCGCGGCGACCTTCTCGAATGGCGTCGTTATTCCCGAATATGTCTACATGGCCTTCCAGATGACCTTCGCCTGCATCACGCCGGCCTTGATCGTCGGGGCTTTCGCCGAGCGCATGAAGTTCTCCTCGCTGATCGTCTTCATTGTTCTATGGGTGACGTTCATCTATTTCCCCATCGCCCATGCGGTGTGGTTCTGGCAGGGTCCGGATGCGATTGGCGATGCCGCCAAGGCCCTCGCCGCCGCGCACGGCGATGCCGCCAAGGCGGCCGCTCAGGCCGCTCTCGACAAGGTCATCGGCAACGCCGGTTACTTCCAAGCTCTCGGCGCGCTCGACTTCGCCGGCGGCACGGTCGTGCATATCAACGCGGGGATCGCCGGCTTCGTCGGCGCGCTCGTTCTCGGCAAGCGCATTGGCTATCCGCGGGAGCCGATGCCCCCGCATTCGCTGGTCATGACGATGATCGGCGCTTCGCTGCTCTGGGTCGGCTGGTTCGGCTTCAACGCCGGCTCCAATCTCGAAGCGAATGGCGTGACGGCCCTGACCTTCGTGAATACCTTTGTCGCGACGTCCGCCGCCACCTTGGCCTGGTTGTTCGCGGAATGGTTGATCAAGGGTGAGCCGTCGCTTCTCGGCATGTGCTCCGGCGCTGTCGCGGGTCTCGTCGCCATCACGCCGGCGTCCGGCTTCGTTGGCCCCATGGGAGCCATCGTGCTCGGTCTTGTCGTCGGTGTCGTTTGTTTCTTCTTCGTGTCCGTCGTGAAGAACAAGATCGGCTACGACGACTCGCTCGATGTGTTCGGCGTTCATTGCGTCGGCGGGATCATCGGCGCGCTTGCGACCGGCGTCCTCGTTTCACCCGCTCTCGGCGGCGTTGGTCTGACCGACTATACGTTGAAGCCGGGGACGGGGGCGGTGGGTGCCTACGACATGCTGGCCCAGGTCATCATCCAGGGGAAGGCCGTCGGCTTCACCCTGCTATGGTCGGGCATTGGTTCGGCGATCCTGTACAAGCTCGTCGACTGGACGCTGGGTCTGCGTGTTTCGACGGATGTCGAGCGCCAAGGCCTCGATATCGCCGAGCATGGCGAGCGCGCGTACAACGTTTAATCCCAGGACATGCTCTCGCTCCTTGGTGAGCGTCCGGGAGCCAAAATGTGAAAGCCGCTGTCCCCGACAGCGGCTTTTTCCATGGGATTGAAAGACTCTTGGCCGTGCCGGAATAAGGTTAAGCCGCCATTAACCCGTAATCTCTACCATTCTGATCCAAGGGGGCTCTCCGGCTGGATGGCGACATGCTGCCGGTGGGAATTTCGCTCGATTTCAGGGGCGGGTATTTTCCATCATGAAGGGGCATCCCTTTCGTGACCGGGAAAATGCTCCAACTTCCTATAAGAGAACGATTCCCGTCACCCCGGTGAGTCGACCGGAGTGGGAAGCGCCTTCTTATTCAAGAGTTGAGCATGGTCTCATCGCGAAAGCCGGCCCGGCTTTCGCGGAACATGCTCGAAGCGGTAGACCGGATGCGCACCACGACAACCTCTTCGGCATTCGATCACATCCCCGAACCTGTCCGCATTTTCGCGGCGCGGCGGATCGCGGAACTGTCTGGCGCCGCCATTCTGGTTGGTCTTACCGCTCTGGGCTTTGCGCTGCTCACTTGGTCGGTGCAGGATCCGAGCCTCAACCACGCCACCTCCGCGCCGGTCCATAATTGGCTCGGCGCGCCTGGCGCGATCGTCGCCGATCTGCTGATGCAGATGTTGGGGCTGTCCTCCCTCGCCGTTCTGCTCCCGGCGGCTTTTTGCGGATGGCGGCTGATCACCGCGCGGCGGCTCGAGCGCCCCGCGATGCGGCTCGTGTTGCTGTTTGCCGGCTCGCTTTGCGCGGCCGGCGTCGCCGCCGTGCTGCCGGTTACGGGCCATTGGCCTTTGCCGACGGGCCTCGGCGGCGTCTTGGGCGATATTGTCATGGCGATCCCGCGCCGGCTGCTCATGGGTTTCAAACCGGGGATGATTCTTCTCGCCTTCGCTCTGGCGCTCGGCGCTCTGCTTCTGCTGTCGGCCTCGGTCAGCCTGCGCGACGTCGCGGCGCATCGGGAAGACGACGATTTCGTGCCAATTCGCCGGGTCCGGCGCGAGGAAGAAGAAGAGGATGTGGCGGGGGAGCCCGGCTTGGCGATTCTCTCGTTGGGCGCCGTGATCCACATGGGTCTGAGCCTCAAAAGGCTGGTGTCGCGATGGGTCGCGCGGTGGAGAGCGGCCGGGCCGGCTCGAGACGCGGACCTTTCCGGCGGCTTTTGGGGGGCGGGCCGATTCAATCGTGACTTTGCGCCCGATGTCCCCTTCGACCTGAGCTTCGCGCCGGAGCCCATCCTGGCGGGTCCCGCGGCGCCGCGCTTCGATGCGAGCGCCTATGCGCCTCCCGCAGCCCGCGCCGCCGCGCGTCAACGGGCCGGCAATCCGGAGGAGGCGGATCAAGCCTCGCCGCCACTGGCGCGGGTCATCCCGCCGGCCGGCGCGCCGGCGCAGAGCCAACGGGCGTTACGCGAAGTGCGGCAGCGCCCCGGCCGCAATGGCTTGGGGAGCTATGTCTTGCCGCCGCTGCTCATGCTGAGCGAAGCGAAGCGGCCCGGCGTCTCCCAGGTCTCCGAGGATTCCTTGCAGCAGAATGCGCGGCTGCTCGAGGGCGTGCTCGACGATTTCGGCGTGAAGGGCGAGATCGTCAATGTCCGGCCTGGCCCGGTCGTCACGCTGTACGAGCTGGAGCCCGCGCCCGGCATCAAATCCTCGCGCGTGATTGGTTTGGCCGACGATATCGCCCGCTCAATGTCGGCGATTTCCGCCCGCGTTGCCGTCGTGCAAGGCCGCAATGCGATCGGCATCGAGCTGCCGAATCAGCGCCGCGAGACGGTCTATCTCCGCGAACTTCTCGCCTCGCAGGATTTCGACAAGTCGCAACAACGGCTTGCGATCGCGCTGGGCAAGAACATCGGCGGCGAGCCGATCATCGTCGATCTCGCCAAAATGCCCCATCTGCTCGTGGCGGGCACTACCGGCTCGGGCAAATCGGTGGCGATCAATACCATGATTCTGTCGCTGCTCTACCGGCTCCGGCCGGAAGAATGCAGGCTCATCATGGTCGATCCCAAAATGCTCGAACTCTCCGTTTACGACGGCATTCCGCATCTTCTGACGCCGGTCGTGACCGATCCGAAAAAGGCGGTCGTTGCCTTGAAATGGGCGGTTCGCGAGATGGAAGACCGTTACAAGAAAATGTCGAAGCTCGGCGTCCGCAATATCGAGGGCTTCAATGCCCGCGTCGCGGAAGCGGCGGAACGCGGCGAGCAGCTGATGCGCACCGTCCAGACCGGCTACGACCGCGAGACCGGCGAGGCCATCTACGAGCACGAGGCGATGGATCTCGTGCCGCTGCCTTTCATCGTCGTCATCGTCGATGAAATGGCCGATCTCATGATGGTCGCCGGCAAGGATATCGAGGGCGCGATTCAGCGGCTGGCGCAAATGGCGCGCGCGGCCGGCATCCATCTCATCATGGCGACGCAACGCCCCTCGGTCGATGTCATCACCGGCACGATCAAGGCGAATTTCCCCACCCGGATTTCCTTCCAGGTCACCTCCAAGATCGACAGCCGCACCATCCTGGGCGAGCAAGGCGCCGAGCAATTGCTGGGGCAGGGCGACATGCTCTATATGGCGGGCGGCGGGCGGATCTCGCGGGTTCATGGCCCCTTCGTGTCGGACGGCGAGGTCGAGAAGGTCGTCGCCCATCTGAAAAGCCAGGGCCAGCCCGAATATCTCGACGCGATCACGATGGACGACGAGGGCGGCGCCGAGGCGGAACCGGGCGAGGACGGAGCCATGCCCGGCAGCATGGATGCCGAGGAATCCGGCGATCTTTACGACCGCGCCGTGGCGATCGTGCTGCGCGACCGCAAATGCTCCACTTCTTACATCCAGCGCCGGCTCTCGGTCGGCTATAATAAAGCCGCGTCGTTGGTCGAGCGCATGGAGAAGGAGGGCGTGGTCGGCGCCCCAAATCATTCCGGCAAACGGGCGATCCTCGTGGGCGGCGGGATCGATCGCGGTGCATTCGAATTGCTGGGAAGCGACGATTAAACCGGGGCCGTGTCGCGCTGTCCTACTGATGCCACAAGGTCGCCTTAACGGTTCTGATTATGGCAATAGGACCTATGATGAAAATATTGGCGCATTGCATAATTTGTAGTCTTATCGCGGTGACCCCGGCCGCCCAGGCCTGGGCGGATACACCGGCGCCCGCGGATCAGCCCGCGCCCAAGCCCGTGACCCCTGTCGTTTTGACGGGGAAGGATGCCGACGCCGCGATTCACCGGGCCAATGCTTTTCTCTCCTCCGCCGCGACCATGGTGGGGGATTTCGTGCAGACGGGTGCGGATGGGCGCCATTCCGAGGGTAAGATTTACGTCCAGAAGCCCGGCAAGCTTCGCTTCGAATATGCGGCGCCCGATACGCTCGAGGTGATTTCCGATGGCAAATCGGTGGCCGTCAACGACCGCAAGCTCAAAACGCAGCAGACCTATGCGATCTTTCAGACGCCGCTGAAATTCCTGCTCGAGGACAAGATCAACCTGGCCGGCGATACCGAGATTCTCAATGTCATGGCCTCGCCGGAGGCGACCATGATATTGTTGGATGACCGCACGACCTTTGGCGGGACGTCGCGGATCCGGCTGATCTTCGATCCCGTGACGTTCGAGCTTCGCCAGTGGCAGGTTCGCGATCCCCAGGGTTATGAGACCCTGGTCACGCTTTATAATATCGATTTGAAGCAAAAGCCCGACCCGGCTCTGTTCAAGATCGTGCCGCCCAAGGAGCTTTACGACTTGCCGAAGGCTGCCGCGATTCCCGTTAAATGACGAAATTGTAATTCACCGCCCGCCGCTCCTAAGATCTTCCAAATAAAAGCATTTATTTTCTCGCGCGGGGATGTGAGCCGTGCGCGGGGCTTCCGCGGCCTTTTTTTTGTTGACGGCTAGCCCGCCGGCACCATCTCTTATCATGGGAGCGATTATCCCGTGGGCCGGTTTCCCCCAGACCGGCCGGGCGTGATGCCGGATCCCCCTCCCGGCAGCGAATCGCTCTAGAAGGGCGTCAGGCGAAAGCTTGGCGCCCTTCGCCGGTTTTGAAGCGCTTCTCCGGACGTTGCCGGGGTCCGGGTCAAAGCGCTCGCTTCGAGAGGCGAAGGCCGTCGCGGATATTCAATGACATGAGCGTCAGATTGATTGCTCCGGCCACCAGTTCAATGGCTTGGATGCCGTAGAAAAGCGGGCCGAATTCGCCGCGAGACGCGAGCGCCGCGAGATAAAACGCGGCGGGAGCTAATATGAGAAGCCCGTTCGCGGCGATCCAAGGAATGCGCCGCTTCTTTCGTTGGATCCTGACGTCCTGTGAAGACTTAGCCAAATTAAACCCGGACGCGCCCGTGACGATCAATGCCGGGACGAGCAGGAGAAATCCCCATGGGATCGCTTCCTTCACGGCTTTGATCGCCGCGGCCGAAGCCGAGAGTTCGGAGATGGCCGTCGATGTCCAGAAGGTGAGGATGATCACAAAGCCGATTATTCCAGCGACCGGATGAAGACGCTTAATCATCGCTGACCTCTTGGGAGAAGGAGTTGTCGAGACGCCGCCGGATTGTCCGGAGCGTCGCCGTCGCGGCTTCGATCCGTTGCGTGCCGATTCCCTCCGCGAGGCTTCTCGCCCATGGCTCTTGGCGCGTCATTGCCGTGTCATAGGCCGCTTTGCCTTGCGCGGTGAGGAGAACCAGTTTGGCGCGTTGATGGTGCGGATTTGCCGCGAATCGCACGAGTCCGCCGCGCTCCATTTCGTTCACCAGGCGCTGCACGGCCTGACGGGTCAGTCCCATGTTTCGTGCGATATGCGCGACGGGAAGCGGTGCCGGAGACAGGCCTATCGCGCCAAGAACCTGCCAGCGCGCACTTGTTAGCCCAATATCCGAAACGATGGTATCGCCCGCGGCGAGCAAGCGGCCGTTCAGACGAAACGTTTCCAAAATCAAGTTTGTGATGGCGTCGTGCTCGATCATGACGTTATATTGCTATCTTGACAGTATGTTGTCAATAACTCGACGCCGGGCTTGCAAGACTTGCCGCCGTCCGGCAGAGATAGGGGCTCGTCTCAACACCCCCGGATTGTGGGGACACCGGTCAGCGCGCCCTTGGAACATATTGCCGGCACGGCCGATGTGCTCATCCCGGTTGCGGTCGATCAGGCCTATACCTACCGTGTTCCCCCCGGCATGGCGTTGCGGCCCGGCGATGTCGTCGAGGTGCCGCTGGGGCCCCGCCGGACCGTGGGCGTGGTCTGGGCCGTGGGCCAAGGCGAGATCGCCAAGCTCAAGCCGGTTGCCGGCGTCACGGACGTCCCGCCGCTACCAGATAATCTCCGCGGTTTTATCGATTGGCTCGCGGGCTGGACTCTAAGTCCGCGCGGCATGGTCCTGCGCATGTGTATCCGGGCGGCGTTGGCAGCGGGGCCGCCGGTGGCTCGCGCGGGCGTCCGCTATGCCGGGCCCGCCAAGGGCAAGCTGACCCCGGCGCGCGCGCGCGTTCTCGCGGTTGCCGAAACAAGCGGCATCATGGCGAAATCCGCTTTGGCCACCGCCGCCGGCTGCTCGGCGGGCGTGATCGATGCCTTGATCGCCGATGGCGCCTTGACGCTCGAAGCCTTGGCCGCCGAGCCCGTGACCGGCCAAGCCGATCCCGATTTTGCGGCCCCTCGCCTGTCGCCGGCGCAAGCGGAGGCGGCCTCGAGCCTGCGGTCGAGCGTCGAGGCCCAGAAGTTTGGGGTCACTTTGCTCGAGGGCGTCACCGGCTCGGGCAAGACCGAGGTCTATTTCGAGGCCGCCGCCGCCGCGCTCCGGCTGGGACGCCAGGCTTTGATTCTGCTGCCCGAAATCGCCTTGACCGCGCAATTTCTCGATCGTTTCGCCGGCCGTTTCGGAACCCGCCCCGCCGAATGGCATTCCGCCGTGCCGGCCAAACGCCGCGCCGCGGTCTGGCAGGCGGTGGCGGCCAATGAGGTCAAGATCGTCGCCGGCGCCCGTTCGGCTTTGTTCCTGCCGTTCCAGACATTGTCCCTCATCGTCGTCGACGAAGAGCACGAAGGCGCTTATAAACAAGAGGATGGCGTGACCTATCACGCCCGCGACATGGCCGTCGTGCGGGGGCGAATCGAAAGCGCGGCGGTGGTCCTGGCCTCGGCCACGCCATCCATCGAAACACAGGTCAATACGAAGCAAGGCCGCTACGCGCATCTCGAACTGCCCGCGCGCTTTGGCGACCGGCCGATGCCGGTGATCACGGCGCTGGATCTGCGCCGGGATGCCCCGGCGCGCGGCCATTGGATCGCGCCAACCCTCGAGCGCGCCATCAAGGAAACGGCGGCGCGGGGCGAGCAGACTTTGCTCTTCCTCAATAGGCGGGGCTATGCGCCTTTGACCTTATGCCGGAGCTGCGGCCACCGGTTCCAATGCCCGGATTGCACGGCCTGGCTGGTCGAGCATCGCTTCCGCCACGCCCTTGTCTGTCATCATTGCGGGCATCAGGAGCGGCGGCCGGAGATTTGTCCGGTTTGCGAGGCGGCCAATGCCTTGGTGCCCTGCGGGCCGGGGATCGAGCGTCTCGCGGAGGAAGTCGCGGAGCGTTTTCCGGACTTGCGCGCGCTCGTTCTCTCGTCCGATTTCGCCGGCGGGACCGAGCGGTTGCGAGCCGAACTCGATTCCGTGGCGGAAGGCGGATGCGATATCGTCATCGGCACGCAATTGGTCGCCAAGGGACATAATTTCCCAAAGCTGACCTTGGTCGGCGTGATCGACGCCGATATCGGTCTTTCGACGGGCGATCCCAGGGCGGCCGAACGGACCTTTCAATTGCTGCGTCAGGTCACCGGCCGGGCGGGCCGGTTCGAGCGGGCGGGCCGGGCGATCCTCCAGACCTATCAACCGGAACATCCCGTCATCCGCGCGCTTCTGTCGGGCGATACCGCCCGCTTTTATGCCGAGGAAACCGCTCAGCGCCGCCGGGCCACTCTGCCGCCATTCGGGCGGCTCGCCGCGATCATCGTTTCGGGGCCGGATTTCGCTGGCACGCAGGCCTATGCCCGGACGTTGGCCCAAGCCGCTTATCAGCTTCCGCCCTCCGATCGCTGGTACTTGGCCGCCGCCGGAGGGCTGCCGGGCGAGGATGAACTGGTCTTGCTCGGGCCGGCGGAGGCGCCGATTTCGGTGATCGCCGGGCGTCATCGATTCCGTTTGCTGGTCCGCGCGCCGCGAAAATCCGGTCTTCAGGATTTTTTGCGCGCTCTCGTTCGCGCCGCGCCGCCCCCGCGCGGCGGGATCAAAGTGAATTTCGATGTCGATCCCCAAAGCTTTTTGTAGCGTTCACCCGTTCCCTGGACCGGTCCAGGGAATGAAAATCGTCATGTCTTCAAAGAAATGTGTCCGCGCTTCGAGGGATACGGCAACGCCTGGTCCGGGGCCGGACATGACAATGAGATGTCCATCCTATGGCCTATAGCGTCTTGGCTCTTTATTTCGGTGCCGGATTAGACTACGGAAGAGCCGGAGTATCCGTGGTCTTGGCTGCGGATGTCTTAAACCTTGGACGCGGGGCCCATGCGTGGGGCTCTGCGTGAAGAGGATCTGTAGGGAGTGTGGATGAGGTTGCCCTCGTCTTGAACGCCCTTATCATTGATTGTGGGGCGATACCCTTTTGCCCGGGCCGGATGGCTTGGGAGAGAGGGGCCCTGTAAGACTCATAGTCGACGTGTGGAGTGATCGGTGGAAACGAAAGATCTCGACCAGGCCGAACTCGTCAATAAGATCATCGACGTCATTGTCGCCGAAGGCATGGTCGAGCGCGAGAAAGTGACGATGGACGCGACGATCGAGAGTCTCGATCTCAAGTCGATCGACATTGTGATGATCTTGACTGCTATCGAAGACAAGTTCGACGTCTATATCCCGATGGACGGGCCTTTTCACGACGCTAAGGACGTGAAGGGCCTGATCGACGCGATTGCCAATTACATCATCAACGAAAAGAAGAGCTGAATGGCGCCAATTAAACGTGTCGTCGTCACTGGTGTGGGGGCGGTTTCCTCCGCTGGTGTTGGCGCCGGGCGTCTTTGGGATGCGGCGCGCGAAGGCCGGTCTTGCATCACGCCGCTGACATTTCCCCATCCCTATCGCGGCCGGATCACCATCGGGGCGCAGGTGCGGGGATTCGATCCCACGCTCTATCTCGACAAAGCGGTCATGCCGTTTTGCGATCCCGTGACGCAATACATTCTCGTGGCGGCGGACGAAGCGATGGCGCAAGCGGGCTTCGATCGTTCCACCCGGCTCGGGCCGCGTTCGGCCACGATCATCGGCAGCGGGATCGGCGGGATGACGACGATCGAGGCCGGGATTCATAGTGCCATGATGGGCGTCGGCCGTCCCGATCCCTTGACTGTTCCCAAGCTCATTCCCAGCGCGTGTCCGTCGAACGTCTCCATGCGCTATGGTATCCAGGGGCCGTCGTTCTCCGTTGCCAGCGCTTGTTCGTCCTCGACGCAGGCGATCGGTCTCGGGTTGCAGATGATTCGCGCGGGCCTCGTCGATATAGCTCTCGTCGGCGGCACCGAGGATCACATCACCAACAACGCAATGTTCGCCTGGGAAGGTTTGCGCGTCATGACGCCGGACTTCTGCCGCCCCTTCTCCAAGGGCCGCAATGGCATGGTGATTGGCGCCGGCGCCGGACTCGTCATCTTGGAGACCGAGGAACATGCGCGCGCACGTGGCGCAACCATTCTGGGGGTGCTTGCGGGCTACGGGACGACTAGCGATGCCAAGGATCCCGTGCGTCCCGACGTGACGGGCGCGGCCGCCGCGATGAGCGCCGCGATCGCCGATGCAGGGCTCGAACCCGGTGCCATCGATTATATCAATGCCCATGGGACCGCGACCATCGTCAATGACGTCGCGGAATCCGCTGCCATCGGGCTCGTATTTGGGAGCCGCGCGCCGCATGTGCCGGTGTCCTCGACCAAGCCGATTCACGGTCACGGTCTCGGCGCGGCAGGGGCTTTGGAGCTGATCGTGACGCTTGGCGCGGTCCGCGACCAAGTCGCGCCGCCCACGATCAATTGGCGCGAGGCGGATGAAAAATGCCCCGTCGATTGCATTCCGAACGAGGCGCGGCCGATGACCATCAAGACGGCGATGAGCAATTCCTTCGCCTTTGGCGGGATCAATGCCGTGCTGATCGTCCAGGCGCCGGAGGCGGCTTGAGTTCCGCTCCCGCGGCCGCGCTTGGCACCTTTCCGGTTTCAAGCACGGCCGGGGAGGCTGCTGCGTTCCGGGCGGCCACGGGTGTGGAATCCGCCGGCGATGTTCTGCCTCTGACCTTTCCGATGCGCTGGCTCGTGGCCCCGGAAATCCGCGCGGCGCTGTTGGATGCCGTCGCCGATCCGGACGTCGTGCTCGTGCACGAATCTCAAATTTTCGATTATTCGCACCGGCTCCGCAGCGGCGAATCCTATGCGTTGAGCGTTTCCGCGCGCCGGGAATCCGCGCCGGATCGCCTTCTCGTCGACGGCGTGATCAGCGATGCCTCGGGCCTGGAATTGGCGCGGCTGGAGACGATTCTGCGCTTGATCAAGGCGCCCGTATGAGCCCGGCCCTCGCTCAAGGCGATGTGCTTCCGCCCCGGCTTTTCGGTCCCTTCACGGCCGAGGCGGTGGTGGCCTATGCGCAAGCCTCGGGCGACGACAATCCCCTGCATTTCGATCCAGACATCGCCGCGCGTGCGGGGCTCGAGCGTCCGCCGGTCCACGGCATGCTGATCATGGGCTGTTTCGAGCCCTATATCGGCGCGTGGCGGCCAGAGGCGAAAATCGTCAAACTCTCCGCCAAATTCATCCGTCCGGTGCTCACCGGGGACCGGATCGAACTGTCGGGCAAGGTCGTGCGCGTGGCGCAGGATGGCCCCGCCGTTTTGCGCTTGACGGTGCGCGGCGAAAATGGCCGGGATATCGCCTGTCTCGCCGAGATCTTTATCGTCCCATGACGACGCAATCCATTTTGATTACGGGGGCATCGAGCGGGATTGGCCGCGCCTTGGCGCTCGCCTATGCCGCCCCCTCGATCCGCCTGGCTTTGATCGGCCGCGATTCCGCAAGGTTGGAGGCCGTGGCCGGCGAGGCGCGGGCCAAGGGCGCCGTGGTCGAGACCGCGACTCTCGATGTCCGCGACCGGCATGTCATGGCCGCCTGGATCGGCGCCGCCGATTCGATCCGGCCGTTCGATCTCGTCGTCGCCAATGCCGGGATTACGACGGGTCTTGCGCCTGGCGAGCTGATGGAAGATCCCGAGGCCGTGCGGGCGATCATCGCCACCAACCTGTTGGGCGTGCTCAACACGGTCGAGCCCCTCGTCCAGCCGATGGCCGCGCGCGGCCGGGGGCAGATCGCGATGATGGGTTCGCTCGCGGGCCTTCACGGCCTGCCTTATTCCCCGGCCTATTGCATCACCAAGGCCGGTGTTCACGCCTATGCGGAATCCCTGCGCGGCCGGTTGGAGCGCAAAGGTGTCCTGGTCAGTCTGATCATCGCGGGGTTCGTCAAGACGCCGCTGAACGATTCGATCGCGGCGATCAAGCCGGGCGAGATCAGTGAGACCGAGGCCGCCGATGTGATCAAGCGCGGCTTGGCGCGCGGCGCCGCCACCATCGCCTTCCCCTGGTTCCTCTATGCCCTCACCCGCCTCGGGCGGCTCCTGCCCGCGCGGCTCTACGATTTCATCATGGCGCGCGTCGACGTCACGGTGCCCGGCACCAAGGAACGGGTGTAGCGGGGGATCGAGGATAGGCTGCGTCTGCCATCTTGGCGAAACGCTTCCTATATGATGGGCGCAGACTTAACCTTGGAATCACCCGGCATGACCGCAGCCACGAACCCTCTCTTGCAACCCTGGACCGGCCCGTTTCAGGTTCCGCCTTTCGACCTGATCGAGCCCGGCCATTACCGCCCCGCTTTCGATAGTGCCTTGGCCGCGAACATCGCCGAAATTGCCGCCATCGCGAACAATCCGGAGCCGCCCAGTTTCGACAATACGATTCTGGCCTTGGAGCGGGCGGGGGAACCGATCGACAAGGTTTCCGCGGTGTTTTTCAACCTCGCGGGGTCGGACACCAGCGATGAGATCCAGGCCATCGAGCGCGACATGGCGCCGGTTCTGTCGCGCCATTATTCCGCGATCTATCTGAATTCGGATCTGTTCCGCCGCATCGACGATCTCTGGACGCGCCGCGAGAGCCTGGGGTTGGACGCCGAACAGGCCCGTGTTCTCGAACGCTATCACACGATTTTCTCCCGCGCGGGCGGCGGGTTGCCCGAGGCCGCCAAGCAGCGGCTGGCGGCCATCAGCGAGCGCTTGGCGACGCTTGGCACGCGGTTCGGCCAGAATGTGCTCGCCGACGAGCGCGCTTACGAATTGGTGCTCGACGGCCCCGAGGATTTGGCGGGCCTGCCCGGCGCCCTCGTCTCCGCCGCGGCGGCTGCCGCCGAAGCCAAGGGCAAGCCGGGCAAATATGTGATTACGCTGTCGCGCTCCTCGATCGAGCCGTTCCTGCAATTTTCCGCGCGCCGCGATCTGCGCGAGGCGGCATTTCACGCCTGGGCCCGCCGGGGCGAGAATGGCGGCGAGACCGACAATCGCGAAATCATCGCGGAAATGGTTGGATTGCGAACCGAACGCGCGAAGCTCCTGGGCTTCGATAATTTCGCCGCCTTCCGGCTCTCCGATTCCATGGCCAAGACGCCGCAGGCGGCGCGGGCGTTGTTGCAATCGGTTTGGGAGCCCGCCAAATCTCGCGCGGGGCGCGAGGAGCGCGCCTTGCAGGAATTCGTGCAGGCCGAGGGCGGCAATTTCGCGATCGAGCCTTGGGATTGGCGCTATTATGCCGAGCGCCGCCGCAAGGCCGCGTTCGATTTGGACGAGGCGGAAATCAAACCCTATTTCCAGCTCGACTCGATGGTCGAGGCGGCGTTTTACACCGCGTCCAAATTGTTCGGCATCAGCTTCACGCCCCGTCCCGATATTCCACTCTATCATCGTGACGCCCGCGCATGGGAGGTCAAGGACGCCACCGGCGCGCCCGTGGCTCTCTTCATCGGGGATTACTTTGCCCGCGCGTCCAAGCGCAGCGGCGCCTGGATGAGTTCGTTCCGCTCGCAGCAGCGTCTCGACGGCCAGGTTCTGCCCGTCGTCGTCAATGTCATGAATTTCGCCAAGGCGCCGGAGGGCGAGGCGAGCCTTCTGAGCTTCGACGACGCGCGCACGCTGTTTCACGAATTCGGGCACGGCCTGCACGGCATGTTGTCGGACGTGACCTATCCGCTATTGTCCGGCACCAGCGTCTCCCGCGATTTCGTCGAATTCCCCTCGCAGCTCTACGAGCATTGGCTGGAGGAGCCGGCGCTGCTGCGCCGCTTCGCCTTGCACCGGGATACCGGCGAACCCATGCCGGAGGCGCTGCTGCGCCGTCTGCTGGATGCCCGCAATTACAATCAAGGCTTCGCCACGGTGGAATATACCGCCTCCGCCCTCGTCGATCTCGATTTGCACGAGCAAGCGAGCGCCGGCCCGGTGGATGTGACCTCGTTTGAAAGAGAGGCGCTGGACAAGCTCGGCATGCCCAGGGGCATCATCATGCGGCACCGGACGCCGCATTTTCAGCATATCTTTTCCGGCGACGGCTATTCCGCCAGCTATTACGCCTATCTCTGGTCCGAGGTGCTCGATGCCGATGGGTTCGATGCCTTTCACGAAGCCGGCGATATTTTCGATGCGGCGACGGCCCAGCGGCTGCGTGATCACGTCTATGGCGCGGGCAACAAAGCCGATCCCGAGGCCGCCTACCGCGCCTTCCGTGGCCGCGATCCCTCGTCCGAGGCTCTGCTCCGCAAGCGCGGGCTCGTAGGCGAGGCGGCTTAGGACTTCTTGCGAAATAACCGCCATGGTTCAGGCATGGTCTCTTCCCCTCCCCCTTGCGGGGAGGGGAATCCTTGCATCGCGAACGTCGATATCCTGACGGATCTCCTGGGATACCGGCGCCGTCACATCCTTCTCCGCGCGGCGGATAATTTTCGCCGGCCGATCGAACCTTTTTGCCAACGGCAACGACAAAGACCGGCGATTGCGGGGCGGATTGCCCGCGCGACTCAAAATGTCGATCCGATGGAGAAAGCCATGATCAAGATCTTACGCCCCCTGGCCGGAATAGCCGCCATTGCCGCCCTGGCGGCCACCCTTCTCGGCACGGCCGCATCGGCGGCGCCGGCGGCCTCCGCCGAGGCCGATGCGCCCTCGCCCTATCTCATGCTCGTCTGGGACCATTGTGGGGTCGGGCGTCACCGCGCGGCCTGGGGCGTCTGCGTCTCGAATTGGGCGCGTGGACCGGGACTGCGCGGCTGCGGCCGCGGCTATCATCTCGGCAATTGGCGGCACACCTGCATTCCGGACGTCTACTGACACGAGCGCTTTTATAGGTGCCGTGTTCCGATATTCCGGCCACGGCACCTCTCGCCGGCCGGATCTTGGGGATTGCCCGTTGCCGGTGTTTAAGTGTCGATTTGCGAGTCCGGGCGGCCATGCCATCGGCGAATAGATGGTGGCGATAAAGCAATACTTGCGTGCGCCGCGATTTTATCGCGCACCCACATAGCTTGTTTCATGAAGATATGCGGAGGGAAAAAACCCTTGGTGGAGCTGAGCGGAGGCTTGGCAGCAAGGTTTTAACCCATTGAGACTGCAAAGAAACTGGACAATATCAAGCCCCTAGGGTACGTGCTTTGGGTACGAGCAGGGGTACGCGATGGCACCGAAAAGCCTCACCAATAAGCGAGCCAAACCGACCTACCTGGAATGGCATGGCGGCAAGCTTCGCGTAACCGTCGCGATCCCGCTTGATGTCCAGCCCCTCATTGGGCTCACGCGTTTCAAGCATCCCCTCAACACGGATAGTCTGGCAATAGCGAACGCGCTCAAGGGGCCTCACGTCCAAAACTTCTTTCGCCTCATTGACGAGGCCCGCAAAGGGAACCGCATGGATCCTCTGGTCCGCGAGGCGTTGACGCTGGCGAAGGCCCGGCGCGAGGCTGCTAGCCATTCCGAAAGGGCGGAGGTTGACGACTTGATCGCTGACCGCGCCCATGCTCTCGCCGGAAACGCGATAGCGGGGGTGCCCCTCGCTGACGGAAGCCTCCATCCGGTTTTTGACGCGAAGCGAGAGCGTCAGGCTGAAGAGTTCTACGACTTAGCGAGAGGCGAGGCCGTCCCAATCGATCTCCACTACCAGACGTATTTCGAGCAACTAACGACCAAGCCCCGGACGAAAGCCGACGATACGCGAGCCGTCCAGTATCTCGCGAAGTGGTGCGCTCAGAATGGCATCCGCGCGACCATCCAAGAAATCACCAAGAGACGCGCAAGGCTTTTCATAGACGCTCTGCCAGCCTTGGCTAACGGCATCGGCCCGGCGACGGTCAAGAAATACCTCAACCGGCTAGGCTGCTATTGGAAGTGGCTTGAGGACCGGGAATATGCGGTTTTGAATGTTTGGCGGGGCGTCACAGTGCGGGCACCGCTGGTGCTAGACCACGAGAAGGAACGTCCCTTCACGGAAGACGAAATGCGGCGGCTTCTAGACGGCCCCGCAAGCCAACATATGCACGACCTCATGCGCATTGCGGCGCTCTCTGGTGCCCGTCTGGACGCTATCGTTGACCTTCGCGTGGGTGATTGCGTTGACGGGGTCTTCCGCTTCAAGCCACAGAAGAGAGAGACCGCATATAGGCTGGTTCCTATCCACAGTGAGTTGGTGAAGATCGTTGCGCGTCGAACGGTTGGGAAGGCGGCGACGGCGGACGTGTTCCCCGAATGGCCCCCGCCGAAAAATGCCAGTAGCCTCAGGGAGCGCTCGTTCAAAGCGTCGAACGCCTTCACCGTTTACCGAAAGGTTGTGGATGTTGACGCAACCTTGCCGGGGCGGCGGCGGGCACTCACGAATTTTCACTCGTGGCGGCGTTTCTTCATATCTGCGGCGGAGCAGGCCGGGCAGCCCGAAAACATAATTGCAGCGGTGGTAGGCCACAAACGCGAAGGCATGACCTTTGGTGTCTATTCGAGCGGGCCATCATCCATCCAATTCAAGGCCTGCGTCGAGAGCGTGAGGCTCCCGGAAGCAAAGCCCGGCGCTAGGGCCACCGGTATGCGTTCGCCCACGCAAAGACCCAATTTGAAACCGGAGAGCTGAGACCGATGGCTAATTTCTCAAGGAACAAGAACCGATCCGGGACAGCGGCTCGCGGCCACGCCACGGCCCCTGAGGACGACACGCGGACGTTAGACGAGGCGCTTGATGAGGCGTCGCGTTCGCGATGGGAGGGTCTCCGCTGTTACCGGTCCGCGCGGTCGGGGGCCGAAATTGCTGTCAAGACGCTTAAAACTCTTCGAAAGGCTTCCCGTGGCCCGGCAGGCCGGCTCTCCCCCTTGCGGGTCTGTGACGTGACGCCCGAAATGCTTGTTGCCCTGACCCGGCATTGGGCCGCAAAAGACATCTCACCCGCGACGGTCACTAAGCGCCCGTCAGGAAACAAACGCTTCACGTAATTGGGCTGAAGGAGCGATCGTATAGTTCCATTCGCCGTGGAAATCGGCGCGTTGGATGTTGAGGCTTTTCATTTCGTCGTTTGAG
>Ga0187852_1000502_pt1 | contig 42285 bp, 41 predicted proteins | sample June2016WEW_6_40_FD_134511 | JGI IMG/M metagenome (GOLD analysis project Ga0187852, IMG submission 134511) | Peatland microbial communities from SPRUCE experiment site at the Marcell Experimental Forest, Minnesota, USA - June2016WEW_6_40 | ecosystem: Environmental > Terrestrial > Soil > Wetlands...
TCCTCAATGAAAGACGGGCCGGCAAACCTTGCTCGGAGTTCAAGGCCGCTCTCACGGCCGCTTGAGTGGAAAGAGGATATGCCCTTCACTCCAATTTACACACAAGAGTTGACACTACCAAATGGGGAGCCGGCGAGGGCCGCGCGGCGCGCTTCAAAGCGGCTTCCGCGCCAGGCGTTCGAGGTGCTCGACGATCAGGCCGGCGAGGTCGTCGAGTTGCTCGTTGAAGCTGAAGTGGCAGAGGATCTCGCTGGCGCCGGCAGCGAGCATCAGGTTCAGGCCCTTGACCTGCGACTGGCGGTAGTCGGTGCGGACGCCCAGGACCGGCTTGCCCAGGCCGCGCGCGTAGCCGGTTTCGAAGGCCACGCCGCTGTCCGCGTCGGCGCCGTCCATGAGCGCCAGCACCACGTCGGCGCTGGAGAGATCCTCGATGCAGCGCTTGAAGACCGACGCCAGGTGGCGCCGGTCGTTGAACGAGGCGGTCCCGGCGCGGAAGTCCTGCGGCAGCACGATCTCGCACTGCGGCAGCAGCGCCTTGAGCTTCTCGGCCAGGCGGCGGTTATATTGACGCTCCATCTGGCTGAACAGCGGCGCGGCGAGATAGATCTTCATCCGCGGCGGTCACCCCTTGTAAAGACGGCGCTTCAGGCTTTGAGAATAATCCGTCCAGCCGGCGTCCGCGTTCTTGTCCTCCGCGATGGTCTCGGAGATGTCCTTGAGCTTGGCGTCGAGGTTGTCCAGGTAGTGCAGCGCCACCGCCTCGGCGACCATCGGCAGCTTGGGCGAGCCGAACTCGAGTTCGCCGTGATGGCTCAGGATCAGGTGCCGCAGCAGGTTGAGCTTCTCCTCGGGCAGGTTCGGGAGCGCGCGGACGCGGTCCTCGAGCATGAGGACGCCGATGGTGATGTGGCCGACCAGGTTGCCGGCGTCGGTGTAGCGGAACGTGCGCTTGCAGGAAAGTTCGCGCGTCTTGCCGATGTCGTGGAGGAAGACGCTGGCGAGCAGCAGGTCGCGCCGGAGCGTGGGATAATGCTCGAGGACCTTGACCGCCATCTCGGCCATCGAGAGCGTGTGCTCGAGCAGTCCGCCGAGGTAGGCGTGGTGGTTCTGCACCGCCGCCGGCGCGGTGCGGAAGGCGGCGCAGAAATCCTTGTCGGAGAGGAACGCGTCCACGACCGCCTTGTAGTCGGCGTCCTGGATCTGGGCGAGGATCGCCGCCAACTCGCGCATCATCTCGGCCGGGTCGCGCGTGCTCTGCGGGAGGAAATCGCCGAGGTGCAGCCCTTCGGTCTCGGCGCGCGTGATCGAGCGCGCGTTGACCTGGAGCTGGTTCTGGTAGCTCTCGACTTTGCCCTTGACGTGGATGAAGCTGTCCACGGCAATCGTCGCGGCGAAGGCCTCGGTGGCGTCCCAAAGGCGGCCGACGATCTGCCCGGAGCGGTCCTGCAACGTGAGGTTCAGGTAGCTGCCGCCGGCGCGCGTGGAGCGCAGCGAGCACTCGGCGACGAGGAACACCGCGTCCACCGGCTCTCCGGCGCGCAGCGCGCCGACCATCTGCTTGCCCATGAGCTTCTGCCTGTCCTCGCTCGAAAAAAGTTTCGCCATCTTCTCCGCCGCGCGGCGTTGCCGCTCAGTCGTTATCGGGGTGGTCTTCGCCGAACTGTTCCCTCAGCCGCTCAAACCGGCTGGCGTAGATCATCTCGAACAGCTCGTCGCGTCCGGGGAAAAGCTCCTCGCACAGCTCGCGCAGCTTTTCCACCTGGATCACAATATCAATTTGCGGCAGGTCTGTCGAGAGGATGAGGACGGCGATCCGGTCCGCCTCGCGCTGGAGGAGCGTCATCTCCTGCCGCGCGCCAGGCGTTCGTTCATTCGGCAATCGGCAATCGGCATTCGGCAATCTGTTTGTCATTCCGCAAACATCTCAGCCAAGACCGCCAGAACCAGCTTCTGCGTGGCGGCGCCCATTCGGCCCAGGTGCTTCACGAGGCGCGCTTTGTCAATCGTCCGAATCTGATCGAGAACGATCTGGCCGTCCTTGCCGGCAAAACTGCACGCGACTCGCGTGGGATAGTCGCGCCCTCGGGTCGTCATGGGCGCCACGATGACCGTGGCAATGTGGCGGTTCATCTCGTCGGGCGAGATCACCAGGCACGGACGGGTCTTCCTGACCTCGCTGCCGACGGTCGGGTCGAGGTTCACCAGGAAAACATCGAACCGGCGGGCTACCACTGCCATTCGCTTTTATCCCACCGGCTGGTGGATTCCAGCACCAGCCGATCGTCCTGCTGGGCGGCCATCGCGGCAAAGCGCCTGGACCAGCCTTCCCGCGTTCGACGCGCCGCGCGGATAACCAGCCGGTCCGATTGAACGGCCATCTCGACTTCCGGCCCGATGTCCAATTGGTCCAGGACAACCTTGGGGATGCGAATTCCCCGCGAGTTTCCGACTCGGACTATGCGCGCTCTCAGCAGGGTAGCCATTGGCCTCATCCTCGCCTCTAGGTAATTACATTGTATATACTCGCGGTCTTCCGGTCAAGCGACATTCCGCGGCCTCAGAACAGCCGGGCGCTTCCTTCCGAGGGCGCGGCGATCTCCTTCAGCACCGGATACTGCTCGGCCAACAGCTCCGGGACGCGGACTTTTTCCCCGCTGAGGGCGGACTTCAACTGGAGCGCGTTCACCACCGCCTGGCCGCGATAATGGTTGTTGTTCATCACGAAGAGCTTCTGCACCTCCTTCGCCATGACGGCGATATTTTCGGCCCACGGCGCGAGTTCGTCGCCGGTGTAGAGATAGTTGTAGCGCTCGTCGCGGCCGGCGTCGCGGGCGAACCAGGCCTGCGCGTTGCGCCCGTGGAAGCGATAGTACGCGATCGGCCCGGTCGCGAAGCTGGTCGGCCCGATCGAGCTGCGGGAATGCGGCTGGTCAATGTTGCAGAAGTTCAGGCCGGCCCGGCGGAGGAACTCGCGGCTCTCCGGCGAATCCCACGAGGCGTGGCGCACCTCGAGCACGCAGGGGAATTCGCCGAACGCCTCGGACAGCCGGCTGAGCCAGTCGCGGCTCGGCTCGCCCGCGGTGAACGACCACGGGAACTGCATCAGCAGCGCGCCGAAGCGGTTCGCCTCGCGCAGCGGCCGGATGCCGCTCTTGAACTGCTCCACCTCCGGCGCCGTCCAGGCCCGTTCGCGCTCGTGAGTGAAGCGCTGCCAGAGCTTGGCCGTGAAAAGGAAACCCGGCTTGCCCGCGACCTGCTTGACCCATCGCTCCGCCATCGCCGCCGACGGCGGGCGGTAGAAACTCGTGTTAATCTCGGCCGCGTCGAGGTAATCCGCCAGATACGCCAGCTCCGATTTCCCGCGCAGCCGCTGCGAGGGATAAACGACGCCTTTCCAATCCGGATAAGACCACCCGGCGGCGCCGATGTAGATGTTAGCCGGCATTTTTCGCGGCAATGTGGCCATGCCGGGACATTACTGTTGTCTCAGCCCCGCGTCAAGCCCAATGAGGGGCTGTCCGCATATATCGTGATAGCGGCAGTGCCTGTTGCCTATGTCAGACAGCTAGGATATAATTCATTTCAAATACACAAACCGCGGAGGATTCGTGGAAGGCAGCAACAGGAAAAAGCGGGGCGCATACTATACTCCGGACCACGTAGTTCAGTCACTTGTCCGGTGGGTGACGTGGAGGCAGGCCGACCGCTTGCTGGACCCTGCATGCGGCGACGGACGCTTTCTGACACCGCATCCGAATAGTGTGGGAGTAGAACAGGATCCCGATGCAGCGAGCCTCGTGCATCAACGCGTTCCCGGTTCGCTGATTCATCAAGGGGACTTTTTCGCGTGGGCGGCGCAAACGCGGGAACGGTTCGAGTGCACCGCAGGCAATCCGCCGTTCATACGCTATCAAAATTTCGCAGGGCCGGTCCGACAGGAGGCGCTCTCATTCTGTGCCAGTCATGGCGCCCGTTTTTCTTCGCTGACTTCTTCGTGGGCGCCGTTCATAGTAGCCGCAGCAACGCTCCTTAAGCCAGGCGGCAGGATGGCATTTGTCGTTCCGGCCGAAATCGGACACGCGCCATATTCGCGCCCTTTGATCGAGTATCTAGCGGGACATTTCAAACGCGTTCACGTGGTTGCGGTGCGGGAGAAGTTGTTCGAAGACCTCTCAGAGGACTGTTGGCTGCTTTCGGCGTCAGGGTTTGGCGGCAGCACGGAGCAACTTCTGATTTCGTCCACAGGCCGTTTTGAATACGCGGCTGCGCCGCCCAAGGTCTCCGTCCGTGTAAGCATGAGTGAATGGCGCATGTGGAACTGCCGCTTGCGGCCGTTCCTGTTGGCCGCCGACGTCCGCGAACTTTATCGCCAAGCCGTCGGTGATGTCGGCACGCAAAGACTGAGGGACGTTGCCCATGTCGGCATTGGGTATGTCACGGGAGACAATAAGTTTTTTCACATGAGTCCATCACACGCGAAAGAATGGCGAATTCCCGGAACCTTTCTTCAACCGACGATACGGAACGGCCGCATGCTGGATAGGCCAGCCATCACGCCTGACCGGGTCGAGGCGTGGCGACGCCGCGACGAGCAGAATTTCCTGTTGAGGATACGCAGGACTGATCAACTTCCATCGCAGCTCCGCAATTACCTTGAATCCGACGCGGGCCGCAAGGCGCGGGCAACGTACAAGTGCAGGCACCGAGAGCCCTGGTACGTAGTGCCGGACGTGACTATTCCCGACGGGTTCCTCTCTTACATGAGTGGGTCGAGGCCGGCTTTGATGGCAAATCAAGCCGGATGTGCGGGTACAAACTCTGTTCATATGATTACCCTAGCCCCCTATGTGCGGATGGCAGAACTTCAAAGCGCTTGGGATCGGCCTTTGACCCGCCTCAGTTGTGAGGTCGAAGGCCATCCATTGGGCGGAGGAATGCTCAAACTTGAGCCACGTGAAGCCGGCCGTCTTGTGCTCTCACGAAAAAGATTCGACTCTACGGCGGAGATGGGCTTGATTGAAGCCGGCATACGGACTCTACAACGATGGAGGCATTGTGGCTAAAGCGGCAAGGAAGTGCCAATGGCTCAGCCTTAGTGACGCGTTACGAGCATTCGCCCTGTGCGAAGGGGGAACTCAAAGTGCCGCTCACATCCGCCCGCTTCATTGGTATGTCGGTTGCCGTCTGGTGATTGAGGGCGGATTTCATCCTGAGGAGATTACTCCTCGTCCACCACTGCTTGTAATTCCACGGAGCGGAGGACGCTGCCTTGAATGGAACGCGTCCGCAGGCGGGACGGGCGAACGCACCATCCTCGGCGGCCTCAAGACTAAGGCCGTTGATGTGGTCGTAACCAAGGAGGGAATCGGCCCAGTACTCGCAGTTTCTATGAAGGGCACTCTCAACGCATTTCGAAATCTGACCAATCGCATGGAAGAGGCCGTTGGAGACTGTACGAACCTTCACATCGCTTATCCTGCTTTGGTTTACGGCTTTTTTCATGTCATCAGGGCCAATCGTCAGCAGCGGGGTACTCCACCCAATGACGTGGCCCTAAACGCCGATGGCAGCGTAACAGAAGCTATCAGCCGCTACCATGACGTGCTGGCCCGTCTGGCTGATCGCAAAGATGTGCGCGCGGACGCAACGAAGTATGAGGCGATTGCCCTGGCTTTGGTGAGTTCCGATAAAGCGTCGGCAGGCCAAGTCGTGCGGGCCTTCCCGAAAGCTGAAAGTCCTCTTCTCCTAAGGGATTTCTTCAGCAAGCTCTACCGTCAATATGACGAGCGATTTGTCTACGCCGCGCCTGCGCTGGAATCGGTCACCCGCCGGGTGGAATGGCAACTTGACTCACCTGTTGCGGCGGACGCCCGTCTCGCAGGCTATGCAGCGCGCTTGAGTTAAGCCGCGCAAATATATTCACGCTGTCCGCGAACGGTCATTCAAAGAAGACGGACGGGAAGGAATCGCAGGCGGCGAGCATCTCGCGGGTCGCGCGCAGTTCCTCTTCGGTGATCGGGCTGAGTTTGGAGAGGCGCTCGATCTCTGCCGCGGTGCGCAGCGGCGGCGGCTGCGCTTCGAGGAGCCGCAGCTTCTCGCTCGACGGCTCGGAGAAATTGTCCGGATCGGTCTCCATCGCCCGCCGGAACGCGCCGCAGGCGGAGTGGCGCTCGCCGAGGATCTCCCAGATCAGCCCCATCCACCAGTAAATCTGCCCGTCGTAATCGTCGTCCCCGAGCCCCTGCTCGAAGGCGGAGATCGCCTGGCGGCAGGCGCTCTGGAACGCCGCCGGGTTCTTGACCGCCACGGTCCCCTTGCGTTCGCCCGCGGCCGTGAATTTCTGCACCGCGCCCGTGTAGAGGTTGTACCCGAGCGCGAAATGGACCAGCGGATGATCGCACCCCAGCCGCAGCGCGCGCCGCAACTCATGCACGACCTCGGTCGTGTGTCCAAGGTGGTAGTCGCACTCGGCGAGCAGCAACTGGCGGACCGTCTCCTGCTGCGGCGCGTCGCATTTCATCTGCCGCAGCGAGCGGGCCAGCCACTCCAGCAGGTCGTGCGTCTGGCGGCCCGAGCGGATGATCTTCTCAAGGTCCAGATTGCCGTCCCTCACGATGCGGCAGACGGTCTGGTGCCTTCGGCACTCGCAGCGAAGGAAAACGTGGAAGGCTTGCCGGAGCTTGGCGGAGTCTATCTCCGGGTCGCCCAGCAGCTCGTAGATGAGCCGGTAGAAGGCCCGGCAGAACGGCGGGAGCGTCGCGTACTGCTCCAGCCGCCTGAGCGTTGCGTTGATCGCGGCGTATCTGCCGGAGTCTTCCATGGCGTCCGTCGCCTTTCTACATTAATTATTGGTCCGTCCGGACCGCGTGTCAAGTCCGGTCCCACCGCGACGACACGAACGTTCACTACGACGACATGGAGTTCCACCGCGACGACACAACGAGCACGACGAACGAAGCGCAACGAACATCAAAACGGAGGTTCCTGTAACGCCGTTCCGTCGTGCTCGTCGTGCCGTCGTGGTGAAAGCGGCCGTCCGTTCTATCGCAGGTTTGACTTCGCAAAGGGCGCGGCTTTAGAATGGCCCGCAACGTCGTCTGCGGCAATCCGATATGACCACCGCGTCGTCTCGCGTGTGAGAAATCCATTGAGCAAGAAGCAGGCCGCAAAACCGCGCAGCCGGGGAATTCTTTGGCCCGAGGAGCCTGCCCGCCCTCCGTCTGGCGGGAAGGAAAAGTTGCGCTCCGCTGCGAAACCCGGTCCGAAGCACAAGTCCGCACCGCCGCCGGGCCGCGCGAAATCGCCGGCCAAAGCGCCCGTTCCGCCGCCGGCTGTGCTTGCGGAGAAACCCGCCGAGGCGCCCGTCGCCCACCGCCGCACGGCCGAGCAGCTCGCCAAGCAGCAGCGCGAGATTTCGGTCAGCGAGTTCTTCACGAAGAACCGCCACCTGCTCGGGTTCGACAACCCGCGCAAGGCGCTGCTGACGGCGGTGAAGGAGGCGGTGGACAACTCGCTCGACGCCTGCGAAGAGGCCGGCATCCTGCCCGAGGTGAGCATCGCGATCGCCCCGGCGGACGGCGTCGAGGACCGCTTCCGCGTGACGATCGAGGACAACGGGCCCGGCATCATGCCCGCGCAGGTGCCGAGGATTTTCGCCAAGCTGCTCTACGGCTCGAAGTTCCACCGCATGCGCATGGCGCGCGGGCAGCAGGGCATCGGCATCAGCGCGGCCGGGATGTACGGCCAGCTCACGACGGGGAAACCGACGCGGATCATCTCGCGCGCGGCGTCGCGCCGCAAGGCGTATCGCTGCGAGCTGCTGCTCGATACGAAGAAGAACGAGCCGACCGTGGTGAAAGAGGAAGAGGTGGACTGGGACCGCCCGCACGGCACGCGCGTGGAGATCGAGCTGGAGGCGCGTTACACCCGCGGGCGCCAGTCGGTCGAGGAGTACCTGCAGCAGGTGGCCATCGCCAACCCGCACGCGACGATCGTGTTCGAGCCGCCGGAGGGCGAGCCGCTGCGCCTCGCGCGCTCCTCGAACGTGCTCCCGCCGGAGCCGCGCGAGATCAAGCCGCACCCGTACGGCATCGAGCTGGGGATGCTGATCGGCATGCTCCAGTCCACGCGCTCGCCGCACGTCTCGTCGTTCCTCCATGCCGATTTCTCGCGCGTGAGCAGCCCGGTGGCGGCGGACATCTGCCGGCGCGCGAACGTGAACCCGAACGCGCGGCCCGCGCGCGTCGGCCGCGACGAGGCCGAGCGGCTCTACACCGCGCTGCAGGCCACGAAGCTGATGAAGCCGCCAATGGACTGCGTGGTGCCGATCGGCGAGGAGCTGCTGCTCAAGGGCCTCAAGCGCGGCGTCGAGGCGGACTTCTATCACACCGTCACGCGGCCGCCGGCGGTTTATCGTGGCAACCCGTTCCAGGTCGAGGCCGGCCTGGCGTACGGCGGGCAGTTGCCGGCCGAGGAGGCGTGCCGGCTCATCCGGTTCGCCAACCGCGTGCCGCTGCTCTACCAGCAGTCCGCGTGCGCCGTCACCCGCGCCGCCGCGACCACGGCCTGGCGCAACTACGGCATCCAGCAATCGCAGGGGCAGCTTCCCGTCGGCCCGCTCGCCATCGTCGTGCACATCGCCAGCGTCTGGGTCCCGTTCACTTCCGAGAGCAAGGAAGCCGTCGCACACTACCCGGAGATCCTCAAGGAGATCAAGCTGGCGCTGCAGGAGTGCGGGCGGAAGCTGGGGATGTTCGTGCGCCACCGCCGGCGCGAGGCCGACGCGGAACGCAAGCGCCAGTACATCACCAAGTACATCCCGCACATCGGCATCGCGCTGCAGGAGATCCTGGGGCTGACTGAGAAGGAAGAATCGCAGGTCGTGAGCAAGCTCGAGGACATGCTGGAGAAGAGCCGGAAACTATAACGACGGGGCGCGGCTTGCCCGCCGCAGCCCTGAGCGCAGCCGAATGGGCGAAGGCGGGAGTGCGGATTGTGAAGTGGAAAAACCTCGTCTACCTCAGCGACAACCTGCCGATCCTTCAGCGGCTGGCGGCCGGCTCCGTCCATCTCATCTACGTTGACCCGCCGTTCAACACCGGCGGCCGGCAGAGCCGCCTGCAACTGAAAACCGTGCGCTCGGAGGACGGCGACCGCGTCGGCTTCGGCGGGCGCCGCTATCGGACCACCCGGCTCGGCAGCCGCGCGTTCGCGGACCGGTTCGAGGACTACATTGCGTTCCTGCGGCCGAGGATGGTCGAGGCGCGCCGCGTCCTGGCGCCGGCCGGCTCGATCTACGTCCACCTGAATTACCGCGAGGCGCATTACGCCAAGGTGATGCTCGACGAGGTCTTCGGGCGCGAGTGCTTCCTGAACGAGATCGTCTGGGCCTACGATTACGGGGCGCGCACGCGACGGCGCTGGCCGGCCAAGCACGACAACATCCTCTTCTACGTGAAGGACCCGGAGCATTACACATTCAACGCCGACGCCGTGGACCGAATCCGGTACATGGCGCCGGAGCTCGTCGGCGAGGAGAAGGCGCGGCGGGGCAAGCTGCCGACCGACACCTGGTGGCACACGATCGTCAGCCCGACGGGCAAGGAGAAGACCGGCTACCCGACGCAGAAGCCTCTCGGCATCCTGCGCCGGATGATCCTCGCCTCATCGAACCCGGGCGACCTGGTCCTGGACTTCTTCGCCGGCAGCGGCACGGCCGGCGTCGCCGCGCACGAATCGGGCCGACGGTTCATCCTGGTGGACGACAACCCACAGGCGTTCGAGGTCATGCGGAAACGGCTGAAGGGAATGAACGTCCGGTTCGTCAGCGCGCGCTGAAGCGGCTTGTCCGCCCGGAAATCCCCGCAGGAACATAAGACGTTTTATAAATTGTTTCACGTGGAACAATCAGACTATTCCTGATACTCATGCCTCTTTCATGCCGTCGCAATGGCGCCGTGACGACACCGTGACGGGCCGGAATGATGTCGGATGGCCCGCGCATCCCGGCAAAATGCCCCGTTTCTTGACGCCGTGGCGCAACGGACGCCGAAGGAACGCTTGTCTCGATAACCTCATCTGAAAAAACGAATCCAATCACGTTCGATACGCGCGGACAACTCGCCCACGCCCCACTTTCGCAGCTCCGTCCCCGATTCTCTGTCCCGGTCTGCAACGTTGACACGGACCACCAACGTGATAAACTGTGAGACGCTGCGGCGGGCACGGGGACAGAACTTCGCTTTGAAGGAGCGCGCGAATGGGCGTGTGCTGCTTCACCCCCAGGAAAACTGAGTTCCTCTGGTGGTATTGGCTGCTGCTTGCGAGCATTGTAGGCGTGCCGATGTTCCTGGCCGCGCTCTTCGTCGCGCGCAGGGCGGACTCTGAGGAGCAGAAACGGGCCGCTGGAAAGAGGGCCTGGTGGATTTTTCTTGCTGCCGCGGTAGTCTCATTCGCGCTCGCTACTGTGGGAGTGCTTCACGCCCCCAAGCATGTCGCCTGTCTTCCGCTCGTGTTCGGCTATCTCGTCGGGATTATAGTGGTCAACGCTGCGAATGAATTCGCGCTTCGAAGGAATCGGACCTCATTTCGAATACTGGCGGTGGTCGGTTTCCTTGGAGGCTGGTACGTGCTGTGGGTTCTCAGTCCCTGGGGCCAATATGCGCCCAGAAACCTTTCACTTTCGCCTGCTCTTGAGTTCCTTGTGTGCATGTTGCCGGCCCAGGCGTGGGGGACGTTCACCCGCGCCTCGACGCGCCGCAACGCTTGCATGTTCCTCGCCGCTCTCGTGGCAGGCGCCTTTTTTTATTGGGCGGTTGTGCGATACGGCGATGTTCAAAGCGCGTACAGTCTTTTTGCCCGGATCGGTCGGCCGAATAGCGTTGCAGTGGGATTCTGAGGCGTCGTCAATCCTGTTGGAGGCCAGGTTCCTGGAATGATCGCCGAGACGCAACAATCGCAAGTCCTCTACAGCCGACTGGCCCGACGCTACGACAGCGTATTCGAACGCGCCATTCTGGCTGAGGGCCGGCTGACCTCGTTTGTCCGGCGCCACATGGACGGTCGAAGCGTACTGGACCTGGCGTGCGGCAACGGCCGCTGGCTGAACCGCTTTGCGCCCGGCGGGTACGTCGGCCTTGATCTGAACGATGCGATGCTCGAACAGGCGAGAGAGCGCTATCCTTACGCCTCTTTTGTTCAGGGCGACATGACCGACATTCCGTTTCCGGACGGATCGTATGAAGGGGTTGTTTCACTCTTCGGCGCCATGGGCCATCTCCCGCCCGAAAGGCAAAGACGGATGGTGAAAGAGGTCCGGCGCGTGCTCGTCGAAGGCGGGACAGCCATCTTCACGAACGGGAACATGTGGTCGCCGTTTAACCTTCCAACGACGCTCAAGTCCAACCGCGTCAAGCTGGAAGGAATCCGGTTCAAAGTGCATTCGGCAACGCCGCAGTCCTTTGGAGGTCTGCTGGAAGGTTTTTCCATCCTTCGGCTTGAGAGCTACGACTTCTCCTATCTGCCCATCATGCCACTGAAGCTGCTCTGCAGTTTGATGAACCGCGACTACAGGCAGGCGTATGGCGGCATCATGGATGTCCTCGATCAATGCAGTTACGTGCCGATGCTCCGCTGGTTTGGGAAACAGCTCTTCGCCGTCTGCCGAAAGAACTGATTTTTCAGGAGTGCGGCTTCGTTATGAGACAGCACGCCGAGCCCTTGGCCAAGGTCATTGTCGCCGTGATATTTTTTATTGTCGCCGGCTCTGTCGTCGATCGTCTTGTATTTTCACCGAGCCGGTTCTTCAGGCTGCACGAGGCCGCCAAGAAAGGCGACATCCAAGCCGTGCAAGAGCGGCTTCTTAATGGCGACGACATCAACGAGCATTATATATGGGATGGTTACACGCCCCTGCACTATGCCGCGTTGTTCGGCCGGAAGGACGTAATTAAGTTGCTGCTCGCGAATCATGCCGAGATCAATCCCGGAAGATGGAGCGACGATTGGGGAGTGCGGCCGCTGCACCTGGCTGTAATCAACGGCGATGAATCCGTTGTGGCACTCCTTCTCGCCGGGCACGCGGACGTTGATGCAAGGGACGGCGCCGCTGCTGATAACACGCCCCTGCATTATGCTGCATATCTCGGCCGGAAAGTGATCGCAGGACTCCTCCTGGCGCACGGCGCCCATGTCGACGCGGCAAACAGTTCGGGGCAAACTCCTCTGTTCTGTGAGAAACCCCCGGAGATAGAGGAGATTCAGGACATTTTAGAGAAGGACAATCCCAATGCCCGTAACGACGCGCAGCCAAGCGCTGAGGATTACGCGGGCGTCGTCAAGCTGCTTCTTGCGGCGGGCGCCAACGCCAACGCCAGAGACGTTTCGGGCCATACGCCTTTGCATACAGCCGCAATGGGGGATCGCAGGGAAGTCATCAAGCTGCTTCTCGCGGCTGGTGCGAGCGTCAATGCCAGAGACCATTTTGGGTATACGCCTTTGCATTACGCTGCATTGTGGGATCGCAGGGAAGCCGTACGGCTCCTCACAGGCAGCGGCGCCGACGGGAGCGCAAAGAACGAGGACGGACAAACGCCGATGGATCTGGCTCGATCTGATGAAGTTAAGGAGGTTTTACGAGAGGCAAACCCAGCGGCGACAGCGCCACGATGATCACCGTCCGCCGCAATTTCCCATTTTACCGTCCTCGAGAGGTCAGTCCGCATTCGAACCTGAGATTCTACCCTTAACGTGACCGGCGTCAAGTAGTTTATCGCCTGCTTCGGGAGCTTCAGCGATCCCTGAGGATGGAAATAACCGGCATTGTGTCCCCAGCGAAACCGACATATCCGCCTGAAACGGTTGCGTAGCCCCGGTTTTCTTGTGACTCACGTCTCCGTCTCAAGGACAAGCGCCCAATCGTTCTGCCCGGAGCCGTTGTCCCCCGGCGTTGTGAAGCGCCGGAGGCCGACGTTCGGAAATACATCGAGGGCAGCATAGCATCCGGTGAAGGGATTGAACCAGGAGACGCGGGTTTTGCCGGCCAGCCGGGTCATGTTCACCGTAATGGTGCGCGCGGCGGTTCCGGTCGGGGGAATGTACGCAAGGACAAGTCCTCCGTCCGGGGTCCGGCCGGCGGCGACGTAATCGCTGCCGGGCGGGTTCGCGGCGGCTGCGTCCATGGCGGCCTGCACGCCGAAACCTTCGGTGACGACCTGGTGGGTATCGTCGGGGATGAGGTCGTGCCAGGCGCGGCTGGTGAAAAATTCCTTGACGTACGTCATCTGGCGGGTGCCCGGCAAGTTGAGATCGGGCGGCAACGGATTGTTTTCGACGCCGTAAAGATGGCCGGCGGCGCCGGAGAGGAGCGCCCAGTAGGCTTGGCGCCGGCACATGTAGTCCGGCCATGGCTCTTTCGCCCCATGGCCATGAATGTCGAACCGCGCCTGGCCCTCGTAGTAGGATTCGCCCAAAAGCACCGGCAACGGTTTCGTCAGCCCGGCATAATTCCCGCAGTGCCAGGCGCGCAGGGCGCCGATGTACGTGAGCGAGGCCGGGTAGAACATCTCGACGGTCATGTCCGGCGCGAATGAGGGCACGTCGCGCGACAGGCTTGGAATGTTGGGTTCAATGTTGCGGCGCCAGTGGGCGCAGTAAAACGCGCCCGGGAAGGCGGAGGCTTTCTTGATCCCCTCCAGGACCTTATGCTGAGTCGCCGCCTCGTCGGCGGTGGGAACTTTGTCGCCGCCGAAAATCCATGCGAGGTTGCGGGCGTCGCCGAGCAGCCCTCCGAGGTACTCTCCGAACGCGTAGCAGGCCTTCTCGCCGTTGGCGACCACGTCGCGCTGAAATGCGCCCGTGCCGGGGTAGCCCAGCCAGCACGGGGAAACGAGGGCGAGGAAATTTCGCGCCGCGCACTCGTCGAGAAGCCACTGGACGGTGTGGAAGTAGGCCGCGTTGGGTGAAGCGAAATCCCAGATGCCGGGGGCGAGCTCGCGGGTGAACGGGAGATTTCCCTCATAGTCGCGGAAGAAATGCCATCGGCCCTGTTGATCATATTCCTTGTAGATAGCCATAAACGCAAGCGCGTTGAACCCCTTTGCGCGCCGGTCGTCAAGGTAGGTCTCAATGGCGCTCTTGCCCATGCCTCCGTTATCCCCAATCCACGCCCAGACCCACATCGTGTCGCCATGGATAAGGAAGGGCCGGCCCTTGCGGTCAACCAGGTATCGTCCAGTGGCGCTCGGACTGAGCGGGAAAATCTCTTCAGGCGACTTGGCGTCACCTTCTCCAGACTTAGCCCGATTTGCATTTTGTTGCTTATCCGCCATTCGTGACGACGGCGACAGGGCATCCGTTGACTCAACGTTGGCCGGCCCGACGATGCCCTGCTCCCCGGCGAACAAGTCTTTGGCGAGCGCGCCCCCAGACATCGTCCCGGCTGAGACCGCCAGAGCCCTCTTCAGAAAATCTCTCCTGTTCATTGCGCCTCAAGCCTTAATGTGCAAATAACCGCTATTGTGTCCCCAGCGAAACCCCCAGCGAAACCCAGCGAAACCCCTGTGGATCTTCAGCGATCCCTGAGGATGGAAATAACTGGTAATGAGTCCCCAGCGAAACCCAATGTCCCTTTTTCCCATTTCCTATTTTCCCCATTTAAACGGCTCTGATCGTCCGCCCAATCCCAAAGTGAGCGTCCACACAATCGCCGCCTTGCGAGAGGCTTTCATGAATTGAACCCACTCTGCATCTCGTCGGTCACCACGGAGCAAAACACTCTCACACGTTGTCATCTCAAGCTCCCAGAAAGCTTGGTTGCACGGCGTAATCACCTGATAGACCGTGTGGACCGTCAGCACCAATGAAATACGGTCTGGTGCTGCTGGATGGATGCTCAAGTCTGCGCGCAATCGCGTCATGTCATACGCGACCAGATTCCAAAGAATGTGGCCTCTCTTTGCAGACAAGGATGCATCTGATGTGCCGAAAAAACGAAAACGCCTCGCTGACCAGAAGGAAATCAGCTCTCGTCGGACGGCCTCAGTCCATGGCGCTTCAATGGTCTTTGTTATCTGTCTAATGGGGCATTTCACGCTGCACTCTCCCAACGGCTTCGGGGTTCCGGGAACACCATGCATACCTACTTGTTCCAGTCGCCCGCAACACTCCGTGAGGATCTTGAGAAGGTGATCTACCAGACTCTGGCCAATTCGGCGGGCTCCGCGTCCTCTTGAATGTCCTTTTCTTCCTGCAGGTAAATACGGATCGTGTTGCTGTCCTTGCCGCGCTTGACGGTTAGTCTGCGCTCGCCCACCTGGTAGCGGATTTCGTCGGGCTTGCCGAGGAACGGGGCGACGGCTTTGCGGACCTCCTCGCCGCGGAAGTCTTTTACGATCAGCCACTCGCCCGATCCGTCGGCGACCGGGCCGCTCCGGCCGGACATCTCTCCGGGCGCGAGGGAGTCGAGCGTGACGCACAGGCCGCCTTTGCGGACGAAGTCGCGCACGGCGTCCATCGTCTGCGGGCTGATCTGCACGCCGGTGAGGAAGACCAGTTTCAGCCCCGCCAGCTCCTTCGCGCCGGCTAGGTGGTCGTACATCACCGCGCCCCGGAGCGGGCAGAAGAAGTCGTGCGGCAGGCCGTTGTAGCTGTGGTTGTGGAACGAGAGGCCGCCTTCGCGCGTCTGGCCGTGAGTCAGCAGGCTCCAGATCTGGAACCAGGCGGCCGTCGCGGGCGTGCTCTTCAGGTTCGCCGCGCCGTAGAGCGCGTCGGGCAGCCACGAGTCGGCCTGGCCCCAGCAGGAGTCGTCGAACCGGACGATGGCCACCTCGGGGCGGATGTCGAGGAAGGTGTACGGCCGCGGATGGGCCGGCACGTATTCCTTCACGAACCACTCATAGACCTTGCCGTAGGCGGTGGTCTCGTACCGGACGACGCCGTTCTCCTCCTTCCGCTCGATGAGCCCGCGGATGTTCTCGACGAAAATGCGCCGGGCCCCGATCCAGTAGGCGTAGAGGAGCGAGCAGCGCAGTTCCTCCGGCGGATGGCCCGGGAAGCCGGAGAGCCCCCACAAGTCCGGCGTGACGCAGAACTCGCGCCCGTACTCGCGCGCCGCTCCCATCGCGATGGCGGCGAAGACCGGGTCAATGCCTTCCTTCAGGAACTTGGTGGCCGGATCGAAGCCGGCCCGGGCGAAGGTGTGGAACATGACGGGGAAGACGTGCTCGCTCATGGGCGTGACGCCCGCACGGCGGTAGTTTTCCGCGACGGCCCTGGCGCTGGAGCAGACGGCGTTGTACGCCTGTTCCAGCGTCATCCCGTCGGTGGCGGCGAAGTACGGATGCACGCGGTCGGTCGAGCGGTCGTCCGACCCGCCGTTGGTGTTGTTGCCGCGGCGCATCTGGCCGTGCTCCGCCTCGTCGTAGAGCACGCCGCGGAACTCCGGATGCTGCACGGCGATCTCCAGCGTGCGGCCGGTGATGTCCCAGCGGTGAGTCCCGTCCGGGTGGGCGAGAACGTCCTTGCCGTCCTTGTCCAGGATGTCGCCTTCCTTGGTGTAATTGGTGACCTCCTGGTTGGCGAAGAAAGTCAGGTGAGCCGCGCGGCACGCCGCGGAGAAGTCGGCGAGGCCCTGCTCGGAGGCTTCCCATCGGCGGCCCCGGCCGGCGTCATTCCGCTCGGGTCCGAACTGGCAGACGATGAACTCGGCGCCGAGGTCACGGACGGCTTTCAGATAAATCGCAAGGGACTCGGCGTCGCGCGGCGCGCCGCCTTCGAGGCCGAACTCGCAAGTGGATTTGGGCATAGCGTTTGTCTCCTGCGCGCCCTCCGCGCCGTTCGAGACGGTCCCGGCTGAGATCAACGCCGCCAGCGTCAGCGTTCCCAGGACCGCGGACCCGATCGTTGTGACTGGCTTCACGTTACGCCTCCAATCGTCCTCGTCTTCACTCTCGTCCTCGTCCGCGTCCTCGTCCTCGTCCTCGAACTCGTCCTCGAACTTCCTTACGGAACGGCCGAGGACGAGGACGAGGACGACGACGAGGACGAGTACGATACTTTCTGTCACCCGCGCGAATTACGCGACGCGCTCCGGGCGTCCGATCCTCGTCATGCGCGGAAATTACCCCTCCGCAGGCGCCCTGTCAAGATGGAATAACGGTTCAGGCGGCCCAAGCGGGAATCCGGCTTGCGGAATCGCGCGCAAAGGGTAAAATGAAAGGCGGGACGTCTCAGCGCCGTTGTGGGGCTTGCATTCATGCAGTAAGTTGCGGATCGGACGCGCAACGACCATGAAGGTCAACGTGCTGCAGAGGTTCACGCTGCTGAGCGCCGGGGCCACCGCCGTGCTGGCGGTCGGGATGGCCCTGATCGTGTCCTTCATCCTTTCCCGAAACCTCCTCTCGCGCGAGGCGCAGGTCACGACGGACGCATTGCGCGTCGTCACGAACGTTGACCTTCCGCAAGAGGAGTTCGACCGCGCCGTGCGCGAGAAGGATGAGCAGACGTTCCGCTACATCTGGGGGCACCTGCAGCAGATCCCGGAAGTGTTCCGGGTGAAGTTCTACGACACCACCGGAAAGATCGTCTGGTCCGACGAGCCTCGACTGATCGGCAAAGACTACCCGGATGATGAGGAACTTCACGAAGCACTTGACGGCAAAGTGAGCGTCGAGATGGGCGCGCGGAAGATTGAACACGAGTTCGAGAAGGGAATCGCGCCGGAAGCGGAAATGCTCGAACTCTATGTGCCGCTTCTCACCGAAAGCCGGCATTCGGTTTACGGCGTCGCCGAGATTTACAAACGCCCGACCGCATACCTGGAAAGGCGGCGCAACGGGCTGACCCTGGTTTGGGCCGGCACGCTCGGCGGCGGACTGGTGCTCTTCTTCTCCCTGTTCGGCCTGTTCCGCAGCGCGCTCCGCGAGCAGAACCGGCTTCACGCCGTTGAGCAGCGATATGCCGCGGTGGAGGCCGAGATGAAGGTGGCCGGCGCCATCCAGGCGCGCCTGCTTCCTCAGACTCTGCCGGAGGCGTCCGGATATGCATTGGCGGTTTTTTACCAGTCCCACCGCGAGATCGGCGGAGATTACTATGACGCCTACCTTCTGGCGGACGGAAGCCTGTGCATGACCGTCGCCGACAACATGGGCGAAGGGATTCCCGGCGCGCTGCTGATGGCCGATACGCGCATGGCGATGGCCGCGCGGGCGGGCGCGCTGACGAAGGCGAGCGACGTCGTGCGGGCGGCCAACCGCGCGCTGGTCGCGACCGCGCCGCCGGAGACGTTCGTGACGGCGATCTTCGCCAAACTTGAACCCGGGACACGCCGGCTGACTTACTGCAACGCCGGCCACCCGCCGGGAATGGTGGCGCGCGGGTCCCGGATCATCCTGCTCGATAAGGGCGGCATGCCGCTGGCCGTGGAACTGGATGAGGAGTACGAAGAGGACGAGGTTCTCCTGGAACCGGGCGACGCGCTGCTGTTGTACACGGACGGGCTGATCGAGGCGGCGAACCTGAAGGAGGAACTCTTCGGCGAAGAACGCCTCGCGCGCGTCCTCGGCTACGCCGCCGCAACGCGCGATCCGGAGGCCATTCTCCGGCAGGTCCGCGAGGCGGTGGAGGCCTTCCGGGCCGGCGTGGAGCAGCGCGACGACGTCGCCATGCTGTGCATGGTGGTCAAGACGTCCGGGCCGGCGGAATCCGGCGACCGGACCTCGACATGAAGACCCGCAAGAGCGGTGGCTGCTCGCCTTATTCGCCGCTTGTAGTGTGCCCGTCAGGGCATACGTTAATGTAGCGCCTGACGGCGCCACTACAAGCAACGCGCCCGCACAGGAGCGGCGCCTGTGCCGCACTTCTTCAACTGGCCGCTACGGTTTGTCTGAGCCTGGGGCCAGCAGGACGATAAATGCGCACCGCGCGAAGTAGAGCGCGGCTTGCAGAATGAAAAGCATCCGCCGATCCTCCTGCTGAACTCCGCCGCTCAGCAGCCCGTTGAAAAAGTGTGGCGCACACGCCATGCCTGGGCTAGCGGTTTGCTTGTAGTGGCGCCGTCAGGCGCTGCATTAACGTATGCCCTTACGGGCACACTACGAGCGGCCACACATTTTCAACGAGCTGTTAGCGCGCGGAAAAAAGCGGGCCGCTCATCCATGTCAGCAGGCTCTAGCGCCAATTCGGATGCCGCCAGGTCATTTATTCCGAAGGCGCACACTGTAGAACCCACTCAAAACAAGGACGAGCGGCCACAATAGCCAATCCGATCAGGTCACGTTCGATGAATGGGAAAGCAAGTCCCGTGCCGTTGGGCCGGCCGCGTCGGCCCGGAGGAAGCGCAGCCGAAGGGCTTGCCATAAGACGCAATGTGATGGCGAGTTGCGGCCGGAGGTTTTGCCGGGGCTGGATTTGCGGCGCCTTGGAATGCTATGCGCGACGCGGCGCGGATGTCTCAGGGCGATACGGTACGTTGCAGATTGAATTGGAGCGGGTTTCGCAAACGGTAGAACGACAGGCGCGTGAATTACGCGGCGCCCCGCGGGCAGAACCAATCGTCCTCGTCCTCGGCCTCGGCCTCGAATTTCCGTTCAGAACGGCCGAGGACGAGGACGAGTACGAGTACGATTGCGATGCGATCATCGCACGCCTGCGCCGGCCGAATCATCCCTCTCGCGCGGCGTCCACCAGCGCGAGAACGTTTTCGATCGGCACGTCGCGCTGGATGGCGTGGGCGGCGGCGAGAATGTAGCCTCCTCGGCCGCGGAAGAGCGCGGTCATCTTCGCGGTCTCCGCGCGCACGTCGGCGGCGGTTCCGAACGGCAGCGTGCGCTGCGTCGAGATGCCGCCGTAGAAGGCCAGCCGCCCGGCGAACCGGCCGGCGAGCCGCGCGACGTCCATGACTTCCGGTTGAAACGGATTGAACACCTGCGCGCCGGCGGTGCGGAGGTCCTCCAGGACCGCCGAGCAGTCGCCGCAGCAGTGGAAGAAGACGTCGAGCCCCGCCGATTTCGCGGCGCCGAAGATCCGGCCGAGCCTCGGCGCGAAGTAGCGCCGGAACATGCCCGGCGAAAAGAGCAGCCCGGTCTGCTGGGCATAATCGTCATAGAAGAAGATGCCGTCGGCGCCGCGCCGGGCGACCTCGCGCACGATGCCGATGCTGAAGTGCATGAGCCGGTCGAGCAGGGCCTCGGTGAACTCCTCGCGCAGCGCCATGTCCATCATGAAATCCGCCATGCCGCGCAGGAACCAGGCGCGCTGAAACAGCGGCGAGCTGAAACAGGCCAGGAGATAGCGGTCGCCGGCGGTCGCGGCGATCTTTTCGTAGCCGCTCCATCGCCGCGGGTCGGCCGCGTCGGGGACCGGGCAGAGGTCCAGGTCCGCCGCGGCGATCACCTGGTTCTGGGGCACGCCGATGTCGTCGCCGCCGCGCTTGTCCCAGATGACGCCGAACTCGTCGCGGAAACGCTCCTCGCCGAGGGGCTCCATGAGCCCGGCGGCGACGCGGTTGACCTCGGCGCCGGCGTTCGAGCCGACGTTGATCTGGAGGATGTAATTCCCGACCGCCTGGTCCACGTCGGGATTGCCGTAGTGCTCGGCGAGCCTCCGGCGCATCGGGCGCGTGAAGTCGAAATTGTACGGCATCGGGCGCACCGGCTGAAAGGCGAGTGTCTTGCGGACCGCCTCTTTGCGGGTCACCGGAGCAGCCTCCTATTGAAGAACCGTGACGAAGCTCCGGACAGGATAACAGGATCACGAGGATGAGAAAAGGCCGTCTTGCGCGTCCGGCGAAGCCGGCTTTTAGCGGCCCATTGAATCGCTCGTAGTGGCGCCGTCAGGCGCTACAATAATGTATGCCCTTACGGGCACACTACGAGCGTCACACTACGAGCGTCACACTACGAGCGTCCCTCAATACTTCCGCAGGACGCCGACGACGACGCCGCGGATTTCGACGTGTGCGGCATAGGTCGGCGACAGCTTCGGGTTCGCGGGCTGGAGGCGGATGCGGCCGTTCGGCTCGAGGTAGAATTTCTTCAGCGTGGCCTCGCCGCCGGGCAGGATGGCGACGACAGTCTCGCCGTTGACGGCGGTGGAGCGGCGCTCGCAGATGACGTAGTCGCCTTCGCGGATCTGTTCGTCAATCATCGAGTCGCCGCGCACGCGGAGGAGGAAAGGATCGGGGCGGCCGCGGATCAGCTCGGAGAGATCGAGCACCTCGCGCTCTTCGATCGCCTCGATCGGCGCGCCGGCGGCGATGGTCCCTGCCAGCGGGATGCGCCGGCCGAAATGCGGCCTGGGCGGTTCGGAGATTTCGATGGACCGCGACTGGTAGCGGCTGCGGCGGATGGCGCCGCGTTTCTCGAGCGCCCGGAGGTGCTGCAGGGCGGTGATCTTGGAGACGCCGAATTCGCGCGCGATCTCCTCGAGCGTCGGCGCGTACTCGTGCGAGTCGCGGAACTTCCGGACGAAGCGCAGGACGTTGAGCTGTTTCGGAGTCAGGTTCATCGGGGCCTTTCGCTCCAGAAGAGAGCCATTAACCTCTGCCTAACATTATCGCGCGAGGGGCGGCTGAAGTCAAGCCAATGAAAGTTGGGAATGCGGGCCAGGCCATCGAGAGCGCGGGGAAACAGGATCCGGGAAAACACGAAGGGCGCGCGGATCGGATCGAGACCCGCGCGCCCTCAACTATTGTCCTGCAACTGCTCTTCCCGCGAAACGACTTCAGGCCTTGGCCATCTTCCGGCGGGCCAGCGCGCCGACGAGGCCGATTCCGAGGAGCGTCAGAGTCGCCGGCTCTGGAACGCCGCCCGGGCCGCTGGTAGCGGTCGTGTCAGGAACGGGAATCCAGCATGTGAACGGCGGGGTATTGGTACCCGGATAGCTGCCGATGCCGGAGTTCCAGGCGTAGGTGCCGCACGAGCCGTCCTGCGCGTAGAAACTGCCCCACATCGGCGAGTGCGTGCACTGGAAGGTGAAAACGTCCGGGTTGCACGATTCGGAGAGTTCAACCGCATAAATGCTGGTCGGCAGGCCCGGATTGCTGCTGGTGCACTTATAGGTCTGTGGCGCGGATATCTCGCAATCGGCGCCGTTGAACCAATCGAAAACCTGTTTGTAGTTGCTCGCCGTGACCGTGGAACTGACTTCGAGCAGCATGTGGCAGACCTGGTCCTGCAGGCACGTCTTGCCGTTGGCTTCGGTGAACGTGTATGTATATGTCCACATGCCGCCTGCGGCTTCCGAGATGTTCCAGCAAAGCTCGATCCCGGTATTCTTTCCGGAAGAGCTCCAGCCGCCGCTGCCGACGATCCCGTTGGAACCCGGCGTTGACCTGTTGCCCTGGAGATTGCTTCCCGTCACCGGGAAGCTGATTGCGCTCGCCACGGAAGCCATCAACGCGACGATAAATGCGGCTGTGACCAGTTTTGTCATCTCTTCCCCTTTACAGTCTGAAAAGCACGCCCCCGCAGCTGACTAATCTCTCGATGCGCGCCACATGGCTGCGCTTACTAGCTTATATCGTAGCAAACCTTGTTCCTGCCGGGAACGGAATCGTAATTGGTGACAGATATTGCTGTAACGACAAGCCATATAAAGTCTTACGCCCGTAGTCCCGACTAGTTGAAATGTGGCGACTTCCATTGAAATGTTGTGCAGATTCAACACCCGGCCGACGCATGACTATTCCTTTAGACACGGCACTATCCCGCAGATTCCGAGCCGATTCGCCCTCGGCGGGCCGCCCGAGACCTGCCGCGCCGCCCCTGGCTTCCATCCGCAAGGCCGCGGAAAGCTCCCGGCGGCGACCGCGCCTGCGATTATACCACGGCCTGCGCCCTGGGCAAGTGAATGATGTCTTCTCTTCGCGCATACTACCCTCGCCGCCGGGCGCTCTTGAAGAACTCGACTGTCTTGAGCAGCCCCTCTTCGAACGACACCTTCGGCTCGTAGCCGAGGAATTTCTTTGCGGCGGAGATGTCCGCCAGGGAGTGCATCACGTCGCCGGCGCGGCGCGGCTCATATTTCGGCGGGACGTTCTTGCCGAGGAGCCGGTTGATCGCGGCGATGACCTGGTTGACGGTCACCGACGAGCCGCAGCCGACGTTGAAGACTTTGCCGGGCGCCTCGGGCGCCTCCGCGGCGAGCAAGTTCGCGTGGACGACGTTCTCGACGTACGTGAAGTCGCGCGACTGCTCGCCGTCGCCATAGACGACCGGCGCGCGGTCCTCGAGGATGGCGGTGGTGAAGAGCGGGATGGCGGCGGCGTATTGCGACTTGGGGTCCTGCCGCGGGCCGAAGACGTTGAAGTAGCGCAGCGACACGGTCTCGAGCCCATAGCAGCGCCAGAAGGCATAGAGGTAGTGCTCGCCGGCCAGCTTGCCGACGGCGTAGGGCGAGAGCGGCTGCGGGAGCAGCGTCTCGACGCGCGGGAAAGTCGGCGAGTCGCCGTACGCGGCCGAGGACGCGGCGTAGATGACGCGCCGGACGCCCGCCTCTTTCGCCGCCCAGAGCAGCGCCACGGTGCCGTCAATGTTCGCGCGGTTGCTGGCGATCGGGTCGGCGACGGAGCGCGGGACGCTCGGCAGCGCGGCTTCGTGGAAGACGACTTCCGCGCCCTGGACCGCGCGCCGAAGCGCCGCCGGGTCGTTCAAGTCGCCCTTGATCACGGTCAGCCCGGTCTTGAACGCGGCCAGGTTCACCTCGCGGCCGGTGGAAAAATCGTCCAGGATGCGCACGCGCGCGCCGCGCTTGAGGAGCGCTCCGGCGATGTGCGACCCGATGAACCCCGCGCCGCCGGTAATCAGCCAGTCGCCCATGAATGCCCCCTTTCATCTTTCAGCACGTCGTAATCGTAATCCTAATCGTAATCGGCCGTGGTTCGCCGTTTCAGTCGCTTGTAGTGGCCCCGTCAGGCGCTATAGAGCAACGCATGCCCTTACGGGCACACTACGAGCATTGAGATTACTTCGCCGCCGATGCCCGGTCAAGGGACGTTCTCGTCGTCGGGCGGCTCGTCGTCGTCGGGATCGAGCAGGCCCCATTCGCGCTCCTGCTCTTTCCATCGCTCGCGCTGGCGGCGGCTTCGGCTGCGGACGACCAGGAAGACCAGGACGGTGGCGAAGGCCATGCCGCTCCAGAAGGTGATCGAGCCGAGGATCGTTCCCAGCATGGATTGCATGGCCGTTCGGCGCCCCGAGCAAAGTCGAATGGGTTCCCCTGAGCGAAGTCGAAGGGGCGCCCCTAACAGCCCGTTGAAAAAGTCTGGCCGCTCGTAGTGTGCCCGTCAGGGCATACGAAGTAGCGTCTGACGGCGCCACTACAAGCGAGCCACTAGCCAAGGCGTGGCGTGCGCGCCACACTTTTTCAACGGGCCCCTCAGCGAGCGGTTACGTTTCGGGCGGCTTGGGCTTCGCCTCGACCACGTCGCGGTCGAGCAGCGCGGTGATCTCGGCCATGCGCTTCTGGACGTGCCGGATCTCGTCGCGCAACTCGGGCAGCTTGTGGAGCGCGGCGACGGCGCGCTTCATCTCCTGCATCGGCCGGGCGGGCGAGCCGAAGTACGTGCCGTTCGCCGGCAGCTCGTGGCTGACGCCCGACTGCGCGGCGACCTGGACGTTGTCGCCGATTTTCAGGTGCCCCGCCACGCCGACCTGCCCGCCGAAACTGCAGTGGCTGCCGATCTTCACGGACCCGCTGACGCCGACCTGGCTGACGAAAAGGCAGTCCTCGCCGACTTCGACGTTGTGGCTGATCACCACGAGGCTGTCAATTTTCGTCCCGCGTCCGACGGAGGTGTTGCCGAGTCCGCCGCGGTTGATGACTGAGTTCGCGCCGACGCTCACGTCGTCGCCGATGACGGTGATGCCGACCTGCGGGATGCGCTCGTACGGGGATTTCAGGTCCACGGCCGGCGCGCCGGCCGGCGCTCGGCCGCTGGCGAGCATTTCCAGGAGGTAATGTTTCTTCGCGTCCACCGGCGCCCAGCCGAAGCCGTCGCTGCCGATGCTCACGTTCGCGTGGATGATGCAGCGCTTGCCGATCCGCACGCCGTGGTAAATGGACGCGTTCGGGTGGATCCACGTCCCCTCGCCGATCGAGGCGCCCCGCCCGATGAAGACGCCCGCCATGATCGTGGCGCCCCTCCCGATTTCCGCGCCATCCTCGATCACCGCGCGCGGCCCGATCGAGACATCCTCACCGATCCGCGCCGTCGGCGCGACGATGGCCGTCGGGTGAACGCCCGGCGTGCGCGGCGCCCGCTGCTCCATCAGCGCGCCGACCGCGCGGGCGAAGGCCAGGTACGGGTTGATCGTCACGATCAGGTTCCTGCGCATATTGCGGAACGCCGGCGCGACGATGATCGCCGAGGCCTTCGTCGTCTCCAGGAAGGGCGTGTACTTCGGGTTGCTGACGAACGTGATCTCGCCGGCTCCGGCGTGGTCAATCGCGGCTACGCGCTCGATGACGCATTCCCCGTCGCCGACCAGTTCACCCCCGAGCAGGGCCGCAAGGTCGCGCAGCTTCAAAGCCATCTGGTTCTCCGAGTCGTTCCGCGCAAGGTCTCAGCCCGACCGCGCGGGGTCGGGCAACGTACGATTTTAGCAGACTGGCCGCAGGTGTCAACCGAGAACGGCGGCGACGAGGTCAGAAGTATGAATGATGAGTGACGAAGTGCTTCATCATTCATCACTCATCGCTCACACTTTCCCCGCCCTCCTGACGCTCCCGCGGCAACAGCCGCCGCGGCTTCCGCCACGGAAAAGCGCGCTCGCGGCATCTCGCTGTCGCTCGCCCGGCAACAACGGAGGTTGCTCGATGGAAAGCTCGTCGAGCGCAACTTCAGCCGGCGCCGCCGGTTGCGCATTCGGCCTCCTCGGCTTCTCCACGGCATGGCGTTCGCGCTTGTGGAACGCGGCAAAGGAGAGTCGAAAACCATGGATGAATCCGCCGGAGACCCGGACAAAACCCATCGCTCCGAACCGCAGGCCCAGGCGCAGGAGAGCGTGACTTCCGCCGGGAAGCCGGCCGAGCCGCTCGAAATCGTCGCGCACGTCGCGCGCCGCACTTTCACGACGCTGGAACGGAAAGCCGGCGCGTCGCCGAGCCAGGTCACCACCTGGACGGTGGAGTACATCTCGAGCCATTTTGCCGAGAAGGTCTCGCTCGCCGCCATGGCGCGCGGCGCGCAACTGAGCAAGTACCACTTCCTCCGGAAATTCCGCCAGGAGGCGGGCATAACGCCGGGCGCGTTTGTGAAGCGGTACCGGATCGTCCAGGCGATGGACTACCTCACCGGCACGCGGCACACGGTCAAGAAGGTCGGGCAGATGGTCGGCTATCGCGACCCGGCCGCCTTCTCGCGCGCCTTCACCCAGATCGCCGGCACGCAGCCGTACCTCTACCGCGTAACGCGCCAGGCGAAGGAGGCGGAGGAAGAGCCGCTCCATCAACCGTAGCGCACCGATTTCAGACGCTGAGACTCGTGCTACGTAGCGAAGGTCGCTGCTTCGCAGAGTGGCAGGCGCTGGAAGCGAATCAGAATCAACACAACATTGAAACGTAGTTTTGCCGCGAAGAGGCGCAAGGAACGGAAAGCGACCTTTGTGCAGTTCTCTTGCGCCTCTTTGCGGCAATACGGCCGTTCCGGGCCGTCAGACGGGCACGGGGAGTTTTTGCACGCGGCGCTCCACCTTGTGGTGCACAAGGTCATAGGTCGTCTGGAGATTCATCCAGAACTGCGGGCTGTTTCCGAGCGCCTTGGCGAAGAGCCTCGCGGTCTCCGGCGTAATCGCGCGCCGGCCGTTGACAATCTCATTGATTCGCTTGAAGCTCACCCCGATATGCCTGGCGAAAGCCAGTTGGGTGATCCCGAGCGGCTTGAGGAACTCCTCCAGGAGCATCTCGCCCGGAGAAGTGGGGTTCTTCGGAAGCCTGTTCATCATGGCCCTGACTCCTTCAGCGCAGCGTTAACTTGTGCAGCCTTCACGCCTCCGGCGGCGACTGCTCCGGCAGTTCCAGCGCGCGCGGGGAGCCGTCTTGCGGCTCGAGCGGCGGGATTTCTTCGGACGGCGTCGCGCTGAGTTCCTTCAGCTTCCGGGCGCTTGGGAGCAGGCGGCCGTTGATGGAGACTACGGCTTTGTTGTAGCTCTCCATCGCGCGGCTGAGTTGCGCGCCGACTTCGTCGAGGTACTCGAAGACCTTCGCGGCGCGCTCGTAGAGCCGCTGGCCTTCCTGGCTGATCTTGCGCGCGTTCTCCTCGATCTCCGCCTGCCGCCAGCCGTGCGCGACGGTGATGAGCAGCGGGATCAGCGTCGTCGGCGTCGCGAGCATGACGCCGCGCTGAATGCTGTCCTCGAAGAGCGCCGGGTCGGCCTGGATCGCGGCGCTGAAGAACGCGTCGCCGGGGATGAACAGCACGGTGAACTCCGGGGCGCGGTCGAACTGACGCGCGTATTCCTTCGACGCGAGCCGCTCCATATGCTCGCGCACGTGCCGCGCGTGCTCCCTGAGTTTTTCCCGGCGCGCGTTCTCGTCGGAGGCGTCGTGCGCTTCGAGGTAGGCGCTCAGCGTCACCTTCGAGTCCACCACGATGTCGCGCCCGGCAGGCAGGTGGACGATCATGTCCGGCCGGAGCCGGCCGTTCTCGCCGTCCACGGAGACCTGCTCGGAGAAATCGCGGCCCGGCGTCATGCCCGCCGCCTCGACGACACGCCGCAGGTTCATCTCGCCCCAGAGCCCGACCGCCTGCGACGAGCGCAGGGCGCCGGCCAGGTTGCCCGCCTCGCGCTGAATCTTGTCCTGCCCGTCGCGGAGGAGCGACGCCTGCTGGCCGAGTTCCGCGTTAGCCTTGTTCAGGACCAGGAGTCCCTCCTGGTAGCGCTGGAGCGACTCGGAGAGCGGCTGGAGGATTTTCTCGATGGACTCGCGGCGCTTCTCGAGGTTGCCGTCCTCCTGCGCGACGAGCGTCTCCAGGTGCGCGCGCGCGAGACGGACGAACTCGGCGCTGTTGGCCTTGAGCGTTTCGCCGGCGAGCGCTTTGAAGGTCTCCTCGAATTTTCCGCGCGCGTCGTTGAGGAGCAGGAGCTTCTCCTGGTTCTGAGCGCGGGCGGCCTCCATCTGCGCGGTCAGCCCGGCGAGGCGGGCCTCGACCGCGGACCGCGCCTCGGCCGCGGCGCGCAGCGACTCCTCGCGCTGGGCGAGCGCGGCCTGGAGTTCGGCGATCCGCGCGTCGCGCGCTTCGACCTGCGCGGCCAGCGCCGCCGATTCAGCCGCGCGCCGGCTGGAACGATTCGCCATCAGCGCGTACGCCACCGCGGCGCCCAGGACGAGGCCGCCGATCAGGCAGAGGATTTCCATCGCGCATCAACTCCATTCTGCTCGTAGTGGCGCCGTCAGACGCTACAGAGGAACGTATGCCCTTACGGGCACACTACCAGCAATCCCACTGTAAAATCGCGCGCCGAGAATGTAAAATGATCGGATGCCTTACGCGGCACATTCTACATATTTGGTCTGACAGATGCATGGCCGACTTGCAAGTGCTTTCCTCTGGATGAAGGCGAAATGATGCGCGTCATGTGCTGGATCGTGCTGTTGCTGCCTTTCGCGGGCGGCTGCGCGGGGCCGCACAGGGGCGGCGCCGTGGAGACCAGCGCGGCGATCGGCGTCTGCTTCGACGACGGAACGCAGATCAAAATCCACGAGGCGGTGTCCGCGCAGCTCGACCGGCAGGATGTCGAACTTGTCGGCTGCGTGGGCGCGAAGGCCGAGGCCGGACGCGCGCCGCAGTTGGAATGGCGGCGGCCGAGAAAATTCGAGGGCGTCCGCGCGGCCGAGCCGCTGCCGCAGCGCCCGGCGGATGCGCGGTTCGGCTATTCGTTCGAGCGCGGGCCGCTGCACCTGACGGTGATCGAGACGGCCGAGCCGATGACGGCGAATTCCGAGGCGTACCTGTGGCTGATGGAGGATTTGTCGCTGGCGACGCAGCCGTGGAAGGTGGTGATCCTGTCGCGGCCGATCGTCTCGCCCAGCCCGATTCGAGTGGACGAGGACCGGCTGGACCTGGCGGCGCTGCTCGCGCGCGAGGGCGTGGCGCTCGCCATCGCGACCGGCGGCCCGGCGTATTTCCGGACGGCGCGGATCGGCGATTCGCGGACGGAGTCGGTCCGCTACGTGATCCTCGGCGGCGAGGCCGCTAGCGCGCCGCCGAAGCCTGCGCCGGAATGGACGGTCTGCACGATCAGCGAGCCCTGCGTCTGCGTGTTGGACGTGACGAAGAACCGCCTGCGATGGACGGCGCTCGACCTGCAGGGCCGGCTGCTCGACCTGCTCGATGTGCCCGCCGGCGAGAATTCCGCCGGCGGCGCGCCGCCGGCCGGCAGCCCGCCGCTCCCGATCGGCAAGGTCTCCGAGAGCAACGTGCGGAGCTTCACGTGGAGCGAGGTGCTCGCGAGCGAACGGGCGCAGACGATGCCGGACGAAAAATGAGCGGCGAGTACTCCGCGAAGTTCAGCGCTCGCTTTTCAGTTTTCCGTCCTCTATACTGATTCCCAGTCGTTCCTGTTGTCTTGGTGTCTTCGTGGTAAATGTTCGGGTCGTGGAGGTTGCCGATGCGGAAGGCGAAGGTCGCCGCGGACTTTGAGCGCCCGAGTTGGGACGAATATTTTTCGCGCATCGCGGTCGAGGTCTCCAAGCGCGCGACCTGCCTGCGGCGTCACGTCGGCGCGATCCTGGTGCTGGACAAGCGCATCTTGGCGACCGGCTACAACGGCGCGCCGCGCGGCCTGCGGCATTGCCTGGAAGCCGGCTGCCTCCGCGCGAAGCACGGCGTTCCGTCCGGCGAGCGGCACGAACTCTGCCGCGGGCTGCACGCGGAGATGAACGTGCTGATCCAGGCGGCCAGCCACGGCATCCGCGTCGAGGGCGCGACGCTCTACTCGACCTCGTTCCCCTGCTCGCTCTGCGCGAAGATGATCATCAACGGCGGCATCCGCAGGGTTGTCGCGCAGTCCGACTACGCCGACGCGCTCGGCAAGGAACTCCTGGCCGAGGCGAAAGTGAAGACGGAGATCTTCGATTATGAGCGCCGCAAAACCAGGCCCTTTCCGATACTCCGTCGGCCGTTGCGCCGCCCGGCGCTGCACGCGCGCCCTGCCGGAAACCTGCGGGGCGAAAAAACGAGAATTCCGAAAAAATAATTGCCCCAAGTCGCTAGCCCAAGCCAAATAGCTACTTAGCGATTCCCTAATGGGCCGCATAAATTTGACAATACCAGATGTGGTGCCTTATACTTGCCCCCCGCCTAGGTGTTGTGGAAACCGCTCGAATGCAGTTGCGGCGCTTTTCAGCGGGCAGAGACGCAAAAGAAGCACGCCGGACAAGGGGATTCGCGCCATGCGCTGTCCTTACTGCCGTGAGAACCGCGATAAGGTCGTGGACTCACGCGCGTCAGGGGATGCCGGTATGATCCGCAGGCGCCGGGAGTGCCTGGCCTGCGGCCGGCGCTTCACGACGTATGAGAAAATCGAGGTCCACCCGATCCGGGTGATGAAGAAGGACGGGCGTCGCGTCGAATTCGACCGCAGCAAGATCATGAGCGGCCTCATCCGCGCCTGCGAGAAGCGGCCGATCTCGACGGAGACGCTCGAAAGGGTGGTCTCGGAAATCGAACAGGAGGTGTACTCGCACTACGACAAGGAGGTCACGTCGCGCCAGGTCGGGCAGTTGGTGATGAGGAAGTTGCGGGCGCTGGACCAGGTGGCGTACGTGCGGTTTGCGTCGGTGTATCGGGAGTTCAAGGACGTGAGCGAGTTCGTCGAAGAAGTGAAGCCGATGCTCGATCGAGATCGCTGAGGCGGGATCATTGATGGTCACATTCATGTTCGTAAAATTCAAAACAGGGAAATCATATGCGCGTCAACATCATCCGGGAGGTTCGCAAGCGTTCGGGGCAGCTCGTTCCATTTAATCAGGAGAAGATTGCCAACGCGATTTTCAAGGCGGCGCAGGCGGTGGGCGGCGAGGACCGGCAGATGGCCGACGAGCTCGCCGATGTCGTGACGATGTTCCTGGAAAAGCAGTACGGCCCCAGCGAAACCGGAGGCGTCGCCGGCGCCCCGACGATCGAAGAAATCCAGGACATGGTCGAGAAGGTGCTGATCGAGACGGGGCACGCGAAGACGGCGAAGGCGTACATCCTCTACCGCGAGCGGCGCGCGCGCATCCGCGATACGGTGAAGGTCCGCAAGCAGATCGCCGGCCGCAACAACCCGACGGACCTCTCGCTGCTGGTGGACCCGGCGACGCGCGACGAGATCCGGTCGTGGAACAAGCAGCTCATCGCGCTGGCGCTCGAGAAGGAAGCCGACGTCCCCGCGCCGGTGGCCGCGGAGATCGCCTCTGCCGTCGAGGGCCGCATCCTCGCCAGCGGCATGAAGCGCATCAGCACCAGCCTCATCCGCGAACTGGTGGACAACGAGCTGTTCGAGCGCGGACTGCGCAACAGCCTTGAGAAACAGCTCTCCATCGGCATGCCCATCTTCGACCTCGAGCAGGTGATCTTCTCGAAGAGCAACGAGAACTCCAACATCGCCTCGAACAACCCCGAGGCGATCAACCTCACCATCGCCGAGAACACGCTCAAGCAGTACGCGCTCAAGAAAATCTTCAGCAAGGACGTCGCCGAGGCGCACCTGCAGGGCATGGTCCACCTGCACGACCTGGGCTATCCCACGCGCGTGTACTGCTCCTCGCACTCGCTGGAGTACCTGAAGAAGTACGGCCTGTCGCTGCTGAACCTGGACACGCACTCCGCCCCGGCCAAGCACGCGCGCACGCTCACCGGCCACCTGAACACCTTCCTCGCCTCGATGCAGGCGTTCTACGCCGGCGCGCTCGGCGTGGGCTACATCAACATCCTTTACGCGCCCTACCTCGAGAACCTCGACGACAAGACCATGCGCCAGGAAGCGCAGCACCTGATCTTCAGCGGATCGCAGAGCGCCTTCTCGCGCGGCGGCCAGACGCTGTTCCTCGACTTCAACGTCCACACCGGCGTCCCGCGCTACATGCGCGACATCCCGGCGATCGGCCCGGGCGGCGTGGAGACCGGCCGCACCTACGGCGATTACGAGGAGACCGCGATGCGCTTCACGCGCGCGCTCCTCGACGTGTGGCGCCGCGGCGACTCGAACGGCCACGTCTTCGCCTTCCCCAAGTGCGACCTGCACGTCAACGCCGAGACCTTCTCCGACCCGCGGCAGCTCGAACTGCTCGAGTACGCCTGCCAGGCCGCCAGCGAGAACGGCACGCCCTACTTCGTCTTCGACCGCGACGAGGTCACCCTCTCGGCCTGCTGCCGCCTGCGCACGACCATCGAGGACAACTACATGCTCCGCCACCTCGAGAGCATGCGCTTCTGCGGCTTCCAGAACATCACCGTCAACCTGCCGCAGGCCGCCTACCGCGCCGGCCCCGGCAACCTCGAAGGCCTCTACCGCGAGATTGACCGCGCGATGGAGATCGCCTTCAAGGCGCACTATCAGAAACGCACCTTCGTCCAGCGCCTCATGGCCGGGCCGACCATGCCGCTCTGGCAGATCGGCAAGACCGCCGACGACGGCCGCCCCTACGTGGACCTCGACAAGTGCACCTACATCGTCGGCCTCATCGGCCTGAACGAATGCCTGCAGCACCTCACCGGCCAGGAACTCCACGAGAGCGACGCGGTCTTCAAGCTCGGGCTGAAGATCGTGACCTACATGCACTTCCGCTGCAAGGAGGAAGGGAAGAAGAGCGGGCTGAAGTTCGCGCTCGAGGAATCCCCCGCCGAGAGCGCCGCGCGCCGCCTGGCCAAGATTGACCTGCGCCGCTACCCGCAGGCGGAGAAGGTCGTCCGCGGCAGCATCGCCGACGACGAGATGTATTACACCAACTCCATCCACCTGCGCGCCGACGCGCCGGTGGACCTCATCACGCGGATCCGCATGCAGAGCAAGTTCCACCCGCTCATCGAGAGCGGCGCCATCATCCACGCCTTCGTCGGCGAGGAGCGGCCCTCGCCCGCCAGCGTCCTGGCGCTCATCCGCAAGACCTTCGAGAACACCCAGGCCGCGCAGCTCACCCTTTCGCCGGAGTTCACCGTCTGCAATTCGTGCCAGCGCGTCACCCCGCAACTGACCGACCACTGCGCGTTCTGCAACTCGACCAGCGTCGCCGGCATGACCCGCATCGTCGGCTACTACAGCCGCGTCAACAACTGGAACAAGAGCAAGATCGGCGAATTGAAGGACCGCCACCGCGGCAACTACCGCCTCGCCGGCGCGCCCGTCGAGGCCCGGACGGCGCCGGCCGCAACCGGCATCCTCCAGCCCGCGCACGCCTGAAAAACGCAGGGGATTGGTTATTAAAGGATCCGTCATGCTGAGCGCAGCGAAGCATCTCATACCACAGCGGCCTGGCGGAGTGCCGCGTGTGAGATTCTTCGCTGCGCTCAGAATGACTTTTCTGAAAGGACGGACGTCATGACCCGGATTTTGATCTTCGGCAAGACCGAATGCGCCAAGTGCAAGACGACCAAGCACAAGCTCTCGCACCTGCTCTCCGGCGAAGCGGACCACAAGGTCGAGCTCGTTTTCCACGATCAGGACACGCTTGACGGACGCGCGGAAGGCGCGTTTTACGATCTGGACCCGAGCCGCATTCCGCTGACCGTGGTCGAACAGGAAGACCGCCAGGTCGCGCGCTGGGACGGTGACGTGCCGGACTCCCAGGCCATCCACCGGCTCATCGTCGGAGTCTAGACGAATGCTGCCGCCGATCAGGGGATTCATCGAGAGCACGCTGCTCGACTGGGAAGGCAAAGTGGCCGCCGTGGTTTTCCTGCCCGGCTGCAACTTCCGGTGCGGCTACTGCCACGCCCGGCACCTGGTCGAGCCGGCGCCCTCCGACGAGGCCATCCCGCTCGAGGCCGTCCTGGTCAACTTCAAGCGGCAGCGCGGCTGGCTCGACGGCGTGGTCATCAGCGGCGGCGAGCCGACGGTGCATCCGGGACTCCTCGCCTTCATCCGGCAGTTCCGCGACCAGCGCATCCCCGTCAAGCTCGACACGAACGGCAGCCGGCCCGACGTGCTCGAACGGCTCCTGGCCCTCGGCGTGCTCGACTACGTGGCGATGGACGTCAAGGCGCCGCTCGACGGGAAGTATGCCGAGGTCGCGCGAGTGCCGGTGGACCTCGCCGCGATCCGGCAGAGCATCGAGCTTTTGATGCGGGGCGAGACGCCCTACGAATTCCGGACCACCGTTTGCCCGGACACGCTCGACGCCGACGAGGTCGAGCGCACCGCGCAGGCCGTCCGCGGCGCGCGGGCCTATTACCTCCAGGCGTTCCGCCCGGTGAACTGCCTCGACCGCGCCCTGGAAAACGCGCGGCCCTACAATCCGGACCAGATGCGCGAGCTGTGCCGGCGGGCGGCCCGGCACGTCCAGCGCTGCGTCGTCCGCGGCGACCAGGCCAGCGAACTGGCGGCGACCGCGGTGAGAAGTTCATGCTAAGGCGGCTTGCCGCTCGGCCAGGCGCGCTGTTCCAAGGGAATGCTAAGAAGAGCAGGACATGCTGTTGTTTGTGGACGAGAGCGGCCAGGACCTTGGAGAGATGCCCTGCGAAGTCATCGCAGGAGTCGCGATTCCGGAGCGCAATCTGTGGAATCTCGTCAAGGCGATCCGTTCTGCGGAGCGCGATTGCTTCGGCGGATACCTGCGTGAACTGCGCAGGAGCGAGCCGAAGGCCAAGTTTCTTCTGAAGAGGAAGCGCTTTAGGCTGGCTTCGCAGAGGATCACGATCCCCGAGGCCGAATGGCCTGCTCTGGCTTATGCCGCTCTTCGCAAGGGCGCCGTTGCGCGTGACGAGGCAAAATCAGAAAGCGGCGTCACGGCGCGAGAATTGACCGGATACAGCCGGGCGGTATTGAAATTTGTGCATCAGGTTCTGGACCTTGCAGCCGCCCACGACGCGAAAGTCTTCGCGAGCATCGTGGACGCAAGCGCAGCGCGGGTGGACCGGGATTTGCTTCGCAAGGACTTCGTGTACTTGTTCGAGCGGTATTTCTACTACCTGGAAACGTTGCCTTCAGAAGAGCGCGGATTGGTGGTCTTCGACGAATTGGAGAAGGCCAAGGCGCACAAGCTGGTGCAACGCATGGCCAGGTATTTCCTCGGGACGGAGACCGGCCGATTTCGCAGTTCGCGGATCGTTCCCGAGCCGTTCTTCGTCCACTCCGATTTGACGACGGGCGTTTTTCTCGCGGACCTGACGGCTTACATACTCGGTTGGGGTTGGCGTTCCGGCAGGATGGAGCACACCGCCCGCCGGGAACTGAAGGAATATGCCGATAAACTTCACGACATGCAATTCCACGGGGAAAAACCGCGCGATGACAGCGATGGATTTTGGCCGCTGCACGGTATCGCTTACCTGGACGACTTGCGCGGCAGCCGGGACCGGACTGGCGAGGCTTAAAAGAAAAAGGCAATGGCCAGAAACGTCCCTGACCAAAGCCTCCAGTTGCAATTATCGCAGATTTTACAAGAATGTCAAGTCCTTGCTGCTTTATTCCGGAATTGCCGCGCAGCGCAGAAAGGCAGGCATCTGACATTGCGCCCGACTTGACAATTTCCGGCGTATCGCTATCTTATGCGCGTCAAGTAAGTTTTCTTCGTCGTCGCAACCTTGCTCGTAATCGTAATCTTGCTCGCCGCAGCTCAACGAACGGCGATTACGATTACGAGCAAGATTACGATTACGAGACAGATTACGATGACGGCTCGCCGCACCTCGTCTGAGAGAAATGGACCGTGGCGGAAATCATCCCGTTTCGCGGCTACCGGTACGACACGCGCGTCACCGAGGACCTCGGCAAGCTGATCGCGCCGCCGTACGACGTGATTGACGCGCCGCTGCGCGACACGCTCTTCCGCCTCTCGCCCAGCAACATCGCGCACATCACGCGCGCGCAGCGCGTCGAGGACGCGCCCGGCGGCCCGTACGCCGACGCCGGCCGGCTCTGGGCGCAATGGCGCGAGCAGGGCATCGTCAAGCCGGATGACTCGCCGTGCCTCTACGTCTACGAGCAGTTCTTCGTGGTCCACGGCCGGCGCTTTTCGCGGACCGCGCTGGTCGGCGCCGTCCGCCTGGAGCCGTTCGGCGGCGGCGTGCGCCCGCACGAGCACACCCTCGCCGCGCCGCGGATGGACCGGCTGGACCTGATGCGCGCCACGCGCGCGCAGCTCGGGCAGGTCTTCGGGCTGTACAACGATCCGGCCGGCACCATCGTCCGCCTCCTCGACCCGATCAAGAAGGGGCGGCCGATCTCCCAGGCCGCCGACCGGCAGGACCTGCTCCATCGCCTCTGGATCGTCTCCGATCCGCCGACCATCGCCACCCTTCAGAAGGCGCTGCGCGACCGGGAAATCCTGATCGCCGACGGCCATCACCGCTACGAGACCTCGCTCGCGTTCAGCCAGGAACACCCCGAGCTGGAGTCCGCGAAGTTCCGCATGATGTCCCTCGTGGACTCGTCGAGCGTGGGCCTCGTCATCCTCCCGATCCATCGCCTCGTGAAGGGGCTGAAGGATTTCCGCCCGGAGGACTTCGCCGCCGGCCTGCGCCGCGCTTTCGAGGTCAAACTTTATCCCGGCGACACGCCGGCGGTCCGCACCGCCGTCCTCGAAGCCATGCGCGAGCTGAAGGAGAACGGCCAGCACGCCTTCGGCCTCTATCTCGGCGGCAAGGACCATCACCTGCTCGTCCTGCGCGGCGAGGAGCTGATGGACGCGCGGCAGGACCATTCGCAGGCGTGGCGGCGGCTCGACGTGAGCATCCTGCACCGGCTGGTGCTCGAAGAGCACATGGGCATCACGCCCGAGCGCCTCGAGGCGCAGGCGAACGTGGTGTACATCCAGGATTTCCCGCACGCGATCCAGGAAGCCGCCGCGCGCGTCGCCGCCGGCGAGTGCCAGGCGCTCTTCCTCATGAACCCGACGAGCATCGCCGAGGTGCAGGCCGTCGCCGGCCAGCGCGAGCGCATGCCGCAGAAAAGCACCTTCTTCTATCCCAAGATTTACACCGGCATGGTATTCTATTCGATGGATGCGTAGCGCGGCGGAGGAAACGGCGAGTCGTGAGTACTGAATACTGATTGCAGAGTGAATAGGGGCGAAGCCCGATCCGCTTCCCATTCTGAATTCAGTGCTCAGTACTCAGTATTCATCACTCATCCGTAACAATTCATAAAATCGGAGGCTGCCATGAAGCTGTTCATCCCGGGCCCCATCTGGTGCCGCGAGGAAGTCCTGCGGGAATTCTGCCATCAGCCGATGGCCCATCGCGGCAAGCAGTTCACCGAGCTTTACACCGGCGTGCTCCAGAAGCTCAAGAAAATCCTGGGCACGAAGGGCGACGTGCACTTCTCCACCAGTTCCGGCTCCGGCGTCTGGGAACTGGCCATCCGCAACTGCGTCCGCAAGCGCGCCCTCGTCTGCGCCTGCGGCGAGTTCAGCTCCAAGTGGGGCGACGTCTGCGAGATGAACGGCCGCGAGACCGTCCGCATCTCCGTCCCGCTCGGCAAGGCCATCCGCGGGCCGATGATCGCCGACGCCCTCAAGAAACACGACGTGGACGCCGTGCTCTACTGCCACAACGAGACCTCGACGGGGGTCACCAACCCGATCGAGGAAGCCGCCGAAGTCATGCGCGATCACCCCGGCGTGATGTTCCTCGTGGACGCCGTCAGCGGCATGGCCGGAATCCCGATTGACGTGGACAAGCTCGGCGTGGACCTGTGCCTGGCCAGCGTGCAGAAGGCGTTCGGCCTGCCGCCGGGCGGCGCCATCTTCACCGCCTCCGAGCGCGCCTACGCCCGCGCCGCCGAGATCCCGCACCGCGGCTACTACTTCGACCTGCTCGCCATCCGCAAGAGCGCCGACAAAGGCCAGACGCTCGTCACGCCGTCCGAGCCGCACATCTACGCGCTGAACTTCCAGCTCGACGCCATGCTCGCCGAGGGCATCGAGAACCGCTTCGCGCGGCACCGGCAGATGGCCGACGTCGTCCGCGCGTGGGCGCGGAAGAACTTCGCGCTTTTCGCCGAGCCGGGCTTCGAGTCGAACACCGTCACCTGCATCGCCAACACCCGCAACGCCGACATCGGCGCGCTCAACAAAGAACTCCAGAAGCGCCACGACTGCATCATCTCCGACGGCTACGGCGAACTCAAAGGCAAGACCTTCCGCATCGCCCACATGGGCGACATGCAGATCAGCGACATGCACGAGCTGCTGCGGTGGATTGATGAGATCGTCGGGATTGCGAACTAGCCGCGCGGCTCATTAGCGGTGCGTCGTCCGAGCTTGCCGGCGCGACTCTCTTCCTGCCAGCCGGACATTCGCGGCGACGTAGGATCGAAGGACCGCGTTGATCCGCGTCTGATAACCGCGGCCCGGCCGCCGGAACCATTGAAGCACGTCCCGGTCGAGCCGCAAGGTGACGCTCAGCTTCTTCACGGGCATCCTCAGCTTGGCCCGGCGCCAGAAACCAGGTCCCAGCCTTGCAATATCGGAGTAATCTATCCCGGCGTCCGATTCACTGGCCAAAAATTCCCAATCGGTGGCTGAGGAAGATTTCCCGTTCAAACTTTTTCGCCTTCCGGCCTGGCCCAATTCAAGACGCGCAAGCGCGGGACGCGGGTGAATTCCGCTTCGTTGTTCGTGACCAAAGCGCAGCGAAGCGAAAGCGCATGCGCAGCGATCAGCATATCCATTGATCCGATGACCGTTCCTGCTCTCTCGAGCGCCGCCCGCAGTTGGCCATATTCCTGTGCTGCTCTTTCATCAAATGCTGCCACGTGCAATGGGGCAAGGAACCCCGCGAGCGCTCGTCGGCTCGTTTCGGGCAGGGCGCTCTTGCTCACCCCGAATTCGAGTTCGCACAATGTGATCGCCGAAAGGCAGAGATCTTCCAGTTCGGCTCGACGAAGGCGCTCGATGACTGCTTTCGGTTTTTCCTTTATGACGTAGATGCAGGTGTCCGTATCCAGCATGTACTTCATCACAGCCCCTTGCGCGACTGGACCGGCGGCTGGTCCCTATCCGCCATAAAATCCTCGGGGAAGAGATCCAGGCTGCGCACGAATGAGTCCCAGAGCTTGTTCTTCGGAATCAGGAGGACGAGGCCGTCGTGTTTGCACACGTACACCTCCTTACCGGGCAGCCGGAATTCCTTCGGCAGTCGCACGGCCTGGCTGCGACCGTTCTTAAAAAGTCGAGCCGTGTGCATTTCTTCTCTCCTTCTAAGGTGGTCTATACCTCAGTATAGACCATCATCGTTACATAGTCAAGCGCCAGCAAGACGGTCAAAATGACAGCCGCAGCCAAACCGCTGTCAAAATGACAGAACCACTCGTCGTGTGAGTAAACGCATAACACGCTGTGGCACAGCATGTTATGATCACGGGCTGGCGATTAGCGTTTGGCACCTTCTTTGCTTGGTGTTGACCACGCTTATCTATGCGGCAATATGACCGGCCGAGTTCGTGAAAACCTCGGCGAACAGGCAAGGAGGACTGAAGATGCCGGCGAAACAGATCGCTTATGGCCAGGACGCGCGCGAGAAAATCAAGAAGGGCGTCGAAACCCTCGCGGCGGCTGTCAAGATCACGCTCGGCCCGCGCGGGCGGAACGTGGTGATCCAGAAGAGCTTCGGCTCGCCGACGGTGACCAAAGACGGCGTGACCGTGGCGAAGGAAATTGACCTCCAGGACAAGGAGGAGAACCTCGGCGCGCGCCTCGTCCGCGAAGTCGCCTCGAAGACCAGCGACACCGCCGGCGATGGCACGACGACCGCCACCGTCCTGGCGGAAGCCATCTTCAAGGAAGGCCTCAAGAACGTCGCCGCCGGCGCGAACTCGATGCTCGTCAAGCGCGGCATTGACAAGGCCGTCGAGCGCGTCGTCGCCGAACTCGACAAGATGAAGATCCCCGTCAAGGGCCGCACCGCCATCGAGCAGGTCGGCAGCGTCGCCAGCCACAACGACCTGGAGATCGGCAAGATGATCGCCGAGGCGATGGACCGCGTCGGCAAGGACGGCGTCATCACCGTGGAGGAAGGCAAGGCGCTCAAGACCGAGGTCGAATGGGTCGAGGGCATGCAGTTCGACCGCGGCTATTCCAGCCCCTATTTCGTCACGCAGGTCGAGAAAATGGAGTGCGAACTCGAGGAGCCGTACATCCTCATCCATGAGAAGAAGATCAGCGCGATCAAGGACCTGGTGCCGCTGCTCGAGAAGGTCGCGCAGGCCGGCCGGCCGATCCTGATCATCGCCGAAGAGGTCGAGGGCGAAGCGCTCGCGACGCTCGTGGTCAACCGCCTGCGCGGCTCGCTCAAGTGCGCCGCCGTCAAGGCGCCCGGCTACGGCGACCGCCGCAAGGCCATGCTCGAGGACATCGCCACGCTCACCGGCGGACGCGCGATCTTCGAGGATCTGGGCATCCAGCTCGAGAACCTGGGCCTCAACGATCTCGGCAAGGCGAAGCGGGTGCTGATTGACAAGGACAATACCACGATCATCGAAGGCGGCGGCGAAGCCAAGACGATCAAGGGCCGCATCGAGCAGATCCGCAAGGAGATCGAGACGACCACCTCCGAGTACGACCGCGAGAAGCTCGAGGAGCGCCTGGCCAAGCTCGCCGGCGGCGTGGCGAAGATCAAGGTCGGCGCCGCGACGGAATCGGAGATGAAGGAGCGCAAGGCCCGCGTCGAAGACGCGCTCCACGCCACGCGCGCGGCCGTCGAGGAAGGCATCCTGCCCGGCGGCGGCGTCGCGCTGCTGCGCGCCTCCGAGAAACTCTCCAGCCTCAAGCTCCAGGGCGACGAGGCCGTCGGCGTGGACATCGTCCGCCGCGCCTGCGTGGCCCCGCTGCGCCAGATCGCCGAGAACGCCGGCAAGGACGGCTCGGTCGTCGTCGAAAAAGTCCGCGCCGGCGACGCGCATTTCGGCTACGACGCGCAGTTCGACCGGTTCGTGGACATGGTCCAGACCGGCATCATTGACCCGAAGAAAGTCGTCCGTCTGGCGCTCCAGAACGCCGCCAGCGTCTCGACGCTGCTGCTCACCACCGACGCGATCGTCTCCGACTTCCCCGAGAAGAAAAAGAAGCCCTCCATGCCCATGGGCGGCGGCGACGAGGACATGTACTAGATTTCCGATTGCCGATTTCCGAATGCAGAATGAAGTTTATGAGCGGCGACCGCTTACCGGCGGTCGCCGCTTCTTTTTCGCGCGGCTTGAATTCGCGCGCCTCGGGCGTGATAATCGGCGGCCATGAGCCAGCAACCGACGCACTTCGACCGCGTGGCGGAACAGTACGACGCGGTCTTTCCGGCACACATCACCGCGCACTACCTGCGCAAGCGGGCGCGGCTGATCGGCGCTCTGCTGCGCGGCCCATTCGACGGCGCTCAGGGCCGCCCTGAGGAAGCTCGAATGGGCGGCGACCCCCGCAGTAACGCTTCCATGCTGCCGGGCAGACGCGCGCTGGACGTCGGCTGCGGGACCGGCATGCTGATGGCAGCGCTCAAGCCTTACGGCTCCGTCGTCGGAGTGGACAGTTCCGAAGGGATGATCGCCGTCCTCCGGCGCGAAGGGCGCGGCGAGGCGGTCGTCGCGCCGGTGGATCGTCTGCCGTTTGAAGACGGATCGTTCGACGTGGTATTCTGCGTTGCGGTGCTTCACCACGTCGCCGAGCCGGAAAAGGTCCGGCGCGCGATCCACGAGATGGTCCGCGTCGCGCGGCCCGGCGGCGCGCTGGTGATCTGGGACCACAACCCGCGCAACCCGTATTGGCCGCGCCTGATGCGCCGCGCGCCGCAGGACACCGGCGCGGAACGGCTGATCCCGGCCGCGGAGATCGTCCGCGCGCTCGAGGAATCCGGCGCGCGGCAGGTGCGCGTGACGCAAAGCGGCCTCGTCCCGGAGTTCGTCCCGCGCGCGCTCATGCCGCTCGCGCGCCTGGCCGAAGCCGTCGTCGAACGCACGCCGCTGCTGCGCCGCTTCTGCGCGCACAACGTGATTACGGCGATCAAATAAGACCACGGAATAAAAAGAGTACACTGAGAAAGACAACGGAAAGGGAAACCACGGAAGACACGAAGCACACGGAAGACGGTAAACACTGCGCACTGACAAAGACAACGGAAAGGGAAACCACGGAAGACACGAAGCACACGGAAGACGGTAA
>Ga0187852_1000503_pt1 | contig 42246 bp, 48 predicted proteins | sample June2016WEW_6_40_FD_134511 | JGI IMG/M metagenome (GOLD analysis project Ga0187852, IMG submission 134511) | Peatland microbial communities from SPRUCE experiment site at the Marcell Experimental Forest, Minnesota, USA - June2016WEW_6_40 | ecosystem: Environmental > Terrestrial > Soil > Wetlands...
ACGCTCACGCTTGGGCGGGTCGGTCGCGCCGTATCGGGGCGGAGGTGAAGGGTTGCCAGCGTTGCCGCGAAGCAGGGCTCAGCCTAGTGTCGCGACCTCACAGCAGCCCAATTAAGTTGGTTCAATGTCGAAACGTCCGCGACAGCACCTGTCACCGCCGCAAGAGGTGCGCCCTTCGTCCACATGGGCAAAGATATGGAGAACTGCGCCCTTTGTCGGCGCTATCTTCGTTGCGCTGTTTGGCTTTTTGCAGAACGGCGACACGGTCGTCGGAAATGCGACCAAGCTAACGTCCTGGCTTCGAGATGACGCGCACTTTAAGGGGGCCTGGTGGAACGGCGAGGGCGAGGTGATAGACGATGGCACGGCCGCCGCCGCGCCCGAAGATGTTGTTTGGATAAGTCTCGACTCCACCGGTGGTCGCCTGTTTGGAACGGTACATAGCCCAAAGCTCTGCGCCTACTTTCCTTGGCCGTACGTCTCATTCGAGGGCACTAACAGTGTGTTCGGCGCGTCCGGCAGCGCCTTCGAAATTGTAGAGGGCAAGGTTACGACGTTAGATCACTTTCGATTAAAACTGCAGGGCGGCGGAGACCTGCTGGTGCTTCAGGGCGACGAGGACGGGCCTGTCTTCAAGAAAACCGTTACCCTCCACCGAATGGCGGCCGAGGCAAAGGATCGGTTGGAGGGCGTGGGGGACCTGTGCGAGGACTTAATGAGGATTGTCCGCGCTTTGAGGGACCGAAAGAGACCGTAGGGGCCGCTGGCCCCCGCCCGTACAGTGGTGCCGAGCGGTGGGTAACTGCGGTGACCCGACCGAGCCGCGCTCACCGTTGGCGATCATCTGCTGCGCCACAAACGGCTCGGCCACGCTCATGACTTTGACTCGACACGCGAGCCACCGCCTTCGGTGACGCACCAGAGAGGATTTTGTCGCAAGGCCAACGCTTGTCGCTCGCAGTCATGAAAATCGACGTTGAGACCGAAAAAACGCAGCGTTTCCGCGTGAAAGCACCATTTTACCAATTTGTCGTTTTTCGCGCTTGGTTTGGCTCAGCGGCATCTCGGGTGTCGCCGGCTCGGTTCGGCGATCTCATGGGCTGCGGACAACGTGAACTTCACCGCCAGCACGTCGCCGAGCCGGCCGTCACGGTCGGCTTGCTGAACGACGTACGTCTTGCAAGTGAAGCGCTTCATCAGAACCCCGCGTCCAGGCACATCTGAGCCGCGATCGGGCCTAACGCGGCCTTGGTCCAAGCGTTGCTGCCGGCCACCGTGTAGAACTGATATGGGGCGGTCATGCGGCCGGAACCATCGCTGCTCAGAGCGATGTACTTCCCGCAGATGGCGTGCCCGTTGAAATTGCCGACGAGGTCTTCGGTGGGGCGAACGCGCATGGCAACCACCTGCACTGAGTCGGGGTATTTCATCTGGCTGGCCAACGACGATCTGATCTGGGCAGCTTCCGTGTCGGCGTAGCTGTCGTCGCCGACCAGCGGCAGATACACCGGGGCCGGCTCGAACTCCCCCGCGTACGCCGGCGCGCTGAAGGCGACGGTCGAGGCGAGGAGGATTACGGTGAAGGTTTTCATCTATCGGCCCAACCCAGCAGTCTTACACGCGGTGTAGGCTCCGCCCTCTTCTTCGAGGACGAGCGTGATTACGTCATAGCCGCGGATTTTGGCGAAATACAGCTCGTCGCCGCCGTAGCCGCCGAACCCGTTCTTCGCATTGACGATACCGCACACAGCAACCTCGCCGTTCGGCAGGCGAGCCGACCGCATACCCGAGAACTGTGCAGAGTCAGGGTCCCGCAGGTTCCCGCGCACCGCGCGTTCGATCAGAAAACCGCGGCCACCTAGTGGGTCCGAGGCACCGTCCGCGCCGTGATAGTGACCGTCGGAGCCGGCACTGTTGGCCGCGAGCGTGGCGACGAGGGCGGAAAAGCCGAGAACGCCCCACAGCCACTTCGAGATTGGCTTGCGCTGAGGCAGGGCTTTATCGAATGCAGCCACTACGGCGCTGGTGTCCCGAGTGCTGACAAGGCTAGCTCTGAGTTCTTGGTTGGTCATGGGAACCTCCTATTTCCCTGCAACCAAGTTGTCGAAACCGCCGCCGTGAGCAGTCTGGATCAAGCCGATCATAAGCCTGGCCGCTTCGATGCCGTCGGTCACCGCGCGATACGCAAAGATCAACGGCTTGCAGCGTGCATCCGCGGCGTCAATGGCCGGGTCCATCCCGATCTGGTTGTGCAAGCGAGCGTATGTGTCGATGAAACATATCGTATAGGCATGCAAAGCAGCGTGACGAACTTCGTAGCTTGCAGCCTGAGCCGCGGAAACGGAGAAACCGACGGTCGAGGCGAGGAGAATGGCGCTGAAGGTTTTCACGAGGAACATCCTATTTCCAGGCCCGCCTGCGGACCCCTCATTGCGGCCCTCCCGCGAACGGAAGAAACTGGCTCTACCCGTAAGATACCGGCAAAAAGTTGTAAGTGACTTACTAAATTGAGACGTAATCGTATTTGTCTTCCATGCCGCTGATTTGCCCCCGCGCGTACGTTCGCTCCGGGGGATGTGCATGGCCGATCTTCGTAGGCGCTTTGGTCTTCTGGTCGCCGCCAACCGGAAACGGCGTGGCTTGACGCAAGAACAGCTCGCCGAGGCCGCCGACATCAGCTCTGACATGGTGGCGAAGATCGAGACCGGGGCCTCCGGGGCTCGTTTCCCCGTGATCGAACGGCTCTCCGCCGCGCTCGACGTTGACCCCGCGGAGCTGTTCACTTCCGAAATGCCGTCGGGCCTGATCAGGCGCAGCGCGTTTCTTGAACTCTCTACGCGCCTCGCCGGTCTGTCAGGGGCTGACCTGGCTTGGATTTCCGGGATCGTGGAGGCGGCTCTGGCCCCCAAGGTTGGCGAGCCCCACGCGCCGGCTCAGCTCACCCGGTCCGCACCTAGAACCCGGCGGCCAAAGCGCGCGACGTGAGGGCGCGGCGACCGTCATCGCCTGGCAGTGTGGCGGCCGTCTCGTGCAAGTAATTGCATGCAAGATTTCAAATGCCTGTCCCGTACCTCGTCAAACACCCCAATCCATAACGAAAGCATTCTCGACCCAGGCCCACAGGGACGGCCGCGTACGCGCCGGAGCCGCGCTATGGGGTTTGGGGAGCGAGACCCGCCCGAGGAACGGTAGCGGCCTCTATTGTCGCTCTGGACGGCCGAATACCGATTGAGGTGGGAACCCCTCGCCATCATGCGCGATGCGTCCAGGCGCACGGAACCGGGACACTCGGCGCGGGCTAGCTTGAAGCACGGGCGGTCAGCATCGGCGGCGGGCGCAAGTGGGGCTCCCGGCGGGATCGCGCGTCGCGACGTTCAGCTCTGCCGTCCTGAAATCGTTGCCGATCGCGCCTTGAGCGAAACAGCGAGCGCCTTCGTTATGGCGCGCTCCTTGTCGGCGAAACCGCGCCCAGCAGGCGTCGCTTCAAATTCGCCCATGGCGGCGGCGAAAACTCGGTACTGCGTCCGCGTCAAGCGTAGGTGAACGCTGTGATGGGTCTTCTTGCCCTTCTCCGGCAGCGGAGCCCCTTCGAGCACTGCGGGCAGCTCCTTGGCCGTGCATTGCTCGGCGTAGTCCAGGCCTTTGCGCGCCGACACCGTGCCAGGGCGATTTCTGCTGTGTTCGGCCAAGACGGCCAATTTCGTCCAACCGATTTTCGAGTATCGCGACATCGGTTGTCCTGTGGGGCGGAGCCATCTGCCGACGTCCAGCAAATAGTAAAGCTTTCGTCGTTCGCGCGGCCTGGTCCTGACGAGGTCGGCGACGCTGCCCGGCTTAGCCTCCTCCAGCTCGCACAGCGCCAAAGCAAGCTCAATTCGGTTCTCGTTTGTCGCGTCCGCGAGCTTCAAGACCTTCTTGAGCACCGCCGACGGTCGTTTCGTTGCCATCGCTGTCTCCCCGAGCGGGGAGCATATCGACAAGTGGTTCACGCCGCCTTACGGCATCCTGCAATTCACTGCGTGCAATTTGGGCTGTATCTCGCGCCCACGGTGACGGCGAAGCTATCTTCAGGTCGTCCAGCATCTTGGGCCAACTCTTCCAGATCGCGTCCGCGCTCCGCCAAGGTGTGGTGCGAAACCAGCCGGCGTGCCGTCACGTCAACAATCGTCTGTGGCCCCACCTCGCACAACATAGGCGGTCCAGACGAGCCCGTGGTGCTCGACGCGCCGCTGGGGGTGGGCAAGTGCACGCAATCGCTGGATCAGCGTCTTTGCAACCATCAAGCACGGAAAGCGGCACCGCTCCGCTGTGGCGGATTGGGCCAAAGGTCCCGCAGAGGTTTTGTGCAATTACTTGCACCAAATGGCCAGACCCTCGGAAAGCTCGGGTGAGGTCCCATAGGCGGTCAACGGGGCCGGCTACGCGGTGGCCGCGGCTCCATTCCAATTGCAGGCACCCTCCGTCAGACCCGCAGAGGCAGCGTCGCACAGGCCTTGGAGCCGCGCCATGGCGTGCGGGGAGGCGAGAGGTGACGGAAGGGCACTGGCGGGCTCTGTAATCGCTTCTGGACGGCCCATATGCCTATCGAGGGGGGACCCCCCGATTGTGCGCGGCACGTCCCGGTGCAACAGACCCCGACGCCCGGCCCGCGCCAAGTTGAAGCGCAGACGGCCAGCACCCCGCGGCGGCGGCGAGCTGGGGGTCCCGGCGGACTGCCTCAGTGCACGTCGCAATTTCAAAACTGACTGTTTGCTCTCCACCATGTCCTCTTTCGCTCACTTTGTTCGCTCGCTCCGTTTCGGGGGAGACACGAAGGTCGTCACCCGTAAGCGAAGCGCAGCGGGGGGCACTACTGTCTCCATTGAGTGTTTCCTCTCTAGACCCCTGATTTAAATGGAGATAGTGGTTATAGATAGTTAGTAATACAGTAGTCTGGATGAAACAGTCAGTTCTGACATTAATTGCATTTGATAGGGCGCTTATGCCGATAGCGGATTGAATTTCTGCCCCACCGACGCGGCTTGGGCCTTCATGACGTACAGTTCCGCCGCCGCGCCCGCGTACTTTCTGATGACCGGCAAGCTCGGATGATGGTAGAATTTCATTCCTTTAACTGGCAGGTCGGGATCGCCAGTGTCGGCATCCTGAGCCGCTGCAGCCGCCATCTTCGCCCCGACCATGAACCCTGTCCAATCGTCGAGGACGCACTTCAGGATGGCTACCTGATAGCCGTCCGGCCATACGTCAGCCAAGCCGACCAAGCAGCCGTGTTCCTTGCTCGACACTTTGACCTTGCCGCCTTCGATCAGGTCGTGGGTCTTCCATGGCTTGCCGGCTTCCGCTGCCTCTGCGATGGCGTGTTGGTCGATCTCGCGGGCTAGCCATACGCGGCGCATTTCGTTCGCGACCCGCTGGGGCGTCTTCTTCACCGCTTCTCCCGGGCCAAGGACGCGGACGATTTTGGTCCGCACGCCTTCGATGGCCGCCTTCTCACAATAAAACGGCGGCCGGTCGAAGTAGCGGTCCACTGTGCTCATGGACCACCCAGTAGCCTTGACCCAAGTGTCCATGGACAAGGCGGCCCACTTGTAACCACCCCGTTCATAGGGCGCTTTGGCGATTACCGCGTGGACCAAAGCGACGAGCTTTTTGAGCTTCTGACCCGTAACGGATTTCATAACTTCCTCGGTGTTCTAAGCAGTTTGCTTGAATGTAAGTGCCGAAATGAGCTATGCTGTTCTTACCGCAACGTCAGAGCCAACGATTGGAGGGCTGAATTTTCGTCATGGAACTTTCGGAAATCTCCTTTGATTTTCAATGGCACATTGCGGCCATCATGGAACACCTAGACGGTTGAATTGGTTCAATTCTTGAGCCCCGGCCAGGGGCACCAAGGGCTTTCCTCGTCAAGTCGCCTCGGCGCCGATTTTCATCGCAAAATCAATCTGCTGGAATCGCGCTGTCGCCATGCGAAGGAGCGCGGGACATGGATTGGCGCCGCCATTTCGACGGACAGACGCTCCCTTGGCGGCGGGAGCCGCGTGAGCCAGACGGCAACGCCCGGCGCGGAACGGCGCCGCGGCGGCAGGGCGATCTTAGTTCGAATTATCGTCCGTCGACGGTTGCGCCTGCGCGGTCTGCGGCGGCGAAGCCTGGTCGTTCGCCGCCGAGGCGGCGTGATATCCACACGCCGCCGTGGGCGTCAAAGTCGCGGCTACAAGGCCGCAGCCGAGCAAGACCGCCAATATCGTCGAGCGCATGAGAAGCCTCCGCATCGCCCGTCCAGCGATTGGCATTCTAACGCGGACGCGCTCTCCTGCAAAGCGTTCCGTTCGCGACGGATCGCGCCTCGCCTACATCGCATGGACGACGACGTTGAAGTGCAAGGAGCCGCCCGCCGCGAAGAACTCGTCGAATGCGAACGCGTCCTCGCCCACGAAGTCCGCCGCCGCGGTGTAATTGACGACCCATGCGGGCACGCGCCGGGAATTGCAGTTCGAGCGAGGATTCTCCGGTTTGAAATAGACGAAGTCCTGCGTTCGGCTCAGCGTCGCCATCCCGTGCGCGGGCTCGCTCTCCATGCGTCCCGACGTGCCGGGCGTTTCGGTGCAATCGGGATTTATCGAGGTGAAAACCTGAACCTTGACCGTCTGGCCCCGCGCGACCGTAATGTTTTTGGTCACGAGGGCTTGGCTGCCGCCGTTCGTGATCTGCACGCCGTTGGGCGCGCAAGCCGCGAGCGTGAGCGCCGCCAAACCCGCAAAGGCCAAGTGAACCGATTTCATAAGCCCCCCACAGAGCAACGCAAAAAATGTCCTTGCCGCGCGGCGCGCCGCAAAGCGTCGACGCCGGTCAAATCGCGCGATGGGAACGCTCGGCGGAACCGTCACGGCGCATCGATTATTCGACAGTTACGTTGACATCGTTGTGATAGGCCTTGCCGCCGGGAAGGAATATCTCGAACGAAAAGTGATCCGCGCCGACGAAATCAGGGCGGGGACGATACGTCGTGACGAGGCCGAAGCCTTTTTTCATATTGCAATTCTCTCGCGGGCTCCCTGGCGGGTATTCCGGAAAATCCAGTCCCCTTTCGATCGTGACTTCGCCGCCCGACGGGGGGCTCACCACACGACCCGTGGCGCCCGGAATCTCCGAACAGTCCGGATTCTCCGCATAGGCGAAGCCGGCCCGAACCGACGTTCCCTGCCGCGTCGTGAAATTCTTCGTGCGGCTGATCTCGCTGCCGCCGTTCAAGACCTGCACGTTCTCAATCGCCGGAACCGGCCCCGAGGGCGCGCAGCCCCCCAGGGTTAGCGCCGGCCAAACGAACGCCGCCAATCGAATTCGCCTCATCGCTCCCCTCCAAGGCCTGTGAAGCCCGCGCCGGCCGCGCCGGATTTGACCAACCTCCGCCGGGCGGCGCCCTCGCCGAACCGCAACGACCACCTTCGGCGGATTTTGGCAACGCCAAAACGGCCGGCGCGGTCGTGTCCGCCTCAGCGGCGGCGCGCCCCCGGGCCTGCCCCGCCTCTTCTCGGCGCCTGCGAGCGCCCGTCGCGCGCGAGCGGGCAGAGGCGCCGGGGCGATCGACCGCGGGCGCGATCGAGCCCCGCAAACCGCCGCGTCCCGAGACAGAATCCAGGAAGTCCGGAGCGGGACTTGCGCCCTGACGCGCGGCGTCGCGGCCTCGGCCGAGACGAAAGCGGCGGCGCGGACGTTGAATTTGAAACAATTCCTATTTCGGCCCTGCTGTCTTGTCATTCGATCCTTCGTCGGCGACGAATGAGCGACCCCTCGCTATTCGAGCCAAAGGATCATCTGATGTCGTTAAGCGCGGTCGCTCCTCTTCCTTTCAACTGGCGAAGGTTCCTCGTCGTCGCCGGCCCCGGCATCGTCGTCATGTTGGCGGATACCGACGCCGGCAGCGTCATCACCGCGGCGCAGAGCGGCGCCCAGTGGGGCTACAGCCTGCTGCTGCTGCAATTCATCCTCATCCCGATCCTCTATATCGTTCAGGAATTGACGGTGCGGCTCGGCGCGGTGACCGGCAAGGGGCACGCCGAACTGATCAAGCAGCATTTCGGACGCGCTTGGGCCTGGGTCTCGGCGGCGACGCTGATCGTGACCTGCCTCGGCGCTCTGCTCACCGAGCTCTCCGGCTTGGCGGGCGTCGGCAGTATGATGGGCGTTCCGATCCCGGCGACGATGGCGCTGGTGGTGACGGCGCTGCTGATCATGGCGTTCACGCACACCTACATGACTGTCGAGCGCATAGCGATTGTGGTCGGCGGTTTTGAGCTGGTGTTTCTGCTGGTAGCCTGGCTGGCTCATCCGGACGCCGGCGAAATGGCCTCGGGCGCGCTCACGATACCGGTCGCCGACCCCAAATATCTCTATCTCGCCTCGGCCAATATCGGCGCGGTGATCATGCCGTGGATGGTGTTCTTTCAGCAGTCGTCGGTCGTCGAAAAGCGGCTGACCCCCGACGATATTCGCCCCGCTCGGGTCGACACCGCCATCGGCGCCGTGGTGACCCAGCTCATCATGGCCGCCGTGCTCGTCGCGGTCGCGGCGACGCTCGGCAAGGCCGGCGGCGACCATGCCCTCGATACGATCGAGGAGATCGTCGGCGCGATCACGCCGTTTCTCGGCGGGTTTGCCGGCAAGCTGCTGTTCGGTCTCGGCATGAGCGGCGCCGCCCTGGTCGCGGCGATCGTCGTCACCCTGACCGCCGCGCGCACGCTCGCGGAAGTCCTCGGCGCCAAGCACAAGTTGGAGGACGAGCCGCGCGAGGCGCCGTGGTTTTACGGCTTCTACGCCGTCGCGCTGATCATCTGCGCGACCGTGGTCGCCTCGAACGTCAATCTCGTCGCCCTGAGCGTCGGCGTCCAGGTGATGAACGCGCTCTTGCTGCCGATCGTGCTTGGTTTCTTGTTCCTGCTCGCGCGACGGCTGCCGGGCCCCTATCGGCTCCAGGGCGGTTACGCGGCCTTTTCAGGCGTCGTGATCCTGGCGACCGTCATCTTCGGCGTCTATTCGGGAATCGCCGGGCTGTGGGGATAGGCCGACCCTGGCCGGGCGCCGCCGCCGCGCGCGGCGCCTCGCTAGGAGGATTTGAGGCGGACGATAATATCGATCGCCTCGATTCGCGTGCCCTCGGGCGCGGGAATGTCGAGCTTCGGCAGAAGCTCGTCCGGAATATCGGACAGTTCCTCGGTATCCTCCCGGTAGAAATGAAAATGCGGCCCGATCTTGGTGTCGAACCAAACTTTGGCGTCGTAAATCGCGATCTGCCGCAGCAATCCGCATCGCGCGAATTCATTCAATGTATTATAGATCGTCCCCAGCGAAGGTGGATAACGCATCGCCAGAGCTTCACCGTAAATCATCTCGGCCGTGAAATGCCGATCGCCGGACTGGAGAAGAAGACGGCCGAGATCAAGTCTCTGCCGCGTCGGGCGCACGCCGGCGGCCACGAGTTTGTCTCGAACAACCTTCGTGTCCGGATGGGCCTTGTGTACGACTTTCGGCCACATGTTCGCTCACTTTTCCAACCTGGCGACCGGAATGGCGGTCTCAACCATTCAAAGCTGAGAGTTAAACCATTGAGCCGTATCCGCTTGTGACCGCGTCGGCAATGCGCGAAAAGGTCGCGCCGGAGCTGCGATCTTCACACTTTGTCCGATGCGCTTTCACTTTGAGCGCCCCCCTCCCTTCGTTCCAGCCCCGGGCAACCTTGCCGCCGCAACTTCGACGCCCACGTCCGAACCGCGAGGCGCGAGTTGACCGCCATTTCGTCCCCTGATTCTTTTTCGTCCGAACAGCCGCCCGTCTATCCCGAGGCGGCGCGGCGGCCCGGCGCGGCGCTGGATTATTTCTTCATGCGCCGCCGCTCGGCTGCGATCGGCGAACAATTCTGGAACGCCGTCGCCAGGGGATGGCCGGGCTTCAATCCGATCGAGCGCACGCGATGGGCGCGATTGTTCTCGCGCTACAAATCCTATTGGACGCCGGACATTCTCCCGCCCGGGGATCGCGCGTTCTACGACGAACTGCCGGAGCAGTTCACGGCCTATCGCGGGCAGAACGGCGTGGAATTGGCGGCCAGCGGCTCCTACACGCTGTCGCGGGAGGTCGCGCAGGGCTACGCGCTGGGGCGTCGCAACATCAGCTATTCCGATCCGACGATCCTTTCGCTGCGCGTCATGAAGACGCACGTGGCGCTCGCGTTCACGGCGCGCGACGAAGAAGAAATCGTGTTGTTTTCAGCCCAGTCGAGCAACCTCAGCCTCGAGGCGATCCGCGCCGCGCGCGTAACGCATTGAGCGGGGGCTTCTCGCCGACCGGCGCGAGCGCGGGACGGCGGGGAGCGCGAACGCCGAATCGCGACGCGCGCTCCGGCAAGGCGGCGTCCCGGAAATCTGGACAGCGATTTTCCGAGGGGGTATCTCCTTTCATCGCAGAGTTCTGAGCTGGCTTTTGTCGGCCCGCGATCGCGCCTCTCGATCGTGGGCCGGCTTCGGGCGCCGATCCAACTTGCGGGAACCGATCATGCGACGTCTCCTTGTCACCTTTGGCCTGTGCCTGGGCCTCGCCGCCCCCGCCTTCGCCGACCCCGCGCGAACGACCGCGCCGGTCGTCATGCGCGCGGCGCCGAGCCCGAAGGCGCGCGTCGTGCAGAGCATCCCCGCCAACGCGCAGATCGATCTCTCGCATTGCTCGCGCGACTGGTGCTACGTCTCCTGGCGCGATCGGTTCGGCTATGTCCGCGCCGACGCGGTCGCGGCGGCGCCCTACGACGCCGGGCCGCCCGGCTACTACGGCCCGGGTTACTATGGGCCTCCGGTCGTCGTCGACCCCTGGTGGGGCTGGGGACGGCCCTTCTATTACGGCTACGGATGGGGCGGTCACCGCTGGTAGAAGCCGGCCGCGCCGCCTTCACCCCCGCCAGGGCGTCTCGGGCGTCGGCGTCAGCGGCCCCTTGCCGTCGATCCAGGAAAACAGATTGGCGACGACGAGATCGGCCATGGCGCGGCGCGTGTGGCGCGTGGCGGAGCCGACATGGGGCAGCGCGACGACATTGTCGAGTTCGAGCAGCGCCGGCGGCACGTTGGGTTCGTTCTCGTAGACGTCGAGCCCGGCCGCCAGAATCGTCCGTTCGCGAAGCGCCTCGATCAGCGCCGCTTCGTCGACCAGCGAGCCGCGCGCGATATTGACGAGCACGCCGTCGGGGCCGAGCGCCGCGATCACTTCGCGGTCGACGATATGGCGGGTGCCCGCGCCGCCCGGCGCGGCGATCATCAAGATGTCGCAAGCCTTGGCCATGCCGAGAAGCGAGGGATAATAGAGATAGGGCGCCTCGTCCTGGGCCTTGCGGCCGTGATAGACGACATTGAGCCCGAAAGCCTGCGCGCGCTTGGCGATTTGCTTGCCGATGCGCCCTAGCCCCAAAATCCCCATCGTGCGTCCGCGCAGCGAAGCGGTGAGCGGAAAGGGCGCGCTCGGCCAGCGCCCCTCGCGAAGATAGCGCTCGGCCTGCGGCAACCGCCGCACCGCGGCGAGCGTCAGCGCCATCCCGATGTCGGCGACGTCCTCGTCGAGCACGCCGGGGGTGTTGGTGACGATGATTCCGTGCGCGCCCGCCCAGGCGGCGTCGATATGGTCGTAGCCGACGCCGAAACTCACGACGATCTCCAGATTCGGCAGCCGGCGCATCAGCGCCGCGTCGACGGCCACCGCGTGCCAAGTCGCGACGACGGCGCGGATGCGCGGCGCGATCGCCGCGAGCGTCGCCTCGCGATCGGCCACGCGCCACAGCCGATGCAGCGTGACGCGCTTTTCCAACTGCTCGCTGATTTCCGCCATGCCCTCGGCGGGCATCAACACTTCGAACGCCGTCACGATTCGCGCCTCCTCTTCGCCTAAGTCCGCCGCAGCATGCGGCAGGACGCCGACGCCGACAAGCCGCGCCGACCGAAGCGCCTCCCCTTTCGCGCCGACGCTGGACGTGGCACATCCCCGCTCATGTCGAGCCCGCCCGATTTTCCCTCCGCGCGCCGGCGCCCCATGGTGCGCCGGCTGATGCTCAGGGACTTCCGCTCCTACGCGACGCTCGATCTCGCGCTCGAGGGCGCGCTGATCGTGTTTTGCGGCGAAAACGGCGCGGGAAAGACCAATCTTCTCGAAGCGCTGTCGCTATTCGCGCCGGGGCGCGGCCTCAGGCGCGCCGACCTCACGGCTTGCGCGCGCGTCGGCGGGGCGGGCGGCTTCGCGATTTCGATCGAGGTCGAGGACGACGGCGCCACGCGCCAGCTCGGCGCGGGGCTCGAGCCGGGCGCCGGGGACGGCGCGCCCGAGCGTCTCAACCGCATCGATCGCGCGCCCGTGGCCTCGGCGCGCGCCTTCGCCGATCATCTGCGCCTGGTGTGGCTGACGCCGGCGATGGACAGTTTGTTCGCGGGGCCGGCGAGCGAGCGGCGCCGCTTCCTCGACCGGCTGGTTCTCGCGCTCGATCCCAATCACGGCGCGCGCGTCAGCCAGTTCGAGCGCGCGCTGCGCGGGCGCAACCGATTGCTCGAAGAGGGCGCGCGCAACGCGCCCTGGCTCGACGCGATCGAACGCGAAGCGGCGGAACTCGGCGTCGCCGTCGCCGCGGCGCGGGTCGAGTGCGTGACCCGACTGAAGGCGTTGATCGCGCTCGATCGCGACGAGGCTTCGCCCTTTCCCTGGGCCGATCTTGCGCTCGAAGGCGAGGTCGAAGCGCTGGCGGCGCAAAATCCCGCGCTCGCCGCCGAGGACCGCTATCGCGCAGCTCTGCGCGACAATCGCTCACGCGACGCGGCGGCGGGACGCACGCTGATCGGACCGCATGTCGGCGATCTCCGGGTCTTTCACGGCCCCAAGGGAGCGCCGGCGGCGCAATCTTCTACGGGAGAGCAAAAGGCGCTGCTCGTCGGTCTGGTTCTCGCCCACGCGCGGCTGGTGGCGGACATGTCGGGTCTCGCGCCGCTCGCGCTGCTCGACGAAGTGGCCGCGCATTTCGATCCGCGTCGCCGCGCCGCGCTGTTCGACGCGCTGGAGCGCGTCGGCGCGCAGGTGTTCGTCACCGGCGCCGACCCCGCCGTCTTCGCCGAGCTCGGCGACCGGGCGCGGATGTTCGAAGTCGTTCCGGGGCGGGTCAGGCCCTGGCCGGGAGTCTGACGCCGTATCCCGTAGGTCGTGACCTACGGGATACGGCAAGCGCGAACGCGCGCCCGCGCTGACGCGCGGAACTCGCGAAGAGCGACTCGTCGCTCTTCGCGAGACTTGGCGTCACGCGTGGCCGGCTTCGGAGGATAGCCAGGCGGCGTTGACGCCGAGAAGCGCCAGCGCGCGATCGTATTTGGCGTCGAAATTCGCGTCGAAGATGAGTTTCGAATCGGCGGGCGAGACCAGCCAGCCGTTGGCGAGGATTTCGCTCTCGAGCTGGCCGGACGCCCAACCCGCGTAGCCCAGCGCCAGCACCGCCTGGCTCGGCCCGGCCCCCCTGGCGATCGCGCGCAGGATGTCGAGCGTCGCGGTCAGACAGACGCCGCCGCCGATCGCCACGGTCGAATCCTCGGCGCGATAATCGCTGGAATGGAGGACGAAGCCGCGTCCGGTGTCCACCGGTCCGCCGCGCAGGACGCGCACCGCTTCGGCGCTGCGAGGCAGGCGGATCGCCTCGGCCTGGCCCACGATGTCGAGCTGCACCAGGAGCTTGGAGAACTCGATTTCATCGGCGCGCTGGTTGATGACGATGCCCATCGCGCCGTCCTCGCGATGGGCGCACATATAGACGACCGAGCGCGCGAACGGCCCTTCGCGCAAGCCGGGCATGGCGATGAGGAACTGGCCTTCGTAGCTCTGGGCGGGCAGGGATCCCTGGGGACGACGCATGCCGACATGCTACTCGCCTCGCGGACGTCGTTAAAGAGAAAAGCTCCGGGCCGGGGTCGGCGTTCACGGGAATTTTGTTGGCCTGAGCTGGGCGCAGCGCCTAAATTGACGGCATGTTCGCGCGATTCCTCGTTTTTTCCGCCCTCGCCTGCTGCGCCTCGGGCGGCGCCCGCGCCGCCGACGCCTTTTCCACGGATTGGGCGCGGACGCTGAAGGCCGAGGCGCGTCTGCTGGCGGGAGGGCTGGGGCGGGCCGCGTTCGAAATCCAGCTGGCGCCGGGGGCCATCACGTATTGGCGCGACCCCGGCGATTCGGGCGCGCCGCCGAGCTTCGATTTCTCCGGATCGGTCAATCTCGCCCGAGCCGAGCCGGAATATCCCGCGCCCGAGCGCATCCTCGAGCCGGACGGCTCCGAAGCGTTCGGCTATGAGAATGGCGTCGTCTTCGCCATCGCGGTCGAGGCCGTCGACCCGTCGAAGCCGGTGACGCTGGCGGTGAACGCGACTTACGCGGTGTGCGAAAAAATCTGCCTTCCCGCCAAAGCGAATTTGACCCTGAGCCTGCCCGAAAGCGCTGCGTCGCCCTACGCCGCCGCGATCGAGGCGGCGCGCGCGCTGACGCCGCGGCGCGTCGAATGGCGCTCGCTCGGCGCCGAGCTCGCGTCCGTCGACGCGCGGGACTGGCGGCTTTGCCTGCCCGCCGAGCCCGGCCCGGCGCGCGATCTCTTCATCGAGGCGCCCTCGGGCTGGTGGCTATCGACGAAGGCGGAGCCGCGTGCGCGCGGGCGCGACTGCTTCGCCATCGCGTTGCGCGAGAAGCCGGCCGACGGCGCCTTGCCCTTGAGCGCGCGCGCGACGATCACCGGCGGCGCCGGCGCGCTCGACGTGATGCTTTCCCTGCCGCCGAATTCGTGAGGGCCGAAACCCGCCTTGCGCGCGCGCCGCGCCGCGATAGACTGACGCTTCCCTTTCAACCGAGGACGAGCCATGACCATCAAAGTCGGCGACAAACTGCCCAGCGCGACCTTCCGCCTGGTGACCGAAGACGGCGCGCGGCCGGTGACGACGCAGGAATTTTTCGCCGGCCGAAAGGTGGTGCTCTTCGGCCTGCCCGGCGCCTTCACGCCGACCTGCCACAAGAACCACCTGCCGGGCTTCCTCGCCGAAGAGGCCGCGTTCAAGGCCAAGGGCGTGGCGGCGATCGCGATGACGGCGGTCAACGACCAATATGTGCTGGCCGCGTGGTCGAAGGCGACCGGAGCGGACGGCCACATCGCCTTCCTCGCCGACGGCGCCGCCGACTTCGCCAAGGCGGCCGGGCTCGACTTCGACGCTTCGGCGGGCGGCCTCGGCGTGCGCTCGAAGCGCTATTCGATGCTGGTCGAGGACGGCGTGGTGAAAATCCTCAATATTGAGGACTCGCCGGGCAAGGCCGATCTCTCGGGCGCGGCGCATCTCATCGCGCAAATGTGAGGCGAGGAGCGCACGGAGGCGGCGGGCGGCTCGAGGGAGATTTGCCCGCATATCGCTTCCGCGACGGAAACAGATTCTAAACACTCGACTGTTACGGTCTCGGCCCGCATCTCGCACATGGATGCCCTGGGAATGGCGACAGCTGCGGTAACGCTCGATGCGGTCGAAGCTTTCATGGCGGAGCGCCACAAGCGGCTCGCCTTCCCCGACTGGCTCGAACGAAGCTATGACGAGGGGAGGAGAGAACGCCGGTCGAAGCGGCTCGTGGCCAACGCCAAGGAACTGATCGTCGTCTACAATCTCTTCCTCGCCGCGGACTGGCTGCTGACGCCGGACACGCTGGCGATCGCCGCGCTGTTGCATCTCCTCGTCACGGCGTGGATGCTGTTCGCCGCGCGCCTGTTCGCCACGGCGCCGAGCGGCCGCGTTCGCGAGGCGGCGGCCTGCAGCCTGCCGATCGTGGTGACCGCACAGATCCTGGCGATTTTCCTGCTCAGCCATTCGCCCGGCGCGGCCCACTACCAATATTTGGTTCTGGTGGTGGTGATGTACGCCAACGCCATTCAGCGGCTTCCCTATCGTGGCGCCATCGCGGTCTCAGCCGTCATATTCGCGCTCCACGCGGCCTGCGCCGCCTTCAGCCCGCATCTGCCCGGCGAGGCCGCGATCTTGGCTTCCGCCATGATCGCCGCCAGCGCTTACACCACGTTGGCGGCGAACCATTTGCTCGAGCGCGACGAGCGGCGGGCCTACCTGCAGGCGCTGCGCGACCGTCTCCTTCACGAGCGGACGGAGATCGAGGCCACCACCGACGCCCTCACGGGGCTGGCGAACCGCCATCGCCTGCAAGCGAAATTTGCGCAGCTATGGACGAAAGGGACCGATCAAGTCGATGAGGTCGCGATCGTAATGCTGGATATCGATCACTTCAAGGCGTTCAACGACCGCTACGGGCACCCGGCCGGCGACGCGTGCCTCAGACGCGTCACGTCCTGCGCCTTGGCCGAGCTGCGAGGCGCGCAGGATCTGGCGGCGCGTTACGGCGGCGAGGAATTGCTGCTGGTCCTGCCCGAAGCCACGACCGCGACGGCGGTCGCGGTGGCCGAGCGGATCAGGCGAGGCATCGAGGCCCTCGGCATTCCCCACGAGCTCGCCGGCGCCAATCGCGTCGTGACGGCCAGCTTCGGCGTCGCCGCGGCGCCGACCGTCGCCGTCAGCGCCGACGAACTCGTCGTGGCGGCGGACACCGCTCTCTATGCGGCCAAGGCGAGCGGGCGCAACCGCGTGGTCCCGCCGCTCATCCGCGCGGCCTCGGCCGAGGCGCCGCCATTCGGCGCCGCCCGCGCAGGGCGAATGCCGGGTTGAGAGGCCGGGAGCGGGGCGAGGGCGCGGCCATGGGAGGTGCGCAAAACGGTGGAGAACGAAATTCGACTCGCTCGTCCCAACGGCCGCTTTGAAGCGGCGACCTACGGCGACGGTGTGGACGGGGCGCGCGGACGGCTCTTCAAACCAAGCGATACCGACCCCGCCCAAGAAATTCGAGGTAACCGCGATCGCGCAGCACTTGAAGTTGCTGCCGGATTTTCTGGCGCACGTGCCTGTTCATCGGATAGAGCCCGCTCAGGCGCGTCTCGAAAGCGTAGACTTCGTCAAGGTCGAACTCTCTTGCCCCCATGTCCTCAACGCACTTCAGCACGTTGAGGAGCCAGCCTCGCGATGCCGCGGATTCTTCGCGCAGGAATAAAGTCTTGCGCCACTGATCCAAAACGCTTTGTCGATCCAGTACAATTCTGTCGCGAACGACATATATTTTGCCGGCGTCAGGCACGCGCGACAAAAGGATATTGCAACCGATCCATCCCGCGCGGCGCGCACTCTCGCCGAGCGGTTTGCGCTCCTCGATAATTTCCGTGACGAAAAAATGCTTCGGCACAACGAGTAGGTTGTCAACTCCCGTGGCGGGGCTATAATTCAACAACATCAGGTTTGGGTTGTTCTGCGCGGCGAGTCGCTCGCGCATCGTGCGGTATGCGCCGTCTAATACTCTTGGCCCAAATTTGGCCTTTTGGCTCTTGAGTTCGAATTCCTCATTGCAATTTGCGCAATAGAGGTCCGCTACCGGTCGGTTGTTTTGAAATTTTGAAAGCCGCTCGGCCCCGCAGTTCGGGCAGAAAGCTTGCGTGCTCGCCCAAGCCTCGGTCAACACCCGAGCCTTTTGCGAACCGGAATCATAGGCCGCTTGCCGCGATTCCTCGAAGCCCAGTTTCAAATCAGTCGTCCGCGTTCAAGCGTCATGCGTCAAAGAAAATGGACTATGCCGATGGCTTGGTTTCTCAAGTATTACCGACACCGCGAGTGCAGAGCCGCTTGGACCGATGAATGGTCCTGCGCCTGCAACGACAGATGCCCGAAATGCCGCGCCGAGATCGAGCCTTACGATTGGGACGATCTCAGCGTCATCGTCGATCAGACGGCTGACAAAACGGGATGGATGGTGCGCGTATCGCCGCCGGAGGCCGAGCACGCGCCCGACTATGCGACGACGCTTTTCGAGCGCAAGGAGGAAGCCGAGGCTTTCGCCGAGCGTGAAGCGGAGCGGCTTGGGCGCGAATACGAGGTAACCTAATCCCCCGCCTTCACCCCGCCCCCGCCTTCCCCTTCGCCGGCAGAAACGGCGCCATGCCCTGGCGCGCGAGTTCGTCGGCGCGTTCGTTCATGGCGTCGCCGGCGTGGCCCTTGACCCAGCGCCAGTCGATTTCGTGGCGCTCGGCCGCGGCGTCGAGGCGGCGCCAGAGGTCCTCGTTCTTGACCGGCTTCTTGTCGGCGGTGCGCCAGCCGTTGCGCTTCCAATTATGCATCCAGGCGGTGACGCCGCCGCGCAAATATTGCGAATCGGTGTGCAGCTCGACGCGGCACGGCCGGCTCAGCGCCTCGAGCGCGGCGATCGCCGCCATCAGCTCCATGCGGTTGTTGGTGGTCGGCGCCTCGCCGCCGCACAATTCCTTCTTGTGGCCGCCGTAGCGCAGGATCGCGCCCCAGCCGCCGGGACCGGGATTTCCCGAACAGGCGCCGTCGGTCCAGATCGCGACGCGCGCCGTCACGCGAGCAAGCCGTAATCGCGCGCGCTGACGACGCGCTGATGGAAGCGCAGCTTGACGAGATATTCCAACGGATTCTTCGGCACGACCTTGGCGCCCGGCGGCACGTCGAGCCAATCGACCAGCCGCGTCAGCATGAAGCGCAGCGCCGAGCCGCGCGCGAGAATCGGCAACGCCTCGACCTCCTCGGCCTTAAGCGGACGCAGGCGCTGGTAGCCGTTGATCATCGCCATGCCCTTGGAGACGTTGAACGCGCCGTCGGCCTCGAAGCACCAGGCGTTGAGGCAGATGCCGAGGTCGTAGGCGAAGGCGTCGTTGCAGGCGAAATAGAAATCGATCAGCCCGGAAAGCCGATCGCTTAAGAAGAACACGTTGTCGGGGAAGAGATCGGCGTGGATCACGCCGCTCGGCAGGCCCGTCGGCCAGATCGCCTGCAACGCGGCAAGCTCGGCCGCCGTCTCCTTGGCGAGGCCCGGCGAGACTTCGTCGGCACGCGGTTCGGCGGTCGCGAACAGCGCCGGCCAGCCCTCGATGGAGAGCGCGTTGGGCCGGCGCAGCGCAAAGTCCGCGCCCGCCTCGTGCATGCGCGCGAGGGCCTCGCCGACTTGTCCGCAATGATGGGCCTGCGGGCGGCGAATCCATAGGCCGTCGAGAAAGGTGACGATCGCGGCGGCGCGGCCGGCGAGACGCCCCAGCGCCTGGCCGTCGCGCGCGCGCACCGGCTGCGGACAGGTGACGCCGCGCGCGGAAAGATGCTCCATGAGGCCGATGAAGAACGGCAGATCGGCCTCGTTCACCCGCTTTTCATAGAGCGTCAGGATGAACTGGCCCGCTTCCGTGCGCATGAGGAAGTTTGAATTCTCGACGCCCTCGGCTATCCCCTTGAACGAGGTGACGCGGCCCAGATCGTAGCCTGCGAGGAACGCGCCGAGCGCTTCGTCCGTGACTTCGGTGTAGACCGCCATGATTCGTCCGAGCTGATTCGTTCGACGTGGATCGCGCCCCCTCTCCCCGCTTTGCGGGGAGAGGGACGGGGTGAGGGGCTGGGCCATTAGCCGCCACAGCGCGGCTCGTCGCCCGGCCCCTCATCCTAACCTTCTCCCCGCTTGCGGGGAGAAGGGACGCTGTAGGCGTTCGGTTGGTAACGGGGAGGCGAGATGTACGCAAGCGGGCTCTGGGCGGTGTTCACGCTGCTCGCCTCCGCCACGCAGACCCTGCGCAACGCGATGCAGCGCGAACTCATCGGCGCGCTCGGCGCCGTCGGCGCCGCGCAGGTCCGCTTCCTGTTCGGCCTGCCCTTCGCGATCGTGTTTCTCGTCGGCGTGCGCCTTTGGACGGGGACGGCGATTCCGCCGCTTTCGCCCGCGACGCTCGCCTGGACCGTGTTCGGCGCCCTGGCGCAGATCGCCGCGACCGCGATGATGCTGGCGGCGATGCGTCAGCGCAGTTTCGTCGTCGTCGTCGCCTACACCAAGACCGAGGCGGCGCAGGTCGCCTTGTTCGCGATGGTCTTCCTCGGCGAGACGCCGACTCCCAGAGTGATCGGCGCGATCGTCCTGGCGACGGCCGGCGTCTTTCTCATGTCCGGACGCGGCGCGACCGAGGCCGTTCCGTCGTGGCGGCCCGCCGCCCTCGGGCTCGTTTCCGCCGCCTTCTTCGCCCTCGCCGCGATCGGCTTTCGCGCCGCCGTGATCGGCGTCGCGACGCCGTCGATCGCAATCGCCGCGGCGACGATCCTCGTCGCCGGCCTCGCCATCCAGACCGTCGTTCTGCTGGCCTATCTCTCCGTCTTCGACCGCGCGCGCATCGGCGCGATCTTCGCGGTCTGGCGCGCTTCGCTGTTCGCCGGCTTCATGGGCGCGCTGGCCTCGCAGTTCTGGTTTCTCGCCTTCGCGCTCAGCGACGCGGCGCGGGTGCGCACGCTCGCGCTGGTCGAGGTGCTGTTCGCGCAAGTCGCCTCGATGCGCCTCTTTCGCGAGGCGCCGAGCCGACGCGAATGGCTCGGCATGGCGCTGATCGTCGCGGCGGCGGCGGTGCTGATCAACGGGTGAGGCGGAGGCGTCGTTTTCCGTTTTCCGGCGCGAGGGACTGATTTCAGGGTGTTGCGAGGCGGTTTTCCGCCGCTTGGCCGACGCGGGAATCGCGGCGACACGCCCTCGTTTCCCTTTTCCCCCGACGACGCGATTGCGATCAGGAGGCTAGCAAATCGGGAAATGCGCGCGTGTCGCCGTTTCGCGCCGACAGTCGCGATTTTCGTCGGGCGCAGAGCCTATCGCCTCAGAGATCGGCGAAGGTTTCCTCGTCCGCCTCGCTCGACCATTCCGAAAACGTCGCGAACAGCTCGCCCTGGCGCGCGGGCGCTTCCTTCTCGATGCGCACGCCCTTGTCGTCGACGAGATAACGAAGGCGGTCGCCTGGCGACATTTTCAGACGCTCGCGCACCTCACGCGGTAGCACAGTCTGGCTCTTGAAGGAGAGCTTGGAATAATAGGCCTTCGGCTCACGCGCACGCATTTGGCCCTCGCGACAACTTCCAGCTCGCCGTCCCGTCCGCAAGACTGCGCCGGAGTTCGCGTTCCCGCGAGACTGACGATTGGAGGCAGAATGGTTCATTGCTTGCTTGGCGGAGCGGAGCGCAAGAGACTTTCGAAGTCAAGGACGGCCCCATAGCCCGTCTTTTTGGACGGGCGTCCGTCGACGCCCTATGGGGCCGCCGCCGAAGGCGGTGCGCTTCGCGCATCCTTGAGTTCGAAAGCCTCTCGCGCATAATCGCCTCCAAGCAAACAATGAACGGTCCCCGCTGGGGGCGGCGCGGCCGCCCACGATCATCCGGAACCCGAAAGACGCCCCGCTCACACCGCCTGCGCCTCGCGCAAGCTCCTCGGCAGCGGAAAGAACATCGCTTCGTCGGCGGTGGTCAGCGTCTCCACCGCGATTTGGAACCGTTCGGCGAAGGCGTCGACGATCTGCTCCACCAGGATTTCCGGCGCGGAAGCGCCGGCGGTGATCGCCAGCGAGCGGACGGCGGCGAACGCGCGCCAGTCGATTTCATCGACGCTGGGGACGAGCTGAGCGAGCTTGCAGCCTTCGCGTTCCGCGACTTCGCGCAGGCGCTGCGAATTGGACGAATTGGCCGCCCCGACCACGATCACCGCCTCGACGATTCCCGCGGCGCGCTTGACCGCCTCCTGCCGGTTGGTGGTGGCGTAGCAGATGTCCTCGAGCGGCGGCGCGTGGATGTGGGGAAAGCGCCGCTTCAGCGCCGCGACGATTTCGCGCGTGTCGTCCACCGAAAGCGTCGTCTGCGTGACATAGGCCAAAGCGGCCTCGGGATCGAAGCGCAGCCCCTCGACCTCGGCCGTCGACCTGACCAGGGTCACTGCGCCCGCCGGCAATTGCCCGGTCGTGCCGACCACCTCGGGGTGGCCGACATGGCCGATAAGGATCACTTTGCGCCCGCGCTTGAAATGGACCTGCGCCTCGCGGTGGACCTTGGTCACCAGCGGGCAAGTGGCGTCGATGGTGAAGAGATTGCGCGCGCGCGCTTCCTCGGGAACCGCCTTGGCGACGCCGTGGGCCGAGAAAATCACCGGAGCGTCGCCGGCCGGCGCTTCGCTCAGCTCCTCGATGAAGACGACGCCCTTGGCCTTCAGGGAGTCCACGACATATTTGTTGTGAACGATCTCGTGCCGGACATAGACCGGCGCGCCATAGATTTGCAGCGCCCGCTCGACCACGTCGATGGCGCGCACGACGCCGGCGCAAAAACCGCGCGGGGCGCATAGAATGATGCGAAGCTTGGGTTTTGCGGTCATCGATCCCTGACGCTTTCCGTTGCCGTCTCTTGGAAAGGCGGGCCGGCGAAGTCAAGGGGCGCCGAATCTCCCGGCCGAATAGAACTGGCGCGACGCCGCCGCAGGCCTTATGAGCCTCGACCCACTCGGAACAGGATCGCTTCGTTGACCGCCCCCGCCGCCCGCGCCAACGCGCCCGTCTTCACGCAGGGGTCGACGATGCGCCATGTCGCCGTGATGACCGCGACCGGCTCGATCGGTCTCGTCGCGATTTTCTCCGTCGACTTCCTTTCGCTCTTTTGGGTTTCGCGACTCGGCGTCCAATCGCTGAAGGCGGCGGTCGGCTACGCCAGCCAGCTGCAATTCCTCGCCATGTCCGTCAATATCGGCTTCACCATCGCGATTTCGGCGACCGTTTCGCGCGCGCTCGGCGCGGGCGATCGACCCCGCGCGCGCCGCCTGGCGGCCTCGGGCCTTTCGATCGCCGCCGTCGCGTCGGCGGCGCTGGCCGCGCTGCTGTTCGTTTTTCGCGACCAGGCGCTGGCGACCCTCCTGCACGCGCATGGCGAAGCCGCGACGGTCGCGAGCCGGTTTCTCGCCATCACCATTCCGGCCAATGTCCCGATGGCGATCGGCATGGCGCTGTCGGGCGTCCTGCGCGCCGCCGGCGACGCGCGCCGCGCGATGTACGTGACCCTTTCGGGGGGGCTCGTAACCGCCGTGACGGACCCTACGCTGATTTTCGGCTTCGGGCTCGGCGTCTACGGCGCCGCCTGGGCGACCGTGATCTCGCGCCTGATGTTTCTCGCCGTCGGCGTCTATGGGGCGGTCGTCGTGCACGATCTCGTCGGCGCCCCCCGCTTGCGCGACGCCAAGAGCGATCTCGCGCCGATCATGGCGATCGGCATGCCCTCGATCATGGCCAATCTGGCGACGCCGGTCGCCGCGGTCTATGTGACGCGCGTCTGGTCGGATTTCGGCGAGGCCGCGGTGGCGGGCGGCGCGATCGTCGATCGCGTCATTCCCCTCGCCTTCGGCGTCATTTTCGCGCTCACGGGCTCGGTCGGCCCGATCATCGGCCAGAACTTCGGCGCCAAGCTGATCGGCCGGGTCCGGCGGGCGATCACCGACGCGCTCGTGCTTTCCGTCGGCTACGCGCTGATCGCCTGGGCTTGTCTGGCGATCGTGGCGCCGTGGATCGTCGCCGCCTTCGACGCTCAGGGCGCGGCCGCGGATTTCGTCATGTTTTTTTGCCGCTTCGGCGTCGTGGCGTGGGTCTTCGTCACCTGTCTCTTCGTCGCCAACACCGTATTCAACAATCTCGGCTTCGCCCTGCTCGCGATGATTTTCAACTGGGGCCGCGCGACCCTGGGCACGATTCCCTTCGTCACGCTCGGGGCCAAATACGGCGGCGTCGAGGGGGCGATGCTGGGCGCGGCCGCCGGCGCGGCGGCTTTCGGGCTCGCCGGCGTCGCCGCGGCCTATGGCGTGACGGCGCGTCTCGCAAATGCAATGAAAAGCAGCTAGCATGACGCCGCGTTGCGCGCGGCGGCGGGGGAGAGACCGGCGATGAATCTCAACGACATCATTCAAGCCGCGCAAGGCGGCCAAGGCGTCAACAATCTCGCGAGCCAGTTCGGTCTTACCCCCGAACAGGCGCAGGCGGCGATCCAGGCGATGATTCCGGCGTTCTCCGCCGGCCTTCAGGGCGCCGCGCAAAACCCCGCCAGCCTCGGCGGCATTCTCTCCCAGCTGGCGAGCGGCGCGCACCAGGGCTCGTTCGCCGATCCGAGCCAGGCGAGCGCGGCGAGCGCCCTCGGCGGCGGCGTCCTGGCCCAAATCTTCGGCTCGCCTGAGATCACGGCGCAGATCAGCCAGCACGCCGCGCAGATGTCCGGCGTCAGCGCGCAGACCATCGCGCAGATGATGCCGGTGGTGGCCTCGATGCTGATGGGCGGCCTCGCGCATTCCATGACTTCGCAGGGCTTGGGCGGACTGCTCGGCGAGCTCGCGAGCGCCGCCGCGCCGGCCGCGGGCGGCGGCCTGTTCGGCGGCCTCGTCAGTTCGGTGTTGGGCGGGTTTCTCGGCGGCGCCCAACAGCCGGGCTCGCCGCAGTCGACCGCGCTGCAAGCCGGGCTCAATACGCTCAACAGCATGTTTCAGGCCGGCGTCCAGGTTTCCCAGGCTCATCAGCAAGGCCTGAACGACATCTTGCAATCCCTGACCAACGCCAATCGGAGTTGATTCGGGATCGATCGATGCGGGGGTTTTGCGCTCGAGCGCGGCGCCGGACGGCGCTCGCTTCATTGATTTGTCGCGCGCGTGCCCCTATCTAGCGGGCTCCGCGCCGTTCGCGCGGCCCGTCTCTTCGGAATCTTGCATGGCCCGCGACGTCGTCGACGCCGAAATCGTTGAGTCCCGTGACGATTTGGTCGCCTGGCTGGAAGCCGGCGGCAAGCCCGCCGACGCGTTTCGCATCGGCGCGGAACACGAGAAAATTCCTTTCTACAAATCGGATCTGACGCCCGTTCCCTATGAAGGCCCGCGCGGGATTTGCGCGCTGCTGGAGGGCATGCGCGGGCGCCTGGGCTGGGAGGCGATCGAGGACGACGGCAAGCTCATCGGCTTGTTCGACACGGTCGGCGGCGCCGCGATTTCGCTCGAGCCGGGCGGCCAATTCGAACTGTCCGGCGCGCCGCAGGCGACCGTCCACGGGATCGCGGGCGAACTCGACGCGCATTTGCATTGCGCCCACGCGGTCGCCGATTCCCTAGGGATAGGCTTCCTCGCCCTCGGCGTCAGCCCGAAATGGTCGCTCGCCGAGACCCCAGTCATGCCCAAGAGCCGCTACCGCATCATGTCGCGCTATATGCCCAGGGTCGGGACGCGCGGGCTCGACATGATGTTTCGCACCGCGACCGTGCAGGCCAACCTCGATTTTTCCGACGAGGCCGACATGGTCGCCAAGCTGCGCGTCGGTCTCGCGCTTCAGCCGGTCATCACCGCGCTGTTCGCCAATTCGCCGTTCACCGACGGCGCGCTGAACGGCCTTCTGTCGGCGCGCTCGGAAATCTGGCGGCGCACCGACGCCGCGCGCAGCGGCATGCTGCCGTTCGCCTTCGAATCGGGCATGGGGTTCGAACGCTACGTCGATTACGCGCTCGACGTTCCCCTTTACTTCGTCAAGCGCGGGACGATTTATCACGACGTCGCCGGCGCGAGTTTTCGCGATCTGCTCGCCGGCCGGCTCGCCGCGCTGCCTGGGGAGCGCGCGACGATTTCCGATTGGGCCAATCATCTCTCGACGATCTTTCCCGAAGTGCGCCTCAAGCGCTACCTCGAAATGCGCGGCGCGGATGTCGGCCCCGCCGACCGCATTTGCGCGTTGTCGGCGCTGATGGTCGGCCTCTATTACGACTCCGACGCCCTCGCCGCCGCCGGCGATCTCGTGCGCGGCTGGAGCGCGGCCGAGCGCCAGACTTTGCGCGACGAGGTCCCGCGCTTAGGGCTCGCGGCGCGCATCGCCGGCCGCGATCTGCGCGCCGTCGCGCGCGAGGCGCTGGACATCGCGCGCGCCGGATTGGCGCGGCGCGGGCGAAGCGACGCCTGGAATCGCGACGAAGCGATCTATCTGGCCCCGCTCGACGAAATCGTCGCCGACGGCCGCGTCCCCGCCCAGCGCTGGATCGCGCGCTTCAACGGCGCCTGGGGCGGGCGCGTCGATCCGGCGTTCCAGGAAGCCGTGATCTGACGCGATGCCGAAATCGACGCGATCGAGCCCGCCAGGCGCCGCGGACGCGACATTCGTCTCGGCGGTTCATCTTCGGTTCATGGACGTTTCGGCAGAGATGAATCGAAGCCTCGCTGGTGGGGCTGTCGTAAAATCAAGGTCTTAATAATGTTTAAGAAACTGCTCATCGCCGCGACGGTCGTCGTCGGCCTCGTCGCTCTGCCCGCCTATGCCGCCGCGCCGACGCATCCCGCGCACCACGCCCATCATCATCACCACCATCGCCACCATCATCATCATCATCGCCACCATCACCACCATCACCACCACCACCACGTGGCGCCGAAGGCGAAGTGAGCCGACGCGGCGCCGCAGCGCCGTTCGGGCTCCGCTTTTTCGCGGGATGACGCTTCCGGGTCGGCGACCGGCCGCCCGGAAGCGTTTTTTTTTGATGGATCGGCTCGGCGAAGGGCAGCGGGCCGGCCGAGCAGCGCCGAGACCTTATCCCGCCATCCCGGACCGGGGATCGTAAGGCTTTTCGTCGCGCCAGCGCCGCATCAGCTTCGCCAACTCCGCATCCTCGCCGGCGGGCATCGCGATGCGCAGCGTCGCCAGCAAATCGCCCTGCGGCAGTTCGCCGCTGGCCGGCAGGCCCTTGCCGCGCAAACGCAGGACGCGCCCGCCGCTCGCCCCCGCCGGGACGGCCATTTCGACTTCGCCGCCGAGGGTGGGGACTCGCACCTTGGCGCCCAACACGGCTTCGTAGAGGGTGATCGGCAGATCGAGACGCAGATCGCGCCCCTCGACCTTGAACAGCGGATGCGTCGCATAGCGGATCGTGATGATCGCATCGCCCGCGGGCGCGTTTTTCGTCCCCGGCCTTCCCTGTCCGCGCAGCCGAATCTGCTTGCCGTCCTCGACGCCGGAGGGAACGGCGACGTCGAGCGTCTTGCCGGTCGGCAAGGCGACGCGCACGGAGCCGCCGCCGGCGGCCATGGCCAGAGGAACCGTCACGGCCGCGGCGACGTCTTCCCCGCGCTGCGCGCTGCGCGATCGCCCGCCGGCGCGGGCGCCGAACAATTCGGCGATGATGTCGGGATCGATCGAGGCGCCGCCTCGGCCGGGCGAAAACTCGCCCCCGCCGAAATCGAAATTGAAATTGCGGAAGTCCTGCCCTTCGCCGGGATGCCCGCCCGGGCGCCGGCCGAAGCCGAAGCCTTCGAACTGCGGCGCGCGCGGTTTGCCCTCGGCGTCGATTTCGCCGCTATCGTAGGCGGCGCGTTTCTTGGCGTCGCCGAGAATTTCATAGGCGGACCCGATTTCCGCGAATCGATCTTTCGCCTTCGGCTCCTTGCTCTGGTCGGGATGGAATTTTTTGGCGAGCTTGCGATAGGTCGACTTGATTTCGCCGGCGCTGGCCGTCTTGGCCAGCCCAAGAACTTCATAGGGATCGCGCATGATGAGCCCAGGATTGCGCGCCCGCCCCGCAGGCGCGGGCGCCAGTGTCTCCGTGCATATTTGGGCCGCGGCCGCTTCTCCCGCAAGTAGGCGCGTCAGAGCCCCGTCCACGGCGAGACGTCGTAGACGGCGACCTCTCCGCTCTCGCTGGGACAGCCGACGGCCTGGAGCGTCTTGGCGTCATGGGCGTCGACGAGCCGCGCGACGAAGGCGCGGCAGGATCGGCCCTCTCGCGCGAAGGCCCCGGCGACGGTGAGGAATTCTCCGTGACCCCCGGTTTCCGGATTGGACCAGAGGGCGGGCTCGGCCTGTCCCGGCGCGCGCAGGCTCGCCGCGAGAACGGGTTCGGCGACGCGCCAGTCGCGCGAATCATAGGCGCTCGACAGCGACGGCGCCTTGGGCTTGATCGATCCCGTCGCGTCGGCGTCGATAAGGGACGGCAGGGGCATGGAGATCGAACATCCCGCGAGCGCGAGGGCCCCCAGCGCGAGTGCGACGAAGCGTCCCGCTCCGACCGAGCCGGCGCGCGGGCGAAACCTTTCGCGTTTGGAATTGGGAAGGACTATCATCGCAAACCACGCGAGAGTTATGAATCGGGAGCATATTCGCCGTGAATGCGTTAAATTCGAGTGACTTTGCCGACACCCGCGATCCTTTCGCCCTGCTGCAGCTCTGGCTCACGCAGGCGAGCGAGCGCGAACTCAACGATCCCGAGGCGATGACGCTCGCCAGCGTCGACGATTCGGGCCTGCCGGACGCGCGCGTGGTTCTGTGCAAGCAGGCCGACGAGCGCGGCCTCGTCTTTTACACCAACGCGCAAAGCGCGAAGGGTCGGGAACTGGCGGCCGCGCCCAAGGCCGCGGCGCTGTTCCACTGGAAATCGCTGCGCCGGCAGGTGCGCCTGCGCGGCGCGGTCGCCAGGATCGGGGACAGCGAGGCGGACGCCTATTTCGCCTCGCGGCCGCGCGCCAGCCGCATCGGCGCCTGGGCGAGCCAGCAGTCGCGACCGCTCGAATCGCGCGCCAAGCTCGAGGAAGCCGTCGCGGCCTACACGGAAAAATTCGGCGAAGGCGAGATTCCGCGGCCGCCCTATTGGGGCGGCTACCGGCTGACGCCGACGGAAATCGAATTCTGGCAGGACGTCCAGTTCCGTCTGCACGATCGCGTCCTTTTCACCCGCACGCGCGAGGGCGAGCCCTGGAGCCGCGAGCGCCTCTACCCCTAGGCGCGCCCGCGCCGAGCAAGTGTGCTAACCCTGGGCCCCGCGCCCTCCTCGCGAATCGAGACATGACGCCTCAACCGCCCCCCAACCCGCCGCGCCGCGCGATGCTGCTCACCGGCGCCTCGCGCGGCATCGGCCATGCGACGGTCAAGCGCTTCTCCTCGGCCGGATGGCGCGTCATCACCTGCTCGCGCCATCCCTTCCCCGAGGCGTGCCCTTGGTTGGCCGGCCCGGAGGATCATCTGCAGATCGACCTCGCCGACGCGAGCGACACGGCTCGCGCGATCCGCGAGGTTCGCGAGCGGCTCGAGGGCGGGCGGCTCGACGCCCTCGTCAACAACGCCGCCATTTCTCCCAAGGGTCCCGGCGGCTCGCGGCTCGGCTTGTTCGAGACCGAGTTCGAGGATTGGAGCAAGGTGTTCCAGGTCAATTTCTTCGCGCCGGCCCTGCTCGCGCGCGGCCTCAGCGCCGAACTCGAGCGCGCCAAGGGGGCGATCGTCAACGTCACCTCGATCGCGGGATCGCGGGTCCATCCCTTCGCGGGCATCGCCTACGCGACTTCGAAGGCCGCGTTGGCCGCCTTGACGCGCGAGATGGCCGCGGATTTCGGTCCGCGCGGCGTGCGCGTCAACGCGATTTCGCCCGGCGAGATCGACACCGCCATTCTGTCCCCCGGCACGGAAAAGATCGTCGCGCAAATTCCGCTGCGCCGTCTCGGCTCCTCGGAAGAAGTCGCCAAGGCGATCTATTTCCTCTGCACGGATCAATCGAGCTACGTCCACGGCGCGGAACTGCTGATCAACGGCGGCCAGCATGTCTGAGGCCGCGCGTGGATGAACGGCTCTATCCCGCGCGGCCGATTGTGGCGGCCTCGGTCGCGGTCTTCCGGGACGGGCGCGTCCTCATCGCGCGGCGCGCGCGGGCGCCGTTGGCCGGCCTCTACGCGCTGCCGGGCGGCGTCGTGGAAGTCGGGGAGACGTTGCGCGAAGCCGCCTTGCGCGAGTTGGCCGAGGAGGTCGGCGTCGCCGCGGAGATCGTCGCCTTCGTCGATCACGTCGAGCCGATCCATTTCGACGGCGCGAAGGTGCGCGAGCATTATGTGATCGCGTCGTTCGTCGCGCGCTGGCGCAGCGGCGAGGCGCGCGTCGGCGCCGAGGTCGACGCCATCGCGTGGATCGAGCCGGAACAAATCGCGCGCTGGCCGACGACGCCGGGATTGCCTGAAATCATCGCGAAGGCGGCGCGCCTGGAAAGGGGCCTGCCGTGAGGCGGCGCGGCGCGCGGCTCGCGGTCGCCCTGGCCGCTCTGGCGCTCGCCGCGAGCCCGCTCGCCGCGCAGACGCCGCCCGTCAAGCCCGCAGCGCCGGCCGAGCAGCCGGCCGAGCCGCCGCCGCCCTACGAACCTCAGCTGTTGCGCATGGCCGAGGTGATCGGCGCGCTGTCTTATTTGCGCGACCTCTGCGGCGCGGGCGACGGCGCGACGTTTCGCGCCAAGTTCGCCAGCCTGTTGGAGACGGAAGGGAACACGCCGGCGCGCAAGGAGACGCTCGCCGGCGCCTTCAACCGCGGGTTTCGCGATTACGAAATAACCTACCGCGCCTGCACGCCGGCCGCGCAAGAGATCGTCGCGCGGTTTCTCGAGGAGGCCGGGCGGATCGCCAGGGACGTCGCCAACCGCTACGGCGGCTGAAATTCCGCCGTCAGGCCTTGGCGCTCTTACGCCCGATCCAGCGGCGAACCCGCTTCGCATAAGCCTCGAACGCTTCCGGATAGAGACGCCTCAGCATCGCTTCCTCGGTCGGCATGACGATCCGATCGTTGACGAGGAAGAACAGCGCGGGAAGCAAAACCGCCGCCGCGATCATCGTCGGGCGCCACGGCGCAAAAGCTTGCAGGTAGAACGCCAGGGCCGACCACAGCAGAAACTGGATCATCGCGAGGAGATAAGTGGGATTGCGCGAATAGGCGTAAGGCCCGTCGGTGACCAGCGCCGACGACTTGACATAGGTGCGCGCGTCCCCGCCGGCCTTGTCGAGATGGGCGATGACGAGAACCTTGCCGACGTAGCAAAGCAGAATCAGCGCGCCGAGGAGAAAGGTCGGCGCGACGACGAGACCGCGGTCCATTTCGCCCGCCCAGACGGGAACGACGGCGGCCACGAAGACGAGCGAGATCGCGAGATCAATGATGAAAGTCGCGGCGAATTTGAACTTCTTCGGCGCCGCCTTGGCGTCGGCGGCGGCGGGCTCGTCGAACAGGGAGCTCTTCAACACGACGCTCATCGCTTGTCTTCCCATTGCCCTTCGCGGTTCGATCGGCTTGGTCAAATCGCGGGGACCATGCCGCGCGGCGGTAAATTTTCCGCGCTCGCGGTCGCGGAGTCGGCCGCCCCATGATCGAGCATCCCTTATAAAGTCTTAACGCCGTCCTTCACTCTCTCTCGCAATCGTATTGCCGCGCCATCCGAGGTCGCTTACGATCGATCGAGAGGCCGGCGCGCCCGCCTCGACGACGCGGGAGCGGACGATGATGGATTTCAACGCCGCCGTCCCAGGTCCGGCGCTTGCCGCGCTCGACCACGAGGCGTTCCTGCGGCGTTCGTTCGACGTGGCGCGCCGCGCGCGCGAACAGGGCGATCATCCCTTCGGCTCGATCCTGGTCGGCCCCGACGGCGCGATCCTCAGGGAGCAGGGCAACGGCTACAGCGCGGAAGGCGGCGACATGACCGCCCATGCCGAGCGGCTGCTCGCGACGTGGGCGTCAAAAACTTACGGCCCGGCGTTTCTCGCGCAATGCACGCTGTATTCGTCGGCGGAGCCCTGCGCGATGTGTTCGGGCGCGATCTACTGGGCGGGAATCGGCCGCGTCGTCTATGGCCAGAGCGAGAAGAGCCTGAAGGCGATGACCGGGGCGCACGCCGAGAACCCGACGCTCGACCTGCCCTGCCGCGTCGTCTTCGCCGCGGGGCAGCGCGCCGTCGAAGTCGTCGGCCCGCTGCTCGCCGACGAAGCGGCGGCGCTGCAACGCGATTTCTGGGGGGAGAAGGCGCCGTTGTAGGCGCGGCCGCTGGCCGCGCTCGTTCGGCTGGCTCGAGAGGGGCGGAACAAGGCGCTGACGCGCCCGACGCGACCAGCGGTCGCGTCCACAAAAGCGCGGCGCCCGAGACGAGCGCCGCGCGGCGCTTGCGTCAGCTCAACTTGCCTTCGACGCCCTCGACCAGCCATTGCAGGCCGGAGAGCGTCCCATCGTCCATCACTTGGCCGGCGGGCAGCTTGGTCGCGCCGGTCTGGTCGACGAGCGGACCGACGAAGATCTTCTGCTTGCCCGAGGTGATGTCGTCGACGGTCTGCTGCGCCAGGGCCTTCACGTCGTCGGGCATGTTGGCGAACGGCGACATCTTCAGCATGCCCGTGGAGAAGCCCCCCCAGACGTCGCTGCTCGTCCACGTGCCGTCCAGCACCGCCTGGACGCGCTTGATGTAATAGGGCCCCCAGACGTTGACGTTGGCCGAGAGCTCGGATTTCGGCGCGAATTTCGCCATGTCGGTCGCTTCGCCGAACGCCGGGATGCCGCGGCTCTCGGCGACCTGCAACGGGGTCGGCGAGTCCGTGTGCTGGGTGATGACGTCGCAGCCTTGATCGATCAGCGCCTTGGCGGCGTCGCCTTCCTTGCCCGGGTCGTACCAGGAATTGATCAGGATGAATTTCAGCCGCGCCTTGGGATTGACGCTGCGCATGCCCAGCAGGAACGCGTTCATGCCCTGGACGACTTCCGGCACGGCGATCGAGCCGACATAGCCGGCGACGCCCGTCTTGGTCAGCTTGCCCGCGATGACGCCCTGGACGAAACGCCCCTCGTAGAAGCGGATGTTGTAGGTCGAAACGTTGGCGGCGCGCTTGTAGCCGGTGCAATGCTCGAACTTGACCGCCGGGAATTTCTTCGCCGCGTTGAGCGTATAGTTCATATAGCCGAACGACGTGGTGAAGATCAGCTTGTTGCCCTTGGCGGCGAGGTCCGAGATCACGTGCTCCGAGTCCGGTCCCTCCGGGACGCTTTCGACGTAAGCGGTTTTGACCGCGCCGGCGAAATGCGCTTCCACCTCTTTGCGGGCGACGTCGTGCTGATAGGTCCATCCGAAATCGCCCACCGGGCCGAGATAGACGAATCCCACCTTCAAGGGCTCCGCGGCGCGAACGCCGCTCAGCGCCAACGGCGTCGCGACGGCGGCGAGTCCGGTTCCCAGAAGTTTGTTGAATGTCCGACGATCCATCGCGTTTCTCCTGTCTGCCTCTTGAAATGACTACAGCCGCGCCGCGCGATCGCCAATCGCCGCCGACCGCATTCGAACGATAATCGACAGCTCCGCCCCGAGCCCGAGCCGCAGGGGCAAGCAAGGCCCAGGCCAAGGCGCGGAGCCTCGCGAGGCGACGAGACCCTTCGCTCGGGCGCCTGTTTGTTAGGCCCGGCGCTGCGAAAGTGTTCGCCTCTCCCATGAATCAGGCGCCCGCGTAGAACGGTTTGCCGAGGCAGGCCGGCTGATTCAGGCGGATGCGGCGACGATCGCGCGAGATGATCGCGAGCACCACGACGGTGACGATGTAGGGCAGCGCGGAAATGAACGGCGACGGGATCGCCACGCCCAATCCCTGGACATAGAGCGAGAGATACATGATCGCGCCGAAGAGATAGGCGCCGCCGAGCAGCCATGCCGGCCGCCAGGTCGCGAACACGACGAGCGCGAGCGCGATCCAGCCGCGTCCCGCGGTCATGTTCTCCGCCCATAGCGGAGAGTAGGCGAGCGACATATAGCCGCCCGCGAGCCCCGCCATCGCGCCGCCGAACAGGGTCGCCCCGAGGCGAATCCTGGCGACGGGATAGCCGATGGCGTGAGCGGCGTCGTGGGAATCGCCGACCGAGCGCAGCACCAGCCCGGCATGGGTGCGATAGAGAAACCACGCGACCGCGGCCAGAATCAAAAAGGACGCGTAGACCAACGCGTCCTGCCCGAACAGCACCGGGCCGAAGAACGGAATCTGCGACAGGCCGGGGGCGGCGAGCTTGGGCAGCTCGGGACCCTTGATGCCGACATAACCGGCGCCCAGCAAGGAACTGAAGCCGCGGCCGAAAATCGTCAGCGCCAGACCCGCGGCGGTCTGATTGCTCAGAAGCGTCAGCGTCAGGAACGCGAAGATCGCCGACAGCGCCGCGCCGCCGGCGATCGCCGCCACGAGGCCGAGCGTCGTGCTGCCGGTGAGATGCCCGACGACGAAACCGGTGACGGCGCCCACCAGCATCATGCCTTCGACGCCGAGATTGAGAACGCCGGCGCGCTCCGTCACCAGCTCGCCGGTGGCCGCGAGCAGCAGCGGCGTCGACGAGGCCATCACGCTGACGAAGAAGCTGGTCAGGAAGAAGATCATTCGGCGGCTCCGATGGCCTTCGCTCGCGGCCTGGCGAGCCGAATGCGGAAAAGAATCAGAATGTCGCAAGCGAGCAGGAAGAACAGCAGAATGCCCTGGAAGATGCCGGTGACCGCGTTGGGCAGCCCGAGGTCGATTTGCGCGGCGTCGCCGCCGAGATAGGAAAGCGCCAGCAACAATCCCGCGAAGATCGCCCCGATCGGATGCAGCCGTCCGAGGAAGGCGACAATGACCGCGGTGAAGCCGTATCCCGGCGAGAGGTCGGTGGTGAGCTGCCCGATCGGGCCGGTGACCTCGAACATGCCGGCTAGCCCGGCGAGGCCGCCGCTCGCCAGCAGCGCGACCCAGATCAGCCGGCGTTCGCTGAAGCCGGCGAATCGCGCCGCGCGCGGCGCTTGGCCGACGACCCGGAGCTGAAAGCCGAGGACCGATTTCGACATCAACGCCCAGATCGCGATCGCCGCCAGCGGCGCGACGACGCAGCCGAGATGGACGCCCGTGCCCTCGATGACGATCGGCGTCGTCGCGCCGTCGGAAAACATCGCGGTCTGGGGAAAGCCGAAGCCCTTCGGATCCTTCCAGGGGCCAGTGACGAGATAGATCAGCACGTATTGCGCGACATAGGTCAGCATCAGGCTGGACAGGATCTCGTTGACGTTGAGCTCGGTCCTGAGGAAGGCCACGATGGCCGCCATCGCCGCGCCGCCGATCACGCCCGCCGCGATCGTTCCGGGATAGAGCAACGCGCCCGGCAGGTCGGGGAACGCCAGCGCGAAACCGCCGGCGAAAATCGCGCCGACGGTGAACTGGCCCTCCGCGCCGATGTTCCACACCGAGGCGCGATAGCACAGCGCCAGTCCCGCCCCCATCATGATCAGCGGCGCCGCCTTGACCGCGAGCGCGGACAGGCCGCCGGCCTGGACGAGCGGCGCGACGAGGAACGTATAGACCGCGGGACCCGGCGCCTGCCCAAGCGCCCAGAAGACGACCCCCGTGCCGAGGATCGTCAGCGCGATCGCCAGGACGGGCGACGCATAGGTCCAAAGAATCGAGACTTTGCCGCGCGGTTCGAACCTCATCGGTCTACGCATGCTCCCTGGCGGTCGCGCCGCCCAAATCCTTCGCCGCCGCGCCGCCCATGACGAGGCCGATCTGTTCGATCGTCGCCTCCTTGACCGGAATCGGGCGGGAGAGCCGCCCGCCGGCGATCACCGCGACGCGGTCGCAGACCAGGAAGATCTCGTCCAGATCCTGCGAGATGATCACGATCGCCGCGCCTTTTTCCGCGAGGTCGGCCAAAGCGCGGTAGATCGCCGCCGCCGCTCCGGCGTCGACGCCCCAGGTCGGCTGGTTGACGACCAGCGCCGCCCGCGACTGCATCACTTCGCGTCCGACCAGGAACTTCTGCAGATTGCCGCCCGACAGCGCGCGCGCCTGCGCCTTGGGGCCGGTGGTGCGAACGTCGAAACGGTGGATGATTTCCCTGGCGAAATCGATCGTCCGCGCGTGATTGATGAAGCCGAACCGCGTCAGCGAGCGGCGCGCTCCGCCCGTGAGAAAGGCGTTTTCGCTCAGCGTCATCGCTCCGACCGCGCCGTGCCCGTTGCGTTCTTCGGGAACGAAGCAGCCGCCGAGGTTGCGCCGCTCTTGCGGCCCCATGCGGCCGACGGCGACGCCGTCGAGCGTGATCGTCTCGGGCGCGTCGGCGAGAACCTCGCCCGACAAGGCGTCCATCAGTTCGGTCTGGCCGTTGCCGGCGATGCCGGCGACGCCCAGGATCTCGCCGGGCGAGACGGCGAAGCCGACTTCTCTGAGATCGGTCCCGAACGGATGGGGCGACTTCTGCGAGAGATTCTCGACCGCGAGCCTCGGCCTCGCGCCTTGCGCCAGGATTCGCCGGCTGCGCGAGGGCGGGTCCAGTTGCGCGGCGATCATCAGTTCGGCCAATTCCTTGGCGCTTCTTTCGCTCGGGACGCAATGCGCGACGACGCGGCCCAGCCGCATGATCGTCGCCGTGTCGCACAGCGCGCGAATCTCCTCGAGCTTGTGGCTGATATAAAGGATGGAGCAGCCCTCCGAGGCTAGCCGCCGCAATGTCTCGAACAGCTTCTCGACCTCCTGCGGCGTCAGCACCGAGGTCGGTTCGTCCATGATCAGCAGGCGCGGGTTTTGTAAGAGGCAGCGCACGATTTCGATGCGCTGGCGCTCGCCGACCGACAGATCGTGCACGGTCTGGTCCGGGCTCAGCGGCAAGCCGTATTTTTGTGAAATCTCGACGATTCGTTCGCGCAGGTTGGCGCGGTCTTTCGCATCGTTCATGCCGAGGGCGACGTTTTCGGCCACGGTCAGCGACTCGAACAGCGAGAAATGCTGAAACACCATGCCGATGCCGAGCCGCCGGGCGTGGGCCGGGCTCTGCATCGTCACGCCTTCGCCCCGCCAGACGATCTCGCCGGCGTCGGGCTGCATGACGCCGTAGATGATCTTGACCAGCGTGCTCTTGCCGGCGCCGTTCTCCCCGAGCAGCGCATGGATCTCGTTGCGCGCGACGGTCAGGTCGACGCGGTCGTTGGCCAGACAGCCGGGAAACTGCTTGGTGATCCCCCGCAGCAATAAATACGGGCCGTCGTCGACCGCCGTCTCATCGAGCATGTTGCGGAAAGCCCCCTCTGCCTTTCGCCGTGCAAATCCCGGACCGCCAGGCGCCGCCTCTCACCCGAATCGACGCTGTCGAAAAGAACGCGCGCCCGCCGCCCGTAGAGCCCATTTCGGCGAATGCTCGCACGTCGCGCCGCGCCCGCCAACCCTGAGCCTCGCTCTAACCCCCCGCGTCGACCTCGACCCAACGCCCCTCGCCCCTCGCGGCTCGCTTCGGCGATCGCGTGAATCGCGCGCTCGATCGCCAGGCCCGCCTCGAAATCGATGGCAATCTCCCTCTCGCCTTTTGCGCGGTCCCGCGCGCCGACGGCGAATCGCCGCCTTGCAGCACAAACATTCCCACGACTATCAACATTGGAATATTTGTTCTAACTTATCTCATGGGGGCCGCTTTCGCCCTTGGGAGACACCGGGAAATCATGGACGCGCCGCAGGACTTCGACGCGCTCAAGCGTCGCCTCATCGAGATCGAACCGGAATTGCCCAAGCGATTGCGCCAGACCGCGGCTTTCGCGCTCGAACATCCCGACGAGGTCGCGCTCGGCACCGCTTCGAGCATCGCCGAGCGCGCGCAAGTGCAGGCCTCGACCTTGGTGCGTTTCGCCCAGACGCTGGGCTTTGGCGGTTTCTCGGAATTGCAGGGCGTCTTTCGCGCGCATCTGCGCAACCGCTGGCCCGATTATTCCGAACGCCTGAAGGCGCTGCACGAGAGCGCCCTCGACAGCGGCGATCCCTTGCGCCTGCTGTTCGGCTTCGCCGATTCGGCGGCCGCTTCGATCGCCAAGTTGCGCCAGATCGTTCATCGCGAGGAACTGGACGAGGCGATCGCCTTGCTCGCCCGCGCGCGCACGATCTATCTCGCGGGTCAGCGCCGCTCGTTTTGCGTTTCGCATTATCTCGCCTACGCGCTCGCCCAGCTCGGCGTCGGCGCGGTCCTGATCGACAATGTCGGCGGCCTCGGACCGGAACAGCTGGCGAGCGCCGGGGAAAACGACGCGCTGATCGCCATCAGCTTTTCCCCCTACGCACCGTTCACCATCGCCCAGGTCGAAGCGGCGCGAAAGAAAAAGACCCCGATCGTCGCAATCACCGACAGCGCGCTCAGCCCGCTGGCGGGAATGGCCGACGCGCGCTTTGAAATCGTCGAAAGCGATTTCGGCTCCTTCCGCTCCAACGCGGCGACGTTTTGCCTGGCGATGACTCTCGCGGTGGCGGTCGCGGAAAAACGCAACGGCGCTCCCAGCGCGCGCCAGAGGGATCAGACCTGACGCTTGATAGCGGAAGGACAGTCCGCCGAGGGGCGGAAACGCGTCATTGCCGTGCGCGAAAATCATATGTGGACGGCCGCCGCCTGCAAGTGGGACGCGAAATGTGGGAAACGCCACATCAGCCGAGCGACCGAAGGCGTATTCACAAACCATGCAAACGGTTCATCGCGATCCAACTCACCCATCGAACCAAGGCTCGATGTCCGGCAAACCCATTCTAAAGGAGGAGCGATCATGCGCACGATGCTTCTGCTTGGAACCACCACCATCGTTCTCGCTCTCGGCTGCGTCGGCGCGCAAGCCGTCCCGTTCGGCGATCAGGCCGCCGCGCCCAACGCCACGTTCAATGAACAATTGTTGACGGCCAACTCGGGGACGCCGGCGATCGCGGGACGCCCGGCGCTGGCGATCGACGGCGGGGCCGGCGCTCCCGTTATGGCGCCTGCCAAGGCCGATCCGACGCTTCCATTCGATATCAAGACCGCCACGCACAATTTCATCGTGCTTGCAATCGCCTCGGTCATCGCCGGTTTTGCCGTTGTCAGCGCCATCGTGTCGCGTATCCTGGACGGCCAGGCGTTCTCCCCCGGCGGCGTGGCGGATCAACCGCCCGAAGGGTTGCTGCGCGCCAACCTCGCAAATCTGGACGGTCTCATTGTTGGACATTCCGCTCATGAGACGCGAGCATGATTGGCGTGAATTTCGCGTAATCCCGTCGATCCGCGCGTGGGAACCCCGCGCGGATCTCGAGCGTCGGCGAAGATCGACCGGCGAACAGCGGGAAAACGCTGGCCGAGCCGACCCTATCGCTCTTCAGCGACAATGCGGCGCAAGCGTTCCGCGTCCGCTAAAACAATCGCGCCGTGCGTGCGCGCAATGGCGCCGTCTCGCTCGAGCGCGTTCAGAAATTTCGTCACGGCCTCGCGATGCGTGCTGATGCGCGCGGCCAGTTCGGCATGCGTCGGCGGCGGCGAGACGACGACGCGCCCGTCGGTTGTCGTCCGCGAAAGCCGAAGGAGTTCCGAGCAGAGGCGGCGGCGCACGTCTAAATTCGCGTGTTCGTTCGTACGATCGTTGAGCGCGCGGATCCCGGCCACGAGCCTCTTGAGAACTTTCGCGCAGACGTCCGGGTGGCGGCGGATCGTTTCCCAAAACACCGCCGCGGACATACGCGCGACCACCGTGTCGACAATGGCCCGAATTGCGGCTGATCGCGGTTCCCCGTCGATAGCCGAAAACTCGCCAAAATATTCGCCCTCATGAATGTCGCGCAGAATTACCTCTCGGCCAGACGTCACGATAACGACTCTCGCGTGCCCGCTATGCACGAAGAAGACATCCGTGCCATCCGACTGATAGTCGATCACCCATTCCCCAGCGCCGACCTTGCGCCATATGCAGCGCGTATCGATCGCGCGAACTTCATCCGGGCCGAGCGAAGCGAACAGCGGCATTCGCCCCAATGTCTCCGAAACGCGGGTCATTCGCGTATCCCCAATCGCTCCAGTCTATGTCGCTGAACGGTTTACGGCAACGCAAGGCGGCAGCCTGGCGCGGCGGCCAAGCGTCGGATTTCATCGGCTCGAACGATGCCCCGGAAATGTCCCGCCTCGCCCGCTCGCCTCGGCTAGAGCGCCGGCGGCGCCTCTCGCGCCGCGGCGAGCAGCGCGTTGATCCCGGCGAGGAAAGCGACGAGGTCGTCGGTGACGAAATCGACATGGTCGGAGTCGAAGCCGTCGCGATCGTGCGCCTCGCGATGGTCAGCCTGTCCGGGCTTGGGCATGACGAGGGTCGTCGTCATGCCGCGCGCCTTGGGCGCCCGGAGGTTCTTGGCGAGGTCTTCGAACATCGCCGCGCAGGCCGGATCGACGTCGTGCCTCCTGAAGAACGCCTCGTAGGCGAGGTCGGCGGGCTTGGGAACGAGCCCCGCCGCGACGATGTCGAAGGCGTCCTCGAAGAGACCTTCGAGCCCGAGCTGCGCGACCGTGCGCAGGGCGTGATCGCGGGAACCGTTGGTGAAGATCAGCTTGCGTCCGGGCAGTCGCGACACTTCGCGCGCCAGAGACGGATTGGGCGCCAGCGCGGACCGGTCGATGTCGTGGACGAATTCGAGGAAATCGTCGGCCCGCACGATGTCCTCGTCGACGAGCCCGCGCAGCGTCGTCCCGTGACGATGATAGTAATATTTTTGCAGCGCCCGCGCCGACTGGCCGTCGAGCCCGCAGCGTCCGATCAGAAAAAGCGTGATCCGCTCCTCGATCGCCGGCCAGAGGCCGCAGTCGGGCGGGTAAAGCGTATTGTCGAGATCGAACACCCACGCCGAGACATGGCCGAACTTGCCGAGCAGGTCGGGTTCGAAGGTCAGCGGCGGCGCGATCACGGTCATGGAATAGAGGGGCCTGGTCTGATCCGCGGCGCCCGCCCCGCGCTCGGGCGATGCCGATCGAGGGCGTGCGCGGATCCGATTGAACCTATCGCTTAACCATTACCGGCGTGTTGCCGCAACTCCTTTCGAAACAAAGGCGGTTGGCGCGCGGATTGCGGCGCGCCTCGGCGAACGGCGCGCCGAGCCCGCTCGCGAGGGAATCTGTCCGGGAATGAGACACGCCCAGGTCAAAATCGACCGCAGGCCGCGGAGCGGAGCGCGTCCGGTCGCTCGCGCGCCCGGCGCGCGACTACGGCCCAGGCGGCGCCGGCGATCGCGCATGATCGAGGATATCGCCTCGCTCGGGTTCGCCTATCTGGCGGCGCTGATCGACGCCCTGGCGATCGTCGGCGCCGCGGCGGCTTCGAGCGCGCTCTACCGCATCGTCACCCTCGGCCGCATGCCGCCCGTCGAATCGGCGACGATGGTCGGCGTGATCGTCGGCGTGATCGCGATCGCCGCGGGCGTCCAAAAAAACGAATACGGGCTCGAGGGTTACGCCTCGAGCGGCGGGCAATTCATCCGCAGCTTTTCCGCCTGGAATTTCGCCTTTCTCTGCGCGCTGGCGCTCGGCTTCGCGACGCGGACGTCCAGCGATTTCTCGCGCGGCGCCGTCGGCGTGTTCTATGTCGCAGGATTTATCTCGATGTTCGCGGCCCGCCTCGCCCTCGTCGCGGTCGTGGAGCGGACGCGGCGCGCTGGACTGATCCGGCCGCGACGGGTCGTCGTCGTCGGATTCGAGGACGCGCTGTTCCAGCTCGCCCCCCGCTTCGATCCGATCGCCGATCGGATGGAAATCGCGGCGATGATCGCGCTGCGGGACAATCAGGCCTATCTCGCCGACGATCTCGCGCTCGCCGCCGCCGCCGTGCGCATGCTGCGCCCGGACGACATCTATATTGCGATCCCGTGGTCGCGCACCGATGTGATCGAGGCCTGCGTCGACGTTTTCTTGCGCACGCCGGCCGAAATCCATCTCGGCTCGCAAGCCATCCTCGAGCGCTTCAAAGAGGCCCGCGTCGTCCAATTCGGCCCCACCGCCGGGCTAGGCCTGACGCGGCCGCCCCTGACGCGGCTGCAAAGGGCGGAAAAGCGGGCCTTCGATCTCGTCGCCGCGACGCTGGGCCTGATCGCGCTCGCGCCGCTCTTCGCCCTTGTCGCGCTTCGCATCCGCTGGGAAGGGCCGGGACCGGTCCTTTTTCGGCAAACCCGTTACGGCTTCAACCAGGAGCCTTTCCGTATCTTCAAGTTTCGCACGATGACGACGATGGAGGACGGCGCCGAGGTCAAGGCCGCGACGCGCTGCGATCCCAGGGTCACGCCCGTCGGCGCCTTTCTCAGGCGCTTCAGCATCGACGAGCTGCCGCAGCTCCTCAATGTGCTCATGGGCGAAATGTCGATCGTCGGGCCGCGCCCGCACGCGCTCGCCCACGATCAACGCTACGTCGAACGCATTTCGCGCTACGCGCGGCGCCACAACGTCAAGCCCGGCATAACCGGCTGGGCGCAGGTCAGCGGCCATCGCGGCGAGATTCTCAACGACGAAGGCATGCAGGCGCGCATCGAGCACGATCTTTATTACGTCGACAATTGGTCGCTGTGGCTCGACGTCAAGATCGTCCTCATGACGATAATTTCCGTGAGCGCCCATAAGAACGCCTACTAGACCAGATGTTCGCCTGAGATAGGGGCGACCCGTCTCGCAATATGCAGGATTACGAGGGTTGCGCTGGACGAACCGGCGCCGAGCCTCATGCATAGGAGACGGGTCATGGAGCAGCATAT
>Ga0187852_1000510_pt1 | contig 42076 bp, 31 predicted proteins | sample June2016WEW_6_40_FD_134511 | JGI IMG/M metagenome (GOLD analysis project Ga0187852, IMG submission 134511) | Peatland microbial communities from SPRUCE experiment site at the Marcell Experimental Forest, Minnesota, USA - June2016WEW_6_40 | ecosystem: Environmental > Terrestrial > Soil > Wetlands...
CGCTCATCAGAGAACTGGAGGTCCTGACCACCTCTAAGTCAGAGGTTGTCAAACGCAGGAAGGCGTCGTAGAGTGGGTTACGCAGGGGTCGCGACTTTCAACGGAGTTCCGGACGTTCCCTTCACAAGCGCAGGCGACATTGCCATTCCGGTTAGAATGCTGAGGGGCGCCATCACAAAGATCGTGGCAAAATACGCCAGTTGCTGCAGTGCATTGTAACCATAGAACCCATCTGGTTCCGGCGGGAGGCTAAAATTGGCGTAGTGTACGAAAGTGTTCCAAGCTTGGACAAAAACACCTGTCGAGGTTGGAACCAGCCGCATCCACTGGTCGCTGGTCAGCAGACCACAGACAAAGAACGTGCCGGTTAGGACGAACCCGTACACGTTGATGAAATGCCAGCAGCGCGCGACGCCCACCGTGTGCCGATAGCCCGGCAGCGCGACCATCGGAGTGATATACCGTGCGTCGTCCTTGGCAGTCCAGATTCTATCTGTCGGCACACGTAACGGCGTAAAGCGTATCCATTCCGTGCCGGGTGTACAGTGGTCATTCCAGTAGAGTCTCGGATGATCCATCAAAATCGAAAGACCGCTGCGCATCAACATAAACAAGAAGAACAGGTTTAGAAAATGGCTCCAGCGAATCCAAGCCGGAAACCCATGCGGGCCAGTCGCTGCACCTTCGTGCGAAGCCGGCGAGGGGGCAATGTACGGCAGTCCGGACATACCGCCCTGTATCCACGCCAGAAGCAATGGAATGAGAATCAATACACAGATCAGAACCAGAACCGATGGCTTGATCCAGATCCGGAATCGCCGATCCTCTGGATAATGGACGGCCTTATGTGCTGCATCGAAATGAATCATACGCACCCTCACTGGAGGCCGCTTGCGGGAACGGCTTCAACCCCAATTATCATATCCTCCCAAACGTATGGAAACAAAAAGGCGAATCGTGGGACTGATTGGGGTCCACGATCCCCATCGCAAAAAGAGGATCTGGTCGTTTTGGACCCCGGAAGCCGGTTGTGGACACTACGTGGTCCGAATCAATCTCGTATGTTTTGGTTTATGGGGGGAAAGTGTTGGTGGACCTGGTGAGATTCGAACTCACGACCTCTTCCATGCCATGTAACAAATATCAATCACTTGCGGACATTTCCGCGAAAAACAAAAGACTTAGTGCGAGGCGATTTGGACGTCAGTGGACGCCAGAGGGAGGCTTCTTGACGTCTGGACTCCGCGCGGACTCCAGGACTCCACACCCGGATCGGCTCCAGGCGTGCCTTCACGCGCGCGGTTGCCAGCTGCTTTGACGGTCGTCTGGCTGAGAAGACAGCAAGCCACTTCCTGATCAGGAGAAGATGCCCATGGTTCCGAGGCTGAGCACTGCGAACGATTTGCAACTCGGACCTTTTTTCCTGGAGTTGTCGAAATGCGTCACCATTTGAGTGCCTCTATAATCGCTGTATGTCGCCACTCGTTATCGGACTCATTGGCCCTTTTGGATCTCTGGCTGTTCGGAGACGGCGAAGGTTCTGGTGGAGCGTCACGGATATACAGTGGTGCGACTCTCTGGTGTTTTTCAACGACGGTGTACGTCTGGTCATCGATGGCATCAGGAATATCGGTGAAACAGACTACCTAAGCGAACGGTTCGGAACTGGCTTTTTCTTGCTGGCCCTCGAATGTCCAACATCCCAACGGTCCAAGGTCCGCAATCGCCCTAACCGCGAGTTCCCCCGCGGTCTGAAGCATATATACGAGCAGGCGGGCGCAGGCTTGGAGGAGTTTCGAAAGGACTACGTACCAGTCGACGAATTAGTCAATGGCGTGGCGATAGCCGCGCTGTAGACTCTGGAGCTGTCCTTTAGGCGGCGTCGAGGTAACGGCTGCTGGTGGTGACGGAGGGAGGCAGTTACTGCGAAGCCGGCTCAGTTGGCCCGGCATTAGCGAGGGAGGGCGCGGCAGCACCCGCAAGAACCCGGCGATTTTCATACGCAAGTTGCGTGAACAACCGATGACTGGTGCTATCGGCCCGAATTCTGTCATCCCGTTCGCAGTGACAATTTGGGCAGTTCAGTGCAAATGCATCACGACACGCTCGGTAGTGAGCATCCGTGAAAAGCATCTCTCGCAGTCTTTGTTTGTGCAAATTGCCGAGCTTGAACGTAACATAGCAAAGCTGAACCGTGCCATCGGCGCCAACCCAGATCAGGCGATATGCGGTACAGGGCACCCGCATGTTCGGACCCTTGATCGCCCAGTCCGCAATCGAGTAAATGCTTTGGATAGACTCTGGGTAAAGGTCGGGGCGAGCCTCTTTCATCTCTGCCAATGCAGCCTTAACGGCGTCCAGGGCAGGCCTGTCGTCGGACGTGAATTGAAGCTCTCTATCGATGCCTTCGGAAAAGTAGGGCAGCGAATAATGCACCAAATCCACCTGAAACTTCAAACTATAGCGAAGTGCGAACCGCCAAGCCGATTCCAAATCCTTTAAATTGGCAGACGGCTTACACAACAAGAAATTGATCTGCATCGCAATCTCGGTCCCGTAGCGGTCTCGGACCGCGGCGATGCTTCTCTCTAAGCGAGCAAATGATCCGTGTCTTTGCACATACCGATCGTATCCGTTGCCGTTTCCATAGTAACCGATAGTAAGGGACCTTAAGCCAGCGCTGTACAGTTCCTCGATCTTGCCGCCCAGCAGCAGCCCGTTCGTCGTGATAAACGGATGGAGACCTAATTCCGACGCAGTCTGGACCATTCGTGCAAGGTCTTTGTGAAGTAGCGGTTCACCACCGTAGAGGCGAACTCTCTCGAAACCAGCCTCCCTCGCATCATGCAGTAGATCAAGAACAATGCTAAGCGGCAATTGTTGCCCAAGCATGAAATCGCGCTCATAACGGCAGCCAATGCAGCGGAGGTTACACCGCGCCGTGATAGCGACCGTCAATAATCGAGGCTGCGGTCTGATTACGATGGGAAGACGATCCGCGACCGAGTGCTGCCATCTGGCCGCAGTACCGTCCAACTGGACTAGCTGTTGTTTCAGGTGGGGCCTGTCTATTACAACGGGCCGTAACAGTCGAACTATGTGGCTGTGCAGAGACACGGAGTATACCCCCTCCTCGCGCCTTCAAAGAGCCGGATGCCAGTCCCCGATCGGTCAATTATTATTTCACACTTCCAGAGGGGAAGAAACAAAGGTTTCCGACACTGAATGTTAATTCAGTGACTGACTGCAATGAACGTGACCATTGGATCTGAATGGTCATCGCATTGTCGGCCTTGGGACGGGTACCGGCATCTGACTTGGAAATGCTGGTACCGTGACACTTAAGGGCCCGGGACAACTCATTAACTTTTAATACAGGCCTACTCGTCACCGAGGAGCGTTACAATTACACCCTTATATACGACGTCACGTTCCTTGGGAATACGACGGCCATCTCAATTGTTAACAGCGAAAATGTTCGGATCCATACGTCCTGCATGCAGCGTTGACGCGTGGGCTCACTATGCTTTGAAGGCGACAATTCGCCAGCGGCCAACTCGCTCCTCGACGTCAAAACGATACGCGCGGTCGTAGCCCAACGCCACACGCTCCCTGCCTTTCCCGGTGTGAGCCACCCTCACATCTTCGGCGAAAAAATCGGCGGAAACTCACGGACCAGCGCACGGCATTCAGCTTTTCGGGGGGCAGCGCATCCAACAACGCGTGAGCCTCCCGGCGCTCCTGATCGAGATTCGGTTCCATGACTGTCCTCTTAAGGCTGATTCCAGTTTCCGCCATCCTTGGGATCGGACCCTTGCATCGGATGCTGCCGCCTGAGAACATACGCTCGGTAACCCAAATGCAGACCCGCTACGGCCGCTCAGGCCCGATGCACTTGCCGAAATGGATGAAAGGCATTCGTCGTTGGGTGCTGGTGGCCACAGGTGTCCTTTGGGCCTGGTACTTCATCGGACACCCCTTTGAAGCTGTTTCGATCCTGGCTGGAGCACTCTTCCTAATCACCGCATGGCATCTGATCTTCAGTCCAGCGCACCGGAATCGAGTCGAGAAGCGCAAAGACCGTCGCTTACGACATCTGCCTTGGACCTGACTATAGGTTCAGTCGGGCAGGCTCGCTCCAAACGCGCGCCGAGAATCAGACCGGGAATAGCGAGTTTGGACTCCATGTGGACTCCAGTGACCGCTCCCCTGATGTGGAAGCGCACAGGCCAATTTCGTATGTTTTTGTTTTATTTGAGTTTAGTTTGGTGGACCTGGTGAGATTCGAACTCACGACCTCTTCCATGCCATGGAAGCGCGCTCCCAACTGCGCCACAGGCCCGCCTGCGATCAGCTCTTACTATAACATGCGGGCCTGCGGCGGCAGTTTGACAGGGCGCTTTCGCGGTTGCCTACAATGAGAACATGTCGTTCCGGCGCCCCACACTCGCGGCGATTCTGCTGTGCTCTTTGTCGATGGCAGTCTCATCGTGCGTGGTGCGGCGCAGATTGATCGTCCGCAAAGGTGCGAACGCCGCGCAGCCACTGTTGGTGGCGGATAAGGCGGCGCTGCTCGAAGCGATCTCCCGCCAATATCGGGCGGTCCACGATTTCAGCGCCACCGTCGACATGGTGCCGGCCTTGGGCAGCGCGGAAAAGAGCAAGATTACCGAGTACAAGGACGTCCGCGCCTACATTCTCTTTCGCAAGCCGGCGTTCATCCGCATCATCGGCCTGTATCCGGTGGTGCGCAATAAGGCCTTTGATATGACCTCGAACGGAGCCCGGTTCGAACTGTACATTCCGTCGCGCGACGAGTTTATCGAAGGCAACAACGAGATGACGCAGCCCTCGAAGAACAGGGTGGAGAATCTGCGCCCGCAGCATTTCGTCGAAGCCCTGCTGGTGCGCCCGGTGGATCTGGCAGTTGACCAAGTCGCGCTGGAAAACTTCACCGACGAGGCCGTGGCCAACTACATTCTGCTCGTGTTCCATGAGGAGAAGGGCGCGCTGCAGCTCCGGCGCTCGATCTGGTTCAACCGCGTGAACCTGGAACTTGTCCGCCAGTTGATCTTCGACGCCGCCGGCAACATCCTGACCGATGCGCGGTATTCCGAGTGGCACGCCTACGACAAAGTGCCATTTCCCAAGCACGTGGAGATCAATCGGCCACAGGACGAGTACGGCGTGGTCATCGATATCGTGAAAATGGAGACCAATAAAGGAGTGACAGATGATAAATTCGTCTTGGAGCAGCCGCCCGGGACGAAGTTGAAGGTTCTGGGGCAGGGACCTGCGGCGCCGGCCGGCCAAACGCCCGCGTCATCCACTGACGGAAAGACGAATCCCGATTGACCGGCAAACTCGTTCTGGAAAATCTGAAAAACCGGCCGCTACGTAGCCTGCTCAGTATCCTGCTGATCGGTGTGCCGGTGACGCTGATTCTGACGCTGGTCGGCTTGACACAGGGAATGCTGACGGACTCGCAGAACCGCCAGCGCGGCGTGGGCGCGGACGTCATTATCCGCGGCTCGACGGTTACCTCGGTGATCAATTTCAGCGGCCCCAGCATTCCAGCGGGAATGGTGGACCTGGTGCAGCGCCAGCCTCACGTGAAGCTCGCCATGGGCGTGATCAATCATCCTATCGATCTGCCGCTGTTCATCACCGGGATCGACGTGCCGAAGTTCAACCAGATGACCGGCGGATTCACGTATGACGAGGGCGGCCCGCTGCAAGGTCCAGACGATATTCTGGTCGACCGGCTTTACGCCGAACAGCACCACGTCCACGCCGGCCAAATCATCAACCTGATGCATCACGACTGGCACGTGGCGGGCGTGATCCAACCGGGGAAACTGGCTCGCCTGGTGGTTGAGATGCGGACGCTACAGGACCTCGACGGGGCCACCGGCAAAGTTGGCCAGATTTACGTCAAGGTGGACAAGCCCGGCAATATCGACCTGGTGACCGAGCAACTGCGCGGCCTGCTGAGGGGCAACTACCCGGTCAACACCATGGCCGAATACACGGCCATGTACAACGTAAGCCAGATTCAGGCGATCAAGGAGTTTACGGTGGTGGTGGTAGCCATCGGGGTGGTGATCGGCATCGCCGTGGTCTGGCTGTCGATGTATATGGTGGTGCTCCAGCGCACGCGCGAAATCGGCATTCTGAAGGCCTTGGGCGCCTCCAAGAGTTTCATCCTCAGCATCATCCTGATCGAGGCGGCGCTGCTGGGAGTGGGAGGCACAATTCTCGGCATTGTCTTCAGTTATGGCGCGCAGTGGCTGATTCGCACACTGGTGCCGGCGTCCTTTCAAATGGCGATCGTGTATGCCTGGTGGCCGCGCGTGGCGGCGATCACGCTGGCCGCCGCCCTTCTGGGCGCGTTCTATCCCGGCTTGAGCGCGGCACGGCAAGACCCCATCGAGGCGCTGGCCTATGAGTAACGCCGCCATCATCGAGACCCGCGATCTGCGCAAGGTCTACCGCGTCGGCCAGGTGGATGTACCGGCGCTGCGGGGCGTCGACCTGAGCGTCCAGGCCGGCGAGTTTCTTTCCATCGTGGGGCCGTCCGGGTCGGGTAAATCGACGCTGTTTCACATTATCGGGGGACTCACACCGCCTACTGCGGGCGAGGTGATCGTGGGTGGCCAGAACCTGGCCGCTATGAGCGACGCAGGCCGCACAAAGATGCGCCGCACGACCGTCGGATTCGTGTTCCAAAAATTCAACCTGCTGCCCAATTTGACCGCACAGGATAACATCGCGGTGGCGCGTTACATTGCGGGCCTGGGCAGCCGGGCGGACGCCCAGTTCGAAGCAGTGCTGCGCCTGCTCGGCATCGCCGGCCGGCTGGATCATAAACCAAACGCGCTTTCCGGCGGAGAGCAGCAGCGCGTGGCCATCGCGCGCGCCATTGTCAACCACCCGGCCATTTTGCTGGCCGACGAGCCGACCGGCAATCTCGATAGCGAGAACTCCAAAGCAGTTCTGGAAGTCCTGCGCGACCTGAATCAGCGGCTGGGCCAAACCGTCCTCATGATCACGCACAATCCCGAAGCCGCGGCTTACGGTCACAACACCGTCCACATGCGCGACGGCCGCATCATCGACCGCACCAGCGCGACCGGGTAGGCCGCTGCCCGCGGCTCCTGTCGATAAAAGGCATCAGCAAGCTGCCGACACCGAAACGTAATTAAGGCAGAGTAAGCTGAGAGAAGGAGCTCACCATGCCACTGGTTGCAACCGACACGAAGCCCGCGTCCGAGCTGAGCGCGTACGGCGAAGCGCGGTCCACGGTTTCGGGAACGCCGCTGGGCGCGGAGGACCTGCGCCGCACCCACGCATACTGGCGGGCCTGCAATTTTCTCAGCCTGGGGATGATCTATCTCGTGGAGAACCCGCTGCTGAAGGAGCCGCTCCGGCCCGAACACGTCAAGAATCGCCTGCTTGGGCACTGGGGGTCGAGCCCCGGCCTGTCGTTCGCCTACGTTCACCTGAATCGATTGATCAAGAAATACGATCTGGACATGATCTTCATGGCCGGGCCCGGACATGGGGCGCCCGGTGTGCTGGGGCCCGTGTACCTGGAAGGCACCTACTCGGAGATCTATCCCGACAAGAGCGAAGACGAAGAGGGGATGCGCGAGTTTTTCAAGCAATTCTCCTTCCCCGGCGGGATCGGCAGCCACTGCACGCCGGAGACTCCCGGCTCGATTCACGAAGGCGGTGAACTGGGCTACGTCTTGTCTCACGCCTGCGGCGCGGCTTTCGACAACCCGGAACTGATTGTCGCCGCGGTGGTGGGAGATGGCGAGTCCGAAACTGGCCCGCTGGCCACCTCCTGGCACATCAATAAGTTCCTCAGCCCGATTCGCGACGGCGCAGTTTTGCCCATCCTTCATCTCAACGGATACAAGATCAACAATCCCACGCTGCTGGCGCGAATCAGCCACCAGGAGGTCGAGCAACTGTTCCGCGGATATGGGTGGACGCCTTACTTTGTGGAAGGATCGGACCCCGACTCGATGCACCAGGCCATGGCCGCCACCGTGGAGCACGCGATCGACGAGATCCGCCGGGTGCGCCAGGAAGCGCGCTCAACCGGCGTGGCCGCGCGGCCCCGCTGGCCGATGATCGTGATGCGGACGCCCAAAGGTTGGGGCGCGCCGCGCGAAGTGGGAGGCCACCGGCTGGAAGGATTCTGGCGGGCGCATCAGGTTCCCCTGCCCGATGTCAAGAAGAACCCCGAACAATTGCGCCTGCTGGAAGACTGGATGCGCGGGCTCAAGCCGGAAGAGCTGTTCGACGCCGGCGGCAAGCTGCTGCCGGAGCTGAAAGGGCTGGCGCCAACCGGTGCGCGCCGCATGAGCGCCAACCCGCACGCCAACGGTGGGATCCTCAAGCGCGATTTGCGCCTCCCGGATTTCCGCAGCTATGCATTCAGCGTCGGACAGCCCGGAAAGTCGGAAGCCGAAAACACGCGGCCTCTCGGTGTTTTCCTGCGCGACACGATGAAGATGAACATGAATCATTTCCGCGTGTTCGGCCCCGATGAGACCACGTCCAACAAGCTGGACGCCATTTACCAGGCCAGCCGGAAGTTTTGGATCGCCGAGTACTTCCCCGAGGATGCCGATGGCACCGAGCTGGCGCCGGACGGCCGGGTTATCGAAATGCTCAGCGAACACACCATGGAGGGAATGCTCGAAGGCTATCTGCTTACCGGGCGCCATGGCTTTCTCTCCAGCTACGAGGCTTTCGTGCACGTCATCGATTCGATGTTCAATCAGCATGCCAAGTGGCTCTCGATCTGCAATCACTTGTCGTGGCGCCAGGATATTGCTTCGCTGAACCTGCTGATCACGTCGACGGTATGGCGGCAGGACCACAACGGTTTCACTCACCAGGATCCGGGATTCCTGGACGTGGTGGTCAACAAGAGCGCCAGCGTGACCCGCATCTATCTTCCGCCCGACGTGAACTCTCTGCTTTCAGTGGCTGCGCATTGCCTGCGCAGCGAGAACTACGTCAACGTCATCGTGTCCGACAAGCAGATGCACCTGCAGTACATGGATATGGACGCCGCCGTTCAGCACTGCACCAAGGGCATCGGCATCTGGGAATGGGCGAGCAGCGACCAGAGCGGCGAACCGGATCTGGTGATGGCTTCGGCCGGCGACATCCCCACCCAGGAGGCATTGGCCGCCACCGTTCTGTTGCGCAAGGAATTCCCCGACGTGAAAGTCCGCTTCGTCAACGTCGTCGATCTGTTCAAGCTGCAACCCAGCACGGAGCATCCGCACGGATTGACGGACCGCGATTTCGATTCGCTGTTCACCACCGACAAGCCCGTCATCTTCAACTTCCACGGCTACCCCTGGCTGATTCACCGCCTGGCGTACCGCCGCACGAACCATCACAACCTGCACGTGCGCGGCTACAAGGAAAAGGGCAACATCAACACGCCCATGGAGCTGGCGATTAACAACGAGATCGACCGCTTCAGCCTGGCGATCGACGCGATCGACCGCACTCCCAGCCTGCAGCGTATCGGCGCGCACGCCAAAGAACGCTTCCGCAATATGCAGATTGAATGCCGCAACTACGCCTGGGAGCACGGCGTCGACAGCCCGGAGATCAACGGGTGGACCTGGCCGTATTGAGCGGCCGGCGTGGCGCGGGCTGTCCAGCCTGCTGAGCCGAGAGTCATCTCGGCTTTTCTCCACGTGCGCGCCACTCCGCCCTCGGCCAAGAAACGTCGCCACGACTGGCGACGCTGCAGGCTTGACAGCCCGCGCCACGCGTGTTCTATCCCGGGTGCGGCTCGCCCAATACGCAACGCACGGTGTCGCGCGCGATCAGCAGTTCTTCGTCGGTCGGGATCACCCACGCGTGGAGCGTGGAATCGGCAGTCGAGATCTGGCCTTCACGCGCCACCATCTGCTCGTTCCGGCCCTGATCGAACTGCAGGCCGGCCCAGGCGAGGCCTTCGCAGATCCGCGCGCGGATTCCTGGCGAATTCTCACCGATGCCGCCGGTGAAAATCACCGCGTCGGCGCCGCCCATGGCCGCCAGAAACGCGCCGACGTACTTTCGCGCCCGGTAGCAGAAGATCTCGATGGCCAGACGCACTCGCCGGTCATCATGCTGTTCGAGCTCCTCCTCGAGCACCTTCATGTCGTTGGTCAGGCCCGAGACGCCGAGCAGTCCGGACTGGGTGTTGAGTACCGACTCGACCTCGTGCGGCGAGAGCCCTTCCTTGCTCGCCATCAGGTTGAGGATGGCCGGATCCAGGTCGCCGGAGCGGGTCCCCATTACCAGGCCCTCCAGCGGCGTCATGCCCATGGAAGTGTCCACCGAACGGCCGGCGCGAATGGCGCAGGCCGAGCAGCCGTTGCCCAGGTGCAAGGTCACCAGGTTGGTCTGCTCGCGCGTCAGACCGCGCAGCGACCGGTAACGATAAGCCACGTAACGATGCGATGTCCCATGAAAGCCATAGCGGCGTATGCGGTGGCGGCGATACAGGTGATAAGGTAGCGCGTACAGGTAGGCGTGCTCGGCAATGGTGGAATGAAACGCGGTATCGAACACCGCAACCTGTGGCGTTTGCCGGCCGAAGATCTCGCGCACCGCCTGAATACCCTTTACGTTGTTTGGGTTGTGCAGCGGCGCCAGGTCGATGCAGTCTTCGATTCCCTTAAGCACGTCATCCGTGATCAGGGCCGATTCGTGGAACAGTTCGCCGCCATGCACCACCCGGTGCCCTACCGCGTGCAAGTCCCCCAGGCTGCGGATTTCGGCCACCTCCGAGGTCTCCGAAGCCAGCCAGCGCAGCACGTAATCGAGCGCCGCGGACACGTCGCGAATCGGCGCCGTCAGTTTCCGCTGCGGGCCATTCCGGTTCTGCACCGTAATGATGGCCTCGCCGCCAATCCGTTCCACCTGGCCGCGGCAGAGGCGTTCGTCGGCGTTCTTCTGGATCCGCTCGAGATCGGTCGCAATCACCTGAAACTTCAGGCTGGAGCTCCCCGCATTGAGTATCAGGACGTTCATGGGTTCACTCCATTTTCACAGATCGCGGGCTTGATGTCCTGCTGGCGGATCGCACAACGAAGGGCTCTCTTATAGCCGCTCCAGGTATAGCCATTGACAATATAGCCAGTATGGATATAATAGATCCCATGTCCAAATCCGCTCTCCCGGCGCCCGAGACACTGTTGCCCTTGCCACCCGCTACCTTTCATATTCTGATCGCCCTGGCGGCGGGCGATCGCCACGGATATGCCATCATCCAGGAGGTCGCGACACGCACCGACAACCAGATCCGGCTCGGCGCCGGCACGCTCTACCGCTCTCTGCAGCGCATGCTGGAGCAGGGACTGATCATCGAAACGGACAATCGCCCCGCAGCGGCACAGGACGATGAACGCCGCCGCTATTACCGCATCACCCACTATGGCGAAACCGTGGCACGGGCCGAGGCGCGGCGACTCACACAACTCGTGCGGCTGGCCCGTGCCAGCGGACTGGCGAAGGAGACGGCGTGATGCGGTTTTACCACGCTTTTCTGTATCTTTACCCGGCCTCCTGGCGGGCCGAGTACGGCGCTGAAATGTGCGCCGTGTTCGCCGCCCGCCGCCGCGAGGCAAGCGGTGTTCTGGCGGTGCTCGCGTTGTGGATCGAAGCGCTGGCGGACGCGGTTACAACCGCGCCCGCCATCCAGTGGGACATTTTCCGCCAGGATCTTCGTTACGCGTTTCGTGCACTCGGTCGCTCGCCGGGTTTCGCCATCACCGTGGTGACCATCGCCGCGCTGGGCATCGGCACAACGACGGCCGCGTACACCATGGTCGACCACGTTCTCATCCGCCCGTTGCCGTTCGTCCAGTCGGACCGGCTGGTCAGGCTTTCGCAGGATCTCCCGGTTTGGGGCTCGCATGACTCGGACATTTCGCCTGCCAATTATCGCGACTGGAAGCGGATGAGCACCTCGTTCGCGGAGATGGCGGCATTTAACGGCCTGCTGGTCAACATCACCGGACAGGGCGAGCCCGAGGCCATCGACGGTGCTTCCGTGTCGGGGGAAATGTTCTCTCTGCTCGGTATACAGCCGGTGGTGGGCCGTTCGTTCAACGCCGAGGACGACCGGGACTCGGCCCCCGCCACAGTCATTCTGAGTTATGGCTTATGGCAGGCACGCTTCGCAGGCAACAGCTCCATCATCGGGAGCGTGATTGAACTCGACGGCAAGCCGCACACGGTGATCGGCGTCATGCCGGAAGATTTCAACTTCCCGACGCGCAAGGCCCGCCTCTGGACGACACTGCAACTGCCGCCCGACGCGTATGAAGACCGCCTCGACACCTACCTGTACGCCATCGGCCGCCTCAAGCCAGGAGTCACTGTGTCACAGGCTGCCGCCGAAATGCGCAACATCGGCAGCCGTCTGGCCCGCGCCTTTCCTAAACAGCTAGGGCACACGAGTGTGACCGTGATGCGCCTGCGGGATTATGTATCGGACCGGTCGGTGCTGATGCTCAAGGTGCTACTGGGCGCCGCATTCTGCGTGCTGCTGATTGCGTGCGCCAATCTCGCCAACCTGACGCTGGCCCGCGCCCTGGTGCGCAGCCGCGAACTTGCCGTGCGCACCGCGCTGGGAGCGGGGCGCGAACGCCTGATTCGCCAGATGCTCACCGAAAGCCTGCTGCCGGCGCTCGCTGGCGGCGCGCTCGGCCTGTTCCTGGCCCATGCCGCGCTGCCGCTCGCCGTGCGCCTGGTCCCGACTTCGCTGCCCATCGCCGAGGTCCCTAGCATCGATCCGCGCGTCCTGCTCTTTGCCGCCGGGCTCACCTGCGCGACTGGCATCATCTTCGGATTGATCCCTGCACTGCGGGCCGGCCGTGACCAGGGCCTGAGCCAACTGCAGGGCGCCGGGCGCTCCAGCGCCCATGTCCGGCAGGAACGCATCAGGTCCCTGCTGGTGGTGACGGAAATCGCCGGCTCGATCGTTCTGCTGGTGGCATTCGGCCTTCTGGTGCGCGCGCTCTGGCGGATCCAGAGCATCAACCCCGGCTTCCGGCCGGATCACGTGCTGACGCTGCGCACTTCGCTCCCCATGCCACGCTACGAACAACTGGAAGCCCGCGATCCCTTCTATCGGCACGTCCTCAGCGAAGCCCAGCGCCTTCCCGGCGTCACGGCGGCTGCGTACACCAGCTTCCTGCCGATGGTGATGGGGGGCGGCATCTGGCCCGTCGAGATCGCCGGACATCCGGAAGACGTCGCCAAACGGCGCACGGCGAGCCTGCGATTTGTCACTCCGGGCTTTTTCCGGGCAATGGGGATTCCACTGCTGATGGGTCGCGACGTGAGCGAATCGGACCTGCACAAGGCACCCTTCGTCGCTCTCGTCAGCCAGTCCTTCGTCGACCGATACTGGGGCGGCGAGAACCCTCTCGGCCGCCACTTCAACATCGGCAACCACGACCGGGTTTTGATCGGCGTGGTGGCCGACGTCCGCGTGCGCGGTCTGGAACGGAGCAGCGAGCCACAGGTCTATCTTTCCTGGCAGCAGCCCAACGATGTTTCGACCTGGTACGCGCCCAAGGACCTTGTAATCCGGACCACTACCGATCCAGGTTCTCTGGTTCCGGCGCTGCGGAGGATTATTCACCAGGCGGATCCGGACCAGCCCGTCTCGGACGTGATGCCGCTGGCCGACATCGTCGAAGCCGAGACGGCATCGCGCCGCGTTCAACTCGACGTGCTGGGCGCATTCGCGGCCATGGCGTTTCTGTTGGCGGCCGTCGGCATCCACGGTCTCCTGCTGTTTGCTGTGGCGGCGCGCACGCCGGAGATCGGCATCCGCATCGCGCTCGGCGCGCAGCCGGGCGACATCATCGGTATGACCATGGGCGATGGCTTCCGCATGGCCGCCGCCGGCGTTGTGGCCGGGCTGGTGCTCGCTTATGCGGCGGCACGAGTGCTCGAATCGGCGTTGGCGGGAGTGAAGCCGGACGATCCCCCCACCTTTGCCGCGGCGTGCGTACTGGCTACGCTGATGGCCCTGGCCGGCAGCCTGTTGCCGACCCTGCGTGCGCTGCGGGTCGATCCCACTATCGCCATCCGCGCCGAGTAGGCCGCGCCCGCCGCGTGCCACGGGACAGGCTCGTTAGCCTGCGCTGCCTGTCTTACGGCCGCTTGACGGGCGCCGGCTTGGCCGCGGCAGGCGGTTTCGCTGTTTCCGTGCCTGGATGGGCCTGATCGTAAAGCCGGACGATATCGGGTGTGATGTTCGTGGAAGCGGCGGCCCACAGCACGTCGGTTTGCGAATTGCTCACGTCCAGCACCACGGCATACCCGTTCTGAGTCGCGTATTCTTCGACAACCTTCATCATCTTGGCGCCCAGATCCTGCATGATGCGGCCCTGCTCCTGCTCCAGATCGTCGTTCAGGTCCTGGCCCCTGCGGTTCAGATCCTTCGTGCCGTTATCGATTTCCTTTTGTAGCCGCTCCTTGGCCTCATCGCTCATAGTGGCGCTGCCCTTCCGCAACTGGTCCTGCAGCGCGTCGACCTCGGAGCGCTTTTTGTCCAGTTCCGTTTTGCGCGGATTGAACTTGGCTTGCACGTCGGCGGCGGCCTTCTGCCCGTCCTTTGAGTTCAAGATGGCGGTCTGAATGTTGATGATGGCAATCTTGGTGGCGGCCGGCCCCGGCAACGCCTGGTGCGGTGGCGGCACGGCGGCCTGTGTCTGTGCGGGCTGCGCCTGGGCGCACGCCAAGACGGCGGCGCAGCAGAGCAGCGCGGGAACTGCGGCTACATTCTTTTTCAAGCTCAAACTCCTAAACGTGAAATCCTATCATAGAGCGGGACACTCCGCGAGTTGGCTAGAACGTCCGGCCAACGGTAAACCGGAGCATGGTCGACTTCTCGTCCCAGGGGTACAGCGGCCCGTAGTTGGCAATTGCGTTGTTGAACGTGGCCTGATTGGGAAACATGCTGCGGTCCGCGGCGATCGGCGTCTGGATGTTGGTGTCCAGCCGCAGCGGATTGTACGCAAAATACACCCGGAAGGGCGCATTGACAACCGGGAGAATGACGTCGATCTCCAAGCCCGTCGAGGCCCGCATCTTTTCTGTGCCGGGCGCAATCAGCACCTGGCCGTTGTAACCGGCCGACGGAAACTGCTCGTTGAGATCCAGCACACGCTGGGGATCCATGGTGAGCTGGCTGGGGCGCAGGATCCGGTTGACGCCGGCGTCGAAGAATGGCACCAGAGACACGGCCTCGCCGACAATCGGAATGCGATATTCGAAGTTCCCGTAGCTCTGCCAGTCGCCTCCGGGCGTGATGATCTGGTAAGTAGGGATGGTCATCGTCACCGGCTCGGGTGTGAGCACTCCACCGACCACCACGTTTTGCGTTCGCGCCGATCCGTCGCTGTTCAAGACGCTCACCGCAGCGCTGGAGGGAATGAACGCGATCGGCGTGATGCCCCAGATATCGAACCCGCGGATGTCCTGCTCGCCGCCCATGAAACTGCGCGAAAACGGCGGGACCAGCTTGCCGCCGTAGCCGCTGATCAGCCAGGTGCTGAGGTGAAACGCCAGCACGTTCTTCTTGCTGAAGATGGGCGACGGCTTGAAGTACTTCAGGTCAATCGCCGGCCGCAGCGTATTGACGTTGCCGCCGAGCACGCTGCCGGAAGCCGCTATGGAAAAGAAGATGCTCTTTCCGCCAGTCGGGTTGATGGGGTTGTTGACCGTGTTATAGGAAATCGATGGCGTGATCGAGCTGGTGTCAATGCCGTTCAGCGCGTTGGGCCCGTACACGCCGCTGAAATTGATGTAGTCGAAATAGTTTTGCGCGCCAGTGGTCTGGGTGACAATGTCCGAAACACTGTATCCGTACGTGATGCCAGTGCGCCAGAAACTGCGGTGCAACTGGTAGCTCAGCGACACGTTGAAGCCCTTGCTGTTCTGGATGTAATTCAGCAGGTTCTGGTTGTTCGGGCCTTCGATGGAATTGAACAGCGGCAGCAGGTCCTGCCCGTAGAGAATCGAGGCTTCGCGGGCCTGGTTGTAATCGAAACGGCTGACGAAAACCGAAAAGCCAGCCTGGATAGGTTTGTCGAACAAGTAGGGCTCGGTGAAACCGAAGGTCGCACTTTGCATGCGCGTGCCGAGCTGCCCGTTCAGCGACAGGGTTTCGCCCAATCCCAGGAAATTGTTGGTGGAATAGTTCGCCCCCAGGAAGCTGCCGGCGATACCCGAAACGCCGCCGTTCAACCCGATGGTGTTTTTGCCCTTCTCCTTCACCTTGAGCGTAATATCCACCGTGTCGGTTCCCGGATTGGTTTTGATGTCCGCCGCATCCTCTTTCTTCAGCATTTCGAAATAACCGAGTTGGTTCAGGCGCAAAATGCTCAGGTCCCAGAGTTGGGTGTTGAACATGTCGCCTTCATCCAGCAGAATCTCGCGCCGGATCACGCGGTCGCGGGTGGTCGTGTTGCCGGCAAAGTCGATGCGGCGGATGAAGAACTGCTTTCCTTCGTCCGCGGTGATAGTGAGATCGATCTTGTCCGAGTCCGGCTGGGGGTCGAACGCCGGCTCCGGCACGAAGTTGATATAACCGAACTGCCCGTACAGCTTGCGCATGTTATCCAATCCCTTGCGCAGCTTGTCGGTGGAGAATACGTCGCCTTGCTTCATGCCGAACAGCGACATCAGAACCGAGGGTTCGCGGAACAGCTTGACGCCGACGAAATTCACCGCGTTCAGGTGATAGAGCCGGCCTTCTTCAACCGGAATGGTAATGTTGGCGTAAATGCCGGGCGTCTCCATCTTGACGATCGGCAGGCGCCAACCGTGGCCGCCGCTCGGATAAATCTTGACCGTTTCGTCCAGCGCCTTGAACAGAAAATACCCATGGTCCTGATAGGCCTGGCGGATCCGGTCCTTGTCCTCATCGAGCTTCCCCTGGTCGTAGGTCTTGGCGAACAGGCTTTCGAACAGAATCGAGTGCGGGATGCCGTAAGGATGAAGATTCTTCATCGCGGCGATCACCCACCGCTGGCTCTCCGCCTTGTTGCCGGTGATGATAATCTTGCCCACTTTCACCTTCGGCCCTTCTTTGACGTCGAAAGTGACCTTGAGCGAGGAAGGCGGAATCTGCTCCACCACCGGGTCCACCGTCGCATACTGGCGGCCGCGCTCGGCGAGGAATTCCTTCAACACCTGCGCGGCGTGCTGAATCTTGTTGGGATCGTACTGCGATTCGACCACCAGCCCGACCTTGCGCTCCTTGAAGCGGTCGAGAATCTCCGACACCGTCACCGTATGGATGCCTTCGTAGTTGATGGTGCGGATGACGCGGCGTTCGGTCACCACGAAGCGCAGGATGAGGCCGCCGGTTGGGTCCGGCTCGGTTTCGAGGACGATATCGTCGAAGCGGCCGGTGTTCCACAGCGCCATAAAGTCGCGCCGCAGCGTTTCTTCGTTGTACAGGTCGCCCACCTTGGTGTAGATCAGCGCCTTCAGAGTGTCGGACGGAACCCGGCGCGCGCCGCGGAATTCAATGGCCTTGATCACCTCACCGGCCACAGGCGGCGCCCCGGGGGCCGGTTTTGGCGCTTCGAGTTGCGGCGCCGGCTGGCTGGGTGGCGCACCCGGAACATTTTCGAGCGGACTGGGCTGCTGCGGCGGCGCCGGTTTTGTGGCCGTCCCCGGCACCTCTTCGAACGGGTTGTGCTGCTGCGGCGCCGGCTGCGGCTGCTTCTGCTGAGGCGGGGTTTGCTGCGCCGGCGGGGTCTGCGACTGCTGCGCGCCGGCCGGCGCTATCAGGCCGCCCAGACTGAGCGCCGCCACTGCCAGGCGCCAGCGCATGAAGCGCTTCATGCGCACATACCTTTCCGTTGTGCCCTGCCGCAAAGAATTTGCATGGGGAATGACGTCACTCGGGTACAGCCGGCCGTACTGCTGATAAGCACTCATTCTAGCGGATCTCGGACGCTTGAAACAACGAGGCGGCAGCGTCCACAGGTGTGAACGCCCGTCACAGGCCACGAGCTGGGTCGCGCGCATTTTACCTGTTTGCTTCAGCCGGACATCCCCGGCTGCGAACGTAGTGCACGTTCGCGGCCAGCAGCCGCACCATGCCCGGCATAGTGCCCGAATCCGTTCGAATCAAGCGGGAACCGCGCTGCGAATGAAAGCCACGATGGCATCCAGCGACGCCCCCGGCTGAAACACCGCGGCCACACCCTGTTGCTTGAGAGCGGCAGCATCCCGGTCCGGAACGATGCCGCCGATGATCACTTTGACGTCCTCCATCTCCTTTTCGCGCAGCAGCCGCAGCACCTGCGGCACGATGGCATTGTGCGCCCCGGAAAGAATCGAGAGGCCGATCACCTGCACGTCTTCCTGCAAGGCCGCGTTAACGATCATTTCGGGCGTTTGGCGCAGCCCGGTGTAGATCACCTCCATGCCCGCGTCGCGCAGTGCGCGGGCAATCACCTTGGCCCCACGGTCGTGGCCGTCCAACCCCGGCTTGGCTACCAGCACTCGAATCGGTCGTGACATATTGAGCGACGCTCCCGTTACAGATGCGTGGTCTCCTGGTAGGTTCCGAACACGGTCCGCAGCGCATCGGTGATCTCGCCCAGCGTGGCATAGGCCCGTACCGCGTCCAGCAGACAGGGCATCGTGTTTTCGGTTCCCTCGGCCGCACGCTGCAATGCGTCGAGTGCCTGCCGCACCCGGCCCTGGTCCCGCCGCGCCCGCAGCGCCGCCAGCTTCTCCTCCTGGTGCCGCGCGGCGGATTCGTCGATCTGCAGCAGTTCGATCGGCTGGTCCTCCGCCTGGAAGCGGTTGACGCCGACGATAGTCCTTTCGCCGCGCTCCACCTCCTGTTGATAGCGGTAGCTGGCGTCGGCGATTTCGCGCTGCGGGAAGCCCGCCTCGATGGCCGCGATCATGCCTCCCATGCTATCGATGCGCCGGATGTAGTCTTGAGCCGCCCGCTCGGTTTCGAGCGTCAGCTTTTCCACGAAGTAGCTGCCGCCCAGCGGATCGGGCGTGGCCGCAACGCCGCTTTCGTAGGCCAGCACCTGCTGGGTGCGCAGCGCCAGCGTGACTGCCTGCTCGCTCGGCAGTGCATAGGCTTCGTCGAGCGAGTTGGTGTGCAGCGACTGCGCGCCGCCCAGCAGAGCGGCCATGGCCTGCAGCGCGGTACGAACCACGTTGTTGTACGGCTGCTGCCAGGTGAGCGAGCAGCCGGCGGTCTGCGCATGAAAGCGCAGCTTCCAACTGCGCTCGCTCACCGCGCCGTAACGGTCGCGCATCACGTAGGCCCAGATTTTGCGGGCCGCGCGAAACTTGGCGATTTCCTCGAAGAAATCGTTGTGAGAGTTGAAAAAAAAGCTCAGGCGGGGCGCGAATTCGTCAATCTCGAGACCCCGTTCCAGGGCCCAATCCACGTATTCGATACCGTCGCGCAGCGTGAACGCCAGTTCCTGTGCGGCGGTCGATCCGGCCTCGCGAATGTGGTAGCCGGAAATCGAAATCGGATTGAATCGCGGCGTGTGCCGGGCGCCGAATTCAATCGTATCGGTAACCAGCCGCATCGAAGGCCGCGGGGGAAAGATGTACTCCTTCTGCGCGATGTATTCCTTCAATATGTCGTTCTGCAAAGTGCCGGAAACCTGCGCCCAGTCCACGCCCTGCTGCTCGGCCACCGCCAGGTACATCGCCCACAGAATCGCCGCGGGAGAATTGATGGTCATCGACACCGTGACTTCGCCCAGAGGAATGCCGCGGAACAGAATTTCCATGTCCTCGAGCGACGAAACGTTGGCGCCGCACTTGCCCACTTCCCCGGCGCTCATCGGGTGGCCGGCATCGTAACCCATCAGCGTCGGCAGATCGAACGCCACCGAGAGACCGGTCTGCCCCTGCTGCAACAGGTAATGATAGCGGCGGTTGGTTTCTTCCGGCGTGCCGAAGCCGGAAAACTGGCGCATGGTCCATAGCTTGCCGCGGTACATGTCGCGGTGAATGCCACGCGTATACGGGAATTCCCCCGGCGCCCCCAGATCGCGCGCCTGGTCCATATCCGCCAGCGCTTCCGGTCCGTAAAGCGGCTCGACGGGAACACCGCTGATTGTCGTGAATTGCCGGTCGGCGGCCTTCATGCAGCTAACGATATCTTAGCGCCTGAGCCGTACTGCCGCGCGCGCCCCGTTCCGCTCTGGCGGGAGAGGAGAGCGGCCTGACGGTGTCTCCTGTTTGCTCGCTGTGCGTGGAGTAAACTCATCTCTTGGCCGCCATCATCATCTTTCTCGCCGTTTATCTGGTGCTGGCCCTCGGCCGACTGCCCGGGTTTCGCGTGGATCGAACGGGCGCATGCATCATCGGCGCCAGCCTGATGATCGCCTTTGGCGTGCTGGATCTCGGCGAAGCCTACGCCGCGATCAATTACGACACGATAATCCTGTTGTTCGGCGTGATGATTGTGGTAGCCAACCTGCGACTCTCCGGTTTCTTCAGTGCGGTGGCGGAGTGGGTTGTGGAACACGCGCACCGGCCCATTGTTCTCCTGGCCGCTATCGTCTTCGTGGCCGGATTCTTCTCCGCGTTCTTCGTGAATGACACGATGTGCCTGGTGCTCACGCCTCTGGTGCTCGAAATCTCCCGCCATCTGCGCCGCAACGCCGTGCCTTACTTGCTCGCTGTGGCGATGGCGGCAAACATCGGGAGTGTCGCGACCATCACCGGCAACCCGCAGAACATGATGATCGGCAGCTTCTCGGGAATCGGATACCGAACCTTCGCGGCCGTGCTGTCACCAGTTGCAGTGATAGGGCTGGTGATGACGGTGGCTGTGATCGCCGCCACCTACCATCGCGAGTTCCGACTTCAGGAAAAGGTGGCGCTCGACCGCCGCCCCGTGCGTGTCAACCGCGCGCTCATGTGGAAGTCGCTGGCTGTGTCCGGTGGCATGATCGCGCTCTTCTTCGCCGGTTGGCCGGTTCCGAAGGTCGCGGTTATGGCGGGCGCCTTGCTGCTGGTTACGCGGCGCCTGAAACCGGAAAGAGTTTACCGCGAGATCGATTGGTCGCTGCTGGTTCTCTTTATCGGACTCTTCATCGTAGTGGCAGGAGTAGAGAAGACCGCTCTGCCCGGCGACCTGCTCGGCGTCACACAGCGGTTTCACCTGGAACGAGTCGTTGTGCTCAGCGTGTTTGCCGCCTTGCTTTCGAATATCGTGAGCAACGTGCCAGCGGTGCTGCTTTTCAAGCCCTTCATCGTTCATATGGCCGACCCGGTACGGTCATGGCTCACGCTGGCTATGTCCACCACGCTGGCCGGCAATCTGACCATCCTCGGCTCCGTCGCGAACTTGATCGTAATCCAGCGGGCACGCCACGAAGCGCCGATCAGTTTTTGGGAGTACTTCAAAGTGGGCGCCCCGTTGACAGTCTTGACTATATTCGTTGGAGTTGTCTTGCTAAGCTAGGCCGGCACTGGGGATCTCCCGATTCCACAATGCGCCAGGCGACGCGAATTAAAATAAGCGTTTCACGATGCTCAAATCCACCATCTTTCGCGAATATGATATCCGCGGCGTCGCCGACGTCGAACTTGTAAGCGATGGCATTGCCGCGCTCGGCCAGGCCCTCGGAACCTACCTGCGGCGGCACGGCGGTCCGAATCTCTGCCTGGGCCGGGACACGCGGCTGAGTTCCACCCGCTTGCGCGACGCCTTGATGCTCGGCCTCAAGGCCAGCGGCTGCCACGTCACCGATATCGGCGTCCAGCCCACTCCGCTGCTCTACTACGCCACTGTGCACTCGAAAGCCGATGGCGGCGTGATGATCACCGGCAGCCACAATCCACCCGAGTTCAACGGCTTCAAAACCGTTTTAGGCGCCGGCACCATCCACGGCGAGGCCATTCAGGAAATCCGCCGCATGATCGAAACGGGCGATCTGGACTGCGGCGCCGGCAGCGAAACCACCGCCGATGTGGCCACTCCGTACGTCGAGGAAGTCGCCGCACAGTTCCATTTCCCGCGGCGGATTCGCGTGGTGGTGGACGCCGGCAATGGCACCGGCGGTCCGGCGATGCACCGCATCCTGGAACGGCTCAACGTGGATGCCGAGGAGATGTTCTTCGAGATGGACGGACGCTTCCCCAACCATCATCCCGACCCCACCGTCCCGCGCAATCTGGAAGCGCTGATCGCCCGTGTGCGCGAAACCAAAGCCGACCTGGGCATCGCCTTCGACGGCGACGCCGACCGCATCGGCGCCGTCGACGAGCGCGGCTCCATCCTCTATGGCGACCAGTTGATGATCCTTTACGCCCGCGAAATCCTCACGCGCAAACCGGGAGCCACTTTCATCGGCGAAGTGAAATGCTCGCAGCTCATGTATGACGATCTCGCCGCGCGCGGCGGTCATCCGATCATGTGGAAGACCGGCCATTCTCTCATCAAGGCCAAAATGAAGGAGAGCCACGCCGAATTGGCCGGTGAAATGAGCGGCCATATGTTCTTCGCCGACCGCTATTACGGCTACGATGACGCGCTTTACGCCGCCTGCCGCCTGATAGAGATCGTGGCCAATTCCGGCCGGCCGCTCTCCACCCACCTGGCCGATCTGCCGCAGACCGTCAACACTCCCGAGATCCGTTTCGATTGCCCGGATGAAATCAAGTTCGAGGTGGTGCGCCTGGCCTCCGCCGAACTGCGCGCCGGCCATCAAACCGTGGATGTGGATGGCGTGCGCGTGTTGTTCGCTGATGGTTGGGGCCTGGTGCGCGCCTCCAACACCCAGCCCGTGCTGGTGATGCGCTTTGAAGCCAAAACGCCCGAATTGCTCACCCAATACCGGCGCGAGGTCGAATCGGTGGTCGAGCGCTCCAAGCGCCAGGCACAACGTACCGGCGGCGATTGAGGCGCACAGCCGCCAGTTCTTTGCGAGCCACGTCGGCAGGTATGCCGACACCTCGCAGGCGGAAGCGCCTGCCCCCGCGCCTGCAACGACAGCAAAGTGGGACAGACGCTTTCGTCTGTCAACCCGCAGGCCGGCCCGATTTCTTCAGTTACGGTTATTGCGGACTGAGGCGCGCACTACGGCGCATCTGCCTTGGGCATGGCGCTCTCCATGAACTCGGTGAAGTCGTGTTTCAGCTTGGCGTGCTGGCTGCTATCGATATACAGCATGTGGCCCGCCTGGTAGAAATCCCAGGTGATGCGCTTGCGCATCTCCGGATGCAGGCCCATGTGGTTGAACGTGTACTCCACGGCGAAAAACGGCGTGGCCAGATCGAAGTAGCCCGCCGCAATCATCACCTTCATGTACGGATTCCGCACCATGGCGTCACGCAACAAACTGGTCGTGTCGCCGAAGCCGTTTTGCACGCCGTAGTCCCAGGGCTGAATACCGCCGCTCGGATAATAATAAAGGTCGGTCTTGTATCCCAGCTCCTCGCGAATATAGTTGGTGAACGCGGCCGTGAACGGCGGCGTGATGAGCGTGCTCGAAGGGTCGAACTCGCTGGTCTCTCCGGTGTTCAGGCTGGACGGCCCGGTGAGGCGGCCGTCGTAGCGCCCGATGGTCAACTCCCTGTCGCGCAGCAGTTGGCGGGTGAAGTGCGCCACATCCCAGCGCAGGTTGCTCTCGTCGATATAGTGCGGGTCCAGTCCCGTATAGTGCGCCAGCTTGTCGATGACCGCCTTGCGCTCGGCCGCCGGAAGGTCGTCACCCTTGCTCAGAGCCGAGGCGTATTCGCCTTGGGTGAAGCCCTCCACTTCCTTGAGGAGCGAATTCAAATCCCTGCGCTCCAGGTCGGCTGCCAGCTTCTTGTGATACCAGGCGTCCGCGACGCAGGTAGGCAGTGCCAGTACGTAAATCAGGTCGTCACCGCCGTTCCAGATCGTCCCCAGGTTGAGCGTAGTGCCGATCAGCACGATGCCGTTGAATGCGATTCCGTGATCCACCAGGTAACCCGCCAGGCCGGCTGCGCGGAACGTCCCGTAACTTTCGCCGGCGATGAACAGCGGCGAAAGCTGCCGGCCGGTGCGCGTGAGGTACATGCGGATGAACTCGCCCACCGACTGAATATCACCCTGAACGCCGTTCATGCGCCGCGCCACAGCCTCCGTCTTAGCGCGGCTGTAGCCCGTCCCGACGGGGTCGATAAACACCAGGTCGGTCTCATCCAGCCACGTGTCCTGGTTGTCGATCAACTCGTAAGGCGGCGGAGGCATGGCGCCGGTCGGCATCAGTTTCGGGCTGCGTGGCCCCATGCCGCCCATGTGCACCCACATGGACGCCGATCCAGGCCCGCCGTTGAAGCAGAACGTGAGCGGCCGGTGCGCCGCATTCTTGACGCCGTCCAGCGTATAAGCCATGTAAAAAATGTGCGCCTCGGTTTCGCCCGAGGTGTTCTTGAGCGGCATCTGCGCCACGGTTGCCGTATAGTCGATCTTCTTGCCGCCCACGTTGATCGAATGATGCGTCACCACCGGCGCCTCGTCGATCTCGCCGCCAACCGCCGGGCCGGGACCGGGAATGCCGCCACGCCCGCGGCCGCCGGGGACGAACCGCGGCGGCGGCTCCGGAGCCGCGGGAGCCGGCGTTTGCGCTGCGGGTTGCGACTGGGAGGCCGCCCGGCCCTGCGCCCACGCCTGCGGCCCAACCGTCGCCAGCAACAACAGCGCCGGCGCGAAAATTCCCTTGCCAAGGTTGCTCAACTGAATCTGAAACATGGCGAACATCATATCAAACCGGCCTGTGGCGCACGCACTGGCGCGTGGCGCGTCGAGAGTTTTCTCGGCGCCAAGCATCCGCAAAGTGCCGGTTCGGCGGGCTGAAGCAGGCTGAAGCCGCAACCGCACCCTAAAGATCGCGGCGACGTGCATTCGGAGCCGCGACCGTGAGGGAGCGGTGGGTGCCTCCCAAGTAACTACTGCGCCGGCCGCAGCCGAATCGCCTGCCCGCCGCCCGCAACCATCTTCACCCGCAGCGTGGTGGCGGCGGTGACGCGCCTTTCTTCCTTCACCGTGTGCGTCGCCTGGCTGTCGGCATCGGGCGCATCGGAATAGATGTCTGCGATGAATTCGCCGTGGCCCAGAAAGTCCAGCGGTAAATCCACTGTGCCGGCATGCCAACCGGTGATCGAGCCCACATACCAGTCGCGCCCGCGGCGCCGCGCCACCGTGATGTACTCGCCGGGCCGGCCGCCGATGACTCGCGTCTCGTCCCAGACGTTCGGCACCACCTTCAGAAACTCGAACTCTTTTTGGCCGCGGTACGCCTCCGGGTAATCGGCCAGCATCTGCAAGCCGCTTTCGAACACCACGTACAGTGCCAGTTGGTGCGCGCGCGTGCCCATCACCATCGGCTTTACATTGCGCGGCTCGAACTCGGCGAGCGTGGCATTGCGGAATCCTCCGGGCGTGTAATCCATCGGGCCGGCCAGCATGCGGGTGAAGGCCAGCGTCAGGTTGTGGTCCGGCGTCACGCGCCCGCTCCACTTGTTGTACTCCGCGCCCATCACGCCTTCGCGCGTCACCAGGTTGGGATAGGTGCGCCGCAGCCCGTCCGGCTTGAAGGCGCCGTGGAAATCGATCATCAGGTGATGCTCCGCGGCCTTTTGGACCACCTGGCGGTAGAAGTTCACCATCCACTGGTCGTCTCGATTCATGAAGTCAATCTTCACTCCGGCAATCCCCCACTTCTCGTACAGCGGAAACGCTTCATCCATCTGCCGGTTCACGTCGGACCAGTGCGCCCAAAGCCAGATGCGCACCTTCCTGGCCTTGGCGTAGTCCAGAATCGCGGGCAAATCGACCGCCGCATTGTTCCGCGTGATGTCGCTGCCCGAATCGTTTGCACCGCCACCCTTGGCCGCCCAGCCCGCATCGATCAACATGTACGGCAGCCCGGCTTCGGCGGAGAAGTCGATGTAATGTTCCATGGTCGCGGTGTTCATGCCGGGCTTGAAACTCACGCCTTCCGCGTAATCGCCCGACCACCAGTCCCACGCCGTCTTGCCGGGCTTGATCCACGAAGTATCGGCGATGGCGGCTGGCGGATTCAGATTGATGACGATGTTCGATTCCACCAGCCTTCCCGGCTGCGCACCGATCATGATCACGCGCCAGGGCGACCGCGCCGGCAACGCGGAGCGCACCACCAGGCCGGGATCTTCCACCGAAGGCGCCAGGCGGGCCGTCAGCAGCCGCCCGTCGCGCTGCGAATGCTGCAGATACATGCCGGCGTAGTTGTCGATATCGGCCTCGGTGATCGCCACCCAAGCCACGCCCGGAAGCTCCGCCAGCAGCGGCAGCGCAATCAAATAGTCCGGATGCAGCCCACCCAGCGGCAGCACGTGATAGTTGTCTTCATACGCCGTGTGAAAGCTCTCCAGAATCAGCGGGTAGGTGGTGCCGTCCTTCGCCAGCCGGAATTCCGTCTTCTCGCTCAGCAGACGGAATGACTCGAGCGCATTCTGCTGCGGTACCACGTAGCGGAAAGCCACGCCATCGTTGTATGCCCGCGTTTCGAGCTGCAGCCGGCGGTGCGGCTTGCCCGTCTCCTCCAGATCGAGCGTCATCCAATGATACTGGTCCCGCACCGGGTTCGATTTGCCTTGCAGCATGGTGTACGATTCGTTCACCACTCCGAAATTTGCTTTGGCGATTCGAACGCTCGCGCCCAGCACCGGCGCCTTCTCCAATTCCAGTCCGAGCGCTGACGGCAGCACCACGGGCTTGCCGCCATATGTCACGCTATACGTCAAGTAGCCGTTATCCGCCGATACCTGCATCAGGATGGTGCCATCGGGCGACTTGACCGGCTCGGGAGGCATCGTAGTCACCGCCTTTCGCCCTTGTCCCCAGGCGCACATGGTCCAGAACGTGATCGCCAGGCAGAAAAACTGTGTGTTCCGCATCAGGACCAATATAACGCCCGCGATTTGACCGCACTGGGCGCTAGCCCGTTTCACTTGCAGCGCACCTTCAAGTCGCTGACCGGAACCGCGCCGCGCGCATACGTGGACGCCTCGCCGGCAGTCCCGCCCAGCCCGACCTTCCGCTCGCAGCGCAAACGCCGGCCGCAGTCCTGTATAATTGGGAAAAGGGTGAAACTTTCCGTGTCTCCGCGTATCTTGCTCCGCCTCTTCCTGCACAGCCAGATGCTGCCGATCCTTGAAGGCGGTGAGGAAACGCTCGTCGGCGGGCAGGCGGTAATGGAAGGTGTGATGATGCGCGCCCCGCACAGTTACTGCGTGGCGGTGCGCAGGCGGGATGGTGGCATCGTCACCGAAGAAAAGCCGCTGGCGCGCCTCTCCGAGCAACACAAGGTTTTCAAGCTACCGGTCTTCCGCGGGCTGGGGACGCTCTACCAGGCGCTCAAGCTCGGCTACGGAGCGCTGAAGTTCTCCACCGACCAGGCGATCGCCGACATGGAGCCGGCCTCGCCCGAGAGCAAGCCGCCCAAGGAAATGCCTAAGTGGGCGATTACCGGCAACCTGCTGTTCTCGGTCGCGTTCATGATTTTTCTCTATAAGTTCATGCCGCTTCTGCTGACCACCAAGCTGGGCAAAGTGTATCCCATGCTCACCGGCCGCATTCCTTTCAACCTGGCCGAGGGAATCATCCGCGTGGCGATTCTGGTGGCGTTTCTCTATGGCGTATCCCGCTTCCGCGACATGCGCCGGATTTTCCAGTACCACGGCGCCGAGCACAAAGTGGTTTTCAACTTCGAATCGGGCGAGCCGGTAACGGTGGCCCGTGCGCAGCAATTCACTACTTTTCACCCGCGCTGCGGCACCAGTTTTCTGATGATGCTGATGTTCGTCGCGGTGCCGGTCTATGCGCTGATTCCGTTCGATGGTTTCGCAGCCAAGTTTGTCAGCCGCCTGGCCCTGCTGCCGCTCATCATCGGCTTGAGCTACGAGCTGATCCGCTTCGCCGCCCGGCGGCGCGATTCGCTGCTGGCGGTGGTCGCCGCGCCCGGTCTGTGGTTGCAGCGCATCACCACCAAGCCGCCTTCCGACGATCAGGCCGCAGTAGCCATCCACGCGCTCGAAGGCGCCATGGCGCTCGAACAATCGCAAGGCGGCGAGTTGGTCATCGGGTGAGAGCTTCGCCATGAGATATCCATTTCAATCGCCGGCAACCGCTCCCTAACGGTCGCCGCTCCGATACGCGTTCAGTGCCGCGACCGTTAGGGAGCGGCTGGCACATTGTTGCGAAACAGGTCCCATGCAATTCATCCCGAGACTCGAACAGCTCGAAAAGCGCTTTGACGAGCTCAACACGCAAATGGCCGATCCGGCCGTGATCGCCGATTCCGACCAATACCGCAAAGTCACCAAAGCGCATAGCGACGTGGCCGAAGTGGTTGCCAAGTTCCGCGAGTGGAAGAAAGCCGAAGACAGCCTCAAGCAGGCGCGCGGCATGCTGGAAGAGCGCGATCCCGAGTTGCGCGCCATGGCGGAAGAGGAAACGGCGCGCCTGGAGCCAGAGCTGGCGCGCATCGAAGAGCAGCTCAAAGTGCTGCTGCTGCCCAAGGACCCGAACGACGAGAAGAACGTGGTGCTGGAAATTCGTGCCGGCACCGGCGGTGACGAAGCCACTCTGTTCGCCGCCGAAATCTTTCGCATGTACTCGCGCTACGCGGAAACCCGCGCCTGGAAGATCGAAGTCACCTCGGCCAGCGAATCGTCGGTGGGCGGCTTGAAGGAGGTCATCGCCCTGGTGAGCGGCAACAAGGTCTACAGCAGGCTGAAGTACGAAAGCGGCGTGCACCGCGTGCAGCGGGTTCCGGTCACCGAGCAGCAAGGCCGCGTACACACCTCGGCCATCACGGTCGCGGTGCTGCCGGAAGCCGACGAGGTCGAGGTCAAACTCGATCCCAAGGATATACGCATCGACACGTTCTGCAGCTCCGGCCCCGGCGGCCAGTCGGTGAACACCACTTACTCCGCCGTGCGCATCACGCACCTGCCTACTGGCTTGGTGGTTTCGTGCCAGGACGAGAAATCGCAGATCAAGAACCGCGCCAAGGCGGAGCGTGTGCTGCGCTCGCGGCTCTATGAAATGGAGCTGGAGAAGCAGCAGGCGGCGCTCGGCGCCGAGCGGCGCAGCATGGTGGGCTCCGGCGACCGCAGCGAGAAGATTCGCACTTACAACTTCCCGCAGAACCGCGTCACCGACCACCGCATCGGCCTTACGCTGCACCAGCTCGATTTCGTGATGGACGGCAAGCTGGACGAGATCATCGAAGCGCTGACCGCGTATTTCCAGACCGAGAAGCTCAAACGCGAAGGCGGACTCGACGGGGCCGCGGCCGATTGAGGGATGCGCGCGGCCTTGCGGCGCAGTTCCGTTCGGAGCCACGACCGTAAGGGAGTGGTTCGACGGTAAGTACAACATCATTCGGCTGGCAACCAAGAGGCTTCATGACCCTCCTCACGGCACTTTTGCAGAGCACCCGCCTGTTGGAGGATGGCGGCATTGCCGTGCCGCGGCTCACCGCTGAGGTGCTGCTGGCGCACGCGCTCGGCCGCGACCGCGCCTGGCTTTTCGCCCACGGCGAGCAGGAGTTGTCGGAGCTGGAGTGGCTGCACTACGGGCGGTACCTGCACCAGCGTCTGCAGGGTATGCCCACCCAATATGTCACCGGGCGCCAGGAGTTTTACGGCCGCGAGTTCCGCGTGACCCCCGATGTGCTTATTCCGCGTCCCGAAACCGAGCACGTGGCCGAGGTCGCGCTGCGGCATCTGGATGCTGCGCCATTCCGCATTCTCGATATCGGCACCGGCTCGGGAGCCTTGGCCGTGACGCTGGCGCTCGAAACGGGTGCGGAAACCTGGGCCACCGAGATCTCGCCGGCCGCGGCCTCCGTTGCCGCACGGAATGCGCTGACCCTGGGTGCGCGTGTGCACATCGTGGCCTGCGACGTGGCCGGCGCCATCGCTGGCGGCAGCATGAGCCTGATTGTTTCGAACCCGCCTTACGTGCCCCTCGCCCAGCGCGACGGCCTGCAGCGCGAGGTCCGCGACTTTGAGCCACACGCCGCGCTCTTCGCCGGTCTCACGGGGTTTGAAATCTATCGGCGCATCGTGGCAGATGCGCCTCGCCTGCTGCGCCCCGGCGGCTGGCTCATCATGGAGCTGGGCTTCGGCTGCGAAGCCGGAGTGCGTGCCCTTCTTGCCGGCTGGCGAGACATCGAAGTCACGCCCGACCTGGCCGGCATTCCGCGCGTGATCGCCGCTCAGGTGGATCTCGGTAAGCTCTCATAATCGGCGAGCGCGCTACCGCAATCGCCGCGCCGATTCGCCGATTCTGGGCTCCCCGGCAGGCAGCGCAGCGCTTGTTCCGGTTCTGGGCTGCGCAGCATTATTGGCGGGGCCGCTGGCTCCATGCCGCTTCCAGCCGCTCGCGGGTGACGAAAGAGATCTGGGTCCCCACACCGAGGGTCGAAAGCGCGGCGTACACGTTGGCGCGGACGATGGCGTCGGTTTCGTTCTCGCCGGCGGCTAGGAACGCGGCGAAGCTGCCGATGAAAGCATCGCCGGCGCCGGTGGTGTCGACGGCTTCGACGGGGAAGGGCGGGATGTGGTCCACGCGGTCGTCGCCGGCGCAGAGCGCACCGTTGGCGCCGAGGGTGACGATCACCCGCCGCACGCCGCTGCGCAACAGGTGCACGGCGCAGGCACGGGCTTCGTGAATGTTGTTCACGGGCATGCCGGTGAGTGCTTCGGCTTCGGTTTCATTGGGAATGACGTAATCGGCGTGGGCCACTTCGGCAAGATCGAGCGGCTGTCCAGGCGCCGGGTTTAGAATGGCGCGGATACCGTTGGTGCGGGCGAACCGGAGCGTGTAGTATACGGTCTCGAGCGGGATTTCCAACTGCAGGACGATGGCGTCGGCCTGGCGCAGCACGGGCGCTGCGGCATCGATGTCGGCTGGCAGCAGGTGGTCATTAGCACCTTTGACCACCAGGATTCTGTTCTGGCCGGACGAATCGACGAAGATGGGCGCGACGCCGCTCGAGACGCCTTGAGTAACGAGGACCCGCGTGGCATCGACGCCGCGCGCCGTGAAGTTTTCGATGGTGGCCTTGCCGAACAGGTCGTCGCCCACGCGCGCGATCATCGATACGCGCGCGCCGCAAAGCCGGGCGGCTACCGCCTGGTTGGCGCCCTTGCCGCCGTAGCCGACATGAAATCTGCGGCCGAAGATGGTTTCGCCCGGACGAGGAAACCGGTCGGTGAATGTGGTGAGGTCGACGTTGGCGCTGCCGACCACCGCGATGTGAGGCTGATGGGCCATATCTGGATACCATAATTGTAGGCATGGATCAGGACCCGACACGCAGGTTTTCGGTGCGCGTAGACGCCTACGTGCGCTATCGGCCATCATATCCGGCGGAAGTGGCGGCGCTGGCGGAGCGGGAATGCGGGCTGCGGGCAGGGCAGGCGGTGGCCGATATCGGCTGCGGAACGGGCCTATTGGCGCGTCTGTTTCTGGAGCACGGCTGCGACGTCTTTGGCGTCGAGCCGAATCCCGAGATGCGCAACGCCGGCCTAAAGGCGCTGGCGGGGCAGGCGCGCTTTCACTCGGTCGACGGGCGCGCGGAAGCCACCACGCTCGCTAGCGCCAGCGTGGACCTGATCACCGCGGGCCAGGCCGCTCACTGGTTCGACGCGGATTCCGCGCGCGCCGAATTCAGGCGGATACTGAAGCCCGCCGGTTGGCTGATGCTGGTGTGGAACGAACGCAAGCGGGAACCGGGCTTTATGAACGAGTATGAATCGCTCATCGCGCGCCACGCGCCGGAACACCCGCGCATCGACGCGTCCCGGATCTCGCGATTGTTTGGCAAAGACGGCTGGCACATGGTCTGGATCGACCACCACCAGACGCTCGATGCCGAAGGACTGCGCGGACGGGTGGCATCGTCTTCCTACACGCCGCTGCCGGGGACGGGCGAATTTGGCGCGCTCATGGCGCAGGTGGACGACCTGTTCGCCCGGCATCAGCGAGAGGGATGGGTAAACGTTGTGTACGACACGGAGGTCTACTACGGGAGGCTGGCCGCATCGTAGTCCGCATCCGCGCTGACGTCCCGTTTCCGGGAACCAGGGTTACCACGCGAGTTCCGGGGCGGGGGGCTCGAACCCGCCACCGCCCGCGCCCGCTGTTAGGGCACCTTGAACACCGAGATCGGCGCGCCGGTACCGGTCGCCAGGATCACGATTCGGCTACCGGTGCAGCCCCAACCCCTACTTGAAGGCCACTGCCATTCCAATCGACGATGAATTCGGATCGGTACTTGACAGCAGGTTGTAAGTGAAGCTAATTGGGCTCGTGGAAGTGGAGTAGTAATGCGTCCATCCGCCGTTCTGATCTATGGGCTGCGGACCATTCAGCAAAATACCGGAGTAATACCCTGAATCGAACAGCCAATTCGTCCCGGTAACCCCCGTGGCTGTATTCGCATTCCACTGCTCCTCGCCGAGAATAAGCTCATTTGGTTCAGATGGGGTCAATGTGTACACTGTTGTCATGGTTGAGCTGTCGGCTGTTACAGTCTGCCCACCACCGTTATAAGTATCCAACGGAGTTACTGAAGCGCCTGGGATAACGTAAAAGACGATTGTGTTGTCATCGGTATTCGCGGTAGAGGTCACCGTCAAAGTCTCCGGGCTGGAGCACGTCACATTTGCGGCATAATATGCCTGAGCGTAATTGTTGCCGTAAGTATAAAGGCCGATCTGGTTCCACGAGTTGCCGTTTGTATCTGTGATTCTGGAAATCGTGCTTGCGGTTCCGCCCCCGCCGCCGTCCATCATGGCGGCTATGGTTGCCCCCGCGACGCAGGGAATCTGCAACTTCATCGGGTTCGTCCAGCCACTTCCGGTTCCGCCGGCGGCTGTCGTATTGGGAATGTTCTCGTGGATCTCGTAGGCGACTCGCATGCCGGCCGGTACGCTCCCTGCGGTTCCGGATTTGAGCAAAACCGCGGCAGAAATCCATGTGGCGTTCGTTCCCAGGGTCATGGTCGGGTTGATTGCCGATGTGGATGAATATACGCCGGCCTGGACCGCCATGCCGTCTCGCAGGTCCGCGCTTTCGAGATTCCACGTTATAGCTGATTGCGAACCCGCCGTGAAACTCGCCTGCGTCAACGTGCCGCTAAGGCTGGCTACCACCTGGTACACCAGATCGCCTGTGGCCGTCGGTGTCATACTGCCGGCGGTCACGGATGTGCTGGAGCCTTCATTGCCGGTGCCCGGCCCATCGGCTGCGGTTACGTTAGCAATCTGGGAACTGACGCACTGGAATTGCGACGCCTTGGTGTTCCATGTGGCCGTCAGGTTATAAGCACCGGCGGTCACATTGAACGACTCCGCGATCACAAGGGACCGGTTATTTGCCGAATTGTAGTAGACCTCTGCGTTCTTGTAGCTGTCGGACTTATTATCGGCAATCGCCAGAGCCGCCTTACCCTGGAACTGGCAGGCGACTATGATGGCGTTCCCTGCTGTGGCAGGGTCGGCCAGATGAAAGTAGAACTGCCAAGGACTGGAAGACACACTGGAGGACCGCGAATTAGACTCGCTAAGGTGTGAGACTAGCGTGGGCACCGCCGCTTGCACCACATAGGTGAAGCCGTCCGCCAAGCTTCCGCTCTGCCCACCAGGGTTCGCCACCGTCACCGTTACCGCTCCCGCAATGCCCGCCGGCGTCGCAGCCGTGATCTCGGTCCCGCTTACCACCACTGCCTTGGTCGCCGCCGTTCCCCCAAAGGTCATGGTTGCTCCTGCGGCAAAGTTCGTCCCCGTGATCGTGACTGCTGTTCCGCCTGCCGTCGGCCCGCTATTCGGCGATACACTGGTCACCGTCGGCGGAGCAGTGTAGCTGAACCCACTGGCTAAACTTCCGCTCTGCCCGTTCGCCGTGACCGTCACTGTAACCGCACCGGCGCTTCCGGCCGGAGTTGTGGCCGTGATGGTTGTACTGTTCACCACCACTACCTTGGTCGCCGCCGTTCCCCCAAAGGCTACGGTCGCTCCTGCGCCAAAGTTCGTACCCGTGATCGTGACTGCTGTCCCGCCCGCCGTCGGCCCACTATTCGGCGATATGCTACTCACTGTCGGCGGCAGTATCCCGCCTGACGCAGTGCGGAAGGCGACCATCTGCATGATCCACGGCCCCGAAGGGCTGACAGGCGCGGTGGCTGTGTAACTGCCGGCCGCCGTGACCATCTGGTCTTCCGCAATGTCGCCGTCAGGCGTTGTCAGCAGCCGTTTCGTAAAGCCGCTGCACGGACCGGTGGTAATGGTCTGAACCAGGTTGGCGCCGAAGAGCAGATCGGTCGCGTTGGTCGTGGTCACGGAGCCGCTGCTGCTGGTGGCGCTGTTGCTCATAGCCGCAGCCGTGACATCCACCGGGTTGCTGGGATCCGCTCCGCTGTACTCAAGTACGCGTATGTCGGCGGATGTCGCCGCACTTGCAAAGGTCACCGTGACGGTGTTTGTCCCCGCAGCCGCGGATGCGATGTTCTTCGCATAGTAAATGGACTGCGACGCGTACCCACTCTGAACCGTCGGACCCACGGCGCGTGCATAGATGTTCCCCTTTGAGTCTGTAACTGCGCTAACCGCTGCGGTGCTGTCGTTCCACCCGGCCACGACGACGTTGAGGTCGCCGGCGGCCTGGGCGGCTGTGAAGGTGACATTTACCGTGGTCTGTGGGGTTTGTGGCGTGGCGAAGTTTCCTTGCACGTAAGCGATGGTTGTGACTGCAGGCACCAGATAGGTGAACCCATCCACCAAATTCCCGCCCTGCGTCCCAGGATTCGTCACGGTCACCGTTGCCGCTCCCGCGGTTCCCGCTGGAGTTGCAGCCGTGATAGTCGTGGTGTTCACCACCACTACGGCCGTCGCCCCTGTCCCTCCAAATGCCACCGTCGCTCCCGCGGCAAAGTTCGTTCCGGTGATCGTTACCCTTGTCCCGCCCGCCGTCGACCCACTATTCGGCGATACGGCGCTCACGGTCGCCGGCGCCGTCAGGCTGATGCTGGCGGTCTTCGAAGCGCCACTGAGCGTGGCTGTGACCGTCGCCGTTTGATTGCTGGAGATGGTGCCGCTGGTGGCGCTGAACATAACCGTGGTAGATGCGGCCGCCACGGTCACCGTCGCCGGCACTGTTAGTGCCACCGCATTGCTCGATAGCGTCACACTGGCGCCACCTGTGGGCGCCACTTGAGTCAGCGTAACCGTGCAGGTGCTGGAGGAATTCTGTCCCAGGCTGGTAGGACTGCACGCGAGTGACGACACCTGCACCTGCACTGGCGCCGTCAGGCTGATGCTGGCGGTCTTCGAAGCGCCACTGAGCGTGGCTGTGACCGTCGCCGTTTGATTGCTGGAAATCGTGCCGCTGGTGGCGCTGAACGTAGCTGTGGCAGATCCAGCCGCCACGGTCACCGTCGCCGGCACGGTCAGTGCCGCCGCATTGCTCGATAGCGTCACGCTGGCGCCACCTGTGGGCGCCACTTGAGTCAGCGTAACCGTGCAGGTGCTGGAGGAATTCTGTCCCAGGCTGGTAGGACTGCAACTGAGCGAAGACACTTGCACCGCCGCGGTCAAGCTGATGCTGGCGGTCTTCGAAGCGCCACCGAGCGTGGCCGTGAGCGTTGCCGTCTGATTGGTGCTGCACGTGCCAGCGGTAGCCGTGAAGGTGGCCGAAGTCGAACCGGCCGGTACGGTGACGGAGGCGGCGACGGGAAGGGTGCTGCTGTTGCTGGACAGGGCCACGACTGTGCCTCCGCTCGGGGCCGCCTGAGCCAGTGTGACCGTGCAGGTGGATTTGGCGCCGGAACTCAAGGTAGTGGGTGAGCACAGCAGCGAAGACAAGCTAGGCTGCCAATTCGTTACCGTCACCGTGCCCGAAGCCGCCGCTATCGTTTCAGCGGCTCCATCGGCGAAAGCTGCTACCGGGTTGCTGACCGCGATAGGCACGGTCGCGCCACTGGTAGCCGGGGAGAGGGTCACCGTAACCGTGACGACCACACCACTGCCAATCGTCGAATCGTTCATCCCGGCCGTTAAGCAAGTCACCGAGCCACTCGCGGAGTTGCAAGTGAGGGTCTTGTTCGCGCTGCCAAGGGCCGCCCCGGCGACAACCGCGAGGGAACTGACATCGCTGGGAACAAACGCGAATGTCCATTGCAGGCCGGCCGGTGCACCGCTACTGCTGCTCAATGAGAGGTTCAACGAAACAGAGCCTCCCTCGACGGCCGACCCGGATGCGAGGCTCAGAGAAGTGGTTTGACTGTAGGCTAAGCTGCAGCTAAAGAAGCAGAAAAGGAGGAAGGCGATCCACTGCTTCGCAAAATTGTTCGGCATTTTGGTTTAAATGAAGTCACTTAGATCAAAAGCTGACTATAGTAGACCTAGCCCCTTTATTACTAGGTTGAGAATGGTTAGCACGAATATCTCAACTGATGGAGCCATTCCACAGTAAGCCATTATGCGGGTTGCATACGTGGCTTTTGTGGGGATTGAAACAGCACTTACAATACGGGTTGGCGGCCTTCAACTTATTGATTCCGCAGCCGTGCAAGTGTTAACCCGAGTTATTTTCAAGTTTTTAGAACTTTTTCTCCGTATTTACTAAAACAAAGAATTAACACCGATTGGTGTCACTGTCGCTCTAAATGGCTATGTGATTTCGTGGAACGAAACCGGAATAATTGGCTGTGTTTTTTGAGGCTGAGCCCCCCTGAGCGGTCTCGGATTGCACTTCGGAAGAACAGATTCCGGCTTCGTAACTCGGACAACAGCCTCAAGCGCCGCGCGTGTAAACGGTCGTCACGGGCACTGACCTGCCGCGAAACATTCCGGCGGTCTTTCCCCGAGGCATTCCGAGTTGCGCCGCCCACATCAAACGAGCCAAGCGCCCCGCCAGAGAGGCAGCCCTGCAATTGATGAAAAAAGTGCTCGGTCAGGGGTTTTCCACCGTGTAAAACGTGGTCGGAGGCGCGCCCGGAAGAAAGAACGTCTTGAATCCCAAGACAATGGGCGTGGCACTCCAGTTGCAAGACTGGGCGTTCAATAATTTAGTTCGGCGCCAGCGGTCTTGCGCAGCCTAAAGGAGAGCAATGTGCTCCCAATGGAATGCGCGACCCTCTTGACGTCGACGCGAGTGTTTCCGCGTTGCGTCGAGGAGGCTCAGGCCGTGCATTGTTCAGAGGCGGGCGCGGGCGCTTGGTTGGGGGCACAGGGCGTTGAGTCGTTCCGTTGAACCAGGCCGGCAGGCGGTATTGAGTTTGACCATCTCGGAGGCTTCGGGCGCTTCGAGATGATGCCGTCTTGCGCCAAGCCGTCCGGCACGCGGCGCGGAACTTGCCGGCCGCGATCTCCCGGCCCTGACTTTAGTCGACAAGACACGTAGCGACTAGGGTCGGATTTCCCAAAGACAGCGTTGAAGATAACGGGTTGGAGAATATTTTAGAGTTGGCCGGTCGACTGGCATGCGCATACGCCGGTGCACCTTGAGTTGGATACCTTGGCGGATAAATTTGGCGCCCTTTTACTGGAGGTTGACCAGTTGCGCACTGAGGTCCGTGGGAAGAAGTCTCTGAGCCCTCCGGCTCGTAGTTTCTTCCTTGCTTTTCTCCTCGCGATCGTGCCTGGGGTGGCATTTGGACAGGACACGCTGTCATTGGCGTCGGGTACCGCTGCTTCGGGCGGCGCCGTCGCACTGAACTTGTCGTTGAGTGCTTCAACGGGAAGTCAACCAGCGGGGCTTCAATGGACTCTAACCTATCCGACCGCCAGTATCGCCTCCATCAGTGCAGCCGCCGGGTCGAACGCTACCGCAGCGAACAAAACGATTGACTGCTTCCCCAGCGCGGGTTCCTACACATGCTTGCTGTCCGGGCTGAACGACACGCTGATGCAGAATGGGGTTGTCGCGACGATCACGGTGACGATGACGACCTCGGCGCTCAGCGCCTCGGTCGGACTGACCAACCCGGTGGCCACAACTGCGGCTGGAGGCCCGATTTCCGTGACCGGCACTGGCGGAGCCATAACGGTCCCGTTGCCGACGTTGAGCGGACTTTCGTGCAATCCCACCTCGCTCAGCGGAGGCGCTTCGTCGACCTGCACGGTTTCGCTGAACCAGCCGGCATTCGCCGGCGGCACTGTGGTCGCCCTGTCCAGTACTACTAGTGAGCTACCTGTGCCTGGGTTGGTGACGGTGCCGGCGGGAGCGGCCTCATCGACTTTCACCGCGACCGCGGGCACAGTTTCAACCAACCTGACGGCAGGCATCACAGGCACCTTGAACGGAAGTTCTCAAACAGCGTATGTATCACTGGTGGCGCCGACCACGGTCAGCCAAGCGTCGTGCAGCCCGACCACCCTAAGTCAGGGAGGGACGTCAACTTGCACGGTGACTCTGTCCAAAGCCGCGGGATCCGGGGGAATCACCGTCGCGCTTTCCAGCAATGTAGGGGCGCTGACTGTGCCGGCTTCGGTGACGGTGGCGTCTGGGGCGACTTCGGCGACCTTCACGGCCACGGCGGGTACGTTTATCACCACGCAGACTGCGCTGGTGACGGCCTCTTACAACACCAGCTCGCAGACGGCGTCCATCTCGCTGGTAGCGACGACAGTGGTCAGCCAGGTATCGTGCAATCCGAACAGCCTGAATTCGGGTGAGACATCTACGTGTTCGGTGACGTTGTCAGGGGCAGCGGGAAGCGGAGGAATCGCGGTTTCTCTTTCGAGCAACTTGTCGGCGTTGACCGTTCCGGCTTCGGTCACGGTGGCGTCGGGAGCGACCTCGGCAAACTTCACGGCGACGGCGGGCACCATCGCGATCAGTCAAACTGCGGTGGTGAAGGCTACTTACAACGGCAGTTCGCAGACGGCGTCGATCTCGTTGGTGGCGCCGACTACGGTCAGCTTGGTGTCGTGCAGCCCGACCAGCCTCAGCTCAGGTGGAACATCCACTTGCACGGTGACACTTTCGCAGGCGGCGGGGACCGGCGGTATCACGGTGACGCTGTCCAGCAACGTAACGGCGTTGACCGTTCCAGGTTCGGTAAGCGTGGTGTCAGGAGCGAGCTCGGCGAACTTCACCGCCACGGCCGGCACGATCTCCACCAACCAGACCGCGGTCATCACGGCATCCTTGAATGGCAGTTCCCAGACGCAGTCCCTGACACTGGTATCCACGCCCCCGGCCTTGACGTCGCTCGCTTGCGCTCCCATAAACCTCAGTTCAGGAGCCACGTCGACCTGCACTGTGACGCTATCGAAGGCTGCTGGCGCTGGTGGAGTTTCGGTGACGCTCACCAGCAATGCCGCGACACTTACTGTCCCGGGATCGGTGACGGTTGCGAGTGGTTTCAGCACAGCCAGTTTCACGGCGACTGCCGGCACCATCGCCACCAGCCAAACGGCCGTGGTGACGGCCACATACAGTGGCAGCACGCAAACGGTCTCCATGCTGCTGGTGGCGCCATCCACTATCAGCTTGGTATCGTGCACGCCGGCCAGCCTCAGTTCGGGTGGAACCTCCGCGTGCTCGGTGACGCTGTCACAACCGGCCGGCGCTGGCGGCATTACGGTGACGCTGTCCAGCAGCGTAACGGCGTTGACGGTACCGGCGTCGGTCGCCGTAGCATCGGGAGCGACCTCGGCAAGCTTCACGGCCACGGCGGGAACGATTGCCGCCAATCAAACGGCGGTGGTGACGGCGAGTTACAACGGCGGCTCGCAGTCGGCCTCGATATCGCTGTTGGCCGCGACCTCGGTGAGCTTGGTGTCCTGTAGTCCGACGAGCCTGAACTCGGGATGGGTTACGACCTGCACGGTGACGCTGTCGCAGGCTGCTGGGGCGGGCGGAGTTACTGTGACGCTTTCGAGTAACACTACCGCACTTAACGTTCCGTCCTCGGTCAGTGTCGCGTCCGGCGCGATGTCAGCCACCTTCACCGCCGTTGCAGGTACGATCGCCAGCAACCTGACGGCGATCGTGACGGCCAGCTACAACGGCAGCTCGCAGACGACATCCCTGTCTCTTCTGGCGCCCGGGCTAATCAGTTCGGTGACTTGCGCGCCGGCGAGCGTCACTCCCGGCGGGACGTCCACGTGCACAGTGACACTCTCAAGCGCCGCGGGATCCGGTGGAGTCACGGTGACATTATCGAGCAGTGTGACAACGCTGAGTGTTCCGGCGTCGGTGATGGTGTCCAGCGGCTCCAGCACAGCCAGCTTCACAGCCACCGCTGGTTCGGTTACCAGCAGCCAGACAGCGATCGTGACAGCCAGCTACAGCGGCAGCATGCAGATCGCCACGGTTACCGTATCGCCAAGCGGATCGGCGCCGGGGACTTTGAGTTCGCTGGCTTGCACGCCGGGGAACCTCAACCCCGGTGGAACGTCGACGTGCACGGTGACACTCGCCAGCGCAGCGGGATCCGGCGGGGTGACGGTGACACTGTCGAGCAACACCGCGGCACTAACCGTACCGGGGTCAGTGACAGTCGCGGCCGGCTCCCTCGTCGCGACCTTCGCGGCCAGTGCCGGCGCGGTGACCAGCCCCCAGACAGCCATCGTGACAGCTTCCTTGAATGGCGCGTCGCAGACCGCATCGATCGGCTTGCAGCCTTCGAATTTGCAGAGCAACGCTTCGATTGCTTGCACTCCGGATCCGAACAGTGTCGGTACGGTCGATTGCATGGTCTCCCTGGGGCAAGCCGCGCCCGCCAATGGCACCACCGTCGCCCTGCAGGCGAATACTTCGCGGATACAGGTGCCGGCGCAGGCTCTGGTCCCCGCCGGCGCGCAGTCGGTTCAATTTGTCGCCTCCGTCATATCGTCGGACCAGGATGCGCAGGCGCAGATCACCGCCTCCGTGCAGGGAGCTTTGACGGCGGCCAACCTTTCCATCACCGGCATCCGGCCCACCAGCGTCTCCTGCACACCGCAAACGGTCCAGGCCGGTGGTTTCTTCACGTGCACGATCGGCATGAACAATCCAAATATTCTGCAGGTGGCTCGCCTGGCCGTCACCAGCGACAACCCAAAGCTTGAGCTTCCCAGTCCGTTCACGACGCGTCCTGCGCAGGCGCAGCTCAGTTTCCAGGTCCAGACGGCGTCTGCAGCCGCTCAGCAGCCGTCCGTCATCTCGGTGCAGTTTGACCAGACGACGGTGACCAGTTCGGTGGTGGTAATGCCGGCCCCTGCACCGGTGCTGAGCCTGCCGGGCACGGAACTGGCTGCGTTTGGAAAGCCGCTGGCCTTCACTTTTTCAGCCACGGACCCCGGAGGCTTGCCGCTGAATCTGTCGGCGGCGAACCTGCCGCCCGGTGCCACGTTCAATCCTGCCACCGGTGGTTTCCTCTGGACGCCGCAAGCGCCCACCGGACTCATCTACCAGGTTGGGAAGCTATACCCGTTGGAGAGACGCGAGGTCACGTTCAAGGCGACCGATTCCGCCCAGATGTCTGCCAACGGCTCCGTGGTAATCGAAGCGGATCCGGGCAACCCGGTGATCACCGACCTGCGCAATGCGGGGAGCCAGGCGCCGCAGGCCGTTCCTCCCAAGGTGACGATTCCGACCCAGCCAACCACGATGAGTTGCGCCCCAGGTTCGGTTGCCAGCCTGGTAGGCCGCTGGCTCGCTTCGGGCACGCAGCCGGCTTCCGATCCGACTGGCAGTTCAACTCAACTGGCAGGCACCGAAGTGATGGTCAACGGCAACCTGGCGCCCGTGGTTTACGCTTCGGCAACACGCCTCGATTTCCTCTGCCCGGACTCGGTATCGGGAGGGGAGTTGGAAATCTCGGCCCAGATCGACGGCACGGTTTCCAACGCGATTCATGCCGATCAGCAAGCGACGTTGGGCCTCTATTCCGCCGATGGCTCGGGGCAAGGTCAAGGAATGGCGACGCTCTCCGGTACTTCTCTGTTGGCCACGCCGCGTAGCTACCTGAATAACGGCCAGCCAGCGGAGCCCGGCGAC
>Ga0187852_1000519_pt1 | contig 41740 bp, 34 predicted proteins | sample June2016WEW_6_40_FD_134511 | JGI IMG/M metagenome (GOLD analysis project Ga0187852, IMG submission 134511) | Peatland microbial communities from SPRUCE experiment site at the Marcell Experimental Forest, Minnesota, USA - June2016WEW_6_40 | ecosystem: Environmental > Terrestrial > Soil > Wetlands...
CACCCTACGACACAGCCGCCACCCGTCTCAACACGCCCCCATTCCTGCGCCCAATTCCCCTCGTCTCGCCGCTCCTGCCTCCCGCCAGCCTCGCGCCCTCCCCCACTGTCTGAATCGCAGTATCACGATGGATTAGTTTGGGCGGCAGCCTCACGCCCTGTATAATATGGGCGTGCCCGTTTTGAATGAAATCGACCGTCCAATGAGGAATCGAAAACATGGCTAAAGCCATCGGACGTTTCATTGTCGCTGATCCAAACGTATGCCACGGCCAGCCTACCTTTCGAGGGACGCGCATTTTGGTTGCGGATGTCCTCGATCAAGTGGCCAACGGCATGGCATGGGAAGCCATCATTGAAAACTGGCGAGGAGCTCTCAGCCATGAGGCCATCGCGGAGTCCGTGCGGCTGGCGAGAGAGATCCTGATGAACCACAAGGAAGAGCTTGTCCCCGTCGTCCAATGAATATAGTCGTTTGTCTGGCAGTAAATCTATACGAGGCAGCAAGTTTCATCCGCCGTTTCCTCCGCCATCCGCAGTTTCAGACGCAGGCGAATCGCTTGGGCAAAGTCATTCGGGCCAGCCACATCGGAATTACTCTTTGGCGACTGCATTCTGACGAGGAAGAAAAGACAGGATGGCCTGGCTAAGAGGAAAGACCAAGCCAAGCTCGGTTGCCCTATGACAGGCCCCGGCTCGGGCGGCTTGGCGGCGCGCAGCGCCTTAAGAAATGCCTCACTCGCGCCTGCGGCCTTGAGGGTTTGGTAAAAATCCTCAGACGGGGCGAAATCAATCCCGCGCTGCTCGATCAGTCCCGGGCGAAAGATCGCCATACCTTTAGTGAAGGCCAGGCGTCAATAAGGTGGGGGGTGAAGAGAGTAAAAACGGGTATTGCAGTCCATGCAACGGAGGGGTAGAACGGAAAGCCAGGCAAGAATCCACCGCTCGAACCACCCCCGCCTCCGCGATTGGCAGAGATTCATGCTCTCGCACTTGGGGCAATTGTCACTGAACATAGTTTTCGAGTGTGAGTCCATCCACGAGGGAAGGGAGTTCGCTGCGGCCATCACCGGCGGCTTATTTCCCTCTTATTGCCCGGCCCACACGCCGCATCCAGGCCAATTCTTCCTCGGACATTGGACCAAGCCGTTGGGCCTCGAGCGCTTCGTTCATTCGCTTCTCATCGGCGGGGCCGGTCATGCACACATCCACTTCCGGGCGGCTCATGACGTAGCGGTAGCAATCCGTGGCGGTGGGGACGCGCTCGTTCTTGGGAATCGGAAACGCGCCCGAAATCAAGGCCGGCATCCTGGCAGTGCCGGTGAGTTGGCCCGAACTGGTGGCGGTAAAAGCAACCATGCCGGGACGCTTGTGGGGGGGCAGGAGGGGAAAGATTTCCTTTTCCGCGCCGGGATGCGCGGCGTTGTAGCGGAAATGAACGACGTCGAAGTCGTCATAGATGGCGAGCCTGGGGACCAGCGTGCGCCGGTGCGTGGAAACCGCCAGGAAGCGCGCGAGGCCGCGTCGCTTCAGCTCGCGGGCGGCATCCAGAATTCTCCGTGACACCGGCTTGTTCCACATGCCGAGCAGCAGGACGTCCGCATAGTCGTAATTCAAAGCCCGCAGAGCGCGCTCCAGGCTCCAGCTCACCAGCCCCCCGATCCGTGCGTACGATTGAATCACCAGCACGAATTTGTCGCGCTGGGGGCTCAGGCGCTTCAGCCCTTCACCGAAAGAGGCCAAGCGACGGCTTCCCCAATAGACGTAGTTCACGCCCTGCTCGAACGCCCGCTCCAAGGCGTCGCCCGGAAGTCCATAACTGGAGCTGATTCCCAACCGCCCCACTTTCAGACGTGTGCGGCCTAAGGTCCAGCGCTCGAAACGTTCGGATTGGGTTTCCATCGTGGGTCCCTCATCAATGCGCCAACCGGCAGATTATGCCACGGTTTGCGCAAAGTAGGCAGGGTAATGGCGGCGATAGGTTTTCTTCTCGCGGTGGGAGCGGGCGAGTTCCATGTAGATTCCCAGGTCGCGGTCAAGGTCAGCCTGCGTGCCGTCGAAGTAGAAATTGCGGATGGGAATGCCGCCGTAAGCCTTTGACAGCTTCGGGTAGATAGCCTCGCTAACTATGCCATTCATGCAGGTGAACGGGCTGATGTCGATGATGCCGTCGGCGCCGTGCTTGGCGTGGTAGGCGGCCTTGCCGACGCTCAGGACCATCTCGCCCAGCGCTCCGCCGGTGGGCAGATAGGGCCAGGCCAGCTCCAGGACTTCCTCAATGGGAGGCTCTTCATAACCCATGAAATCATCCTGGAACGGCGCGATCAGGGCCTCTTCATCAGCGTGCTGGATGTGCGAGCGGATGAAGGTCTTGGCCATTTCCCAGGAGATCTTGCGCCCTGTCAGCAGCAGCTTGCGTTTGGCCTCGTTGTTCGTGTAAGCCACCCACTCGCCGATGTGGCTCAAGCAGCACTCCGCGCCGTAACTCTCCAGCTTGCGAATCAGGTCCTCGTTGGAAAAGGTATTCAACCGGCAGAAGATTTCTCCCACTACGCCGATCAGGGGGATTTCCGGGTCGTAGAGCGCCGGGACGCGCCGGAAGCGGTCGCGGCAGCGGGTCATCGCCTCCACCAACGAGTGGAGCTGGCAACCGGCGTCGGCGCAGCTATTCTCAACCGTCGCGCACACATCCTGGAGCGATTCCGCGAAGGCCCGGTCGGCCGCGCCGGGAGTGGTTTCGTAGGGGCGAGTCTTCAGCAGCGCGCGATGCACCGTATCCGCGCACACCAGCGCCCGCCACGCCATGCGCAGGAAAGGCGTGGCAATTTCGCCGAGGTCGGAGTAGCCATTCTCGCTGCTGGGTGAGAGCACCTGCACGCGGTTGAAGCCCGCCTCGTTCAGAATCTTGCGCAGGAACGGGGCGTACTGGCCGAAGCGGCAGGGGCCCTCCGCCGTCGGCATGAAGAAAGAGGTACGGTCCGGGTCGAAGCTGGGCAGTTCAGTGACGCGCAAGAAATCGCCCACCGTAACCTTGGCCGGATAGCACTCGTCGCCGCTCGTGTACTTGGCGCCCAGCTCGCGGGTACGCTCGTCGGAAATCGGCGTGGGCTGGGCATTCACTCCCAGCCAGCGAAACGCGGCGGCAAACGCTTCCGGGCTGCCTTCGCCCATGGTGGGAATGTAGACCGTCCGGCCGCTCAGGGGGTTTCCAGGGCTTATTTGGCGGCGGACATGACGGTGGCCGAAGAGGGACATCGCAAGAATCCTTTGCTGTCGAGATACGCTTCGCAACGCGTGATGTAGCCCGCGTCATTCCCGTGGCCGTCGAACTGGAGCACCAGCGAGGGCTTGCCCGCGGCTTCATCGATGAACGATTTGATATAGGAGTCCGGCCCGCACTTGAAATTGGAAATATAAACCAGGTGCAGGTTGGGATAGCGCCGGGTCAGCCGCGCCGCGGCCAGAATGCGCCGGCCGGAACTCCAGTACATGTTGGAGTTGACGTCGGTGATGTCCTCCTCGTCGAGGGGCAGGACTTCCATGGGCAGGACATTCACGCCGTAAAGGGTGCGCAGCTTGCGAGGAATATCGCAATTTACGCTGCGGTCGAAGAGGTTGTAAGGCCGCCCTACCAGCACCAGCGCGGGCTCTCCCGTTTCCTCGAGTTTTGCGAGCGCCTCGGCGCCTGCTCCCAGCAGCGCGTCGGTAAAGGCATCCTGCGCGGCGTAGGCGGCCCTCACAGCATCGGCGTTGATTCGCGGTTTCACCCCCAGGGTGCGCGCGAACTCCGCCAGTTCCTTCTCCACGTGCTTCGGCCCCAAGCGGAAGTGCACGGTGGGGGCAAGATACTTGGATTGGGCGAAGTCAAGTTGGGGGGCGGCGCGAATCACGAAAGGCAGAGTCTGGTTCCAGGGGCAGAGGTGAGAATCCACCTGGCTTTCCGGCGCCTCCGCGTTCACGGCGTTGGGGAGCAGAATGTAATCAGCAGCCTTCTCCAGCAGATCCTGGACGTGCCCGTGCGCCACCTTCACGGGGAAGCAGGGTTGCGCGATGGTCAACTCCTCGCCCGCCGAGGAAATCTTGCGGTCCGTCGGCGAAGACACCACGACGTCGAAGCCCAACTCCTGGAAGTAAGCGCACCAGAAGGGGAAGCGGTCGTAATAGAACATCGTGCGCGGAATTCCCACCGTGCGGCTGCCGCCCCGGCTGGGCAACAGAACCTCTTCCAGCAGCTTTTCGCGCCACTCGATCAGATCTTCGATCACCGGCTGGCGGTCCGTGCGCGCCCGCTTGCGGAACTTGTCGGAGCACTTGTCGCCCCAATACGTGCGCTGCCCCTCGATGTTGAATTCCTTCATGTCGCAGAAATTGGAGCACGCCTGGCAAACGAACTCGCGCGTGGTGAAGTTCACGCGGTCCAGATCGTAACCGCGAAAACGGCTGGGGTGGCCGGCGTCTTTCATGCGGTCTCGGGCGATCAGCGCCATGCCGATGGCACCGATGACGCCGTTGTGCGGCGGCACGATGATTTGCTTCCCCAGGATCTGCGAAAACGCCGCCGCGACGGCGTCGTTGTAAGCCGTGCCGCCCTGGAAGAAGATCACCTTGCCGATCTTGCGCCCGCGCACCACGCGGTTCAGATAGTTGAGCGCCACCGAATACGCCAGGCCCGCCGCCAAGTCGCCCACTTCCGCGCCCTTGTGCATGAGGCCGGTAACGTCGCGCTCCATGAACACCGTGCAGCGCTCGCCCAGCCGCGCCGGGCTGGCGGACTCGAGCGCCAACTGCGCGAATTCTTCCTTGATGGAAATTCCCAGCTTCTCCGCCTGCTCTTCCAGAAAGGAGCCCGTGCCCGCGGCGCAGGCCTCGTTCATGGTGAAATCCACCACCACGCCCTTGTCAATGCGGATGAATTTGGAATCCTGCCCGCCGATTTCAAAGATAGTGTCCACGGGATCCATGCCCATCTGATTGCAGACGTGCATGGAGCCGGTCTTGTGCGCGGTGATTTCGTCATTCACGGTGTCAGCGCCCACGAGCTCGCCAATCAGCTCGCGCCCGGAGCCCGTGGTGCCCACGCCACGAATGTCGAGCGTCCCGCCCAGCTCAACTTCGATTTCCTTCAGCCCGCGGTCCACCACTTCAATCGGCCGCCCTTGTGTGCGGAGGTAAATCTCTTTCAGCAGGTATCCGTCCGCGTCGATCACTACCAGGTTGGTCGAAACCGAACCGATGTCGATGCCGAGATAGGCTTCCACTCGCTCTGGCTGGGCCGAACGGTGTTCGGCCGGGCGAGCGCCGCTCGCCCCTACGCCGCCGCCCGCCGCGTCGCGGACCGGTTTCTTGCGGTCACGCAACAGCAAAACGTGCTCCATGGAGAGCGGGTCGGTGCACGCGAAATTCTTTCGCGCCGCCTCGTGCTGCCGCAACTGGTGGATGCGTTTGAACGACCGCTTGCGGTATTCCTCTGATTCCAGCATCGCCGCGCCCACCGCTCCCAGCCACGCGTAATGCTCGGGGATAATGAGGTCGGCCTCTTTCAGCTTGAAGGCCTCGCGCAGGGCGTTGCGCACTCCCTGGTTCATCGCCACTCCGCCGATGAACGCCACGGGAGGCACCACGGCGCGCCCCTTCACTAGGCTCGACTTGTAATTGCGCGCCACGGCGTCGCAAAGCCCGCGCAGAATCTGCTCCGTCGAGTAGCCCTTCTGCTGCGCGTGGATCATGTCGGTCTTGGCAAACACCGAGCATCGGCCGGCAATCCGCGCGGCGCAACTGGCGCCGCACGCCGCCGGACCTACTTGTTCAATCGAGTAGAGCAGTCGGGTGGCCTGCTGGTCGATGAATGAACCCGTTCCCGCCGCACACTCGCCGCTGGTCTGGTAATCCACAATGCCCAGGTGCTTGCCGGTGACGTTCGGGTCAAGCCGCAGGTATTTGGACGCCTCGCCTCCCATTTCGAAAACTGTGCGCACCTGGGGGTAGAACGTCCGCAGCCCCTTGGCAATGGCGCGAAACTCATTTTCAAAGTAGATGCCCAGAACCTTGGCAATCAACTGGCTGCCCGAGCCCGTCACGCGGATGCCCTCCACGTCCTCTTCCGGAAGGAAGTCGTAAAGCTCCTTCAGCAGGTCGAACGTGGATTGGATGGGGCTGCCTTGCAGGCGCCGGTAACGCGAGAGCACCAGGGCGCGCCCCGAGAATGGGCTGGAATCCGGGAAGGAGGCCGCATAAAAAGTCTCGGATTTCTCCGTGAGGGTGCGGAAACGCGGTCCGTCGTCCGGACCGCCAATGGCCACAAGCTTCAAACTCACCGCGCCGATATCCAAACCGATGTTGATGCTCATAAGTTTAGGTGCCGGGTGTCAGGTGCCAAGTGTCCGCGCAATCCAACGAGTGAATTTCAACTCGAATGCGCCACGGGAGGTTTCTGGTGTTCTCCCTGGCGCCTAACACCTGATACCGGACACCTGTCTTTTCATTCGGGTCAAAACACGCTAAGCGTGACTGCAAATGAGAAAGTCGGGCAATTTAGATTCCGAGCGCTGATTGAAGGTTCAGAATGCGACAATTTGGCCGATAAAAACGGAATCATAGTCCGATTTCTAATGACATAGTGTCGTGGGCCATTGGGTCATCGAGAGAAGTGAAAATCGGATCATCGGGCCATCGGCCGATTGAGAATCGTCGAGTCCCATAAAGAGAACCCAGCCTCATAATTCAGAATTTAGAATTCAGAATTCTGTCCATCTCATTTCTTTTCATCAACATTCTGGCCTCGCGCCAATAAGTTGTTTATTTATCATGAACATTCTGGCCTGCCACTGAATTTGATCCAAATCAAATTAATATCTCGATTGTTTTCAAATGCATTCTGGGATAAGCCTTCATTTATTAATCCCCCTTCTTTTTCGCCGTCATCGCCGATGGAAAAAGTAACCCTTTTAGTTTCAGTGCTATACGTTTTTGATGATTCTCCCTCCCGGCCAATAAATCTTTTGTTTTGTAGTACATTCTGGCCTCCGGTGTCATTTCTCGGACGGCCAACCGTGGTATCCTCGGCCCCCGCCTTCGGGAGAATCCTCGTTCTGCTGGCGTGCCCGACCCACTTTCTCGCCAACATTTCGGGCCGGTGGAGGTCGGGGCTTGCCATGCCCATGTCACGCCGTGATGATCCTCTAACAGGCCCAAAATTCCTGCCCAAAAGAAGAGAGTTCCCGGTCTTAGAAAACGCATTGTCATCCCTCGGATCCCGAACTGAAATCTTGTTATGCGGATTTCGTAGCGTGCGTGGGCAGGGATTGACGAAGGAGGGAAATTTGCGCGCGGTTAGAACATCATCCGACGGTGACACATTATAAGTGTAGCACCCTACGCTATGGTTGTCAAGCACAAACTAACAATCAAAAGAGGCTACAAAATGTCGCCGGACAAAATGTCGAGAGCCGAAAATTGAAAGTAATCGTAGCGCGGACCCGTTCGGTAGGTCCGCGGCTTCTATATCCCCATAGTGGACGAACCGCGGACCTCCAAAACAGGTCCGCGCTACGCCACTTTGCCATTTTCCCGTGTCATGCCAGCCCCAATGACATGGTATAATGTAACTACGAAACGGTAGGTACGAGGAATGCGCTTTCACTTACAGAGAGGAAGACGGCGACGAGGTGATCCGCATCATCTCAGCGCGAAAAGCCAGTCCGTCGGAGAGGAGGGCCTATGGGGAAGGTAACTGGCCGCTTGGCTAAAGAGATAGAAGATCTAAGGCGAATGAAGGATGAGGAAATCGACTTTACCGACATTCCGGAAAAGATCGATTGGAGCAATGCGGTCAGAGGGAAGTTTTACCGGCCTCTTAAAGAGTCACTGACGATTCGCATCGACGCGGATGTTCTCGCCTGGTTCAGAGCGCAAGGAAAGGGATACCAGACGCGGATCAACGCCACGCTGCGAGAAGCCGTTGCGGGCCACATCAGGAGGGGGCGGGTGAGAGGTCCACGGTCCCGAAAGCAATGAGCATGATGTCTACCTCGCAAGAGGCTACAAAATGTCGCGGGGGGGGGGGAGAGCCGAGGGTCGAAATGTGTAAATCAAAAACACGCACAGCGCGGAACTACAAAACAGGTTCGCGCTACTCGCTTGGGTGCTCAGGATCGACAAAAAACCATTTGACTTGTGAAGAATCTAAGGGCAATCCTGGGTCATTATCTCTTTATTAACGTCGTGCGCCGATTGCCTACGACCTGAAGGGCGTGTTCGAGCAAGCCGTAAGAGCCCTTGAAGAGAATCCGCGGCGGGGGCTCAGGGCCATCTCGGCGGTAGTGGGCGTGGAACGCCACACCGTCGAAAAAGCCTTTCGATTGAACGACGGCAAGCCGTTTCGAGAGTTCAGGCGCGAATTGCTGGTTGAGACGTCGATAAACTGGCTGCGCCGCAGGCCCGCGGCACCCCTCAAGGAAACTGCTTTCCTCTTGGGTTACAAATCGGAGCGAGCATTCGCCAGATTCATAAGAAACTCATTTGGCTGCTGCCCCTGTGAAGTCCGCAAGCAGTTGGCAAATTCGGGCCAGCCCACGCGCAAAGTGCGAGCACAAAACCAGCACTCTAGCAGCAGCTAGCCCACCCGGTCAGTTTGTCCCACCGGCGCGTTAGGTTTTGCGGCGTCTTTCAGAACCCGCCACTCCAGTCCCATCTTCCTCCAAAGTGTCCCTCGTTTATCCTTGAATAACCGGATGAGAAGCGGTAAACAGTCACAGTAACAGGAGAGCTTCATGCAAACACACACGAAACGAAGAACCGTTTTGGGGTTGCTGGCGCTCGTCGCTTTGGCTGCGGGTGGGTTTGTGGTATTGACTACGTGGAGTGCCGCTGTACCCCAAGAGCGCTCCGGCTCGTCCCGTTCCTGCCCAATCGCTTCGTTGGCTGCTGCCAACAAATCTGGGGCCTTTGCAGCGGGGATTAGCCCACAGGCTGAACCGACCTACCCGCCTGGCACCATTGACGGCGCCAAGCACCCCGAACTGATCCCTGACGAGGTTGCGTACAAGATGCTTTTTCTTTCCGTGATGGAGCCCGCGAATCTTACCGACGCCCAAAGGGCGCGACAGGAAGCCAAGCTGCGAATGATAGGCTTTTCCGAGGAGGATAAAGCCGGCTTCCTCGCAAAGCTGGGCGAGTTTCGGGATCGGATGAGAGATTGCGGAGCACGGACTGCGGAGATCCTGAAAGCGACGCCCAATCCCCCGCGCGACAGCGCAGAGCGGCAGGAGTTGTCGGATATCGAAGAGCAAGCCACCGCAGGGGTCACCGACACGGTGGAAGCGCTGCGCACCGGTCTGACCCAGGAGGGCTTTGGCAAGTTTCAAGCGCGGATGCTTGGCTTCAAGCGCACCATCAAGGCCTTCCCCATGCGGGAGGGGGAGAGCGGCCAGTGAGCTGGCGCCTGACGCATAGAATCGAATTGAATGGAGGCTCATCATGAAGGGTCTGCATCGGGCAGAGGTGCGCGGGAATAACCGCTGCCCATTCCGTCTGTGGTTGGTTGTCCAAGTGATAGGGGCCGTCCTGAGCTGTGCGCCTTTGCTTTCTGGCGCCTACCTTTACGAATCCGTGAGCTACTCGATTGGCTCCAACGGAACTATTTACGCCACGGGGGTGACCAACGCTGGAGGCATGCAAGACCACTCCGCTTGGGTCTGGACCGTGATCGGAAGTCCCAGCGGGCGCCTCGGCGAAGGGTACGACAGCGTCAATTCGGGCGGTTACGCGGTCGCCAACGCTTCCTTGGCGTTTGATCAGACCGATATCGGAGCGTATGATATTTCAGCCAGCGGGGGAGGAACTTGACCCGTCATGGGTAACCTGGGATCAGGTTACGCATATTGGTACTTGGACCTTGGATTCTCATTCATATGTTACTATGACCCCATTGAAGTGTTGGGGACTTGCGATTATAACTTGTATGTAACCCCGACGAATGGTTGCGCGACATGCGCCTGCAACAAGGGTACGGCAATTTCAGGCTCGCTGTTGGGGGGTGGGTGCCCTCCGTACGTACGGGCAACGGTTCCCTGGTACTATGACCCCGACGAGGGCCAATACTACTGCCTTCCGGTTGCCCTACCATTACCGAGCAACTCGCTGTGCGCGTGCGAACAGCACGGCCCGTTCTAGCGAAGGGAAGAAAGATTTTGTGTTTTCAAGGCTACAGCTTGTCGCGAAAGGGTCTGCTCAATGTGAGCGGACCGCGCTGGTCCATACCGCGCTGTAAGAGTGAACATCCACGCACAGGGTGCAGGCAAGCGTCAAGCGTGACATGCTAAGATTGACAATCAGAAGGGGTCCAGGGGACCATGGATGACCGGAGCAAGGCAGGGCTGCGGGGGCCGGTGAGCGTCTGCCGGTTGGACGAGAGCATGTTTATTAGCGACTGCACCGGCAACCGTTGCGATACTGAACCTAAAGAGCAGACCCATTGGACAATCACCCGCTATCACCTGGACGGCCGAATCGCGCAGTGCCACCGCAACAGACGCGACGGGTCAGAGTGGACCACTACCTACACCTACGACGCCACTGGAAAGCTGCGCGAAATCGAAACGCGTGAGGCCACCGGTTCGGTTTCTAAGACTACCCTTCACTACGACCAAGGCGGACGTCTTCACCGCGTTACCGGAAGGGAGGGAGGCGGCGCCGAAAATATTCTGCAGACATTCACCTATGATGAGCAACATAAGACCAAGACCCAATACTTCCATTCGATGCCAGGGCGGGCAGGCTCGGTGGCCTTGTGTTACAGCGTCGAAGGCGCCGACGCAGCCTACTCTGCCCGCGGCGCGACCTCGATGACGACGGTGTATGACGACCAGGGCAGGTCTATGGAGACATTATTTCACGACTCGCAACAGAGGGTACTGAGCCGGGTGACTCTCCGTTACGACGACGATGGGCACGTGGTGGAAGAAAGCCAGACCACGGAGATGGAAGAGATTCTTCCCCCTGAGATGCACCCTCGGTTGAACGCTGCGCAGTTGCAGAGTGTAAAGGCCATCTTTGGGCTTGAAGCAGGGGCCCAGCGGTCGAAGCAACTGCACCGCTACGACACGGAAGGCCACCGGGTGGAGACGGTCCTCCATGTGGGCACCTTCGGCGTCGAGTGGAAGATCATGGATTACAACCAGCAGGGGGACCTGAGCGAGGAGAAATCAGTTCACGACTCGAAGCCGCCCTCCATTGACGACCAGGGTCGTGTGGTTGAGCCGAGCAGGCCCTCTGCGCCCAAGACGCCCAACTCTGAGGCACGGTTCTCCTATCAGTACGATGAGCACGGGAACTGGACCGAACGTGTCGTCTCCACCCGCCAAGAGCCTGACAAGCCATTCACGGTTTGCGGCATAGACCGGCGCAGCCTTTTCTACTACCCCGCTTGACTGCTGGCTACACCGAGGTCGTGAAGTCAAAACTCAGCGGAGCAGCTCCAAAGTAATGATGCGAGCCGCCGAGCAACGGCTCGCATCCGGTCTCCCCCCATCGGATTGACGACCATTTTATGATCGGTGTGCCGTTCGCACGGGGGATTAACCCCATCTCCAAAACCAACTGGGAAGGGACGGGTGTTGAGCCCGACGTAAAGGTCCCTGCGGCCGATGCGCTCTCAACAGCGCAGAAGCTCGTTGCGGATAAACAGCGCGCCAAATAAAAGTTGGTGAAGCTGGCTGGCGCTTACCTTATGAGTTTGCATCAAAACCCTGGCCCGCGACCGTTTGTGTAATGGCGCCCTCGAGTCAGAGCGGCAGGTTTTGGTTTTCAAGCCATGTGCCGTAAATGCTGCCCTCGGAAAAAAGCTGCCCCGGCTGAACAGACTGCGGAAAAACTCTTCCCGTAAAGGCCTCGTCAGGGGCCAACCGTGAGTAGCGGAACTCTACCGCCGCAGTTTGTCCAGGGCTGAACGGATTTCAGGATTGTTGGGGTCAGCCGCCAGCGCCGCTTGCAGTTCCTCCACGGCTTGGGCGTTTCGACCGGTGGCGGCGTATATCAATCCCAGATGGAAGTGGGCATGGCTGTCGGTGCTCTTCATCCCGAGCGCCGCCTTAAAGGACTTCTCGGCACGGTCGTGATCCCCCCACTGGGCGTAAATGTAGCCCAAATGGTCGTAGGCAGCGAGGTTGGGCTCGCATTCGAGGGATTGAAGGAACTGCTGCTCCGCCTGGGGGAGCCGGTTCGAATCAAAATAGAGTTTGCCCAGCATGTTATGAGCGTTGAAGTTCAAGGGGGACAGGAGCACGGCGGCATGAAATTGTTCCTCCGCGCGATCCATCTTGCCCGTTTCGGCGTAGGCCGCCCCCAGGTTCATATGCGCGTCCTCGTTTCTCGGATTTAACAAGAGGCTGCGCTCCAGGAGCGGTATGGCCAGGTCAAGGCGCTTTCTTTGCGCATAGAGTGCGCCCAGCAACTCGAGTGTTTGGTTGTTGTTGGGTTCCAGACGCAGGGTTTCCTGCCATTCGCGTTCAGCCTTGTCGGAATCTCCTCGAATCCAGTAAGCGAGGCCTAAAGCGTCGTGGCAACGGTAGTCGCCGGGCTCGGCCGCCAAAGCTTGCGTGAATAACGTGATGTCATCCTGCCAGTCCAGCACGCGCACGCTGATGCGGAGGGCGCAAAGCGAGGCTACAACGCAGCCGGCGACCAGCAGGGTTGTTCGCAACACCTCACGGCGGCTCGATGCCGCTTGCCACAGGGTCGCGCACGCCCAACCGGCAACAATGCAAAACCCCACCGAGGGCAGATAAGCATATCGCTCCCCAAACACGTAAGCACTCATCAATCGAGCGTTCAGAACCGGAGCCAGCGTAAAGAACAGCCACGGAATTCCAAAGGAGGCCGGCCGCGCCCGCCTCCAGAGGTCGAAAAACAGATATGCGCAAAGCCCCAGCGCGCCCACACCCACGAGAACTGGAATTTCAAGAAAGTTGATGCTCGCATGGAAGGGGTGAAACGCTGAAAGGCGCGCCGGCCAGAGGAGTATTCCCAGGTATTGCCCCACGAGCGCCAGGGCGGAGAGCAACGTCTCTGGCAGGTCGATCGGGTGCATTCCGGTGGTGTGCGCGAACACCCCCATCAGCCGAACGCGCAGAAGCGCGTAGCCCAAACCCACCAGCCAGAGTGGCCCATAACGAAGCATTTTTTGGAACGGCGTGGTCTCCCCTCGGTCCCCACGGTAGAAATGCTCATAGACCAAGGCGAGCAAGGGAAGCGTCAGCGCCTGCTCCTTGGAGAAAATGGCCAGAACGAAACTCGCTGTCATGGCGGCTTCAGCCCAAATTCTGCGCTCGCCCCCCGGAGCCGCGATCCGCAGGAAGCACCAGAAGGTGAGCAGGTAAAAGAGGGTCACCTCAAGGTCCGTCACCGCGGAAATCCACGCCACAGCTTCCACGTGAACAGGATGGAGCGCGAACAGGCCTGCGGCGGCGAATGCGGCAACGCGATCCCCTAGCAGTTGTTCAGCCAAGAGAAATAGAACCCCCGCTGCCGCCGCGTGCAGGAGCAAGCTGACCAAATGGAAACCGTAGGCCACGGGGCCGAAGATTTGATAGCAGAACAAGAAGCACAGCGTGGCCAGGGGCCGGTAATAAGGAGTTCCGCCCTGCGCTCCCAGGCTTGAGAATAGGGTTGTGGTCAGTACTTCCCGCAGATGCTGGAAGTTGTGCACGTAAGGGTTGTCGAGGATGAGGACCCTATCGTCATACGTGTAAGCGAAATCATTTCGGAGGATGCCGATATAAGGCAATGTTGCAAGCAGCAGGAGAACCATCAATGGCCAGGGACCGGCAAAGAAGGAAGCGGCACGCTGCGAAATGTCCGCCCCGTGTGCCGCGGGCGAGCGGTTTTCTGTTCCATCCCGGGGGTTGTTCATGGACGCGTCTTAAATTGGGCGACGGCGAAGGGGGGGTCTCCTCGCATCGGCCTCTCCAACCATTCCGGTATCATGTCCCGCACATTCCGTCAAGCAACAGAATGTGCGGCTGTGGTCAGGATTGAATTAAGTAGCGCGGATTTGTTTTTGAGGTCCGCGGCTTGTCCGGCCTGAAAGAACCGCGGACCTTCAAGAACAGGTCCGCGCTACTCCCTTTTATCCTTTAGCCTTAACAGTTTACTTTTGCGGCCCGTCCTCCGCATTTTTCCCTTGACAAACTAACCCACTCGTACTAATTAATTAGTATGAGAACCAAGAGCCGTACCCTTACCGAGCAGGAATTGGAAATTATGAAGGTGGTCTGGGAACTTCCAACCGCCACGGTGCGCGACGTCTATGAAGCTCTGCTGCGCCGGCGCAAGATTGCTTATACCACGGTCATGACCATGATGAATATCCTGGAAGAGAAGGGCTACTTGAAAAAGCAAGCCGGGGAGAAGGCCCACGTCTACCGGCCCGCGCAAGCCAAGGCCAAGGTCATCCGGTCGATGGTGCAGGAGTTTGTTGAGCGTGTCTTCAACGGCTCCGCCGAACCCCTCCTGGTGCATCTGGTGAAAGACCGCCATCTTTCGCCCGCGGAGTTGGAAAAGATGGCGCGTGCCATCAAGGAGAGCGAATGAGTCCTCCACTCTGGTTTGCCAACTTTCTTGCTTACTGCCTTCAGGTGATTCTGATGGTCCTGGCGGGAACGGCCCTTCCCGCGTTGTTTCGCCTGCGTGCGCCGCGCGTCCTGCTGGCTTACTGGCAAGGACTGCTGGTGGCTTGCCTGATGCTGCCCCTGCTTCAGCCCTGGAGGCCTCCAGCCCTCGCCTCCGCGGCTGGAGGTGGGTCGGTTTCGATCAACTTTCAGGGTCTGCCGGCGGGTACGGCAGACGTCCATCCGTGGCTTTATCCCCTCATCGCCGGTGTGTTGCTCGCGGGAATGCTGGTTCGCTTGGCGTGGTTGGCGCTGGGGGTTGGAAGGTTGCGGGCGATTCGCCGGGCGGCACGCGCGTTTGATCCGCTCCCCGATTGGGCGTGTGAACTTGAGTCGCGGCTGGGCTCCTCCCCTGCGTGGTATCTCTCTCCAGGAATAGAAAGTCCTGCCACGTTTGGCATTCGTTCGCCTTCAATTCTTCTCCCGGAGCGCTTCCCCGCACTGAGCGAAGGCTTTCAGCGCGCCATTGCCGGGCACGAATTGTTGCACGTCGCGCGGCGGGATTGGATTCTCAACCTGGTCGAGGAACTTATCCTTACCGTCTTCTGGTTTCATCCTGCCGTGGCCTGGGTGGTCAATCGCATTCGCCTTAGCCGCGAGCAGACTGTTGACGCGGAAGCTGTTCGCCTGATCAGCGCACGCAAGCCTTACATGGGTGCACTGCTGGAGATTGCCAGCGGCGGAACGGGTCGCGCGCTGGGAGCAGCGCCAACCTTTATGACGGAACGGCAGCTTGCGCATCGAATTGAACTTTTGGTGAGGGAGGTTACCATGTCGAAGCCACGCCTTTATGCGTCAATTACTGGAATCGTCGGATTGTTGATGCTGGCCGGGGTTGTGGGCGTTTGGGCGTTTCCGCTGCGAGCGCCCGCAGAGGCCGCCGCCGGCAGCCAGGCGGCAGAGGAGAGAAGCTCCTCTGCTGAGATCCAGCCGGTCAAGAAAGTGCCGCCGGTCTATCCCCCCGCGGCAAAGAAGGCGGGCATTCAAGGGATTGTGAGGCTGCGCGTTACCATTAACGAGGACGGCAGCGTCTCGAATATCCAGGTTCTCAGCGGCGACCCGCAACTTGCCAAAGCGGCGCTTGATGCCGTTCAACAATGGCGCTACTCGCCGAACGACGCGGTTCAGGTCACCAATGCGGCCATCAACTTCACCCTCGACAAGGACGGCCCGGCCACACCCGGAGAGCAAAGGACCAAAGAAGCGCAACCGGCATCGAAATCCAGCCTACAGCCCGTGGCAAAGGTGAATCCGGTTTATCCCCCCGCGGCGAAGAAGGCCGGCATTCAGGGCATCGTTGTCCTGCGCGCCACCATTGCGACGGATGGCAGCGTCTCGAACCTGGAGGTGCTGAGCGGCGATCCGCAACTCGTCAAGGCAGCTCTCGACGCTGTTCAGAAATGGCGCTACCCGTCGGGCGACAAGGCTCTTACCACCGATGTGACCATAAACTTTACCCTTGCGGATGGCGGCGGCTTGAATGGGGGAGTGAGTGGCGGCGTGAGCGGCGGTGTAACTGGAGGTGTAAGGGGAGGAGTGGCCGGTGGCGTAAGTGGCGGTGTGACCGGTGGGGTTTATACCGTCGGCAATGGTGTTAGCGCCCCCGACCCCATTTACAAGCCGGACCCTCCCTATACCAAGGAGGCGAAGGCCGCAAAGATTGAAGGCACAGTAGTGCTTCAGATTATCATCGGCGTCGACGGCGCGGTGACCAACGTGAAAGTAGTCAAGGAGTTCGACAAAGGGCTAACCGAGAATGCCGTGGACACGGTGAAGACCTGGAAATTCAAACCTGCCATGAAAGATGGGAAACCCGTCCCTTGCAAGGTCTCGGTCGAGGTGGGCTTCAGGTTATTTTGAGCCGGGTGCGGGGCACTCTGTTCTTACAGCTCTTCCAGCTACTACAAGGGATGACGCGAAAAGCCCCGGATCGCTGAACTACGTCGGCGCAACGCTTCCATTGATGGCGACGAGGGGGTGATTTGCGAACCGCCCCGGGTTCAAACTGTAAGCTGTTGGCTGTAGGCTGTCAGCTCCCTCTTTTAGATCTTTCCCCTCCCGACAATTCCAACTGCGGTCCCGACAAACTGTCCTCTTGACAATCTAGAGGAGAGGTCTATGCTCATCTCGATAATCAAGAGGAGAAACCCATGGCGGAAAAAGTCAGCGGTCTCGTGCAAGGCACCCTGGACATGCTTATCTTGCGAACCCTTGCACTGGAACCCATGCACGGGTACGGAATTGCGCTCCGCATCGAACAGATCAGCCGGGGAGTGTTTCGCGTCAATCCGGGTTCGTTGTTTCCCGCCTTCCGCCGCCTGGAGCGGGAGGGATGGATCAAGCCGGAGTGGCGGCCGACGGAGAACAATCGGCGCGCGAAGTATTACACCCTTGCGGAGCGAGGGCGCAAGCAACTGAAAACCGAAACCGCGGAATGGGGAAGACAAATCGCGGCGATCACGCGAATCATGGAGATTGTCGATTGAACGGCTGCCGCTTCCCATGCGGGTTTTCAATCGACAATCGGCAATCAAAAATCGGCGATTTGGAGACAGACCATGTCAATCCTGCGAAATCTAACGAGCGGTCTTCGGGCGCTGTTCCATAAGGAAGAAGTGGAACAGGAGATGGATGAAGAGCTGCGCGGTTTTGTGGACGCCGCGGCGAAAGAAAAAATGCGCGCGGGAATGAGCCAGGGCGAAGCCCTGCGCGCCGCGCGCGTCGAGATGGGTAGCCTGGACGGGGTGAAAGAAGAAATCCGCCGCAACGGCTGGGAATCAAACTTGGAAACGCTCTGGCAGGATTTGCGATATGGCGCGCGTCAGTTGCGCCGCAATCCCGGCTTCACAGCGGTCGCCGTGCTCACCCTTGCACTCGGAATCGGCGCGAACACGGCGATGTTCACCATCGTCGATGGCGCTTTCCTGAAGCCTCTGCCGGTTTCAGACCCGAGTGAATTTGTTCGCATCGGGACGCAAGAGGCTCACGGCGTGTACTCTGAGGTTTCATTTCCGGACTACCTCGACCTCCGAGCTCAATCCACTTCGCTATCGGGCGCCGTCGCCTACGACCGGGAGGCCCGGTTTGTGAATTCCATTGATGAGTCGAGCATGGTCGCCGTGGACGTCGTTTCGCTTAATTATTTCGAATTTTTGGGAATCAAACCCATGCTTGGTCGCGCGTTTCCTCCGGAAGCGGAGGGATCTGCGTCTTTGGGGCCTACGGTGGTGATTAGCTATACGCTCTGGAAGAACCGATTGGGTGGCGATCCGGGGATCGTCGGGAAGACCATCCGGTTGAACGGTCAAAGTACTACCGTTCTGGGAGTTACTCCTGAGCGCTTCCGGGGGTTGGAGAGGTTTGTTCCCACCGACGCCTGGCTGCCCGTGGACGCCTCCGAGCCCTCAGAAATGAAACACCGCGAATCGCGCGCTTTCGAGGTGATGGGGCGGCTGCGGCCGGGCGTGACCGCGGAGCAAATTCGAGCCGAACTCGACACCATGGGCCACCGGCTGGCCCAAGCGTACCCCGCCACAAACAAAGCTGCCACATTCTACGGCGAACCCGAATCTGGACGGCAACAGGGCTTTCTCCTCATTTCCCTCTTCCTCATGTCCCTGGTGGGGCTGGTCCTCATGATTTCCTGTGCCAATGTTGCGGGTCTGCTTCTGGCGCGCGGTGAAACGCGGCGTAGGGAAGTCGCGGTGCGCCTGGCGTTGGGGTCGGGCCGTGGACGGCTGATCCGTCAGTTTCTCACCGAAGGCCTCATGCTCTCGTTAGGCGGCGCGGTCCTGGGATTGCTGCTCGCCGCGTGGCTTATCGCCATCGAGCCTTCCTTGCTGCCACCAGCCCCGATCCAGCTCGGCCCGGACCTGCGGATTGACGCACGGGTCATGCTCGTCACCCTAATCGTTTCGCTGCTTGCAACATTAATCTTCGCCGTTGCGCCGGCGATCCGAGCTTCGAAAGCTGATCTTACCGGGGCGCTTAAAGGGGGGGAAGCAAGGATTGCGCAAGGTTTCAGGCGTATGACGTCACGTAATGTCCTCGTGGTCGGCCAGGTGGCGCTCTCCGTGCTGATGCTGTCGGCGGCGGGGCTGTTCCTGAGAAGCTTGATATCAACACTTCGTGTGCCTTTGGGATTCAACCCTCACAAGAATCTACTCGTCGTGCCCGTAGGGACCTTGGAGGGCAGCGAAGAGCAGAAAAGAAACCTGTTGCCCACGATTCTGGAGAGGGTCCGGGGACTTCCGGGGGTCGTGCGTGCCACCTCCGCGAGACGAATTCCGCTGAGCGGCTCCGGGGGCGGAGCCGAGCTTAGGATCTCCATCCCGGGCATCGAGCTGCCCGAAGGTCAGGAGAATGTCGCGGTCAAGTTCAATGCGGTTGGCCCGAACTACTTTCAAACCGTCGGGACACGGATTCTCAAAGGCCGCCAATTCAGTCCCGGCGACAGCGCCAACGCCCCCAAAGTGGTCCTGATAAGTCAGACCATGGCTCACCGTTTCTGGCCGGACCAGGATCCAGTCGGGCATAGCCTGCGAATCGAAAAGAAGGACTACGAAATCATTGGGGTGGTCGAAGACGTCAAGATCAATCACATACAGGAGTCGCCGGAGCCTTACATGTATTTCCCCTTTGCCCAGACTTCCTCTGGGGGAGAACTGATTATAGAAACCACCGGCGACCCGCGTCTATGGATCCCGGCGGTCAAGCGGGAGGTCCGGGCCGTGGACAAGGCCGCGGTGGTTGTCTGGATTCAGACGGCCGTCGATGTTCTCCGCTCCGATGAGAGCGTATACGTTCAGCGCATGGCGGCGGGTCTGGTGGGCAGCTTGAGCTTGCTCGGGATGTTCCTTGCCTCCGTGGGGCTCTATGGGGTGGTCGCTTATCTTGTAAACCGGCGGACCCATGAGATTGGAATACGGTTAGCCCTGGGAGCGCGACGCAAGGAGATACTGAGTCTCGTCTTGCGCCAGGGATTAATTCTCGTGCTGGTTGGGGCCTTCGTCGGCCTCGCCCTGGCCTTCGCGACAACTCGCTTTATGTCCAGCATGCTCTATGGCGTAAGCCCCCTCGATCCGGCTGCTCTACTGGGAAGTGTGCTCCTGGCCGGCATAATCACCTTCGTGGCGTGTTACATCCCCGCCCGCCGGGCGACGAAGGTCGATCCCATGGTGGCGCTGAGGTATGAGTAAGGCAGTGGTTCGTGGCTAGTGGTGAGCGGTGGCACAGGCACTCCTGCCTGCGGGCTGTGCACCGGGTGCACCAGTTCGCAGCACGGGCAAGAGTGCCTGTGCCACCACGAGGTTGGACAATGCGCATTAAAGTGATCGTCTTGACGGGCAGCGAGCACAAGCATTTTTTCGATCGCGAATTGGGGAGTTGTTTAGCAACTCCCCTCCTGGAGCCAGCAGAGCACCGCCGCGTTTCTTTTTGTCAATGGGACAGATTGTCTCTTGACAAAACGAGTCGAGTATTATAGGCTATAGTTGCGATGAAGGCCAAGCGCAGTACGGCCCCCACAAAAGTCTCCCAAATTCACGAACGCGCTCTCAAAATCACCCCACACAAAGAGATGTTAAAAATGAAGGTTGCTCCCAATGGTTTGTTGAAAACAAAGGGGCGAAAAAAGTGCTCCCAATGAGTTCATGAAAACAAACGAGTTATTGTGTTTTCGTGATGAGTTGTTGAAAGGAAAGGGGATAGGTGGAAATTGTGAATTCTGAATTCTGAATTCTGAAGGCTGTTCCGAACCTGTCTTGCATGCAGTTGGGTCACTCGGTCGGGACTTAGGATCAATCGCCACCGCTAAATTCCCGATTACAACGGCAGTGAAGAGTGTCGAGTGGCATGAATGCCGGGTTCGAGAATCGCAAATCAAGAGAGCAGTGACGAGTGAGGAGCTGGCTGACCGCTTTCGGATGGTCTCAATCGAAAATCCAAAATTACTCAATGAACCGCTGCTTCAATCACCAATCACAAATCGCAAATCACAAATCACTCGATCACCCGATGAACCGATGGCCCGATGAACCGATGGTTTTGACAGTGGCCTGCCGCTGTGTGAAGATAGCGCCGGAGAATCCCCATGGCAAAAAATCGTCGCATTCGAATTATCGTGGCCTTGGTCTTGTTTATACTCGTGTTCCTGCCGCTGCTCACCAACGGCGTAGGCCTTCTGGTGGATTGGTTATGGTTCAATCAGGAGCATTACCGCCTGATCTATCTGACTATTCTGAAAGCCCAGATTAACCTGAGTGGAATAGTGGGCGTGGGCTTCATGATCGTCGCCGGCCTAAATCTCTTCATCGCCCACACCCTGGCGCATCGGCAAGCGCCTCGGGTCTACAGCGAGTACATTGAATTCGCGCCGCTCGAACGGTTCGGCGCGCTTTTCCGCTGGCTGATCTGGGGGGGCGTGCTCTTTGCGGGCTACTTGGTAAGCCAGTGGGGCATGAACCATTGGCTAACGTATATGCGCGCCCAGCATGTGCCGGTGATGAACATTGCGGACCCGCTGTTTGGCCGCGACCTCGGATTCTATCTTTTTCAATTGCCCTACATCTGGTTTCTTTACCACCTGGCGCTGATTACCGTGATTTGCTGTCTGGTGAGCGCTGCTTTCATGTATCTGGCGGAGGGCGGCGTTTGGGTGACGCCGCACGGTCCGGTAATTGCCCGAGCGGCGCGCGCGCACCTGATGACCTTAGGCGGGATTCTCTTCCTGCTGATTGCCTATCGCTTTCGGCTGGGAATGTACGATCTGCTCTATTCGCCGCGGGGAATGGTGTTCGGCGCGGGCTATACGGACGTTCACGCCGCCCTGCCTATTCTGCGGGTGTTGCTCGTGATCGCGATATTGACAGCAGGCGTTTTCTTTGTGCGTGCCGGCACGACGGATATCCGCACGCCGCTGATCGGGATTGGCGCGATGGTGCTGGTGGGAATTCTGGGCGGATCAATTTACCCGGAAATATTGCAGCGGTTTGTGGTGGCGCCCAATGAGATCGATAAAGAGCGGCCCTACATTGCCTACTCCATCGAATTCACCCGCAAGGCCTACGGGCTCGATCGCTTCGAGGAGCGCAGTTTCTCCGCTGTGGAAGATTTGACGCTCGACGACATTCGCCAAAACGAGGCGACGTTCCGCAACGTCCGCCTATGGGACCACAAGCCGCTGCTGACCACCTTCGCCCAGTTGCAGGAAATCCGCACCTACTACGATTTCATGCACATTGACAATGACCGCTACCGCATCAATGGGGTTTACCGCCAGGTTTCGCTTTCCCCCCGCGAATTGAACCCGGCGAGCTTGCCGGAGCGGAATTGGATCAACGAGTATCTCACTTACACCCATGGGTACGGACTGTGCCTCGGACCGGTGAACGAATTCACCAGCGAAGGGCTGCCGGTGCTCTTCATCAAAAATCTTCCCCCTGTTTCCAATGTTTCGTTAAAGGTGACGCGCCCGGAAATTTACTTTGGTGAGCAAGGCAGCGACTATTGTTTTGTCAAAACGCACGCCAAGGAATTTGATTACCCCCAAGGCGACAAGGATGTTTACACCAGCTACCAAGGTGAGGGAGGCATTCCTGTCGATAACTTCTGGCGGCGCCTTTTGTTCGCGCTGGCCTTTGGCGAGAAGAACATTCTGTTCTCGTCGGACATCCAACCGGAAAGCCGCCTGATGATTTACCGCCAGGTCCTCGATCGCGTCGAGCGGCTGACGCCATTCATTCACTACGACCACGATCCCTACATGGTCATTGATGACAGCGGCGCGCTCTATTGGATTCTCGACGGATACACGAGCTCAACGCGCTATCCCTATTCGGAACCTGCCCCCCACGGCGATAATTACATCCGCAACTCGGTAAAAGCCACCGTCAACGCCTATTCCGGCGAGGTGCGGTTTTACATTAGCGACCCGGATGACCCGTTCATCCAGACCTATGCGCACATCTTTCCGGGAGTCTTCCATCCGCTCGCGGAAATGCCCGCGGACCTGCGCAGCCACATCCGCTATCCCGAGGAGATTTTCGCCGTTCAAGCAAACATGTACGCTGTCTTCCACATGACCGATCCTCAGGTGTTCTATAACAAGGAGGATTTGTGGCGCATCGCCCAGAGCGCGGCCGGAGGGTCCGGCACAGCCATGACTCCTTACTACAACATCATGAAGTTGGCGGAAGTGGGCACGCGCGAGGAGTTCATCCTGATGGCGCCGTTCACGCCCGCGCGCAAAGACAACATGATCGCCTGGATGGCGGCGCGCTGCGACGATCCGAATTACGGCAAGGTTCTGGTGTTTACGTTCCCCAAGGAGAAGCTCATCTACGGTCCACAGCAGATTGAATCGCGCATCGATCAGGACCCGGGAATCTCGCAGCAGCTAACCTTGTGGGGGCAGGGCGGCTCGAAAGTAATTCGCGGCACGCTGCTGGTGACCCCGGTGCTTAATTCCGTGCTTTACGTCGAACCTCTGTATCTTGCCGCCGACACAGCCAACGCTTTGCCGCAATTGCAGCGGGTTTTGGTGGCGTATTCCGACCACGTCGTCATGGAAGCGACACTCGATGCGGCGCTGACCAAGATATTCGGCGGCAGCGTGACCACCACACCGGCGCAGCCTGGATCCGCTCCCGGCCAGCAGCCGGCACCCGGACCCGGTGCTGCCGGCGCCAAGCCTGCCGCCGCTCCCGACACCCAGGCGCTGATCCACGAAGCTAATGGGCACTACGAGCGCGCGCTGCAACTCCAGCGCCAGGGCGATTGGGCGGGGTATGGAGACGAAATCAAGAAGCTTGGTGAAGTGCTGAATAAGCTGGCGGCGCAACAACATTAAACCAAGACCGTGCCAGGGGTGTTAGAATCTCATTGAGGTGCTCGATGAGTTGGCAGGACCGGATCAGCGTTGACCCCGCAATTTGTCACGGCAAAGCCTGCATCACAGGTTCGCGGGTGATGGTGTCGGTGGTATTGGATAACCTCGCCGCGGGTGAAACCTCGGAACAGATTGCCACCGCTTATCGGCTGACCGCGGAGGATGTTCAAGCCGCTATCGCCTATGCCGCGGAATTGGCCAAGGAGCGATTTGTTCCGCTCAGAGTCGGTTAATGCAATTCAAAATGGACGAGAATCTCCACCCGGACTTGGCGGAGTTCTTCCGCCAGCACGGCCACGACGCCGTAACCGTCTGGGATGAAGGACTTCGCGGGAGGAGTGATCGCGACATCCTTGATAAATGCAGGGCCGAAGGCCGCGCGCTCCTCTCGTTCGATTTGGGCTTTGCCGATATCCGCATTTACCCACCCAATCAATACCCTGGCTTGATTGTGCTGCGCCTCGAGAACCAGACCAGACAGCAGCTCATGGATATCGCGCCGATGGTTCTGGATCTTTTGGGAAGAGAACCGCTGCCGGGACATCTGTGGATTGTGGATGAATCCAGCGTTCGCGTGAGAGGCGGATGAGGAAGGTCCTAGCCGTTCCGTTAGAAGAACTCGGCGAACATTTCGCGCTGAACTCCCGGCAAGATGTGAAGATCGTAGCGCCGGAAATTCTGGCGGCGGAGTTAATCGCGAAACTCAAGGCTGCGGGTAGGGTGCTGAAACCGGAACTGCCCCTTGATGGAGTTGAATGGCGGCACTGCGCATGCGACGCTGCTAATGCGCTCTGCGAATCGCGCGAATTTGCCGCCGGACTCGCCGACAAAACATCAGGCCCCTTCGCGCTTTGCTTCGCCAACGAAAAGGGTCCGCAGGACGCTCACTATCACCCGCGTCATTTGGAAATCTACTTCTCCGAGCATCCATTGGAAGCAGAATACCGCAACGACGCGAATTCCCCCATTGAGCACGTGAAGCTTGCGAAGGGAGGCGTGCTCATTTTCGCCGCAGGTGTTGTGCACCGCGCGCGCTTGGGCGGTATGACCGTGGTGGTTGAAATTCCCGCTGTGAAGGATGATAAGGTCGTCACGCCTCTATGAGCTAAGACCACCGGGCTCGAAGTGCTTTGGCCTGCGGCGTCATCAGGAGCGGTCAAGGACGTTCGTCCAGCAGGGTCTCAATCTCCCCGGAGAGCTTAGCTTGGAGCTGTTCCGAGCGATCGTAGCCGGTGTGGACCAGGCGGATCCGTCCGGACGTGTCGATGATAATCAGCGAAGGGAAGTCTTCTACACCAAGGCCTTCGAGGCACTTCTCGCTGCCGAAAGCAACCGGCAGGGTGTAGCCCGCTTTCTGCATGAAATCTCGCGCCTTTTCCGTGGTGTCGCCTTTCTTTTGCACGTCGACAGCCCAAAGGCTGACCTTCGAGTTTCCTTGGTACCGCCTATAGAGTCTTTCCAGCTCCGGCATCTCCCTACGACAGGCCGGGCACCAAGTGGCCCAAAAATCCAGGATGACGACAGGTCCCCGGAAGTCCGAGGAACTGATCACCGTCCCGTCGAGTCTGCTTATCGAAAATGTGGGAGCGGGCGCGCTCATCTCACGAGTAGCGATCCGGGTTGCAAGCGCAGGGATCGTGGTTACCGCTAGAAAGACAAGTGCTGCAAGAGGGACAAGGAGCATCAAGCCGGCTCTCGTTGCGGACCGCGCTGCCCATAGATGTCTGACGCGCACACCGCAGACGGTGGACAGATTCGCGACCAACAAGAGTAGGGCGAGGACGACATGGTGCAGCGAGCCCCATCCCAGAATAAGCACGGTGATCGAGCCGCCGGAACACACTAGCAGTCCTTTCAACCACGCATCTCCGGGGCGGCCCTGCCCGCGGACGAGTCCGGCACTGAGATACAAGATTGAAAGAGCGACGACACAAATGCGCAAGTCAGCGCCCACATGAAGATAGCTATCCCCAAGGATGAACAGAAAAAGGGCCGCCAATCCGGTGAGGACATCGGCAACGACTGAGATGACTCTGTCTCTCATACGCAGACCTCCTCAAAATTCTCTGCCTAAGTATACGCAGGATGTTTAGCCCCAGTTCCGCATCGAACGGTTTTCTATTCCTTGGCACGACCCAGCCCAGCCGGGTAAGGCCGGGCTCTTTCTTACCCCTTCGGGATTCCAGCTAATCTCGTTGAGCCCCCGGGATGAGAACTGAGTGCCCACTGTCGTGGATCAATTGGTGTGTTGCAGGCTTGCGGAGTAAGCCCCTATTGCTTTCTCGGCAGGGTGCAGGCCTGAACGGCGCCGGTGGGGTCGATGGCGTCGGAGCCTTCGTCGATGTGACGAATAATGCCATCCTTATCGATCACGAAGGTGACGCGGTTGGCAAAGAGATGAGTGAAAGTGAGGTCACCGTAAGCCTTGGCTACCTCCTTGCCGGTGTCACTCAACAAAGGGAAAGTCGCGCCGGTTTCCTCGGCAAACTTGCGATTCCTTTCCTGGCTGTCCAGGCTGATCCCCAGAACTTGCGCGCCCGCAGCCTCGAACTTGGCGATATCACCCTGATACGCCTTGATCTCCTTCGTTCAACCCGGCGTGGAGGCGCGAATGTAGAAGGCCAGGATGACGGATTTCTTGCCGCGAAAGTCGGCGAGCTTGACGACCTTGCCGTTTTGGTCGGGCAAGGCGAAATCCGGAGCGCGGTCACCGACCTTCAGAGTCGCAGATGTGCCAAACAAGGGCATGAGAAGTATGCTCAGCAAAGAGGTGGTAGCGAGTTGTCTTGCTGCGAGCACAGAGGAAGTACGCTCGTCACTGCTTTTCTACTGCCCTTTGCGGTGTTCCAAGAGGCTGCACGCCGCGTGGGCGTTGTTGGGATCCAAGGCCTCGCTCTCGCGGTCGATGTGCTGAATCACCCCGTCTTTGTCGATCACAAACGTGGTGCGATGCGCAACCGGGAACTTATCGTTCAGGATCCCATATTTTGTCGTGATTTCGCGAGTGAAATCGCTAAGCAGGGGGAAGGTCACGCCGATCTGCTCGGCGTAGGCTTTGTTGGCGAATTGACTGTCGACGCTCACTCCCAATACCACGGTGCCGGTCTGCTCGAATCTGGCAATATCAGCCTGATACGCCTTAAGCTCCTTCGTTCAACCACCGGTGAAGGCGAGCACATAAAACGCCAGGACTACGTTCTTCTTCCCCAGAAACTGATTGAGTGAAACCTTGTTGCCGTTCTGATCGGGCAAAGTGAAATCCGGTGCCTTGTCGCCGACTTTCAGCGGCCCGGTCTGCGCCGCCAGCGTAGTCGCCAGCGTCAGCAGCACCGCGCCCACCATCACGCGAAGCCGAGTCTGCATGGAGTGTCCTCCTCGAAGAATCTCGATGTCTCAAGCCCGATTGCGATTATACGCGAAAAACCTGAGGGCGGGGGATTTACGACGTATCTCTCATTCACCCGGCCTCGTGGTAAAATCACCCCTACCATGGGTGTTGGCAATCGACTCCGAAGTCTGTTTCGGCTTTTCCTTCTCTTCACGGTTTTGGTAGCCGTGGCGCTACTCAGTGCCATCGCCACCATCCGGCTCACCATTCACGGCCGGCAAGAAAGCATGCCCAAGCTCGTGGGAATTTCCCTCGAGTCCGCTCAGCGCATCACCGCCGGGCTGGGCCTGGAACTGAAAGTCGAAGACAAGATTTATAGCACGCAATATGCGGCGAATCAGATTGCGCAACAAATGCCGCCTCCCGGCACCCCCTTGAAGATGGGGCAGCACGTGCATGTGCTGGTCAGCTTGGGGCTTCCCCAATTGACGGTTCCCAACCTGGTCGGAGATAGCGTGCGCGCGGCCCGGATTACTGCCATTCAGCGAGGGTTGACGGTGGGAGAAGTTGCCGTACTCCCCTGGCCGGGTGACCCGGACCAAGTGGTGGCGCAAGATCCCCCTCCCGCCACGGAGGCGGTGCACACCCCAACGGTGAACCTTCTCGTTTCGGGTGGGGAAGAACCTCCGGCTTATCTCTGCCCTCGATTCATCGGACAGCCCATCGCCGAAGTTCGGCACATCTTGGAGAAGAACGGGTTCAAACTTGGACAAGTCACACCGGTGGCTACCAACGGGGGATCCCAAGGAATCATCCTCACGCAATCCCCGCCCCCTGGAAGCAAAATCGGGTCGGATGCTGTCTTCAGTTTCCAGGTCACGCAATAAGGGCGCGGGAAAAGCTAAGGACGAGAAATCGGAGACATCAATAACACTCGATAACGCTCATCTGTCCCATGTGGGACGTGGTCCGGCAGCGTGCCCATTCGCGGGACAAGTCGGCAAGGCTGAGGATGGATGAACTAAATGTCATCTGGTTCGTGCGAATAGGGGACTCATGTCAACCGGCGGCCCTTGCGGTTGTTGAATTCTGCGGCACTTGAACTGCATTAGTCATTGCGGAGGCGACAAAAACCGACGTCGTGTCTTAAAGTGCGGCCTTGTCGGTCCCGAACATGCGCATTTTGCCCCAATTTGACCCCGCAAAGAGACCTACCGTGAATCCACAACCCAGTGTGCAGAGGCCGCAGGACTTGTCCCGCCGGAAGGGATTCTGGCGGCCATCTTTCGGCTTTTATGTCGTAATTGCGCTTATTGTGGCCTTCCTCGTCAATGCGGCACCGCTTCTCGCCGCAGATGACTGTCTTTCCTGCCACGGGCCGGGGACGGGGATGGTGAATTCGCAGGGAAAAGCCATCACGGTCAACCCCGCCTCCCTGGGGCACAGTGTTCACAAAGACCTGGCTTGTGTGGACTGCCACGCCGGGGCCGCCAAGAGTGGGCACACGGCAAAAACGGCGTCGGCTTCCTGCCTCGCTTGCCATGCTGATGAAGGAGTGAAGCTTAGCGCCAGCGCCCACGCGATGTTGGGTGACCCCAAGGACAGCTCGACGTGCATTGCCTGCCACGGAACGCATGATGTTGCCGACCCCGCCGCGCGCGGTCCCCAGTTCTGCGCCACCTGCCACGCGACGGAAGTAAGTCAATACAACTCGAGCATTCACGGCCGGGCGCACGCCAAAATGAACGGTGACGCGCCCACCTGCAAGAGTTGCCACGGCACGGCGCATGAAGTGGTGGCCTCGACGGACGCGAAATCGCCGGTGAGTAAAGCGAACCTGCCCGACACCTGCGGCCAGTGCCATTCCAACCCCGCGCTTGCCGCCAAGTACATGTTCGCGGTGGCCAAGCCTGTAGAGGCCTACGCGTCAAGCGTGCACGGCCGTGCCATCCAGCAGGGCAACTTGCACGCGGCGTCGTGCAACGACTGCCACGGCGTCCACGATATTCTTCCTTTGTCTGACCCCCACTCGAAGATCTGGAAGCAGAACGTAGCTTCCACTTGTGGCAAGTGCCATGCAAACGTCTTTGCGGTCTATCAGCAGAGCATTCACGGGCAGGCAGTGGCCGCGGGAGTCATGGATGCCGCCACCTGCACGGACTGCCACGGCGAGCACCGCATCCTGGCGCCCGGAAATCCCCAATCGTCGGTATACCTGGCGAATGTTTCGCAGGTCACCTGTTCGCGTTGCCACGCCAACACCCAGTTGATGGGGCGCTTCAACGTACCGGCCTCGCGCGTCCCCACTTATGATGACAGCTACCACGGTCTGGCTTCCAGTTCCGGCCAGCAGACCGTAGCCAATTGCGCCAGTTGCCATGGCGTGCACGATATCTTTGCCTCGAGCGACGTGCGCTCGACCGTAAACCCGGCAAACCTGGGCAAAACCTGCGGCAAATGCCATCCCGACGCCGGGCAGCGATTCACCATCGGGCCGGTGCATTCGCTCCCCACCTCGACGGCGGGAGGGCGGGTGCTTGATTTCGTGAAAGCCTTCTACCTGCTGGCCATCCCCGTGATTCTTGCGTCGATGTTCATGCACAATCTTCTGGATTGGTGGCGCAAGACACAGCGCATCCTGGAGCATTACCGCGTGGGCCACGGCCAGGTGCGTTTGACCCTGAACGAGCGGGTGCAGCACGTACTGCTGCTGGTGAGTTTCATTACCCTGGTGGTCACCGGCTTTGCGCTGAAATATCCGCACTCATTCTGGGCGGAACCGATTGTGCGCTGGGAAAAGGACTTCCCGCTGCGCGGCTGGCTGCACCGGATCGCCGGAGTGGTGTTGATTGGGGCTTCGATTTACCACCTGATCTATCTGTTTACCCATCGCGATGGCCGCCGCTGGGTGAAGGCTATGCTTCCCAAAGCGCGCGACGTGCAGGAAGCCGTTCACACCATGGGCTATAATCTGGGTTATCGTTCCCGGCCGCCGCGTTACGCGCGTTTTAACTACATGGAAAAGGCCGAATACTGGGCGCTGGTGTGGGGCACCATCGTCATGGCCATCACCGGCGTCCTGCTGTGGGCCCATGACTCGGTTTTGGCCTACCTCCCGCACGCCTTGGCTGTCCTGGACGTAACCACGGCGGTCCACTTTTACGAGGCCATCCTGGCAACATTCTCGATCCTGATCTGGCACTTCTATTTTGTGATCTTCGACCCCGACGTTTATCCCCTCAAGTGGACCGTCCTCACCGGCCGCGCGCCCGAGCATGAGGTGAGAGAAGAAGAAGAGGAAGAACCCGTGCCCGTAACTGTGGGAGGGGCGAAACCACCCGAAGGCGGACCAGGCGAGGCGCCAGCTTCAACCAAGCTGGCTTCGAAAGGGGGCAACCCCGCGCCTTCATCCAAGCCGGCGTCCTCCGCACCTGGCTCCGTGAAACCGGGTGCCGGCGCCCCACCGCCCGGCGCGAAGCCCTCCAAGCCGAATTGATCCGGCGCCTGCCTTGACGGGAAGCGCCGGAGCGTAGCTCGAACATCGAGTGGGGATTTCTCACCAGGCTGGAAGGCTTTTTGAGGGTTGCCGGAAGGGCGCGGGCTTCAATGTGGGCACGTGGGACCTAGACCGCCAAGGCAGGATTCGGCACACCATGACTTCGGCCCTGCCCTATTGTGGATAACCCGCCAATCCCTGCTACTGCCCGTTCATGCCCGGTGGAGCTCTTCGATGAATCGAGCAGCTCGTTTATTTTCAATTACTTACGTGCTTATCCCTTCCCTTCCCATTTGTTTTCAATAACTTGCTGGGATAGGTTTCTATTGTTTCCGCCTTTTTGCCCGCGCGCTCCCGAGCGGAGTGCGAAGATGACAAGGGCGGTGCTTAGTCGCCAGTGGTCGTTGGTCAGTGGTCTTTCCCCAGCCCCCAACACCCAGCCCCCAGCCCCTGCTTTTCCCGTTGGTCAGTGGTCTTTCCCTGGCCCCCAGCGCCGAACCCCTCGCTCCTGTTTCCTCCTCCGTCGTGGGCCCCCCTATTCGGTCACGTTCCAGATATCATAAAGACAATACTTGAAGATTAAACTCGGGGCGCGCATACTCCCGGCGACGGCCGAACAGCGTTCGGCCAATCGTAGGGCCGAATGGCATTCGGCCATGGCCGAGCGCCGTCGTTGCCGCCACCATTGACCGGAGGTTGGGCATCAAGGGAAAAGCTTACGGACAGAAAGGGTCGCCGCGGCGACTCCATGGCTACCCGCTTACCCGAAGGCTTCATGTTTCAATTGAGCACTGGGGAGATGAAGTCTTTGATCTTGCAATCTGTAAGAGCAAAAGGCTGAGGGGAACGGTTGACCCTTGAAAACTGACGACGGCCTTACTGCTGTGGGCGGCGCTGTACCGGATGACATTAAACGCCAGGCGATATAGACTGCAGGGGCAAATCCTTCCGGTGCGATGAGACGGAGCGGCTCTTTCATCGCGAGCCCCGCCGGAAGTTTCGCGCCATCGAACGTTCGGCGCTTCGCAAGCTCGACATGCTCGACGCGGCGAATGATCTTCGAATTCTCGGCGCGCTTCCGGGCAACCGATTGGAACGGCTGCGCGGGGACCGCGAGGGACAGTACAGCATTCGGATCAACGACCAGTGGCGGGTCTGTTTTACCTGGCGAGAGGGCGACGCCTACCACGTTGAAATCACCGACTACCACTAGGAGGACAGGATGGCGAGGAAACTGAAGCCCGTGCATCCGGGCGAAATTCTCCGCGAGGAGTTTATGAAGCCGCTCGGCCTCAGCATGAACAAGCTGGCGCTCGACTTGCGCGTGCCCGTCACCCGCATCGCGGAGATTGTCCACGAGCGTCGTGCCATTTCGACCGGTTCAGCGCTGCGCCTGGGGCGCTACTTCAACACCCCACCGGTTTTCTGGATGAACCTCCAGGTTCGTTATGACCTAGAAGTCGCGGAAGACGAGTTGGCGCACCGGATCGTGCGCGACGTGCAGCCCATCGGAACAGCAACCCTTTAGGTGTCAGGCGCCAAGTGCTAAGAACTGGGTGCTAGGGGCTGGGGACTCGGTGCTAGGAACGAGGTTCCGCAGCGGGCTTGCGCCTCGGAAAGTCGGCCCAATACCCCGAAATCCTTCATGGCCGAATGGCATTCGGCCATGGCCGAGCGCCGCTCGGCCCGACGCCTACACCCACGCCCGAGGGGCGCTCCGCCCCGGGGCGAGCGCCGTCGTTGCCGCCACCATTGGCCGGAGGTTTGGCATCAAGGGAAAAGCCTGCGGACAGGAAGGCACTGTGCGTGGCTAGCCGCTCTAGTTGAAAGTGGCCCAAAATAATTCTTGACTTTCTATATTTTCGGTATAGCATATAGGCTATGAGCATAATACAGCGAACCGAACATTTGCTTGCCGAAACAGAGCGGACATTGGTTGGACTCGCAAACGAGGCCGGGGCTGCGCGCGATTATGATCAGGCGGCTTCACTTATCGAGCTGGCCCGCAAGATTAAACAACTGGGTGAACAATTTAGAGGAGCCGCGTCGAAGGTGGCCGGTGCGCCCAATCCGCTGGACGCGTTGATGAAGCTTGACCCCGCCGGAGAGATAAAAGTGCCGATTCGGAGCCGCAACAAATTAGGGCAGTATCCGAGATTTGTTCGCGAAGGCGACAACCTGGTTAAGATCGGATGGTCTAAATCCCAAAGAGCAGAGTATGAGCACAAAAGCCCGAAGCGGTTGCTCGCGGTTCTCTGCGAGTCCCTGACGAGCGCAAACGGGAAGCGAATTATGATGGACAAAGTGCTACCACTTAAGGGCCCCGCGACCGGAGCTGCTTTTCCCGATTACCAGTCTTATGTCTGCCTTGCTTGGCTAAAGTTTAGCGGACTTGTGACCCAGCACGGAAGACAAGGTTACTCATTGCCAAAAGGGATTGAGCTTGAGAAGTCGGTCGAGACCCTTTGGGCTAATCTTCTAACCCGCTAGCGAGGATGGGGACATTGCAACCAGCAACCGCACGCGATTTGCTGAAAGCCGATGCCAAGGAAAAGAAGAATTACCGAGGGTTTTCCCTCGTGCATCTGACTGCTTAGTCGGTCTGTAGTCTACGCCATTCCCTATTTGTCCACCCATGGTCCGGGAGGCGTCCATTTTCGCCGAAAGGTCTTTCCTGCGCTCAAAGTGGTTACCAACGGCCCAAGGAAACTGGCGATATTGACGACCACCTCGGCGAGCTCCGGCGGAGCGTCGAGCCGGCTTTTTCGGATGAATCCGCGCCACTGGCTCATCTTCGTTGAGTCATCCACGAATTTGGCTGACAGGCCGATGGGTTCGGGAACAATCTTCGTTCCCCGATGGGAAAATGTCTTGGCGATAGCGTTGCCGAGGGTCTGCCCGTCGAAGTCGAACTGCCGGGATAGCGTCCAGATGTCGAAATAGTCCTTCATTCGACTATTGAGGATGCCGCGGGCAACCAGCGACTCGAATTTCTCGGCCACCATGCTCTCTTTGCTGTAGCCGTGCAGTCGCGGTGCTTCGAATTCGAGCAGGGTTGGGTATTCGATCGGCTGGGAAGCGGGAACGATGACGTCCCCGAATCCGATATCGAGCTGAAGAATCACTCGGGCTGTGCCCAAGTTGGCTCGGAACCGGATGCGGACGCCGTGGTAGTTGGCCTCTTCAGCAATTCTTGCGCCCTCGACCGTGGCCGGATCGAACGCGAGACCGTCGGACGCAACCGGGTGGGCGCAAATCTCCCTGGCGATGGCCACGACGTTTTCGACTTGGTTGGCCATTCTGCCCAAGAGGTCAATATCCTTCGTCGGGCGGTAAGACTCCAGTTTCCATGCGGTGAACATGAGCGCGCCTTTCAGAATGAATCGGGCGGCATGGGGCGACTTGGAAAGACGATAGAGGAAGCGCTCCATCGCATAATATTGCAGGAGCTCATTGAATGGTCGATGGGTCTGCCGAGCCTTGTTCAAAAGCAATTGGTGGACCGAGGCCGGAAGGTTGGTAGGGGCTCGTTTGGTCACACCAGCGCCTCCAGGTAGGGACGCATCACCTTGGCAACACGGCAGACTTCCGCGGCTTCGAGCAGGGCGTCGAGGTTCTTCTTTTTTCTCTCCAGATAGAGTTTCAGCGCCTCGCGAGCGGTGTCCAGACCAATCTTGTTACGGTATTTGAAGCAGTCCGCAATGGTTTTTTCGGGACTGTAAATTCGCACCTGCGTCCCGTCGAGTCGGTGCGCCTCCACGCCGAATTCGAAAACTGAGAACCAGAATACCCGGAGGGGAGGGTGATCGAGGCACGGGGGTTCCGTTCCGCGTGGCAGGGCAAGATACACCTCGTGCGGAATCTCGGTGGTGAGTTCGTGGAAGGCCAGGGCGGAGATCAGGCAGATGACACCGCTCGGGACCTTTATGGCCACCGTGACCAGATCGGGGTTCCCCAGCGGCGGCAGATCGGAGAGGCGGTAAAGGCCTCGGCCGAGGCACGCGAGGGTCCCGGAATCGCGCATCCTGTAAAGCGTTTCGGGGTGAATGCCGAGGCGCAGTGCATCTTTCGTTCTAAGCACACCTCCGTGTTGCCGGAAGATGCTCCGCGCGCGGGAGGGGCGGTCTCGGGATGGTCGTCGTGAGGGCATGCCCGATAATATTACCAGCAATTGTGAATATTTGGCGGTAAATTTATCGGAGGCATGGCGGCGGCCAGCAGGGGGGGTTGACGGTTATTGTAGGGCCGAATGTCATTCGGCCAGGGCCGAGCGCCGCTCGGCCCTACGCCTACACTCACGCCCGACCGTCGTTCGGCCCCGGCGCGAGCGCCGTCGTTGCCGCCACAATTAACCGGAGGTTGGGCATCGCGGGAAGGCCCACGGAGAGGAAGGCACTGTCCATGGCTGCCCGCTAACTCCTGAAAACTGACGACGCCCTTGCTGCTATGGGCGGTGCTGTACCGGATGACATTAAACGCGGAGCGTTATAGACTGCAGGGGCAAATCCTTCCGGTGCGATGAGACCGAGCGGCTGTTTCATCGCGAGCCCCGCCGGAAGTTTCGCGCCATCGAACGTTCGGCGCTTCGCAAGCTCGACATGCTCGACGCGGCGAATGGTCTTCGAATTCTCGGCGCGCTTCCGGGCAACCGGCTGGAGCGGCTGCGCGGGGACCGCGAGGGACAGTACAGCATTCGGATCAACGACCAGTGGCGGGTCTGTTTTACCTGGCGAGAGGGCGACGCCTACCACGTTGAAATCACGGACTACCACTAGGAGGAGACGATGGCTAGGAAACTGAAACCCGTGCATCCGGGCGAGATTCTCCGCGAGGAGTTTATGAAGCCGCTCGGCCTCAGCATGAACAAGCTGGCGCTCGACTTGCGCGTGCCCGTCACCCGCATCGCGGAGATTGTCCACGAGCGTCGCGCCATTTCGACCGATACGGCCCTGCGCCTGGGCCGCTACTTCAACACCACACCGGTTTTCTGGATGAACCTCCAGGTTCGTTATGACCTAGAAGTCGCGGAAGACGAGTTGGCGCACCGGATTGTGCGCGACGTGCAACCCATCGAAACAGCAACCCTTTAGAGGTCAGGCGCCAAGCGTTAAGAGAAGGGGCTAGGGGTTGGGGACTAGGTATTCGGGAAGTCGTTCCTCAGCCTACTGGCGCCCCGAAGATTCGGCGCGATCTCCCGAAAATTTTGTAGGGCCGAATGGCATTCGGCCATGGCCGAGCGCCGCTCGGCCCTACACGTACACCCACGCCCGACCCGCGTTCGGCTCTGGGGCGAGCGCCGTCGTTCCCGCCACAATTGACCGGAAGTTTGGCAGCAAGGGGAAGGCCCACAGACAGGACGCGAGCGCTCTTATGACTTATTTCGAGAATCGCGCAGGGGCCGACAAGGTTGAAGCGCTCCTGATTGACGCGGCGGACGCTGGGCGCCCACTGGCGATATCAGCGGTCAACTGGGGCGAAGTCTATTACTGCGATCTGGCGCGCGCACGGAGAGGAGGCCGCCACCGCCAAGCTGCAAGCGATCGCTCAGCTTCCCATCCAGGTTTTCGATGTGGACATGGACCTGGCCAAACTGGCCGCCAGCCTCAAAGCTCAGCACAATCTTCCCTACGCCGACTGCTTCGCCGCCGCCCTCACGCAATCGCGAAAGGCAACCTTAGTCACGAGTGACAAGGACTTCGAACGCGCGGGAACAGCCGTCAAAATCCTTTGGGTCTGAGGGTGCAGGATCTCGCTCAGATTTGAGGTTTAAGTTTGCGGCTTTTCGACTCGGAACGGTGAAGAACCTCAGGATTGGAGACCAACGCTACGCTTCCGGCTGCTGGAATGCCAAGGTGTTTTGTGCTTTCCGTCGGTCAATCGAGTTCGAAGCCAGATCAGTTCTGCTAGGATGGCTCAGGTTGCATACCCGATATCGCTCATGAAATGCCTAAATCCTCGGCTCGTATTGACTTCGCCGGGTGTTGGGCGTCTCTGATGAGCAGCCAGCCGGCTGCTCGGCACCTCTCCAGCCATCCAATCATCCACGTGTTCAGAGCCTTCAAGCGGTCGGTGGTTGGATTTGCCTTCACCCAAAGTTCGAGTATCTGTTCACCCGCAGGCGTTTGCACTCGCACGTTGTCGGCGTGGAGCCGAGCCATTTCACGCAAGCCTATCCAGAGCTGTGCTTGGATATAGCCGATTTCCTTCGAGTCGGCTTTGGGAGCAGCGTACTCCAGAACCTCGTGAATTCGGCCTTCGTTAGGCCACACAACTCGCGTTGAGCTCGCATCTTCCCCCAGCAGGGAGGAGCTACCCAGCAATTGCAGAACTTGGGAGAGCAGCGGCACAGCGGCGGTATGCGCTCTCCGGATTTCAGCCGCAACTCGGTTCCTGAGGGCTTGCGTGCGGAAACGATCTAGGACTGGCTGACCGTAATATCCCCACAAGCCATAAAGCCCGGCCGCAATGCTGCCGGGCGAAGCGTCTATATATTGCTCTTCGAGCCATGGTTCCGTTACCACGACATCGAGAAAGTGAAATATGGCGTCAGGGCCGGCTGCGCGCCCCAAGCGCAGAGTCTGCGACACATTTCTCAACCCGATTACCGAAGAGTGCCAGTGTAGGGCTTCAGCCGCGACGATCAGCGCGCAAGCCGGCGCCTCGGCCAGTTCAGGTCGTCCAACGCGGTTAAGCTGCTTGCATAGCTCCGGCATGTAGTCTGGCTGCTCCGATTTCATCTCGCCCCGGACTTTATCCCACCTATCCTGGTCGAGTGCTGCGAGCACTGCATCCGCTATGGACCCCAACCGCAGGAACTTGAGAAGGCTATCGAGCGGGGCGCGCAGCGCGGTTTCGCCGAGTATCTTGAGGTTGGCTGGGTCGGCCAATGCACCGGCCAGAGCGGCATGTACATCAGGCAGCTTGCGCTCGGCGTACTCCAGAATGGACGGAAGAAAATGGAGTGGGGTCCGTACCGCGGTTTCGCCAAGTATCTTGAGGTTGGCTGGGTCGGCCAATGCACGAGAGAGGGTCGTATGTACTTCAGGCAGCTTGCGTTCCGCGTATTCCAGAAAGGACGCAAGAAGATGGAGCGGGGTGCGCAGCGCGGTTTCGCCAAGTATCTTGAGGTTGGCTGGGTCGGCCAATGCACGGGAGAGGGTCGTATGTACTTCAGGCAGCTTGCGCTCCGCGTATTCCAGAAAGGACGCAAGAAAATGAAGCGGGGTGCGCAGCGCGGAAGCGGCCAACTCAACGTATTCATCAGCGAGCCGATGGTCGGTGTCGGTCAGGCTAAGAACACCCAATCTCGCGATACGCTCAAGGTTGGTGCGCGCATACTGAAGGCCCGGCGTTATCACCGAGTCTCGCAGTCCACCAGGCGATTTAAGAATGCCTTGGAGAACCTCTGCTGACCGTTGCTCGCGCCCGGCTCCCTCCAATCTGGCGGCGATCATCGTTCCAGCAAAAGCGCTCCTGCTAGCGGCTGCGCAAAACCTTTGCATCTCATCGACGGGTGTCAAGGCGGCTTTCACGATCAGCTTCCCCAAGCTTGGGTGGACCAGTCGGTATCGAACATAACCTTCACGGCCATACTCCGAGCGGTGAGCGATCCCATGCCTGATGGAATGGTGTAGCTCGGGCGTTTCGAGCGCTTCCAAGGGCGTCTCAATTTCCAGTGTGGCTAGCGTTCCGATCAGTAGCAGGTTGCGCCGTTCCTGCTCTGTGATTGGCTCTAACGCCGCCGGGTAAAGGTAGGTTTCTCGAACGTACTCCGCGGCGTCCTCTTCGCGAAGGCCCCACGCGCCGTGAATCAGCTCGTGACGGCGGCGCTCGGCCGCCGCGCTGAAGGCCACTAAATCTCCCGCGAAGGTCCGGTGCCACTCGTCTAGCGCTTCGTCAGACGGCTGAGGTGGTGAAGAGACCATTCGCCGTGCCAGGCGGGAGAAGACTCCTGCTAAGTCCTTCTTTTCGACCTCCAATGGCACCGCAGCCGTTTCAAGGTCGTGAAGAGGTGGTGCCCCTTTCTGCGCAGCCGTGGCGGAAATAAGTCGGCCCAGCATCAGCAGGCGGCTCCCCTTCGGAATGGACTGCCACTGGTCGAAAAGTTTACGGGCGAGTGCGCCATTCAGATGCACATTGTCAACCACGAAAAGCACGCCAGCGTCTGCATGGGTCGTTATGATTTCGATCGCGACGTGGTCTTCCACGTCATCCCTGGCGAGGTCGAGATAATAAGCGGTGGAACAGATTGCGGGGTTCAACGCGATCTGCGTTGCCAGAACGGTCTTCCCCGCTGCGCCGCGCCCTCGAACCAGGGCCCAACCGCGAGAGTTGAGCGACTCTTCGATCTTGTCGGCGGCGGAAGGTCGGTGAACTCGGCCGGACGCATATTCCTCTCTGGTCGGAGCCAAAAACTGGTTCCCCGCGCCGAAGAGTCCAGCCTGAGAAATGGGAGCGAATGGCGCACTGCTGCAAGGCAGACCCAAGAGATCGGCCCATACGCTTGCGAAGCGGGGCTGCCTGAGGTCCCGGACGAACTGCTGCTTGAAAACGAACGTGATGTTATCAGTGGGGACACCAAGCTTGACAAGGCGGTCACGGTACGGCCTGAGAAGCTCATCCTTCGGCTTGGGAGCCCAGGCCACGAAAAGAAAACCCGCCAACCCCCCCGGGCCACGCGCCTCAGCTTTCCGCAAGTCATCATTGAGATGCTTCTTCCATTTCGGGCTGTGAGTCGCCTCCACAGCATCCGGAGGGTCGCCTATGTACGCGTCGGGCCAGCCCTTTAAGACTACGTCTGATTTATCTCGTCCTCCCGGGATCAGGGTTGGAAACCGTTTCGGATAGACCATCTGAGCGTAGTATTCCGCAAGACGCTGAAATGTCCCCGGCGACTTTTTCAGCGCTTCTACTGCAGATTCAATGGCCGACTCGGACGGTGCCATTCGCAATCCTCTTGAGCCCCTTGCGACATGTCAGGGGCCTTCGACGCCATTGCTTGCCGCTGGCGCCCCGGTCTCCGACTGTCGAGCCTTACGAGCTCAACATTTCCCTTAGGCGTTGCTGCAACCAGCGTGCGAGATGATCACACAGATGATATCGAGCGATGATAGTGACCGCCAGCTTCCAGCGTACCACGAATCGTGCCGCAGCCTCGACGATTCTAGCGGGGAGCCACGGTCAGCGCCTCCCTGACCGCGGGCTTTTCCCATGCCCGGAACCACAGCGGCAACCGCACGTCATTAATCTGAGTCTGACGAGTCCGCACACTCACTTGGTCGAGCGAGAAATAATTGTAGCTCGACTCCCGCCTAACACCTCACGCATCCCCTTCCAAGAACCCGCGGTCAGCAGGGCACTGATCGCAGGTATTCCCTGCGCCTCCGTGTCCGCCCCAGCCATGCCACCCGGAGTTAGGTCTCCTCATCTCTCCAGTCACGCTCAAGTTGGCTCCCCAAGGTACCCAGGTCTGGGAACACTGCTGTGTCGACTACGCCGCAGAGCGCCAGCTGCTCTCGAATCTCCTCGATCGTTTTTCGGGTAGACGCGACAGGGATCTTTGCAAGCCAATCAGTCCTCCGCTTTGGTAAGCGTGGATGGCGAAAGCGGGCAAGGCTGGCATGTCTGGTCCCGTGCAGAGTGAAATGGCTGCGCTGGACGGCAAGCCGACGGTCGACGTGTGGGGGGTCGATCGCGACTGGGTGTTCTGGCAAAAGTCGGACTTTCTTGAACTGAAGCGAGTACGTGTACCGTGCGGCCTTGGGATTATCTTTGAGCAGGATTATGTCTTCTCCGATCACGGCCTTGTTGAGCCGACCCGGTTCAAGAACCCAAACGACCGGGGACCGTGGCAAAGGCTTATCGGACTGTTCCCTGATTGCAAAGTAAAGCGCGACGAGCGCGCTGTCGGTCCAGTCCAACAGTCTTGTCGGTGCCCCGTAGTGCTGCATCAGGAAGTACCAGTCCCACACGTCGTTCGGGACGCTGTCGACCCACTGCATTCCATAGCGCTTGAAATCGGTAAAAATCTCAAATTCGTCATAGTCCTTCCTGTAGATGCGAGGAAGGGGAGACTTGTCTTCATCCTGTCCACGGAACCAGCAAGTCGCTTCTTGATCTTTCGCCGTCCAATCCCTCTGTACTCGCAACACATGCTGGAGGAAGCCTACAAGCGACGTCGCTGGTGTGGAAAGTTTCACCGGTTCGCCATCCACGAGTTAGCAAGCTGCGAGTTTACACGCCCACAGCCTCTTTTGGAAGGTCCTTCGGAACCAAGGAATTGCAATTTCACCATATCTGCTTTGCACGCGGTCGCAAAGCCCGCAATCAAGGTTCGAGCGGGTCGCCCCGGACTGCGCCCTTTTGTCCGTGGACATTTTTCAAAGCCGGGCGGGTGGAGGAACGGGGCCGAGGGGGCAGTAAGCAGAAGGCAGTCGGCAGTGGGCAGTTGGCACCAGAAGGCGCGAGGGCGAGGGCGGGTTAGAAAGACAAAGAGAACGGGCGCGTGAGCTTTAGCCGGATGGGCTTCGTCACAGGTGAAAATCCCTATTTCAACAATGCTGCATTATCGCGGGTGGTCGGCCACAAGCCGGTCCCGTCCGCGCTGCTTCACTTCTCCGGCAAGGTCGCGCATGGATTGCTGCGTGATGAGGCGGCCTTCACCTCGGGCAAGGGAGGCTTCCGCCTCATCGACGGCAACGAGAATTTCCATGCGGGTGCGCTCGCGTTCTTCCCACAAGGCAAGGGCTTCCTGTACCGCATCTTCCTCGCGGTGAAGCCGGCCGCTTTGAATAGCCTGGCGGACAAAGGCCCGTTGGTCCGGTGTGAGCTGTACTTCCATCGCTTTTATGGTAGCGAAAAGCTTCGTGTCAGGGAAGGGCGGAGATTCAAGCCGCGGAGGATCCCCTTCTGTCCGTTGGCATTCTTCAAGGCCGGGCGGCTGGAGGAACGGGGCCAGGCACAGTAGACGGTAGACGGCAGACGGTAGACAGGAGAGGACACGCCCCTCGAGGCGCCGCCAGGGCGTGGCTTGCACCTAGCGGATGGCGCGGAGGGCGGCTTTGGGTTCGCGGCTGATAATGGTCAACAAGATGCGGGCCGCGACGGTGGGCTTCGTGGCTCAGGGCAGGCTCTTGCAAGAGAGGCAAAGGATTGAGGCTAAATGCAAGTCAAAATCCCCAGCGGTTTACAATCGGGAAGACCCACCCTGTATAACCGTGTCGGCGTTGTCAAGAGACACGTGGACCCCAAGAATCGCGATTGGTACGAGCGGGAGACCGCAGAAAAGGCGTTCACCCTCACGGGATGTGTGTTATAGAGATTTTGCGAAGAAATCCAGACCCACACCCGGAGGGTGAACGATGGAAG
>Ga0187852_1000520_pt1 | contig 41730 bp, 44 predicted proteins | sample June2016WEW_6_40_FD_134511 | JGI IMG/M metagenome (GOLD analysis project Ga0187852, IMG submission 134511) | Peatland microbial communities from SPRUCE experiment site at the Marcell Experimental Forest, Minnesota, USA - June2016WEW_6_40 | ecosystem: Environmental > Terrestrial > Soil > Wetlands...
CTTGCCTGCGCTCGGTCATTTCAACTGCCCGCAAGCAGGGATACAATATCTTGCAAACCCTCACCGCAGACCCCGCCCACCTCATCCAACGCCTTGCTCCTTAGGGGCGCCTTGGGAGTTACACATTTCCTTGTTTCGCGCGCCAAGCCCTTGAAATCGCGCGAAACGGCCAAGGAAAAGGCGATTATATCTTTTACGAACCACGGATTCATGATATGACTCCCGCATGGAATCGCTCATTAAATATTTTGCCGGTGAGGGTCGCGTGATCCTCCGAGCTCCGGCCACATTTGCGATAGCCCTCGCCATCCTCGGAGGGGCCATTTGGGCGGCAATGAACTGGACCTACTCGTCCCAAATCACCAATCTGCAAAGTCGCCTATCGCTAAGGGATGACCAGATCGCTGATTACAAGACGAAATTGGGAGGCGCCACACCGGACGAAGCGAAAAAACGATTGGATGCGCTGGAGCTTCAGGTGAAGGCGCTTTCACCGCGCCGACTAACCGAAGGGCAAAAGGCTAAAATTGTCCAGTCGTTAAAGGGTTCCTCGGGAATCATCGAAATTGTACAAGACATGGGAGCTCCAGATGCCAAGGCTTATACAGGAGATTTAGCTCTGGTGTTCCAAGCGGCAGGATGGGTCGTTAGCCTGCCCGCAGCGTTAGGACTTGGAAATCCCCCTCCAAGCGGCGTCGGGCTAATGGTAGCAAATCCCGCTGCGATGCAGCCTATCGAATTAGCCACGAAGCGAGCTTTGGAAGCTGCGGGGATTGCGTTTGATATCCAGCAGCAAAATAGGCCACAGAGACCGACTCTCCCGCCAATTGTCCCCGCATTGCCGCCGCAGCCTAACGTTGGCTTGCTGATAACAACTAAGCTGAATTAAAGGCGTTTCGTCCGTTTCTCCGGCACGGCCTTCGTCCCATTCGTGGCGTGGTTGGGCGCCTTATGCCGCGCGACCTTTGCGAGCGCTGCGTCGAAATGCTCCTCGGATTCGTCGCAGCCGAGCGCGCGGGCCGCGCCAACGAACGCTTTTCCTTGACTCTTAGCCGGCGCATTCTTCAATTTGGTCATATGGGCAATCCGCCAATCGTTTCGCCGACGTACGAATATATAGCCTATATCGATGAGTCCGGCGATCCCGGATTAACGAAAGTTCGCCCTATCGATCCTGGAGGCGCGAGCGAATGGCTTACTCTCGGGGCCGTGGTTATTCAGGCGGAATTTGAACTGAAAATCGTCGGTTGGGTTCGCAGCCTTCGCGACACCATACGCGACAATCAAGGGCCAGCATTGCATTTCAGAACTTTGTCTGACGAGCGCAAGCGTCTCGTTGCGACAGGCCTTGCAACGTATCGTCTCGGCGGCTTTGCTGTGCTTTCTCACAAGCCCAACATGAGACAGTGGCGGAATCCGGCCGCTGAAGCGGCCCTCGGGCCGCGCGGATGGTTCTACAATTGGTGCGTTCGATTGCTACTTGAACGCGTCACGGATGCCGTTGAACGTCATTCCCTTAACCGCTATGGCGAACCGCGATGGGTTAAATTGGTGTTCAGCCAACGCGGAGGCGTAAAATACAATTGGTTGCGGGTTTACATAGAAGTGTTGAAAAGACAGGCAGAAAAACAAACAACGATACTCACAAAACGACAGATAAAACCCGCGGTAATACATCCTAACTTATTTGAATCAATCCCATCGATACAAAGCGCCGGTTGTCAGCTTGCTGATGTCGTAACTAGCGCGTTTCATTGCGCGGCTGATGCGCGTGGACCAAGGTGGAATATAGCCGCTGCGGAGGCACTTCGACCAATCATGGTGAAAGAAAACGGACACTTTGTTGATTATAGCGTGGCACTTCAACCAACACCAATATGGCGTGCGGCCCGCGGCTTGACGCGTGAACAGAAAATGATCTTTAGATCGTATCATTATCCTCTTTAGCAAAAGCGGCGGGCCCTGGTCTCATTTACCGCCATCGGTCTTATAGATCGCCTCCTACGTGCGATCGTCCCGACAGTTGTCCTTGCTGCAAGCCACAAGAACATGAGCGATTTCCAGCGTTTCCCGCCTGACAGACGATACGCGATTCGCTCTGAAAAATCAATAGCTTACTAAATCATTGGCGGGACTCGATTTTTGCGATTAGGCGCGGCTATCAGTGCCACGATAGGTAAGCCGCTTCCCATGAATGCCGGCAAGCGCCTTGCTGGCGCGCTCTTGATCCTCGACGCCGAGCGCCGACCGGCTGTTGTACCGGAAATCAAATTCGGCGACGTAGCGGTGAAGGTGTTTCTCGGCGCAATGCTGATAGACGCCTTTCATGCCACGCTTGAAAATCGAATAGTAACCCTCGACCGTGTTCGTGTTGATCTTCACGCCCGTCTTGCGTTCCGTGTAGCCATATTCGCCGCGACCATGGTCAACGGCGTCATGCTGAGCGAAATCATCGCCGAGCTTGGCGTATTGGACAGCTTCGTCCGTCATAACGCGAGCCTCGCGAACGATGTTCGCGCGCACGATCGGCAACACGTCATCTTTGCGAACGCTATCGACATGGAACGAGCGAACCGAACCGCCGCGCTCGACAAGCGAGAGAACCGCATTCTTGTGGCCATAGCCGGCCTTGGCTTTCTCGACGCCTTCCTTGCGACCGATGAAGGTTTCGTCGACCTCGACGATAGAGCCGGCGCCTCCCATCGGGGCAAGCGAGCCATCGCGCATCGCCTCACGGATGCGATGGCAGAGAAACCACGCCGATTTATAGGTGATTTCAAGAGTACGGTGTACCTGATGCGCACTCACGCCCTTCTTAGAGGCAGACATGAGATAGATGGCCTGGAGCATCTTGTTCAGCGGGATATGAGCCGACTCGAAGACCGTGCCGACCTTGACCGTGAATTGCTTGCGACAATCCGAGCACTTGCGCAGGCCGACGCGCGTCTTGCGAAGGTCGTAATGCTTCCCAGAGACAGAGCCGCAATGGGGGCAGACCGGGCCATTTGACCACAGAACCGACTCCAAATGCTCGAAAGCGGCGGCGTCGTCGTGAAAGTAGGGCTTTGACAGGACGGACATAGCTAACTCCTTGATTTAGAAGCTATCACGCCTGTCGTGGTTTGTCAACTATATAATCGCCAAGGAAAAAGTTTGGAAAAGTTTGGAAAAAGCTTGGAATTTCCTTGGAAAAGCTTGGAAATTCCTGGGAAAAGCTTGGAGGCGGGGGCCGCTTACGCCGCCCCCTCCGCCGCCTTCGACCGCTCCGCGCGCTTGCGGTCGTTGGGGTCGAGCAGCGCCTTGCGCAAGCGGATCGATTTCGGCGTCACCTCGACGAGTTCGTCGTCCTGGATATAGGCGAGCGCCTTTTCCAGCGTCATCTGCATCGGCGGGGTCAGGCGCACCGCTTCGTCCTTCGAGTGGGTGCGGATGTTGGTGAGCTTCTTGCCCTTGAGCACGTTCACTTCGAGATCGTTGTCGCGCGTGTGCTGGCCGACGATCATGCCCTGATAAACTTTCCAGCCCGGCTCGATCATCATCGGGCCGCGATCCTCGAGGTTCCACATGGCGTAGGCGACGGCCTCGCCCTTCTCGTTGGAGATCAGCACGCCGTTGCGCCGTCCCGCGATTTCGCCTTTCCAGGCGCCCCAATCGTGGAACACGCGGTTCATGATCGCGGTGCCGCGCGTGTCGGTGAGCAATTCGCCGAGATAGCCGATCAGGCCGCGCGTCGGCGCGAGAAACACCAGGCGCAGGCGGTCGCCGCCGGAGGGGCGCATCTCCACCATCTCGCCCTTGCGCTCGGACATTTTCTGCACGACGACGCCCGAATGCTCCTCGTCGACGTCGATGACGACCTCCTCGATCGGCTCCAGCAGTTCGCCCGCTTCGTCGCGTTTGAACAGCACCTTCGGGCGCGAAACGCCGAGTTCGAAGCCCTCGCGGCGCATCGTCTCGATGAGGATGGCGAGCTGCAATTCGCCTCGCCCGGAAACGACATAGGCGTCGGAATTGGGCGCGGCGTCGACGCGCAGCGCGACATTGCCCTCCGCCTCCTTGAAGAGGCGGTCGCGGATGACGCGGCTCGTCACCTTGTCGCCCTCGGTTCCCGCCAGCGGGCTGTCGTTGACCGAAAACGTCATCGACAGGGTCGGCGGGTCGATCGGCTGGGCGAGCAGCGGCTCGACCTCCTCCGGGCTGCACAATGTGTCGGCGACGTTGAATTTTTCCAGTCCCGCGATGGCGACGATGTCGCCCGCCGAGGCTTCGTCGATCGGCGAGTGCTCGATGCCGCGAAAGGCGAGAATCTTCGACACGCGGCCCGTCTCGACGAGATGGCCGAGCCGGTCGAGCACCTTGACCGGCGCGTTAGACTTAATCGTGCCGGAGAAGATGCGCCCGGTGATGATGCGCCCGAGATAGGGATTGGCCTCGAGCAGCGTGCCGAGCATGCGGAAGCCGCCGGCGCCGACCTTGGGCGGCTCGACGTGCTGGAGCACGAGGTCGAACAGCGGCCCCATGTCCTCCTTCGGGCCATCAGGCGAACTCGCCATCCACCCCTGCTTGGCGGAGCCGTAAATGATGGGAAAATCGAGCTGTTCGTCGGTGGCGTCGAGCGCGGCGAAGAGGTCGAAGCATTCGTTGACGACTTCGGAAGGCCTCGCGTCCGACTTGTCGACCTTGTTGACGCAGACGATCGGCTTGAGGCCGATTTTCAGAGCTTTGCCGACGACGAACTTGGTCTGAGGCATCGGCCCTTCCGCGGCGTCGACAAGCACGATCGCGCCGTCGACCATCGACAGGATGCGTTCGACCTCGCCGCCGAAATCGGCGTGGCCGGGCGTGTCGACGATATTGACCCGCACGCCTTTCCACACCACCGAGGTGGCCTTGGCCAGAATGGTGATGCCGCGCTCGCGCTCGAGGTCGTTGGAATCCATCACGCGCTCGGCGACGCGCTGGTTTTCGCGGAACGCGCCGGATTGTTGCAGCAGGCGGTCGACGAGCGTCGTCTTGCCGTGGTCGACGTGGGCGATGATGGCGATGTTTCTCAGTTTCATGGAAGTCCAGGCTTTCGGCGCGGCGCGAATCGGGAAAAGCGGCCGATGGCCGCGCCTTCCCTCGATTGCAGACATGACGGGAGTGCGACGAAACGCGAGCCCGCGAAGCCGCGCTTCCGATTTGTGCGGCGCAATACACGAAATGCGCGAAGAAGGGAAGGGCGTCGCGGCGCGGCGATCCCTCGCGGGCGCCGCCGACGCCGGCGGTCGGCGCAACGTCGGCCGAGACGGAGGTTTTCGTCGAGATCAAATTGCGGGGCAGCGAGGCTCGTCTGTCTGCGCCGGCCTGCCGCCGTGAGAGCGGGTTTCCCTCGCGCGAGGCGCCGCGCGATAGGATCGACGCCTTGGACCCATGGGATTCATGCGCGCTTTACGACTGTCGGCTAGGTTTAGCGCCGGCGCCGGCGCGGCCCGCGCCGATGGTTTGGACAATGACGATCGCAGTCTCGCAAGGCGCTTCGCCCCGCACCGACGCCCTCTTCGTTCGGCGGACGCCGGCGTCGCCGACCGCGCTCGCGCTGACGATTTTCGTCGTGGCCTCAGCGTGGACCGGGCTCGTCCGCCTGCCGCTGTTTCGCCTGGATTGCCTCGACGACGCGGGCTATGTCGGCCTCGCGCATTTCTGGCTGCGCGGCCTGCTGCCCTATGCCCGCATTTTCGATTTCAAGCCGCCGGGATTGTTCGCTCTGGTCGCCCTCGCGCAGATCGCGCTCGGGCCGACGCTCGAGTCGCTGCGCGCGGTTTCGATCGCGAGCGACGCGGTCGCCGCAACCGCGCTCTTCTTTCTCGCGCGCCGGTTCGGCCATCCCGCGGTGGGGCTCTTCGCGGCGATCCTCTATCCCGTCCTGTCCGAGATCGCCGTCGGCAACGACGCCTATTGCCCGCTCGCTGCGCTGACGATTCTCGCCTTTCTCGCGGCGCTGTCGCCGCTTTCGCCGCTGCGCGGGGCGGTTCTGGCCGGCCTCGCGATCGGCGCGGCGGCGACGGTCAAGCAGACCGCCGGCTTTGAAGCCGTGGCGCTGCTGACGATCCTGACCCTTGCGCCCGACGCCGGGCGAGGCCGCGCGCGCGCGGCGCTCGCCTTCGCCCTTGCCGCTATGGTCGCGCCGCTCGGCTTTCTCGTCTATTTCGCCTGGCACGGCGCAGCGGGCGCGCTGATCGCCGACACGGTGGTCGGCGCGCTCGCGCGCCCCGCCAGCGCCTCCGAGGGCTTGTCGTTCGTCGGCGGCCTGTTGCGCTTCCTGCCGCTGCAGAAAGGACTGCTGCCGCTGACCGGGCTCTGCGTCCTCGCGCTCGCGCGCAGGCGCGCGCTGGCGGCCGCGGCGCCGCGCTTTCCCCTCGGCGCGGTCTGGGCGTGGTTCGCGGCGGCGAGCGTCTCGGTGATCGTCCAGCGCTCGTTCGCGCAATCCTATCTCGGCCCGATGCTCGCCCCCGCGCTGCTGCTCGCCGGGTTCTGCACGGCGCAGGCCATGCCGGAGCTCGCGCGAATCCCGCAATGGGCGCGGCTCGGCGCGCTGGCGCTGCTCTCGCTCGCCGCGGCGATCGCCGCGCCGGGCGTCGATTTCGTCCGCCGCCAGGACGTTCCCGCCCTCGCGGCCGCCGCGCGCGCGATCGAGGCGAGCGGCCCGGCGCCCGAGGACAGGCTCTATGCCGTCAATCGCGGCGCCTGGCTCAACAGCATGGTCGATCTCGCCCCGCCGACCGAATACTTCTTTCCCTTCCAGACGCTCTGCGCGTTTCCCGGCGCCGGAGCGAACGGCGTCGCCCAAATCCTGGCGGCGCGCCCGCGCTACGTCGTCATCGCCGATCGGCGCTTGAAATACGCTTGCGAACTGCCGGAAAGCTGGCGGCTGATCGACCAAGCGCTCGCCGAGTCCTACCGCCGCCTCGCCCGCGCCCAGGGCGATTTCGACGCCTACGACGTCTACGAGGCGCTCGACGCGCGGCGGACGGGCGGCTAGCGGCGGCCGCCTTTCCCCGCCGCCTGCCGGGGATTCGACTTTGCCGTTCGCGCCGCCGCAGCGACGAAGGCGCCGTCTCGCGGCAAGTCCGCTCCGTCGGCCGACCGTCGCGAGGCGCTCGCAAGGCCCGCGCGCCCGCGCACGCGCCGAAGCCGCGCCGGCCAGAAACGGTGAAAAAGCGCGATGCCGTAATTCCCGTTTTCACCCTCTACGATTATATCTTTGTTGACGTTACATCTTCAGCCGCGCTGACCAAACGTCGTTTCGATTTGGAAACCATCCGTCGAGGCTTTGGTCCACACCCGTGGTTTCGACGATCGTAGAGACGGGCCGTTTACGGACCCGCGCTAGTTTCCAGCCGCCGCAAGCACGGGCAGTTCGGAGTTTCCTCATGTTCAGGAAATTGGCGCAAGTCAAGAGCCGCGGCGACGTGCTCTTGGCCGTCCTCGCCATAACCGCCGTGTCCATCGTTCTGGCGGTGGGGCTGACGGCGTGGGCGACAGCGGAGCTGGATTCCGCGAGGCGGTTCGGCGCGATGGTCATGGCGGCGAAAATTTCCGCGTTCGTCGCCTTGATAATGTCCTATTGGATCGTCGATTCGATCCGCGGCATCGTGCAATTGAAGAATTCGGTGGAAAGGCTCGCAAGGACGGACGACCTCACCGGCCTCGACAATCGCCGCGCGTTCCTGGCGGGCGCCGCGCGCGAAATTTCGCGCGCCGAACGGCAGGGCGACGCGCTCGCGCTGCTCATTGTCGATCTCGACTACTTCAAGCGCGTCAATGACCTCCACGGCCATCGCGTGGGCGACATGGTTCTCGTCGCCGTGGCGGACGTTCTTTCCCGATCCGTGCGCGACGGCGTCGGCGCCGTGGGCCGCCTGGGCGGCGAGGAGTTCGCGGTTCTGTTGGCGCGCTGCGACGAAGACATGGCGCTGCAAGTGGCGGAGAGCATTCGCGCCGCGATCGAAGCCATGCGGGCTTCCACGCCGGCCGGAGAGATCGTCATGACCGCGAGCATCGGCTGCGCGCCGATCATGGCCGGCGATAGCCTGAACGGGGCTCTGCAAAGGGCCGACGAGGCGCTCTATGCGGCCAAACGCGGCGGGCGAAACCGGGTCGCGGCCTGCACGAGGGGGAGCGGCGGATCGGACCCTCGCGAACGAGCGGAGCGACAGCGGCGCGAGCCCGTCGCGCGCGAGCCTCTCAAGCGGTCGGCTTGAGCGGCGAAGCCGCGTCGATCCATTCGAGGCGACGCTTCGTCCCGGTTGTCGATTGAGCTGGCGCCGGTTGCAGGGGATTGCCTTGGTGCCGGTTGCAGGAGTCGAACCCGCGACCAACGGTTTACAAAACCGCTGCTCTACCAACTGAGCTAAACCGGCTCGCCTCGGCGGCGCAAGAGGCCTGGTGATGGCTAGCAGCGCGCTCGAGCGGAGGCAAGGGGCGCGTCGCGCGGATTTACGGAACCGTCGCGCGCCAGGGGCCGGCGACCGGGAACGCTTCGTCGGCGCCGGGCCAGGGCGGCATGGTCACGGCGAGGAAGGCAAGCGGCGCTTGCGGCTCGGCGCGGAATTGGAAATGGGTCCCCAGCGGTATCGTCAGGCAGAGGCCGGGCGCGATGTCGACGACGCTCTCCTCGTCGCCTGCGCGCCGCCAGATCCGCCCGCGTCCCGCGAGAAAATACCAGATCTCCTCGACGCTGCGATGGGCGACGGCGTGCGACACCGCGCCGGCCGGCAGTTCGAAATGCGCGAAGCTGCCGCCGGCGAGCGCGAGGAGCAGGCGCACCTGCGTGCCGTCGGGCGCGATCGCGTCGGGCCTGTCGCCGAGGGTTTTGGTCTCAAAGGGGCGCATCGACAAAGGCTCCGCGATTTCGCCGCGAAATCTTGCGCGGGGCCGTCGACCGCGCAACCCCGGCGGGACGCCCCCGACAAAGTTTTTGCGCGCCGCCGCCGGCCTGCTATGAAAGCGCGATGGACGCTTCGCTCGACCTCACTCCCGAACAGACGCTCGACGAATTCCGCGCCGCCGGCGCGCTTCTCGAGGGGCATTTCATCCTGTCCTCGGGACTGCGCTCGCCGGTCTTTCTGCAAAAGATGTTCGTCTTTCAGGACCCGGCGCGCACGGAGCGCCTGTGCCGCGCGCTGGCGCGCAAGGCGCGCGCCGCCTTCGGGCCGATCGACGTCGTCGCCTCGCCGGCGGTGGGGGGCATCGTTCCCGGCTACGAGACCGCGCGCTGGCTCGGGGCCAAGGCGATCTTCGTCGAGCGCGAGGACGGCGTCTTCAAGCTCCGGCGCGGCTTCGCCATCGCGCCCGGAGAGCGCGTGCTGATGGTCGAGGACATCATCACCACCGGCCTGTCCTCGCGCGAGTGCCTGGCCGCGCTTCGTGAGCATCCCGGCCAAATCGTCGGCGCGGCGTGCCTGATCGACCGCTCCGGCGGCAAGGCCGACATCGGCGTTCCCCGCGTCGCGCTCGCCACGCTGGACATTCCCGCCTATCCCGCCGACGCGCTGCCGCCGGAACTGGCGGCCCTTCCCGCCGTCAAGCCGGGAAGCCGCGCGCTGGCCGGGGCGAGCTGATCGCATTTCACTGGGAAAGGACCGTTCGATGGCGGCGTTGCGTCTGGGGGTCAATGTCGATCACGTCGCGACCGTGCGCAACGCGCGCGGCGGCGCCGTTCCCGATCCGGTGCGCGCGGCGCTGCTCGCGATCGAAGCCGGCGCCGACGGAATCACCGCGCATTTGCGCGAGGATCGCCGCCATATTCACGACGAGGACATGCGCCGCTTGAAGGCCGCGATCTCGAAGCCGCTCAATTTCGAAATGGCCGCGACCGGGCAGATGCTCGACATCGCCTTGCGCATCCGCCCGCACGCCTGCTGCCTCGTGCCGGAAAAGCGCACCGAGCGCACCACCGAGGGCGGCCTCGACGTGATCGGCGGGCACGATTCGCTCAAGCCCTTCGTCGCCGAGCTGAAGAGCGCGGGGATCCGCGTCTCGATGTTCGTCGAGCCGTCGGTCGACGCGCTCGGCGCCTGCGCCTCGCTGCGCGCGCCCGTCGTCGAGCTGCACACCGGCGCGTGGTGCGACGCGCTCACGCAGGGGAATCGCGAGCGCGCCGATTACGAATTCGGCCGCCTGCGCGTCGCGGCGGCCGAGGCCGCGGCGCTGGGTCTGGAGTGCCACGCCGGGCACGGCCTCGATTACGAAACCGCGCGCGCGATCGCCGGCCTGCCCGAAATCGTCGAACTGAACATCGGCCATTTCCTCGTCGGCGAGGCGATTTTCGTCGGCCTGGCGCAGAGCGTGCGGACGATGCGCGCGGCGATGGACGAGGGGCGCGCGCGCGCGCCCGGCGGGCCGCGATGATTCTGGGGATCGGCAGCGATCTCTGCGACATCCGCCGCATCGAGGAGACGCTCGAACGCTTCGGCGAGCGCTTCCTCGCGCGCTGCTTCACCGACGTCGAGCGGCGGCGCTCGGAGCGCCGGGCCGGGCGCGCCGCCTCCTACGCCAAGCGCTTCGCCGCCAAGGAGGCCTGCGCCAAGGCGCTGGGCACGGGCCTGCGCGACGGGGTGTTCTGGCGCGACATGGGCGTCGCCAACCTGCCCTCGGGCAAGCCGACGATGCTTCTCACCGGCGGCGCGGCCAAGCGCCTCGCCGAAATCACGCCGGCGGGCGCCGAGGCGTTCATCCATCTCACCATCACCGACGAAGGGCCGCTCGCCCAGGCTTTCGTGGTGATCGAGGCGCGGTGAGGCATCGCCGGCCGGCGGTCAGACCGCTTCGTCGACGATTCCGAGTTCGGCAAGCAACGGCCCGAGAAACGCCTCATAGGCGCGCCAGCGTCCCACCGCGCTCTTGTAGATGGGCTGGCGCACCTGAATCACGCTTGCCGTTTGAACCGATCGTTTCGTTTGGTGGAAGCTGAGGCAACGGGAGTCCCATTCCAGTCCGCAATGGGCGACGATGCGCCGGGCCTGCCCTTCCAAATCGGCGACGACCTCCTCATACTGCACTTCGAGCATCACGTTTGCCGGCAGCGCGCTGCGCCAATGCGCCATCGTCGCCTCATAGGCGCGGTAGTAGCGGCCGAGTTCTCCCAGGTCGAAAGCGTAGGGCACGGTGTCCGTGAACATCTGCGAAAAGCAGGACAGGCAAGTGTCGATGGGATCGCGGCGCATGTGGATGATGCGCGCGTTCGGCAGCGCCAGATGGATGAGGCCGATCAAGCGGAAGTTTTCCGGCGTCTTGTTGATGATCCGCGCCGCCGCCGGCGCCAGGTCTCTGATGCGGCCGAGGTAGCTTGCGCCGAGTCGACGCAATTGCTCATCCGAAACCTGAGAAACCGCCTCGGGGGAATGCAGCGCCTCCCCGGCGGCTCCGCCGAGCGCCATTGTCGCCTGGTGAAAGTGGCCGATCTCGCCGGCGCCGAAAACTTGCGGGTGGCTGGCCAGGATTTGTTCGACCAGGGTGGTTCCCGACCTCGGCATGCCGAGGATGAACACCGGAAGGGAGGAAGGATCGCCTCGCCCTCGATCGCCGCGCATCAGCTCCGCGGCGTATGCCCTCCGCGTGCGCTCCAAGAATCCCAGAGCGGCGGCTTCGTCGTAGGCGGATTGCTTGCGCTTCAACGCGTTGCCCGCGATCAGGCGCTGAAACGACCGCGCGTGATCCTCGTTGTCGGCGAACGCCTTGGCCAACGCAAAGTGCAGGGCGATCTGATCGTCCGTGCCGAGCGAAGGCATGTCTTGTGCAAGTTCCTCCATGGCGCGGAGGCGCGGATCGCCGGGCGACAACCGCTTGGACACCGTCAATATATGGTAAAAGCTCGCCCGCTTCGGCGCCAAGTCGATCGCTTTTTCGATCGCATGGCTTGCCTCGACGAGGCGGCCCCAGTCAAGCAAAACGATTGCCTTGCGGTTATGCGCCTCCGCATGATCGGGCGCGAGGGCGATCGCCTCGTCCAAACTGGTCACGGCCTCCTCGAGGCGGTTGAGTTCGCGAAGAACGATGCCGCGACCAAACCAAGCGCTCGCAAGGGCGGGGTTGATCGTCAGCGCCTTGTCGTAGGCAGCGACAGCTTCGTCGTGACGTTTTCGTAGGGCGTATAGGTTGCCCTTGTTGAGATATGCATCGGCGTAATTCGGATATATCTTTATCGCGTTGTCGATACTGGCTATTGCAAGTTCATAGTTCTTCATTTCGGCAAGAACGAAACCCCTCTCATTATGCGCCGCGAAATGATTAGGCTGAATCAGGAGAAGTCTGTCAAATTGCATCAGCGATTCCTGAAATTGTCCAAGTTTAGACAATGAGGCGGCGCTTACATATAACAATGATATATTATTGCCATTGAGCTTAAGCCCTTTTCGACAAATTTTGAGAGCGCCAATGTAATCCGCGGTCTGGTATAACGCGGTCGCATAATTTTCCATAAATTGAATGTTTGGCGGCTGTATCGACAACGAGCGCGCCATAAGAAGTTTGGCCCGTTGCATATTTCCCGAGTGCGCCTCGATAAGCCCTAGGAAATGGAGTGCGTGAAAATTATCGGGATTTGCGCCTATTAATTCACGATATAACTTGGCGGCCTCGTCGAGGGCGCCCTTTTGGTGCAGGGAATGCGCGGTTTGCAGTTTTCGCTGATCGTCAACCCTTGGCATAGGAAACCCATTTCCAGTTCTGCGGTCCATGGTGGCCTTATACCAGCCGCCAAACGCATTGACTCGTCATGGCCGGGCTTGTCCCGGCCATCCACGCGGTGAAGCTGCGTGCCAGTGGCTGAAAAAGCGACAAGTGTGCGGCTTTTTTCAGCCACGCGGCAGCTTGTCGGCGTGGATGGCCGGGACAAGCCCGGCCATGACGGCGGTCGCTATTTCCGGCTGCCGCCATGATAACCAACGAGAGCCGATCCGAGAAGAACGGAATCACGGCGGCGCGGGCGAACGCCGCGCCGAAATCACGCCGCCCGGCGCCAAGGCGCTCATCCATCTCGCCATCAACGACGAAGAGCCGCTCCGGCAGGCTTTCGTCGTGATCGAGGCGCGGTGAGGGGCTCGGGTGATTGGCCGCAGGCGCTAAAGACTCGATCGCCCCTCGATCGTCTCCAGCACGCCGTCGAGATTGCGATCGACGTCGTCGTTGCCGACGCGCGTGATTCGATAGCCTTGCGCGCGCAAGAAACTTGCGCGCCGCTCGTCGCCGCGGATTTCGTCGTCCGTCGAATGCGTCGCACCGTCCGCCTCGACGACGAGTGTGGCCTCGCGACAGACGAAATCCACGAAATAGGGTCCGATCGGCTCCTGCCCGACGAATTTGAACCCGTTGAGGCCGCGCGCGCGCAAGCGGCGCCAAAGCAGGCGCTCGGCTTCCGTTTGCGCCCGACGTAAGGCGCGCGCGCGGTTTGTCTCGTGAAGGCGCAAGCCGCGCGTGGTGGAATTCCAACGGCGCGGCCAACCGCCCCGCCCCTCACCCTAACCCTCTCCCCGCGGAGCGGGGAGAGGGGACCACATCCAACAAAAAAACCCCGGAGTTTTCGCTCCGGGGCCAGATATTAAGTCCGAACCAGACGCGATCAGAAGTCGCGAGTGATTTCCAGACGGCCTTCGAGGCCCTGCGAGGTCGACTTCCAGGCGTTGCCGGTCGTGGTGGTGTTATTGACGATGATATCGCCAGACCAAGCAGCCGGCCGCGACATATTGCTGCTCTGGTAGAGCAGCTCGAGGTTGAAGTCGAGATGCGCAACCGGATCCCAGTGGAACACCGCGCCGCCCATCCAGCTCGTCGTGCTGGTGGAAAGCACGCCGTACGTCAAGCCGCTCCAGTTGAGCTGACCGTAGCCGACTTCCGGATCGATCATGAAGGTCGGGCCGAGGTGGAATTCCCCACTCGCCGCGATCGTCCACGCTTCCGGCGTCGCCCAGGTGCCATTGTGGTTCGAGTAGGCGTCCGCGACCGGCATGCCGACGCCGTTGCCGTTGACGCCGCCGCCGGCGCCAAAGCCCCACGCCTCATCCCACATCGCGCCGGGAAGACCGGAATACCACGTGGCGTTCCTGGACCAGGCGCCCTGCAACGAAATCTCGTCGCCCGCGCCGATCGTCGGCAGGTTGAACTTCAAGCCGCCGTCGATCGCCCAGCCCCAGGTGTTCAGGCTGTTGCCAGTCCCCTGATACGAGGTGCCGTACCAAACCGAGTCGTTCATGTTCACATTGTGCGCGACGCCCGCAATGTGGGCGCTGCCCCAACCCTGAACGAGGTCGATCGCCGCGACGATGTCGGGAGAACGAAGGCCCTGATAGCCGGAGTTCGCCGCGATCGCCTCGTCGACGCCGAGGCCCGACGGGCCGCCGACGATCGGATCCTGCAGCGAGATCGTCGCCGAGAAGCCGCCGCCGAAGGTCGCGGTATAGGCCAGCAAGAGAGGCTGGTTGTAGCCCTGCTGATCCGGCGAGAACAGGTTCGCCCAGCCTTCGCCGCCGCCGAAGGCGGAGAAGAACGAGTTCGCCTTACCAGCGGTGATGCCGGCCCAGTTCAAGAAGCCGTGGTTGATGAAGCCGTTGCCGGCGCCGGTGTTGTCGAAGCCGCTGCCATAATTATACTGCATATCGATGTCGGAAGTCAGCACGCCATAAGCGGTGTTGGTCTTCGCGATGAGTTCGACTTCCGCACGCGTGGTGAAGCCGACGTCGGCGCGCGCCGAGGCCGGGATCGCAGCCAAGGCAGTCTCGTTGGAATAGGTGGAAGGAGCGCCATACGCGGGGCCGGCCGTCTTACTCCCGCCCGCAAACGCATAACCCGTATCAAGATTGCCCGCCGTCACCTGCCCGGTGAGATAGCCGGTGATCTTCAAGCAGGTGTCCGAACCCGGGATGACGAAACCGGCCATGCCGTCGATTTTGCAGACCTTGACGTATTCAGCAGCGGGCGCGCCCTTCTTCGTGGGAAGATCGGCGGCCTGCGCGCCGGCGACGACGACCAAAGTGGCCGCCGAACCGAGCAGAAGGCTCTTAATGAGCGTCATTTGTGACCTCCAGTAATTGACAAGTGGGAGTTGGTTGAAACCTTGAACCTTATTTCGCCGACCAAAAACGCGTGCCGAGTCAAAGGTGTTAAGCGCCCCTCTTCCCGTTTCAGCGAACCTCGGGCGTTTTGCGCTGGTCCCCCAGCAAAGGACGCCGTCCGTCCGACTCGCGACCGGGAAGCTCCCGTTCACATTAGGCAACATACAAGCGTCCGGCCCCGCCTCAAACCTGAAAATGCCGAATTTCGGCCCCAAAGCGCGTTTCCCCGCGCCATGTTGCAGAAAGGTCACGAAAGCGGCGCGAAAACGGCGCGCGAGGCGCCGCCGGCGTCCTGGAAGAGGCGTTAATCTATTGATAACCTGTCTAATTCGCTGCCTCCGCCGGCGCGGCGAACGAAGAGCAAAAGGGCGCCCGTGCGGGCCGCGCCGGGCCGCGACGCGGGGGGTCGCGCAAGCGCAAAGGGCGCGCCTTCCGGCAGTCGCGCTCCTCGAGACTTGCTATAAGGCGGCGATGGCGCATCAAACGCGAATCCGGGCGCTCGGGCTCATGGCGCTCCTGGCGCTGGGGCTCGTCGGGACGCTCGCCGAAGTCGGCCCGGTCGAGTCCGATCTGACCAGCCGCGCCGCCGCCGCGCTCGGCGGCGCTGGGCTGGAGAGCCCGGCGCTGCTCGTGGCCGGACGCGACGCGGCGATTTCGGGCGCGGCCTCGAGCCCAGGCGGGCGGCGAGGCGCCGTCGACGCCGTCGCCGGCGTCTGGGGCGTGCGGAAAGTCGACGCCGCGCTGGTGTGGGTCAAGCCTGGGGCGAGCGCCGAGCCGGCCGCGCCCGCGCCGCGAGCCGCGCCAGACGCCGACTTCCTGTCGTATGACTTTTACATTCTCTGGCCGTGGTTGCTGCCCGCCGGGGTCCTCGGCGCCGCGATCGAATGGCCGAAAGCGGGCGACGCGGAAGCCTCGGGCCGTCGCCGCCTTGGGCCCGCGGTCTCATTGGGCGCGGCCTCGATCGCCTTCGCGGCCGGGCTCGCCGCCGCCGCGATGCGATGGCCGCCGGGCCGGCCGGGCTTCTGGCTGGAGGCCGGGGTGCTCTTCCTCGCGGCCTATTGCCTCGGTGGGTTCGCCGGGGAATCCTTCTCCCGCTTGCGGGAGAAGGCGTCACGCGAAGCGTGACGGATAAGGGTTCTTGGGGCGAGGCCCTCACCCCGGCCCTCTCCCGCATAGGGCGTTCGGAAGAACGCCCGTCTTTCGACGGGCTACGCGGGAGAGGGGGTCGCGCGCGATAGGGCTTGCGCGTCGCGACGGGCGCCTCGATAGTGCAGGCGCAGGCTCCTATATTTTTCCTGATCGAAGCGAGGCCCGACCCGATAAATGATGCGGCAGTATGAACTGGTTGAGCGCGTTCGCCGCTACAATCCCGAAACCGACGAAGACCTGCTCAATCGCGCCTATGTCTTCGCGATGAAGGCGCATGGGGCGCAGAAGCGCGCTTCGGGCGATCCGTTCTTTTCCCACCCGCTCGAAGTCGCGGCGATCCTGACCGATCTCAAGCTCGACGACGCGACGATCGTCTCCGCCGTGCTGCACGACACCATCGAGGACACCGCCGCCACCCGCGCGGAGATCGATGCGGTTTTCGGGCCGGAGATCGGCGGCCTCGTCGAGGGGCTCACCAAGCTCAACAAGCTCGATTTCGCCTCCAAGCACGCCCAGCAGGCGGAGAATTTTCGCAAGCTCCTGCTCGCCATCGCCGACGATGCGCGCGTGCTGCTGATCAAGCTCGCCGACCGCCTGCACAACATGCGCACGCTGAATTTCATGCCGGAGGCCAAGCGCGCCCGCATCGCGCAGGACACGCTCGACATCTACGCCCCACTCGCCGGCCGCATGGGCATGCAGGGCATGCGCAGCGAACTCGAGGATCTGGCGTTTCGCTGCCTCATGCCCGAGGCCTACGGCCTGATCGTCGCGCGGCTCGAGGAATTGAAGACCAAGAACGGCGCGCTCATCGCGCGCATCGCCGCCGAGCTGACCGACCAGTTCGCGCGGCGCGGCATCAAGGTCGAGGTCAAGGGGCGGCAGAAGCAGGCCTATTCGATCTGGCGCAAGATGGAGCGCCATTCGATCGCCTTCGAGCAGCTCTCGGACATCTACGGCTTCCGCATCCTCGTCGCCACGGTCGCCGACTGCTACGCCGCGGTCGGCGTCGCGCACACCACCTGGCCGAGCGTGCCCGGCCGCTTCAAGGACTATATCTCGACCCCCAAGCAGAACGACTATCGCTCGATCCACACCACCGTCATCGGCCCGGGCAGCCAGCGCGTCGAATTGCAGATCCGCACCCACGACATGCACGAGATCGCGGAATACGGCATCGCCGCGCACGCGCTCTACAAGGATCGCCACGGCCAGCCGGAAGCGATCGACGCCAGCGAGAGCCGCGCCTATCGCGGCCTCCGGCAGACCATCGAGACGCTGGCGAGCGACGATTCGGAAAAGTTCCTCGAGCACACCAAGCTCGAACTGTTCCAGGACCAGGTGTTCTGCTTCACGCCCAAGGGACGCCTGATCGCCCTGCCGCGCGGCGCGACGGCGATCGACTTCGCCTACGCCGTCCACACCGACGTCGGCAATTCCGCCGTCGGCGCCAAGATCAACGGCCGCATCGCGCCGCTGATCTCGACGCTGCGCAACGGCGACGAAGTGCTGATCACGCGCTCCGACAGCCGCACGCCGCCGGCGGCCTGGGACAGCCTCGTCGTGACCGGGCGCGCGCGCGCCGCCATCCGGCGCGCCACGCGCGAGGCGGCCAAGGCCCAATATGGCGGCCTCGGGCGCCAGATCATCGAGCGCGCCTTCGCGCGGGCGGGGCGCAAGTTCAGCGACGCCAAGCTGAAGAGCGCGCTGTCGCGCCTGGCGCGCAGCTCCGTCGACGACGTGTTCATCAGCGTCGGGCGCGGCGAACTCTATTCGGCCGACGTGGTCCGCGCGATCTACCCCGATTTCAAGGAGGAGCGCAAAGCCGGGCCGGCGCTCGCGCCCGGCGAAAGCGGCTGGTTCGGCCTCGCCAAGGCGGCCAATCTGGTGTTTCGCGTGCCGGGCAAGGGCGAGAACGGCGCCGCATTGCCGCTGCGCGGCGTCGAATGGGACATGCCGGTGCGATTCGCGCCCAAGGGCGGCGCCGTGCCGGGCGAACGCATCGTCGGCATCCGCACGCCGGGGGAGGGGATCACGATCTATCCCATCCATTCTCCCGCGCTCGTCGCCTACGACGACAAGCCGGAGCAATGGCTCGACGTCCGCTGGGATCTCGACACCGCGACCAAGGCGCTCTACCCCACGCAGATCCTGGTGACGACGCTCAACGAGCCGGGGGCGCTCGGAATCATCGCGACGACGATCGGGGAAGCGGGCGCCAACATCGACAACGTCGCGTTCAACCCCACCGGGCCGGATTTTCGCGAAGTGCGCTTCGACCTGGAAGTCTCCGACATCCAGCACCTCAACGCCGTCCTCGCGCAATTGCGCGACAAGAGCGTCGTCAGCAAGGTCGAGCGGCTCAGCGGTTGAGGAGAAGCGATCGATGCCGCTCTATTTCGCCTATGGCGCGAACATGGACGTCGAGGCGATGGCGGGGCGCTGCCCGCGCTCCAAGCCGCTGAACGCCGCGCGCCTGATGCGCCACCGGCTCGCGGTCATGCGCGAGGGCTGGCTGACGGCGACGCGCGACGCCAACGCCAACGTCGACGGCGTATTGTGGGACGTCGCGCTCGCCGACATGCGCGCGCTCGACCGCTACGAGGGGCTGGGCGAGGGCCTCTACGTCAAGGCGGCGCAGCCCGTCGTGGTCGCGGGCGGCGCCAAGCGGGCGCTGATCTATTTCGGGACGAATTGCGGGCCCGGCGTGGCGCGAGCGGATTATATCGCCGGCGTGCTGCTCGCGGCGCGCCGCTGGAATCTGCCGGACGCCGCGATCGCGCGCCTCGAACGTTTCGCCGCCGAGGCGGGAGTCGCCGCCCCATCCGGCGGCGTCGGGGCGCCGGCGCCGAAGCGCGTGCGACCGCGCTTCGCGACGCCGTTGGACAGGGCGTGAGGGCTCAGCGCCGGCATTTTCGGGCGCTGTTGTAGGCGCGGCCGCTGGCCGCGCTCGTGCGTGCACGCTGGCGTCGGCAGAGTGACGCGCTCACGCTTCGGACGCCACCCGCGGTCGCGTCTGCAAGGCAGCGCGGGCCGCTACGGCGCGCCCGCGGCGGCCTCGCTCCAGCTCATGCCCTCCCGGCCCCTGATGTAGCCGTTGACGAACGGCGTCGGTTCGACGAGGGCGCGCAGGCCGGCGAGAGCCTCCTCGGCGGCGATTCGGCGGTCGAGGACGCCCCGATACAGCTCGGCCACCCTCACCATGTCGGTCGTCTGCGGCGACAGCCGGAAGTGCGTCACGCCCGCCGACTGCAAATCGTCGAGTTCGCTCAGCAGCGCGGCGTAGCCGTGCGACATGGTCTGCGTGCCGTTGACCGTCAGCAGGCGCTTGCCGTCGAGCTGGTCGGCGTAGAGACCGTCCGGATCGAGCTCGCAGACGAACTGGCAGGCGTCCTTGGTCAGCCCATAGGCGCGCGCGTGATAGCAGCGCATCGAAATCGAAAGCGGCTGGCGGCCGAACACCATCGCCTCGGTCTCGACCGGATTATGGCGCGCCAGCGTCGCTATCGCCGCCGCCGACAGCTCGACCGGCATGTTCACCCTGACCGCGCCGCCGCGCACGAGGAAGTCGAGCGTCGCCTCGTTGAAGACGTTGATGAACGGGCCGGCGATATGGCGCGCGCCCGCGAGCAATCTGATACTGGCGACGTCGTTGGCCTCGATCATCATGTCGCCGCCGCAGTTCTCGCGAATCGCCTCCATCTCGCGGTCGGTGGTGACCAGCGCCAAGGTCGACAGCGCCACCTGCTTGCCGGCGGCGCGCAGCCGCTTCGCGATGACAGGCAGGTCGTCGACGAAAGACGGCTCGCGTTTGGAGCACACGACCTCGCCGAGATAGACGCAGTCGACCGGCGCCTCGTCGGCGATGCGGAAATAGAAGTCGCGCCGTCGCTCCGGCGTCCAGTTGAAGAGGATCGGTCCCAGCGTCAACGCGCTCATCGCCAGCCTTTCTTGTAAGCGCTCAAAGTGACGCGCCCGCCCTCGGCGATGGCGTTGAGGTCGCCGATCGCCGCCGGCGTTTCCTCGCCGCGCGCCAACGCGTCGATGACGGCGCGGAAGGCCGCGACGACCTGGCCGACATAGGCGCGGCTGCGCTGTCGCCCCTCGATCTTGAGCGCGGTCACGCCGGCCGCCTTGAGTTGCGTCAGGATCGACGCGGCGTTCAGCCCCACCGGCTCCTCGAACAGATAGGAGGCGGCGCCGTTGGTGACGAGGCGGCTTTTGCAAGGGGTCGGATAAGCGGCGTTCTCATGCCTGGCGTAACGGTTGGTCATCACTTCGCCGAGCCGCGACACCATGAACTCGCCTTCCTCACGATAGGAAACGAACTCGGCCGGCGCGCAGACCCCGTCGCAGCTCGGCGAGCGGCCGGTGATGTAGGAGGACAGGTAACAGCGCCCTTCCACCATCGTGCCCAGGGAGCCGAAGGCGAACACTTCGGCTTCGACCTGCATCCGCGCGATCAGCGCCGCGACCTCCTCAACCGACAGGACGCGCGGCAAAACGACGCGGCTGATGCCGAAATTCTCGCGGTAGAAGTCGATCGACAGCGGATTGGAGGCCGCCGCCTGCACCGAGAGGTGCCGACGCAGACCCGGATGGCGGCGGCTCGCGTAGTCGAGCACGCCGATATCGGCGAGAATGACCGCATCCGCGCCGAACTCCGCCGCATTGTCGACGGCGCGGAGCCAAGGCGCGGTGTCGCCGGCGCGCGGAAAGGTGTTCACGGCGACCAGCACGCGCCGTCCGCGCGCGTGAGCGTAGGCGATGCCCTCGCGCATCTCCTTGAGGTCGAAATTCAGACCGGGATAGTTGCGCGCGTTGGTGCAATCGCGAAAGCCGCAATAGACCGTGTCGGCGCCGGCGTCGACCGCCGCGTGCAACGCGGCTGGCGTGCCGGCGGGGCAGACCAGTTCGAGATAATTCGGGGGTCTCACGCCGCCTGTCCCTCCTTGCGACGCTGGCGCGCTTCCAGCTTGCTCAAGCGCGTCTTCAGCGCCTCGATCTCGGCGCGAAGATCCTGGTTTTCCGCCGCGTCGCGCTCGGCCTGCGCGAGGCCGTCCGAAGCGGCGCGGACGGGCAGGAGAACATCGCGCAGACGCTCGATTCGCCGCTCCCAGCTCAGAGCGCCGGCGCGAGCGAATCGCCGCAGCGGACCGAACAGCGAGGAGGCCTCGTCGAGCACGCTGATGATCTCGCGGTCGAGGACGTTGCGCAACGCCACCACCGCCGACGTGTCGCCGGCGATGACGATCTCGCGGGTGAAGAACAACGCGTCGCTGTCGATGCGCCCTTCCAGCAGCGCCAGCAGCGCCGCCAGCGACCCCTTCACGCTGGCGTCCGCCGGAGCGTCGTTCGCGCCCGCCAGCTTCAGCGACGGCGCCCCGTCGCCGAATTGCAGCGAGAAGCTGCGAGGCAAATCCGTCAGCTCGATGCGGATGACGGTGCGGGGGAACTCGGCGAGGACTTGGAACAAATCGGGGTGGCTGCGCCCCATCTTGCGAAGAAGCGCGGCCGCGCCGAGATCGAGAAGGGGCGACGGCGTCGCCGCGATCAACCCGCGAGCCAGGATCGTCGGAAATTCAGCCTCTTCCATATCGCTTTCCCGCAAGACCACGCCCGCCGCGACGCCGCCCGTCGCGCGGCCCGGCGCGTCGTGAGCGCCTACGGGCCGCGCTTCGGGCGTTCCCGCCGCCAAATGCTGAAAGGCACGAAGCATTTTTTTCGTCGACGGCGTTGATTTACGTCAACGCGCGCGAAGTCGCCACAGCGGCGCGGGGAGGGGGGCGTCGAACGACGGGATTCGCGCCCCAGCGCAGGGCGAAGGAGCGGCTAAAGCAACATCGTGAAGCAATCGCGCCCATTAGCGAATTATATACTGAAACGGCCGGGAGCGCCGCGCGAGCGCTGGAAAAGCGCCGAGTTTACCGGCGCGCCGCCATCGCCTTTACCAAATTTTTGCCGGCGGTCGGCACTCTGGCGGGCACGTTCCGCGGGCCTCGCGCGAGGCCAATGGCGGCAGGTGCTCCGATGCTCAAGAATTCGTTGATTTTCGCGGTTGCGGCTTTGGCCATCGCGTTTTCGGCTCCATCCCTGTTGCCGCAGCGCGCCACGGGCGTCAGCGCGCCCGCCGTCTCCGGGCCCGTCGCGCCCGCGCCGGTCGCCCCGGTTGCGACGACCGCCGCCGCGGCCGGCGATTTCGGTTATCGCCAAGCGTCGATCACGGCGGACGCGGGCGGCCAGTTCCACACCAATGCCTTGATCGATGGGCAAGACGTCAGCCTGGTGGTCGACACTGGCGCGACGATGGTCGCCTTGACGGCGGACACCGCCGAGCGCCTCGGCGTCGTCGTCGATCCGTCGACGCCGAAATTGCGGGTGAACACGGCCAACGGCGTTTCCTTCGTCTCGCCCGTCGTCCTCAGGCAAGTCAGCCTCGGCTCGATCTACATGGACGACGTGCGGGCGGTGGTGATGCCGCCGGGCGCGGGAACCGCCGATCTCCTCGGCGCGAGCTTTCTCAAGCGGCTGGTCAGCGTCGAACAGCGCGACGGCGTGCTCGTGCTCAGGCAATAGCGCGATCGCCTCGCCGGGACGAAGCGCGGCGACGGGCTTTTTATCGGACCGCCGATCGGCTAGGCAGAAGCGTCGCTCTCCTTCGCCCGAGGCCGCCCTTGCTTCCCCAGCCGCAACCCCAGCTCAGCCCCAACACCTACGCCTATGAATCGCGGCCGATGGTGAAGCCGACCGGCTTTCGCGAATATGACGCGCGCTGGCTCTACGAGCGGGAGATCAACCTGATGGGCGTGCAGGCGCTGGGCATGGGCCTCGGCGCGTTGCTCGGCGAATTGGGGGTCGCCAAGGAAATCGTCGTCGGCCACGATTTTCGCTCCTATTCCAGCGCGATCAAATACGCGCTGATCTGCGGATTGACGGCCGCCGGCGTCAGGGTCCGCGACATCGGCCTCGCCATCACCCCGATGGCCTATTTCGCCCAGTTCGCGCTCGACGTTCCCGCCGTCGCGATGGTCACCGCCTCGCACAACGACAACGGCTGGACCGGCGTCAAGATGGGGGCGGCGCGGCCGGTGACGTTCGGACCGGAGGAAATGGGCCGCTTAAGCGAAATCGTCCTCGCCGGCGAATTTCGCCCCTGCGAAGGCGGCGCCTATGAATTCGTCCAGGATTTTCCCGCCCGCTACATCGCCGACCTGACGGCGCGGCCGAAATGGAAGCGCAAGCTCAAGGTCGTCGCCGCCTGCGGCAACGGCACGGCGGGGGCCTTCGCCCCGCAATTGCTCGGCGCCCTGGGCTGCGAGGTCGCGCCGCTCGATTGCGATCTCGACTTCACCTTTCCGAACTACAATCCCAACCCCGAGGATCTGCGCATGCTGCACGCGATGGCGGCGGCGGTGAAGGAGACGGGCGCCGATGTCGCGCTGGGCTTCGACGGCGACGGCGACCGCTGCGGAATCGTCGACAACGAGGGCAACGAGATTTTCGCCGACAAGATCGGCGTGATGCTCGCGCGCGATCTCGCCAAGCTGCACCCTTGCGCGACCTTCGTCGTCGACGTGAAATCGACGGGGCTGTTCGCGACCGATCCCGAGTTGAACGCGCGCGGCGTCAAGGTCGACTATTGGAAGACCGGCCATTCCCATATCAAGCGCCGCGTGCGTGACCTCAACGCGCTCGCCGGCTTCGAGAAGTCGGGGCATTTCTTCTTCAACGCGCCGGTCGGGCGCGGCTACGACGACGGCTTCGTCACCGCGATCGCGGCGCTCGACATGCTCGAGCGCAACCCGGAGAAGTCGATGGCCGATCTCTATCGCGAACTGCCCAAGACCTGGGGTTCGCCGACCATGTCGCCGCATTGCCCGGACGAAGTGAAATACGCCGTCGCCGACCGCGTCGCCGCGCGCTTCAAGGACATGGAGGCGAGGAGCGTCCTTGTGACGGGCCAGCCCATTCGCGAAATCGTCACCGTCAACGGCGTGCGCGTGACGGTGGAGGACGGAACCTGGGGTCTCGTGCGCGCCTCGTCCAACAAGCCCGAACTCGTGGTCGTCGTGGAGAGCCCGGTCTCCGAGGCGCGCATGCGCGAAATGTTCCACGCGGTCGACGCGGTGTTGCGCGAAAATCCGGAGGTCGGCGCCTATAACCAGACGATCTGAGACGCGCGCGCTCAAAGCCCCGATCCTGCCGGACGTGCTGGCGCCCGGCCTTCGCCTCGTGTTCTGCGGGACGGCGGCCGGCGCCGTCTCGGCGGCGCGCGGCTGCTATTACGCCCATCCCCAGAACAGGTTCTGGCGCGCGCTCTACGCGGCCGGCCTGACGCCGCGCCTGCTCGATCCCTCCGAGTTCGCCTTGCTGCCGCGCTTCGGCCTCGGCCTCACCGACATCGCCAAGACCGTCAGCGGCATGGACAAGCAACTGCCGGCCGGCGCCCTGGGGCGCGCCGCCTGCGACGCGATGGCGCAAAAGATCGCGCGCGCGCAGCCCGGCATTCTCGCCTTCACCAGCCTGACGGCGGGCCGCCGCTTCCTGCGCGTCGACGCGCAATTTGGCGAACAGAAAGAGACGATCGGCGCGACCCGCCTGTGGCTGCTGCCCTCGCCCTCGCCGGCGGCGAACTGGAACTGGGACGAAAAATGGTGGCGGGCGTTGGCGGAGGCGGCGCGGGGCGGCTGAGGCGGCCAAATTTTTCCCAGCTTTTCCAAGGATTTCCAAACATTTCCAAGGAAAATCCAAGCCTTTCCAAGCTTTTTCCAAGGAAAGTCCTTGGCGATTATAACCTTGACAAAGCCACGGGGTTTTGGTATGAAAGACGGCATAGGAGCTTCCCATGTCCGCCATCCTTCAAAACCCGATCTTCATTGACGAAACCAAAGCCCGCGAGTGGCTTGAAACACGGGTTTGGCCGAATGGCGTCGTTTGCCGTCATTGTGGCAATGCGGACGCCTCTCGCATTGCCTTATTGAAGGGCAAAGCTCACCGCCCCGGCGTTTATCAGTGCGCGGAATGCCGCGAGCAATTCACGGTCACGGTAGGAACGGTTTTCGAGCGCTCCAAAATCCCGCTGACCAAATGGCTTGCGGCGCTGTTCCTGCTTGTCTCGTCCAAGAAGGGCATGAGCGCGCATCAAATTCACCGCTTGCTCGGCGTCAGCTACAAATCAACGTGGTTCATGTGCCATCGCCTTCGCGAGGCCATGCGCACTGGCGGCTTTGTCCCGATGGGCGGCTCGGGTTCGATCGTCGAAGTCGACGAGACGTTCATTGGCCGCAAGGAAGGCGTCGAGAAGGCCAAGGCCGCCTATGGCCACAAGAATGCGGTTCTCTCGCTTGTCGAGCGCGGCGGTTCGGTCCGTTCGTTCCATGTCGATAGCGTTCGCAAGCAAGACGTTTTGCCGATCATCGAAGCGAACATTGAACGCGAAACGCGCGTTATGACCGACGAAGCGGTCCAGTATCAGCGCCTTGGGGATACGTTCGCCCAGCACGATGCCGTCGATCATCATCGTGGCGAATATGGCTACACAGAACGAAAGACCGGCGTGAAGATCAACACGAACACGATTGAGGGCTTCTATTCGATTTTCAAGCGCGGGATGAAAGGCGTCTACCAGCACTGCGGCGAAAAGCACCTGCACCGCTATGTCGCTGAATTTGATTTCCGATATAACAACCGTTCCGCAGTCGGCATTGAAGATATGGAACGAGCTGACAAGTTGGCGCTTGGCATCGTCGGAAAGCGACTGACATATCGGCGAACTAACGAAACAGTTGCCTAAGAAGCGCTAGGAGGATGAAATGCCTTATGCCGATATCGGGGTGCTTATTCTAGGTGTAACCGCCGTGTTGCAACTGGTATCAATCGCAGCCTCCGCACGCCATATTGTTTCCGATCTTCACTTTATTAAGACCGAAATCGCGGCTCTTCGGGCTCGCTATGCACCTGAATGAATGGCCTATTGGACAAGACGATGAGGGAACGATGCTTAAGACTTGGGAGCAAATGACCGATAAGGAAAAGATCGAAGACCTACGCCGCGACATGAAAAACATCATGGACACAGTAAACGTATGGATTGAAAACCAAAGACAACTGGGTCAGCTCCATAATGATCTTATGAAAAAGGTGTCCGAGGTTTCAGAGGCTGTTCGAATCCTGACGGCGCGGACCACGTAGGCAACGCGGCGCATTCTCGCGCAATCCGCGCGGCCTCGTCAGCTATCGATGGGGTCTTTTTTGTGCGATGCTGCGGGGGCGCCTTGACCACAACATCAACGGCGCGCTCGAATGTAGCCCAGTCGCCATCCTGATTCTCAATCTTGGGCGTGTTTGACATGCCTCGACAACCTTATCTTAGACATCCGACCATTCGTCGGCATAAGGACGCGCCCGATAAATGGTCGATGGGTTCCGCTGCTCGATTGGAACGACCCGATCATATCGCAAAAATCGGAGAATGCCTTACGCTTTGGCCAGATGTGGATACTCAGCTCGCGCTGCTCCTAGCCGCGCTGACTAAGGCCAATACCAGCGGCATTGTTGCCGTTTATTCCATTCTTAGACGTTCAACCGGACGGGTCGAAGCCATTAAAGCAGCAGCTGGTGCTATGCTTGACGGAGAAGGACAAGAACTTATTTCCGCTATTATGGTATTCTTGCAAACCGTAGAAGCGGCTCGAAATGATCTCGCTCACGGCCATTGGGGTTGCTCTCACCTTATACCAGAAGGAATCCTATGGCTTGATGGAACATACACAATAAATTTTCATGTCAAACATCGTCAAACAGTCATAATAGAACGTCGCGAATTTCCTACAGATATTTTATCTAATATGTACTATTATCGAATAAAAGATTTTGAAGAAATAAAAAAGCAAATCCTCATTTTATGCGAAGTTATTTTCACGATGCGCGTTTACGTCGACTCTTTTCACGCGAAACCGACTTATCACACAAACGATGCAATATGCGCGCAACTAAGGTCTTACGGTCCCATTCGTCAGGCCCTAGCTCAAAAAGACGTGCGCGCAAATTTGCCCAATCGGCCAATATGAAATGTATAGCTTCTGCGATCTGCTCCGCCGAAAATAAGTCACTGTTTTCGTTCGGCTTTGTCATCGTTATAATCGCCAAGTCCTTGGCGGTTTCCAGCGAAATCAAGGGCTTGCGGGTCGCTTCGCTTTGCTCGCAATGACGCCTGTAGCCAGTCTTCCCAAAGACATCTCGCCCCCGAGTTGGAACGGCGCGCAGCCGGCGCGAAAACCCTCGCCGAAGCACGCTTTCAGATTACCGCGATTTCCGGTTTTCCGGAAGAGAATGTCGCCGCGGTCCGACGGGCGCGGTCCAGTTGCCGCTCTCAAATTATAGGCTAGCATGAAGGCGCCGGACGCGACGTTCTGGAATACGGGCATGACTTGCATGACCGTGCTTCGCCACTGCGGCCAGGGGGGACATCATGCGGAGAATTTTCATCGGATTGCTCTTGGCGCTTGTCGCGTTGCCGGCCTGGGCGCAGACGGCGCCGCCCGCGGATCGGGCGGCGCTGGCGGCGACATGGCAGGGCGCCTGGACCCGTCCCGGCTACGTCTATGAGGCCGAGCTCCATATGACCGTGAGCGCGCAGAACATCGTCGACGGAAACATCCACTGGACGCTGCGCCAAACGCCGGTCGCCGGGGCGCAAAGCAAGATCGGCCTCACCGGCACGGAATATATCCGCGGCGCCTATCTGCCGGCGGCGCGGCTGCTGCGTTTCGACGGCTACAAGAAGGACGACCCGAATGTGATCCTCGGTCTCGACAAGTATCGCCTGGTGCTGTCGGACGACGATAAGGTGATCGGCGGCATCACCTGGGCCAACGGCGATTGGGCCGGACGGTTCTCTCTCGGGAGATAGCCAGCCGTACTACAGCGAAGGAAGGCGCCTCGAAGGCCCTGGCGACAGCCGGAGTCCGCGACAATCGGCTTGTTGACTACGCGGCGCCACGAGCGCGCGTGCGCTCGTCCACGGCCATGGCGGACTCATAGCGTCGATCCTTGAGGGCACTATCGCCGCCCCCCTAAATCGACCCCGCCTCCACCATGTAATTGTTCGCCGTGCACATCGCGGAATCGTCGGCGGCGAGGAACAGCGCCATGTTGGCGAGATAGGCGGGTTCGATCAGGTCGGGCAGGCATTGGCGCTCAAGGTGGCGGGCGATCGCTTCCGGCTTGGCCCACAGGGTTTTCTGCCGCTCGGTCATCACCCAGCCCGGCACGATGGTGTTGACGCGGATGCGGTGCTTGCCGAGTTCGCGCGCGAACGAGCGCGTCATGCCGTGCACGGCCGACTTGGCGGTGGCGTAGACGGGCAGGCCGCCGACGGCCTCGAACCAGGAATTGGAGCCGAAGTTGATGATCGAGCCCTTGCCCGCCGCGATCATGTCGGGGGCGACCGCCTGGATGGCGAAGAACATATGGCGGAGGTTGGTCGCCATGCGCTCGTCGTAATAATCGGGGGTCACGTATTCCCAGCCGTGCCGATCGTCGCGCGCTGCATTGTTGACGAGGACGCCAGCCGGACCCAGGGCGCCCTTCACACGGGCGAAGGCGGCGCGAAGCGCCTCGATGTCGCGCAGGTCGCACGGCTCGAACCACGCCTTCGCGCCGGCGCCGGTCAATGCGTCGGCGAGCGCGCGCCCGCCTTGCTCGTCGATGTCGACGAAGCCGACCTGCGCGCCCTGGGCCGCGAAAGCCCGGACCATGGCCTCGCCGATTCCTGCGGCGCCGCCGGTGATGAGCACGACGGCGCCGTTGAGACTGGGGTATCGAGCGAATGGCAAGTTTTTCTCCCTGGACAGAACCCGATATCGGTTGCGGCGACGGCGCGCCTGTCTTGCCTCTGCATCCCGTTGACGGGGCGCTTATCACGCTCCGCTCGGCGACCGCCATGGCGAACCGACAGCGTCAGCAGTTGATTGCATTTGCGCGGGAACTCCGGCTTCGCAATTCGGGCCTGCTGCGCCGTCCGCGCCAGCCCGGGGGCCACTCGTGAACTGACATTCCCCCTGGACCGGTCGGTGGGGACTGATCACTCTAGGGGAAAGACGAATAGCCGATCAGCGGAAGCAAACGCGTCACGATCGAAGCAAGACAAAGCAGCACCACAAGCAACTTTAGAAGCTGCGACAGCCGCGCGTCAGGACTGAACTTGTCGATGGCCCAAAAACAAATGGCGCCGACGACGATGGTGATAAGAATTCCGATTATCAGCGCCAGCATGATGCCTCCCATTATTTCGGCGGCGATATGATCCCGTCTCGCGCCGGCTACGCCCGCCAGAGAACTCCCGCGCCACGACGCCCGCCCTCGCTTCCTTCCGGACATGCAGCCGGGCGGGGCGCCCATTTCTCTTTGGTCGCGTCCTCGAGGGCGCCGACGGCGCCTTGAGCCTTGCCCTCGACATTTTCAATCTTGCCTTCGACTTCCCGCTTCCGGTCGCCCACCGCCTTGCCGACCGCCTCCCTCATGCCGCCCTTGATTTCCTTCGTCTTTCCGACGATGCCGTCCTTGTCGATAACTTTTCGCACCGGATGCGGCAGGGCGCAGGATCGAAGCGCTTTGCGTAATGATAACGGTAAGGCGCGAAGTATTGGCCGCCTTGATCTTCATCAACCGGGATTTGTTTAAACAGGCTGAGCGCCGGCTGCTCCCACGAGCCGCGCGCGCTCGGCCGGCAAGCGAGCTTGTCCGTCGGCGCAATCGCGGTCCCAGAGCGTTCTTGCCTGCTCGCTGGTCGGGACGGCGAGGCGCTGCCGTCATGACCGAAATCGGCGGCTCGCGATTGCAGGTCGTTGGCGGCTTTCGGCGCGGATTGCGCCACGTCAATGCGAAGACAAAATGTGGCGGTTGATTGTGAGAAAGTAGTGGCCTGCGACAAAATCACTTGGAAGGAATCCAACCATGTTTCGGAATGTTGCTCTCGCGCTCGCTCTTGTGGCCGGCGTTACCCTTCCGATCGCGAGTTCCGCGGAGGCGGCGGTCGGCGACAGCGGTCTCGGCGCGCGGCTGCGGTTGACGCAGCTCGCGCCAATAGAAAAGGCGCAGTTTTTCTTCGGCGGTTACAATTACTGCTGGTATGACGACGGCTGGCAGGGCCCCGGCTGGTACTGGTGCGGTTACGCCTGGAATCAGGGTTACGGCTGGGGCGGCGGATACGGTTGGCACGGCTGGCGAGGCGGCCATGCCGGGGCGGGCAAGGTCTATGGCGCCAAGAGCTTTGGCTCCAAGAGCTTTGGCTCCAAGAGCTTTGGCTCAAAGAGCTTTGGCGCCAAGGGCTTCGGCGGGAAGGGGCCTGGCGGCAAGGGGCCTGGCGGCAAGGGCCCTGGCGGCCCCAAACATTGAGCAAGACTTCATGAGGAAGGCTTCGGCCCTCGGGCCGAAGCCGCTCTGATCGGCGCCGCCATCTCGACGGCCGTCGCCTCGACGAGAGCCAAGGGACGATGGTCGCGGCGCGGTCGGCGAACAGGGTTACGGGTTACCGCGACGGCGCGCATATCCCGCCCCCGCTCGGCGAGCGCCACCAAGAACTCATAGGCGTCGCCTTCCCAATGCCGCTTGACTCCGAGCCCCAGGGGGCAGATATTAACCATAATTGCCTCGCCAGACCAAAGCGTTAGGCTTCCAGCCAAATCACATGTCGATCGGGACCCCTTTGAGCGTCCCTTGGCTTCGTTACGACGCATGTCGAACGAAAGGAAGTGACATATGCGCAACCTCGTCCAGCCCCCGCCGTCCCTGCGCTGCGCGCTCTGTGATGGCGAACTACGGTTCAAAACGATTGAGCCAGACGATCCGGTCTTCGATATGGAAGTCGAGATATTCGTTTGCTCAAAATGCGGCCATGAGCACTTTTGCAGAGTGATTCACGACCCCTATGTCGCACACCCCGCGAGCCGTATCCCGCCCGGCGACGCGGATCGGCCAGACCGGGTCCGGCGGCAATAGTCACGATTGACGCGTGGTCACGGATTCAGCTGACCTCATCGCGAAGTCAACCGCCAAAACGTGATGAGCGCGGACTCGATAAATTGATGCGGCGATCCGTTCTTATTCGCGGCCATCTGCTTATCTCGCCTCCGCTCGGCGCCCGCCATGCGAAACGCAAAGGATCGGTAGCTCGGCGCCGACGCGCCCGCGCTCATTTGCAGCCGTTCGACACGAAGGCCAGCAGCGGGTTGAATTCCGCCGACGTCAGATAGGCCGCGCCCTCGCCGCCGGGATAGGCCAGAAACTGAAACGAGGTCACGGCGATCAGGATGTTCTTGTTCGCGCCCTCGCTGGCGCTGAAATTGGCGATCCAGGCGCCGCCGCTGGTGCCTTCGGTGAGGTCGGTGATCGGCGCCCATTGCACCACGATGTTCGGGTAGGATTTCGGCAACATCGGAATCGCGTCGGCGAAAAACACCGCGCCTCCCGATTTCTGGACGATCTGGCCGTCGAGGATGTCGCCGGCGTAACCGACCCGGGTCACGTAGCTGACGTTTCCATTCCGGCCGAGCGCTTCGGACGCCCCATTGTGGGCAGTCGCGGGATTGTTGACGCCGACGCTCCCTTTCCAGTCGAGCGCATAGGGCATCACGCCGGTCGGACTGGTTCCGTCGACGAGGATCATCGCAAAATCATGCTGAAAGGCGGTCCGCTGCGCGTCGGCCTGCTCGGCCGCCTTCATCGCGCCGTAGTTCGCCGGAAACGCCCAAAGCGGATTGACGGCGCCGCAGAGGATTTTGAACGGCGTGCCCTGTTGGTTCTGGTACTGCAGCCAGAAAGTCCCCTTGGTCACGTCGGGCCACGGGCCGGCGGGATTGGCCTGGAGGTCCCTGAGGCAATGCGCCGCGGTCAGCAGCACGTTCGGTTTGATGAATTGAGCGGTGCATTCCAAAATGGAATTGGGATCCTTGTCCGTGGGCGTGGGAATGACCAGCATTCCCACCCATTTGAGCGGCGCCAGGCTCGGGTTGCCGGTGGTCGCCTCGGGCGGGGCGGTGTCCGGCACCAATTGGGCCACGCGCATTTCATCGCCGCGCGCCTTCGGCGGGCCGCTCGTATCCGCGCCGACGGCGTTCGCCCGCATCTCGCCCGCGCCCGCCGCGATCGCGATCGATGCAACGGCAAGGTGGAGCAAGCGCATCGATTCCCCCTCGTGTCCTTGCGCCGCCGAACCGGAATGTGGCGGCGAAGGATTCGATGCAGGCACAATAGCCGGGGAGGGGGCTCGGCAAAAGGTCAATTCGCGGGCGCCGCGGGCTCAGGCTTCGAGGGCGACGAATCGCCTCGGCTTGCGCAAGGCTCGCTTCATAAGGCCCTGGCGCCAGCGCGCAGATGCAACCTATAATCTGCGAGCTTTCGTCGCCGAGGGCGCCGGCGCAAATGAAGGGGAGCGCGCATGATGAGGAATATCGCTCGCGGCGTCGTCGCCTGCGTGTCGTCGCTGATCCTCCTGGCCTCGATCTCGGCTCCCTCGTTCGCGCAAACGTCGTCGAAGTCGCTGATGGACCAGTTGACCGGCCACTGGCGGCTGGTCTCGATCAGCATCGGCGATTCCCAGCCTTACGGGGCCAATCCGCAAGGCTCGATGTTTCTCGACGCCGGCGGCCACTATTCGGTCATCGTGATCACCGGCGGCGGCGCGAGCAGCATCTCTTATTTCGGCACGTACACGGTCGACGACGCGGACGCCTCGATGACGATGCACATCGCCGCCAGCAGCCGCGCCGGCGCCGCCGGGCGCGACGAAAAGCGGCTCGTGACGTTCAGCGGGAACGAATTGATCGTGGAGAATCAGAAGTCGGCCCACGCCCTGGGCTTGATCAAGTTGACGTGGATGCGGGCGAACTGAAAGTTCTCGACAACGACTCGATACGGTTACGCCGTTGCGCCATCCCAGGTGATTCCATAGCGAAACGGGTCGGCCGGATCTTCGTAGAGCTTCGCCTCGCTGCAGATGAAGGCGCGCCCGCCGATGCGGGGGATGATGCGCCCGGGGCCGCTCTGCCGATAGCTCGCCTCGAAGCGGCTGCCGATCACGCTCTCCTGAATCCAGCGCTGGCCCGGCCGAAGCTTTCCGTCCGCGGCGAGGCAGGCGAGTTTCGCGCTGGTTCCCGTTCCGCACGGCGAGCGATCGTAGGCGCCGCCGGGGCAAAGCACGAAATTGCGGCTGTCGGCGTCGGCGCAGAGGGGAGGGCCGAAGATCTCGACATGGTCGATTTCCTCGCCGCCCGCCCCCCTGACGCCTTGCGCCGCGAGCGCCAGCCGGATGTCGCGCGCCGCCCGGGTCAGGATTTCGATATTGCCGCCGAGCAGGGGACAGGGCGCGTCTTGCGTCAGGAAGAACCAATTGCCGCCCCAGCCGACGTCGCCCGTGACGACGCCCAAACCCTCGACCGCGACGCGAACGCCCGTCAAATGCCTGAAACTCTCAACGTTCTCGACGGCCGCATGGTTTCTGTCGATCAATTCGACGGAGACGACCCCGACCGGCGTCTCGAAGCGATGGCGGCCGGGGCCGATGCGGCCGAGATGCGCCAGCGTCGCCGCGGCGCCGATCGTCCCATGTCCGCACATGCCGAGAAAGCCGACGTTGTTGAAGAAGATCAGCCCCGCGGCGCAGCTCGGATCCTCCGGCTCGCACAGCAGCGCGCCGACCAGCGCGTCGAAGCCGCGCGGCTCGTTGACGACAAGTCGCCGGACATGATCGAATTCCCAGGCGAAGCGCTGGCGCCGCTGGGCGAGCGGGCCGCGGCCGAGCGGCGGCCCGCCCTCGACGATGAGCCGCGTCGGTTCGCCCTCGGTGTGGGAATCGATGACGCGCATGGCCTTAGCCCTCGGCGCCGCGCCAATCGGCCCACCAAGCCTTGAAGAGCCGGAGCTGCGTCTCGGCGAAGCGCTTCTGGCTGGCGCTCAATTGGTCCGATTCGTTGAAATGCAGCGCATAGTCGTCATCGCCTTGCAGCGTCATGAGATGCTTGAAATAAAGCACGAGGTCCGCCCCTTCGTCGAAGCTCGACAGGACGCTGAGAGCGCTCTCGAGTTCGAGCGCGCGCCGCCGCGCCTGCGGATCGCCCAGCGCGGCGCGTCGGCAGAGTTCGACGAGATGCAGCACTTCGCGCGGCAGCACGTTGCCGATGCCGGTGATGGCGCCGCTCGCCCCGCAATTGACGTAGCCGTGGAACACTTGCGTGTCGACGCCGACCATCAGCGTGATTTCACGCGATTGACCGGCGATGTGCTCGGCGGCGTAGCTCAGCGACTTCGCGCCGCCGAATTCCTTGAAGCCGACGAGGTGCGGATATTGGCTCCGGAGATCGAAGAAAAGTTCGGCGCGGGTCTCGAAGCCGTAATAGGGACTGTTGTAGATGACCGAGGGAAGATCGACCGCCGCTTCCAGGACGCCCGCGAAATGCGCGCGCTGGGCGGGCGCCGAAGTCCCGCGCGACAGCACCCGCGGGATGATCATCAGCCCCTTCGCCCCGATGCTCTTGGCGTGGGCGGCCAGGGCCGCCGCGCGCTTCGAGTTCTGCGCGCCGGTTCCCACGATGACGGGAAGGCCTGCCCCGACGAGCCTGGCGACGCCCTCCATTCGCTGCTCGTCGCTCAGCAGGGGCCAGTCGCCCATCGATCCGCAATAGACCAGTGCGGACATGCCGCTTGCCACGAGCTCGCGTCCCTTGCGCACGAGCGCGTCGAAGTCGGGCGTGCGGTCGGTTCGGCAGGGCGTCATCAGAGCCGGGATCACGCCCGTGAAGATGTTCGAGGCCATGGCGGGCGCTCCTGTTTCCGTTGGCGAGGAAGAGAAATGCGGACGAGACGCAGCTTACCGCCGGCGGCCCCGCCGGTCTTGCCGGAATCTCTGGCGGAAAATAGGGAATCCGCACAATATCCCCGCCCATGAAATCGTCGGTCGATCTCGGTCAGGATTTTCTCGCGGCGCTCGGCCGCCCGTTTCTCGGCGAAGAGCTGTTCGACCGCATTGCCGACACGGCGTTCTTTCTCAAGGACCGCGACGCCCGCTATGTCGCGGTCAACGACACGTTGGTTCGACGCTGCAATCTCGCCGACAAAGCCGATCTGATCGGGCGGACCGCGCGCGAGGTCTTTCCCGCGCCGCTCGGCGCCGGCTTCGACGACCAGGATCGGCGCGTGTTGCGCGAGGGGCTCTCGATCGCCGGGCGATTGGAGTTGCACGTGTATCCCGATGGCGGCCACGGCTGGTGCTTGACCTGGAAGGAGCCTTTATCCGATCGGCAGGGCAAGATCGTCGGGCTTTCCGGCATATCGCGGGACGTCCCCGACTTGGCGGGCGCGCATCCCGATGTCGCCGCGCTGTCCCAGGCGCTCGCCTATGTCGACGACCACCTCGACGCGCCGCTGCGAATCCCCGATCTCGCCCAGCGAGCGCGCTTGTCGGCGTTCCAATTCGACCAACGCATCCGGGCTCTGTTCGGTCTTTCCGCCGGACAATATCTGACGCGGGCGCGCATCGAACGCGCCTGCGATCGTCTGCGGCGAACCGACGCGCCGATCAGCATGGTCGCCCAGGAATGCGGCTATGCCGATCAGGCCGCCTTCACCCGGCAATTCCACAAGTCCGTCGGGCTCACGCCGAAGGCGTACCGAATCGTCGCGGCGAAGCGCGCCGGGCCTCGCGGGGGCGGATAGGGCGGTCCGGCGCTGTCGCCGGAACCCGCCGCAGGCTCGAAGCGGAAAGGTCGCCGCCATCCGTCCGAGCTTTTCGTTCCTCGATCGGAATGCGCTACGATTGGCGAAAGAAAGACGGGAAAATCCTGTTGCGAAAATGCGTCGGCCTCGGACAAGTTAGCGGACTGTCAATGAATTCCATGAGTTGAGGCCTTTCCAGGAGGCGACGAGCGTGGCCGAGGAGCGCCTCCAAAGGAGGCTCGCAGCGATCCTAGCGACTGACGTCGTAGGCTACTCGCGCCTTATGGGGATCGACGAAGTCGGGACCCTGGCGCGTCTCAAGGCGATGCGGCGCGACCTCATCGATCCGACAATCGCGGCCCATTCGGGCCGGACGGTCAAGCTTATGGGCGACGGCTCTCTGGTGGAGTTCGCCAGCGTCGTCGACGCCGTGACTTGCGCATTCGAGATCCAGAAATTGATCCGCGAGCACAATGGCGACGGTCGGGATGACAAGAAAATTCAGTTTCGAATGGGCGTCAACGTCGGCGACGTCATCGTGGACGGCGACGATATCTACGGCGACGGCGTAAACATCGCGGCGCGAATTGAGGCGCTCGCGGACCCTGGCGGCATCTTTATCGCGCGCGGCGCCGCCGACGAAGTGCGCGACAAGCTGCCGATCAGATTAGAGAGCCGCGGGGAGCGAAGCGTCAAGAACATCGCGCGCCCGATCGAGGTCTTCAGCATCACCGCCGAGGAGCCCGAGGTCGGCGCGGCCGCCGTCCTCGACGCTGGGAGGCGCGGCCAGCCGTCATTTATCGCCTGGCCGCCCGAGACCGATCGCGAGCGGGCGCCCTATCGCGGATTGAAGCCGCTCGAAAGCGTCGACGCCGGAATTTTCTTCGGTCGCGATGCGCCGATCGCCGAAGCGACCGATCGGCTGCTGGCTTTAAGCGCGACCGCCGCGACGCGGCTCTTGGTGATCCTTGGAGCCTCGGGGGCGGGCAAATCTTCGTTCCTACGCGCCGGGCTCTTGCCGCAACTCGCCCGCGACAGCGGCAATTTCCTGCCGTTGCCGGTGATCCGGCCTGAGCGGTCTGCGCTATTCGGCGAGAATGGCCTCCTCGGCGCCATCGAAGCGGCCCTGCCGAATCGCACGCGGGCCGAAATCCGCGCGGCGATTCGCAGCGGCGCGGCGGGCGTGCGGCCAATGCTGGTCGAACTCTGCAATATGAGTCTCCGACGGATGCGGGCCGGGAACGAAGCGGCCAAGCCGCCGGTCGTCGTGATGGCGATCGACCAGGCCGAGGAACTGTTTCGCGCCGAGGGCGCCGAGGAAAGCGCCGCGCTGCTCGGCCTCATCCGCGACCTGACTGTTGAAGATCGGCCGGCGGTGATCGCGATCTTCGCGATCCGTTCGGACTCATATGACGCGCTGCAGCACGCGAAGGCTCTCGAAGGTCTGCCGCAGAGCACGCTGCCGCTGCTGCCGCTGCCGCGCGCCGCCTACAAGGATGTGATCGAGGGCCCCGCGCGTCGCTTCGTGAGTGCAGGCGGTCGGCTCGCGATCGAGCCACAGCTGACCCAGCGCCTGCTCGCCGATATCGAAAAGGGCGGCGGCAGCGACGCGCTGCCCTTGCTCGCCTTCACTCTCGAACAGCTTTTTATCGAATATCGCCGGGCCGGCGCCCTGCGGCTGGTGAATTACGAGGAATTCGGCGGCCTGAAAGGCGCGATCGACGCGGCGGTGGAGCGCGCCTTTCGCGCCGCCGACGCCGACGCCCGAATCCCCCGCGAGCGCAAGGCGCGCGAATTGCTGCTGCGACGCGGGCTCATTCCCTGGCTTGCCGGCATCGATCCGGACACCAGGAGCCCACGTCGGAACATCGCGCGGCGCGCAGATATTCCCGAGGAAGCGCGGCCGTTGATCGATCTCCTCGTCGAGGAGAGGCTGCTGGCGACCGATACGCAGGCGATGAAGGACCCGCAAACGGGCGCGGAGAGCCGGACGGTCACGATCGAGCCGGCGCATGAGGCGCTTCTGCGGCAATGGGGTCTGCTAGAGGGATGGATCGCCGAGGATTTCGGGCTTCTCGCGACGCTGGAAGGGGTGAAGCGCGCCGCGCGCGATTGGGAAGCGAACGGAAAGGCGGAAGGGTGGCTCGCGCATCAAGGCGGCCGGCTTGCCGAAGCGCGCGCACTCGACGCCCGCCTCGATCTGGCCGCGCAATTGGAGCCCCGGGACCGCGCGTATCTGGAGAGCTGCGGCGCGCGCGAGGCGGCGGCGGCGGCCGAGCGCGAGAAGGCGCGCGCAAACGAACTGGCGCGGGCGAAGGCGGAGGCGGAACAGGCGACGGCGCGAGCGCGATTTTCGCGCAATCTGTCGCGGGTCGTGGGGGGCGCGGCGATACTTCTAGCGCTTGTCGCCGCCGCGAGCATCGCGCTGGGCGTGCTCGCCAAGAGAGAAGCCACGAGAGCGGAAGAAAGCTACCAAATCGCGAGACAAGCGGCCGATAGCCTTGTCATCGACATCGCTCAAGGGCTGCGCAACGTCGAAGGGATGCCAACCGCTTCGGTAAAGCGCATCCTGGAGACGGCGAAGGGCGTCGTCGATCGCCTCACTTCGGCCGCTCCCGACGACCTCGAGTTGAAAACGAGCCGCGCTGTGATGCTGAGACAGTTCGCCGTCAATTACGTCGCGCTAGGCGATCTCGCCACTGCGCTGGATTTTTCCGAAGCCGGCGTCAAGGGCGCCCGCGAAATCCTCGACTCGGAGGCGAACGTCGCATCCATGCGGCTTCTGGCGTCCAATCTCTTGGCGCTGGGAAGAGTGCAAGCGTCCAGAGGAGCCAAGGAGGCGGCGCGCGCGGCCTATGACGAGGCGGCCAATATCGGCGACAAGATCGGCGTGGCCTCTCCGGGCGATCCATCCGCGAAGCAAATCAGGGCGCAGGCGCTGATATGGATAAGCGACCTCGAGGTGATGCGCGGCGACACGGCGAATGGACTGAAAGCGGCGAACGCGAGCGTCGGCATCGCCCGTGCGTTGAGTAGCGCGGAGCCGTCCAACAAAGAGCGGCAAATGCTGCTCGCGGACGCCCTCGAGCGATCTGGCAATATCAGCGGCGGGATTACGACCGCAATGACCGCGCCGACGCGACTCGACCCGGCGCTCCCCGTCGATTCCGATCAGGTCGGGAGCGACTATGCGGGCGCCCTCGCCAGCTACGAAGAGAGCAGCAAGATATTCCGCGCGCTCGTCGCTCAAGATCCAACCAACACGGACAACCTCGCCCGACTCGAAAACATCCTGATCCGAATCGGCGACTTGAACGTCGCGACGAGTAATATCGCGAACGCGCTGTCGGCGCATAAAGAGGCGTTGGCGATCAGCAGCGACTTGCTGTCGAATGACTCGGGAAATACGGAGTGGAAGCGACGAGTCGAAGTCAACTATCAGAAGTTGAATTCGGTATATGTCGCGCTCGGCGATTTCGATTCAGCGCTCATTGCGGCTCAAGAGGCTTTGGACATCGCCAAGCGGTTGACCGATATCGATTCGAAAAATCTGCTCTGGCGGCGCGACCTCTGCGCGCGCTACCGCGGAGTCGGCGGCGCTCAGCGCGCCAAGGGCGACGAGGTCGATGCGGCGGACAACTACGCCAAGGCGCTCGCCATCTGTCGGGAGACCGCGTCCCGTTATGCATCTGATCCGGCGGTGCGCATTGAACTGGTTTTCACCTTGTATCGGGCCAGCAGAGGTCAATCAGCGGACAAGGCGGCGCCGCTCTTGCGCGAAGCGCTGAGCATGCTGGAAGACCTCGATCGCGTTGGCGCTCTTCCCAAGGCGAACGCCAATTGGCCGCCTCTCATTCGCGACAAAATCGCAGCGCTCGGGAATAGCGGCGCTTCTAAATGATAAACCGCTTGGAGCACGGCGAGGGCGCTGTTTCGAGAGACGCGTCTTGTCAAAATCCGTCCAGAACGGCAGTCTGAGCGCAGTCGAAGCCGTCATCAGTGGATAATTGACGCCGTAACATACGAGAGACGTGAGATTATCTTCACGCAAAAAGGAGGGAGAGGCATGCGTTGGCTGGGTTTGGCTCTCGTTGTCGCGCTTTTCGGCGCCGCGGCAGCAAAAGCGCAGGTCGTCGCCTTGGGCGACAGTTCCACCAGGGGGTACTTGCTACCGATCTCCGACGCCTGGCCCGCCAAGCTCGAAGCGTTGTTGCGCCAACGCGGGCTCAACGTCAGCGTGGCCAACGAGGGAATCAACGGCGATACGTCTGAAGGAATGCTGGGGCGCCTCGATTCCGCCGTTCCCGAGGGAACGCGCGTCGTGATCTTCGGATGTTGCGGCAACGACAACAAAGATAAAAATCATAAAGTCTTCGATCACGAGGGCAATATCAGGACGATTATCAGTCGGCTCCGCGCACGCGGAATTGCCGTCGTCTTCAGTTCGAACAGCGGCCCATCCGACGCCGCCACCGCGCAAAACGCGGGCGCGCCATTGTGCGGAGGAATGTACCAAGGCGTCCCTCCGGAAGAATTAGAGGATTCGAAAGCTGGTCGCCACCCAACTCCGAAGGGCCACGACATTATCGCCGCGCGTATGCTTCCGTGTGTGATGCGCGCATTGGGACGCAAGAGTTGAGTTCCGGCGTCTCGCTCAAGTGAAGATAAAAGCGGACCGCCTAATCGGCCCGGCCGCCAGTTGAGCACGACGAAGCCGCCGATTCGTGAGCGGCGCGGTCCGCTGATCCTTTTCGGAAACCGTAATCCACGGCATATTCTCACTTGAAAAGGCGACAATCCAGGGAGGGGCGGATGAGAAAGCTAGTTCTGGGGAGCGTCCTTCTGATGGCGCTTCGGGCGTTTTTGGCGACCGCGCGTGCGGAAGAGGTCGTCTCTCTGCCCGGCGGCAATGCGGTGTTGAACGCGCCGAAATCCGTCGTCGCCTCCGTGATTCTCGTGCCCGGGGGCGATCGCCAGGTGGCTATCGACAGCTCCGGGCCCCACAAGATGTTGGGGCACCCGACGGTGTTTACGCGCCATGCGTACGCAGCCTTTGGCGTCGCTTCTTTGCTTATCGATGCCGACGTTTCCGTGCCCGCGGCGGTCGAGTACATGCGCCATTTCGGCAAGCCGGTCGTTCTTGTCGGCATGAGCAATGGCTCGCTCAAGATCATGGACGGGCTCGGTTCCGGCCCCGCCGGCATTGTCCTCTGGTCGGCCCGACTTCGGGACGTCCAAGGCCAGCTAGGAGGTTCTTCCGGCCCCCCCATTCTTGTGATCGCTAATCACGATGACCATTGTGATAAGACGAGCGCCGACTATGTCGATACGTTCAAGAGCTGGGGCGGAAGCCGGGTCAGGGTCGTCTGGGTTGGAGGCGGGGACCCATCGGCGGACGATCTATGCAGGAACCACGCCGCCCCTCACTTTATGGTCGGCCATGAAGGCCAGGTCGTCTCGGCTATTGCCTCATTCGCGAAATCCGTTCGCTAGCGACCTCCGAGCGAATGGGTGTGAAGCCCGCGGCGAAGCAACCTGCGTCGCGGCTTCATTGACGGGATAATCGAGGCCGTAAGGCACGAGGCGCGCGAGTTTGTCTTCGCGCAAAAAGGGGAGGCTTCGCCGTGCGGTGGCTGGGTTTGGCTCTCATTTTGGCGTTTTTCGTAACTCCCAAGGCGCCCCTAAGGAGCAAGGCGTTGGATGAGGTGGGCGGGGTCTGCGGTGAGGGTTTGCAAGATATTGTATCCCTGCTTGCGGGCAGTTGAAATGACCGAGCGCAGGC
>Ga0187852_1000535_pt1 | contig 41171 bp, 39 predicted proteins | sample June2016WEW_6_40_FD_134511 | JGI IMG/M metagenome (GOLD analysis project Ga0187852, IMG submission 134511) | Peatland microbial communities from SPRUCE experiment site at the Marcell Experimental Forest, Minnesota, USA - June2016WEW_6_40 | ecosystem: Environmental > Terrestrial > Soil > Wetlands...
CATTTGCAACATAGGCGTATTCGCCGTTGGGCGTTACAGCCACACCGTTAGGATTGCCGAAAGGAATGCTTAAACTGGTTATTGTCGCCGTCACCGTGTTCGTGGCTGTGCTTATCACCGAGACCGAATCGCCGGCGCCATTTGTAACATAGGCATAGTTACCGTCGGGGGTTACAGCTACATCCATAGGATAGCTTCCAACGGTTACTGTCGCGTTCACTGTATTCGTAGCCGTGCTTATCACCGAGACCGAATCGCTTAAGGCATTTGCCACATAGGCGTATGCGCCATCGGGCGTTACAGCCACACCCCAAGGATAGGTTCCAACGTTTACCGTCGCCGTCACTGTATTCGTAGCCGTACTTATCACTGATACCGTATCGCTACCAAGATTTGTAACATAGGCATATGCGCCATCGGGCGTCACAGCCACATCCTCAGGCGAGTTTCCAACGTTTACCGTCGCCGTCACCGTATTCGTAGCCGTACTTATCACCGAAACCGTAGTGTCGTCCCAATTTGCAACATAGGCATATTCGCCGTCGGGCGTTACAGCCACACCACGAGGACCCTTTCCAACGTTTACCGTCGCCGTCACAGTGTTCGTAGCCGTACTTATCACCGAGACCGTATCGCTGTTTTGATTTGCAACATAGGCATATGCGCCATCGGGCGTCACAGCCACACGGTAAGGCTCGCTTCCAACGGTTACCGTCGCCGTCACCGTATTCACCGTATTCGTAGCTCGAACTGGCTGAGGCAATAATGCGAAAGAACAGAATAACATTAAGAAGATGATGAGAAGGACGCAGCCAGCTCTCAAATTCTTTGTTGCCCCATGCTTCATTCTTTCACCCCACCGACAAAACCCTTCGCTGACGTCAGAGGCATACCCGCAACGCGCTCAAAAATGAACAAGGTCAAACTGGAAAGAAAAACCATGTATACTGACGATTTCACTAAACGTGACGTACCCAAGGATGCAACCCCCAAACATGTTTCGGAGGATTATGTATTTATCACTTGCTATATGCACAAACAAGTTGACAATGTCTCAAATGTGCAAGCATTCGAAGACCAGATGATACTTATTCTCTAACTACAAGACTGAATTCTACTCAATCGAAAACTATTCATATCAAAATGCAAATGGTGGATTTCGAACCCTCTTCAAAGTGAACATGTCGCACTCCGCCCTTTCTTTTTTATGGAAAAAACATTGCTCAAATGCATCTAAAAGTTGAAAGCTTAAATCGATAGGCATTTAGGTTTGAAATTAAGTATTAAAGGAAACGGTTGATGCTGATGGCTTTCGTAAAAATTGGCGATGTATTAGAAGGGTCATGCAAGGATCAGAAGGTTGCCGTGCGCGGCTGGGTTTACCGTAAACGGGAAGGAAAAGAACTCATTTTCCTCGTTGTCCGCGACTCAACAGGTTTCATCCAGTGCACCGTGAAAAAAGCGTGCCCAGCCTGGGCTGAAGCTCAGCGACTAACCATCGAATCCAGCTTGACGCTTGAAGGCACCGCACGGGAAGACAAGCGGGCTCCAGGCGGATACGAAATCAGCGCGGAAAACATCGCGGTTATCGGGTTGGCAGAAACCTTTCCCATTGCTAAGGATAAGAGCGAGGAGTTCATCCGTGACATGCGGCACCTTTGGCTTCGTAGCCGAAAAATGAATTTGATGATGAAGGTTCGCGCCGATACGCTGGAGGCAACGCGCCAGTACTTCAAGAGCCAAGGCTACACGGAAGTTTCCCCGCCCATGTTCATTTCCGCGGCGGTTGAAGGCGGCTCCACGCTTTTCGGCTTGAAATACTTCGACCAGGACCTTTACTTGACGCAGAGCAGCCAGCTTTACCTTGAAATCCTCATCTACTCGCTGGAAAACGTGTACTGCATCGCGCCGTCGTTCCGCGCGGAGAAAAGCCGAACAATCAGGCACCTCACCGAGTACTGGCACATGGAGGCGGAGTGGCCCTTCGCCGACATGAACGACCTGATGCGGTTCGAGGAAGGCTTGATGGCGCACGTCTGCCACACCATCGGCGACACCTGCCAAAAAGAGTTCAAGGAACTGGGCGCCGACATCGAAAAGCTCAAGGCAGTGAAAACGCCGTTCCCCCGCATAACCTACGCTGAAGCCATCGACCGCCTGAAACCAAAGAACCCCGCTTTGAACTGGGGCGCTGACCTCGGCTACGAGGACGAGAAGGTCTTGGCTGAGGATTTCGGGAAACCGTTCTTCGTTTACGATTACCCTACTGCGATTAAGGCGTTTTACTGCAAGACGTACCGTGACCGCCCAGATGTTGCGATGTCGGTGGACATGATGGTGCCGCGCATCGGCGAAATCAGCACGGGCGGCGCAAGGGAAGAAGACAAAGACATTCTCATTCAACGCATGAAGGAGCAGGGGCTCAAACCCGAGGACTACGAGTGGTACCTTGACCTGAGGCGATACGGCACGGTTCCGCACGTCGGCTTCGGCATGGGCTTGGAGCGGCTTCTGACATGGATGCTTGATCTGGACAACATCATCGACGCCATCCCGTTCCCGAGGACAACCCGCAGATTCTACCCGTAAGCCGCTGAAAAGCAGCCTGAAACAGCCTGGTTGAACGGGAAACTGCACGGTAAACAGGTATCAATGGGTTTATACCTGTTTTTTTAGCTGCTTTTTGTTTGCCGCCAAAAATAACAGGAATGAACCGAGCAGATTTTGACTCTAAACCAAAAAACAACCTGAAGATGCCTTTTCGGAGAACCCACCTACACTGAGAGGGGGAGGGCGCCTAGTATTTACATCAAAAACCCAACACAAAAGATGGGTTCTGCCAGCCGACTGCAGGCGGCGCGCGACTTTGGAAAAAACATGCAAGACTTTAAATAGTTAAAAGCTCAAAGGCAAATTGGCGCTAATCACATGAACAGATTGCTATGGATAGGCTGCATTCTTCTCGCAGTCGTCTTTTTGTTCTATGTTATTGCATTATTGCCCCTGCCAGTTCGAGCACTTACATTGACTACGGCAATACCCGTTGGAAATGGTCCTTATGGCGTAGCTTTCACTCCCAACGGCGAATATGCCTATGTTACAAATCAAAACAGCCATACCGTTTCCGTGATAAGTACTGCTACGAATACGGTGGTGGCTACGGTGCCTTTGGGCACCTATCCTAACGCTGTGGCGGTTAACCCGAACGGTGAATACGTCTATGTTACAAATCTCGGCAACAATACAGTCTCGGTGATAAACACAGTCACGAACAGACTCACGGCAACAATAAACGTTGGAGCCCTACCTGAAGGTGTGGCCGTTACGCCCGACGGTAAATATGTCTATGTTGCAAATAATGATCCATTAAGCAACAACGATTCGGTCTCAGTAATAAGCACGGCTACGAACACCGTAACGGCAACGATAACTGTTGGGAGAAACACATCCAGTATAGCTTTGACACCTGATGGTCGATACGCCTATGTCACAACTTACGACAGCAACGGTTCACTCTCGGTGATAAACACAGCCACGAATACGTTGACAGCAACGGTTCCCGTTGGACTCTGGCCTCCGAGCGTGACTATATCGCCCAACGGCAAGTACGCCTATGTTACTCATGATATCGAAGCGGTCAATTATGTCTCGGTAATTAGTACGGCTACGAACGCGGAGACAGCAAGGATAACCGTTGGAAACGACACCGAACGTTTAGCTTTTACACCCAACGGTGAGTATGCCTACGCTACAGTCTTGCCACCAGAAACTCTAGGGCCAGCCCCTATTGGCAACGGCACACTTTCCGTGATAAATACAGCCAAGAACAAGATGACTGCGAGCCTAACTATTTTAGGTGAGCCTCTTGCTTTAGCTGTTTCACCCAACGGCGCATACGTTTATGTTACAACCATGACAAATGAAGGTGGCGCGGTCTTAGTGATTAACATATCAAATCCTGTAACTCCAGAGTTTTCCACCCAACCGTTAATAATGACGCTATTTGTCTTTATGATAATAACTTTTTCTGTGTTTATCATCGCAAAAAAGAAACAACTGCAGGATTTCCAGAAACGGCTTAATTCATAGTCGGTTCGGTTCAAAAAGCGGCTTTCAAAGAGCCTAAAAATTTTTTGGCGGGTCACTTTTTCTTAAAGAAGTCACCGAAGGCGCGTGTGTGTATCCTACCTTTTTTAAAAGCTGGGTGTTGGGCTGACTTTGCCGCACTTGCCACAGCGATTATAGTATTTTCCTTTCCGCTTAACATAATCAAAGCTCTCGGTGTCGTCGCCGCAAAAAGGACATTTTTCTGCTACGTGTGACATAAAAAAAGAAAAAGGGTTTAGGGCTTTTAAACCTTATTTCGCCGCTTCCGTTAGCATCTGCTCATATTCGGCGCGGGTTACTTTTCGGCTCTTATGGCATTTTGAACAGATTAGGAAAACGTCGTTACATTGCTATATGCACCTGAACCTTGCGGGTCTTCAATTATTGGTTGGGCGTCGGTTTCTTCGGTCATGCCTTTAAAACCTCTGCGACAAAGTCGATTAACTGTTGAACGCAAATCGTTTTATCTCTTGAATAGATGGCACTCCTAATGGCTGAAATTTGACAACTTCGACAAAGATAGAATCTTGCCTTTCCGAGTCTATGATATGGATTGTTTTCATGCTGCTACCCTCGGCAAATCCACTTTTCGCCCCGTCAACTGCTCATACCTTGCTGCGTACCGCTTAGTCAACTCAACAACAAAAAGCCGCCATGTCGCTGCTTGCTTCTTAACTTCAACCCCGCCGATTTCGCCCTTAATGTTTTCTGCGCTGCCGCCCCTGTAGAATTCCTTAAGCGTGTTCGGGTCGGTGCCTATGTAGTCGCTAATCGTGTCCATCCTAACCCCGTGTCCCGCACAACCGCCCCACAGAAAAACGCATTTCTAAGCCTAAACATGAAAAACAACCCAAAACGAGCCCTGACTGGTGGGCGCGGGAGGGGGGAGGGGGTCTAGTATTTGTGACTAAAAACCACCATAAAAATGGGTTCTGCAAACGGCTGCTAGTAGCCTGTGAAGTACTCCAGTTTCAGCTGCGCCTTCGGCAGCCCGATGGTGTCGATGAGTTTCTCCATCGCCGTCACCATGCCCGGCGGTCCGCAGCAGTAGAAGATGTAGTCTTTGTAGTCAGGCAACTCCTTCTGAATCATCTCAGCCGTGATAATGCCCACTGCGCCGTTCCAGTCGGGGGTAGGCTGGTTGACGACGAAGTGCAGCTTGAGGTTCGGGTTGGCTTGCTGCATGTTTTCCAGTTCATGCCTAAACGGAATGTCATTTGGGGTGCGGCAACCCAGAAAAAGCGTGATTTGCGAAGGCAGACGTTTGTCGGTGGCGTTTTTGCAGATGCTTATGAAGGGGGTTACGCCTATGCCGCCCGCGAGCAGAGCGATTTTGGGGTATTCGCCTTCGAAAGTGAAGTCGCCGTACGGCGCGTCGATTCGTGCCCAGTCGCCCACTTTGGCGGCTTTAAGAGCCATCGAGTACTCGTGGTCGGTGAGCTTCTTGGTGAACTCGATGAAGCCTGGCTCGGTTGGGCTGCTGCTGAAACTGAAATGCTTGGTCAGCTCCTTGCCGTCCTGCCTGAGGGCTACAAAGAAGAATTGACCAGGCTTGTAACTTAAGTCGGCAGGTCGCGGGAACCTGAAGCTGGTCACATCCGCGGTTCGAGGTATAATCTCCATTATTTTAGTTTCAAACTTCATTAACATCAAGCTCCGCAAAAATTGAAATATAATAAGATTATTTATGACAATAAACTTTGCGGCTGCAGGGTTTTCAACGTTGGAAAACGGGTTTAAGAAAGCCATCTGACGCAATTTAGCTCTTCTTAAAACGGAAATCTGTGCTTTTGAACGTCCGATCCGAATTCTTTGGCTAGCTGCTCGATGAGCGCTCGCTGCTGGCTTGTCAGTCTCTCAGGCACCGAAACGCCGATTCGCACATGCAGGTCGCCTTTGCCGTAGGCTCTGAACCGCGGCATACCTCTCCCCTTCAGCGTCAACACCTCTCCCGCCTGGGTTCCTGGATGAATCTTGACGGTTGTCGTTCCTTCAAGCGTTGGAATAGTTACGTCGGCTCCTAACGCTGCCTGCGGAAAAGTCACCATGGCAACGTACCATAAGTCGTCGCCTTCCCGCAGGAACTGCTGATTAGGCTTGATGTGGACAACAACGTAGAGGTCGCCTGCCTCGCCGCCGTTAGCTGCCATGTCGCCTTCGCCCCTTAACCTAAGCTGGTAGCCTTCATCTATGCCAGGCGGAACCCGAACGGTGATTTTTCTGCGTTTCCGCACCAGACCCGTACCGTGGCAGTTGGGGCAGGGTGTTTCAATGATTCTGCCTTTCCCCTTGCATTGTGGACAAACCGTAACCTGCACAAACGTGCCGAAAGCGCTTCTTTGCATGTTCTGAACCTGACCAGCGCCGCCGCACCTTGAGCAAACCTTCGCCTGAGTGCCAAGCTTCGCGCCTGAACCGCCGCACACGTCGCATCTTTCGGTTCTGGGAATCTCCACTTCCTTCTCCGCGCCGCTGGCAGCTTCCTCAAGAGTTATTTCAAGGTCGTAAGCCAAGTCTCGGCCCCTGTTGACTCGTTCGCCGCCGAATCCTCCGCCGCCGAAGAAGGTTCGGAAAATGTCGCCGAAGCCCATGTCCCTGAAGACGGAGTCGAAGTCGGCGCCCCTGAAAATGTCTTCTGAACTGTAACGTTGATCAAACCCGCTGTGCCCCAACGTGTCGTACTGCTGCCTCTTCTGGCTGTCGCTGAGCACCGCGTAAGCTTCGCTGATTTCCTTGAACCTTTCCTCCGCACCTGGATCCTTATTCCTGTCTGGGTGAAACTGCATGGCTAGTTTTCGGTAAGCGTCCTTGATTTCATCTTGTGAAGCGTCACGTTTAACGCCTAGAACCTCGTAGTAGTCTCTTTTTTCAGCCATCAGCCATTTACCGCTAAATCAACATTTTTTTTGTTAACTGAAAGTATGCATATAGACTTGGATTTATACCATTTCCCTGTTTAAAGCCTGTTTTTCGGGGTTTGAAAAGGTTGCCTGTTTTTTTTTGTTGCGACTTTCCCCCAGGAATAAGTTGAGACTTTCGCGGGTGGCAGGTTGCTTTTCTGGTTGCTTTTTTGGGTTGGAACTTGAAGGTGATTGCGGGTTGCGACTTTGCTATGGGCGGATTGCGACTTTCAATGTTGACGCTATGTTGGCGTTATTGTCGGATATGGGCGGATTATGGGCGGCCAGCTTTCCCGGCGGCAGGTTCGTTTTGCTTGGGTTTCGGCTGTCCAGCTTGGTAAGCTTGAGCTTTTGCATGCGGCAAGGGGATTTCGTTTTTAGGCGACTAAGCGTAGGGCCAGCCTTAAGCAAAAGCCATGTTCAGGCTTGTTTCGCATGCGGGTTCCGTGATGAGCCTTTTTCTTTTGCCTTTACTCTAACCCTGAACACAGCCACCGCTACCGCAGCGATTGCCAAGCCAGCCACCGCCTCATAAGATACCGCGAGCAAGCTTGATTTAGGCGTAGGGTTTGGCTTTGGCGTTCCTACGGCGATTGGGGTTCCTGTCAAGGCTGACGCGGGCATGGTGGCGGACACCGTGTCGGGCGCGGTGAACGTGGTGGCAGCTGAAACCCAAGCGCTCCCATTCCAGTATTCCATGGCACTGGAGTTGGAAAAGCTTAGATTAGAGATATTCACCGCTGCGGTTACATTTGAGCTTAAAGCACCGTTAAACGACACGATGCTAACGCTGTAGAAGACAGCTCCATTAACCGAAACAGCGCTAGTTTCCAAGGGCTGGTTGCCGCCATAATAAGTTGAAGTGACGTTTACTACTGTTCCATGCAGCGATGAACCGCTGACGGTAACGTTGACGCCTGAAGTTGCCGACATATCTACAATAACAGAATTACTGCTTGCCGTCTCCACATTTGGTGAATCCGAGATTACAAAGATCGTGTAAAAATTAGATACGAACAATTCCCCCCTAGCAGAATCGTAAACTGCGATAGATCCGCCGATTCCGTGGGCTGTCGTCGAATTCACCGTGTTTGTGCTGTCTGAAATAACTAAAACAGTACCGGATTCATAGTCGTTTACGAACATTGCGTTTTTGCTCGGATCATAAGCCAAAAATCCAGGCATGCCATTGATTGGTATGGTTGCAACCACAGTATCTGCGCTGTCTGATATGACTGATACCGTGTTGGATCCGGCATTAGATATGAAGATTTCTTCTCTCCCAGGATCATAAGCTAGGCATCCTGGAAGATCTCCCACAGCTATGATTGCGACCACACTGTTTGTGATATCCGATATTGCCCAGACCTTATCTTCAAGGGCATTGGTTACAAATAATTCGCTTTTGCCAGAATCATAAGTTATTTCTTCTGGAGAAGCTCCTAAGTATAATTTTGTGACTACGCTGTTCGTGGTGTCCGATATTGCCAATACCGAGGAAGTGCCAATGTTGACTACGAATATTTCACCTTTGCCTGAGTCATAAACTAAACCTCCGGGACCGCCGTCCATCGGTATGGTTGCAACAACCGTGTTTGTGCTATCTGATATGACCAAGATTTGGCTATCCCACCAGTCGGTTACGAATATTTCACCTTTCTCAGAATCATAAGCCAAGTTGGTGGGATCGGTCCCCGCGTTCACGGTTGCAACCACAGTATTATTGATGTCAGATATGACCGAGACCGTACCAGAAAAACCATTTGCTTCGAATACTTCATTCTTACCAGAATCATAAGCTAGGCCGTCGAGGTTTCCTTCCGGTTTTCCTCTCACCTGAATTTTTGCGATTACTCCGATCGCGTGGGCTGTGTTAGCTTCTGATGCGACAAGAAATAGCGTGATTAGGATTGAGGCAAGAAAGATTTTAGCAGAGTTCTTCATGAGAGTTGTTGAGACGCCGTTTGCCCTTTAAGCTTTCTAGTCAAGGAACCTTGACTAAGACCGAACTGGGTTTAGTCAAGAATTCTTGACTGAAAACCTTTAAAGAACCACGCAGAATCTATTCTTGGGTGCCTGAACCCATTAAAAACGGTGTGGCAAAGAAATGGCGAGAATCATGGGGCTTAAGGTCGTTTGGATCGTTTCAATGGTGTTGATGGTAATTCTTGCTTTGTCGGCGGTTAACGGAGTTGTTCGTGCCATCGGAGTTACAGGAACTATAACCCTTGGAGGCTTCGGACCAGTTTATGATTCGGGCAAAGGCGAGATATTCTTAAACTCTGGCGACCAAACTCTTGTTATATCTGACAGCACCAACAAGGTAATTGCAAGTATAGATACCGGTAGCGAAACCGGTTGCGGCATGGCATACGATTCTGGCAAGGATGAAATATTCCAGAGCGTGGCGGTTAATCCCGGTGTCTCGTCCGCCATCAATGTAATATCGGACAGCACCAACGGCGTGGTTACAACCATACCTATAGGATTTTATGCAGGCGCCATGACTTACGACTCAGGAAAGAACGAGATATTCGTAGCCTATGCCCCATCTCAATTACCTGAGGGTAACAACTCTATCTGGGTCATATCGGACACCAATAACTCAGTGGTTGCAAAAATACCTATACCTTATGCTCCCTCCGATATAGTCTACGATTCAGGCAAAGGCGAAATATTCACGGCCAACAACGGCGGGTACGGCGGTGACTCAGTTACAGTAATATCAGACAGCAACAACACGGTAGTCGCAAACATAATCGTTGGCGCTGACCCAGAATGCCTCACGTATGATTCAGGCAAAGGCGAAGTATTCGTCACAGACTACGGCGACAACACAGTTGGGGTAATATCAGACGCGACAGACTCGGTAGTGGCATATGTGACCGTGGGATACTACGCCATGGGCATAGCTTATGATTCCGGCAGGGGCGAAATATACGTTGGCGTGTGCAACTCCACCGTTGCCGACGGTTACGTGTCAGTTATATCGGACACCAACAACACCGTAATCGCGACAATACTTCACATGCCATGCCCATGCACCATAGCCTACGACTCTGGCGAAAGCGAACTCTTCGTAAGATTGCCGCTCAGCGATAAAATAGATGTAATATCGGACTGCCCCAGCTTGACGTCGCCCGCGATCTCCGCCGCCTCCACAAGCATACTGCAGGGACAAACCTCGACGCTAACACTTGCTCCGCTGACAACCGGCACCCCGCCATACACTTACCAATGGCTTGCTGAAGCCCCCAACGCAACCGCTTACACAACCATTGACAACGCAACCCTGCCCAGCTACAACTTCACAACCTCAACTTCAACAGCGGCCGGGAACTGGACGTTCATGCTGCAGGTCACCGACGCCACCGGAGCAACCGTGAACTCCACAGCCACTCAAATAACTGTTAATGTGCCGCCGCCTCCGCTTCCTGCCAAAAACATAAGCGAGTTAGGCATAAAAGATTTGGGAGCTGCTGCTGTCGCGATAATCCTTGCAGCCGCTGTTACTACGGTGCTATTGTTAAGGAAAAAGGGAACAGAAAAACGGAAAACAATGCAAAATCAAATTTGACCCATGTCCTGTGAAGCAAACATCGGGTTTACGGCTGTTTTTGCTTCTGTTGCCATCGCTGTTTTAGTTTGGGTGTTAAAACGGGCATAAAGATGTGAATTTCATTAGAAGATTTGTCTGATTTAATAAAGAAAAGCCCTCTTGCACCGGAAAGAAGTCTTGTGTTCTATAGACGAGATAATTATCGAAGCAGGCATTTACACGATAGAGCGATACTTCAAACTGTATGCGAGAAGTACCTTCGCGAGTAAATTACCGCATTTCCTTGACTGATGCGACTTTCCTTGTTGACGCCATGCATGCGGGCATTGTCGAGTACGGGCCGCACATTTCAAGAAACCTGACTAAAGCTGAATTGCGTGCCTGAATTGCCCAATTCAACCCCTTCGCCTTCATCGCGGTTGCCTTGGTTGCTGCCGCAGTTTCACTCGAACTCTGCTTACTAATCTATTCAAGAAAACGAAACAGAGTTTAGCTGACGGCGAATGTGAAGGAGCAAGTGAACGGGTAGGAACCCAATGTTGCGTTGGTTTTCACCTGGTAAGTGCCAGCGCTCATGCTGGGGGCGGCGGTTATCGTCAACGCATACATGTTTCCCGAAGTGTAGCCGAAAACGATGTTGGTCGGCGTGGCGGAAAACTGGGCGGTCAAACCCGCTGCAGGCGAGGCGCTGAGGCTTAAGGCATCCTGTGTGAGGCATCCGAAAATGACGATTGAGCTTTGTCCCGGAGCCAAGCTGACGGTTGGCGTAACGGGCAAGATGGTAGGTTCCTGAGTTTGGGAAAGTTCCTGTTCATTAACGAGGATGAGACAGGACGGAGTGAAGTTTGAAACTAGCAACGCTGGCATGCATATTGGTCCTCCCCCGATGTATGGAGCACTATCTTGCCTGTTTGTCTGAACACCGATTGTAGGCAGGTAGAACACTGAACTTGCATCTTTGTCAGCCGTTACAGTCAGAGTGCACGTTACTTGCTGCCTAGGGTTGACGGTGAAGTTTGCAGGCGAAACATTGAACTGCACACCTTGCGCCGCTGCACTTTTTGAGCCTGAGTAAACGCTCAACGACGCGGTAAAAGAAACGTTGGCACTGGAGTACACGGTGAACGGAATAGTGCCAGTTCCGCCAAGCGAAAGGACAAGCAGGGTGGAGGTGTTTGGTCCTGCGGCTAAGGTTGAAGAGATGAACCCTGCAGCGGAGGTTAATTCAATGTTGGACAAGACAGGCGTTTCATAAGAGGTCCCAGCTGACGTTTTTGGTGCGGCACCCGTGGAGGAAGCGTGAAATTCTGAAGCCACGATGACTGCTAAAACCGAAACGATCATCACTGCAGCAACAACCAGTGCAATAGTGATTTTCTTCCTCTTTCCGCTCATGATGCACCCCAACCCTTCTATGCGGACCCATGCCCCATGATTAATGGGTTAACCATCCTTTTAAGACTAAGCATAAAAAAGGGAGTTAGCCAACTGCGAACGTAATTGTCCAATCGAACAGGTGGGAACCCAAACTTGCTTGGCCTTTCACTTGGTAAGTGCCTGCGACAAGGCTAAGGCTTGCAGTCACGTTAACTGAATACATGCTTCCCGTGCCGCCCCAAACTATATCCATCGGCGTCGGCGAAAACTGGCAGGTCATCCCCTGCGACGTCGTCAAGTTCATGGTTAATTGGTCGGGTTTAGCCACGCTTAACTGTCCTGTTGCATTGAATGAACCAATTGAGAAGCAGCCGAAAAAGACTGTTGTCGTTTGCCCAGGCGAGAGATGGATTGTTGAAACATTGGGCAGCTGGTACGGGGCAGGAACGAACAGGGGCCATGTCGCGGGCTCACCTGGTGAAGGCGTGTTCATAACCAAGTTCGACGTGGGAATCTGCTGCTCGTTCACGATGTAAAGGCAGGCTGGAACATAGTTGGAAATCAGCAATGACGGTATAGCTACGGGTCCTCCTCCAACGTAGGGGTCGCCGGTTGCACTGCTTTGCCTGTTGGTTTCTATAGCAATCAGGGGCGAATAGTACGCTTGGGGTGCATCTTGATCCACTGTAATGGTTAAGGTTGAAGTTACTTGCTGCCCCGGGTTAACGGTGAAGTTTGCTGGAGAAATGTTGAAGTGGACGCCGTTGGCGGTTTCGTTTTCTGACCCGAGGTACATGCTCAATGAAACAGTGAAGGACACGTTGACTGGCGATGACAAAGTGAAAGGTATCGTACCTCCGCCGCCAGGAGGCAGCACAACCATGGGTGAACTGTTTTCCCCAGCCACCATAAACGAGGAGCCAAAGCCCTGGGACACGTTTAATTCAACATTGGACAGGACAGGCCACAGCATCGGTGTCATCGGGGGTGTAGGCGTCTGCGAGTTGGGTAAAAAAGCGAAATCGTGAATTTCAGCGAAGACAAGAAGCGTTAAGACCGAGGCTACTAGCAAGAGAGCGATAGCTGCAAGAACAATTTTCTTCTTCTTTTCGCTCAAGATTCAACCCTGCCTATGCTTCTCAAGGATGTATTCTTATTTGGCGAATTGCCCTTTTAAGACTAAGCTTTAGAAACGCTGTTTCACAGCTTAGAACAGTTCATGCAATTTTGCAGTGGGAAAAGAAAAGAAAGACAAAATGAAAAAGGGGAGCCGTCGACTGCGGCTATTTGACTTTGTAGTCTTCTGAATCCACGACTTTTTCTTCGCCTGGACCTTCTTGCTCACCTGTTGGCGGCATTTGTGATCCCTGACCTTCGCCAGGCGGCGCTTGACCGGGCTGCTGTTGTTGTCCTTGCTGCTTCGCGTATTCTTGGGCTGCTTGCTGGTAAACCTTTGTTCCAACTTCCTGCAGTACCTTCTGGAGTACGTCGGATTTTGCTTTCACCTGTGCCATGTCGTTGCTTGCCAACGCGTTTTTGAGTTCCGTTACGGCTGCATCGATTTTTCCCGTTTCTTCCTGAGAGATTTTTCCCGCCAAGTCAGTTTTTGTCCGCTCCGCCGTGTAGACTAAGCTGTCAGCGTTGTTGCGCAATTCAGCTTCTTCTCTTTTCTTTTTGTCCTGCTCTGCGTATTGGTCAGCATCTTTGATTAAACGCTCCTTTTCTTCTTTGGACAGCTTGGTGGACGCGGTGATTCGTATTTTTGATTCTTTTCCTGTGCCTAAGTCCTTGGCTGTTACGTTCATTATGCCGTTGGCGTCAATGTCGAATGTTACTTCTATCTGGGGGACGCCTCGCGGTGCTGGCGGCAAATCTACAAGGTTAAACATGCCGAGTGACACGTTGTCCCCTGCCATTGCGCGTTCGCCCTGCAATACGTGGATGGTGACTGCTGTTTGGAAGTCTGCTGCTGTGGTGAAGATTTGGCTGCGTTTGGTGGGTATGGTGGTGTTTTTCTCCATGACTTTGGTTGCGACGCCGCCCATGGTTTCTACGCCGAGGCTCAGCGGGGTCACGTCGAGCAACAATAGGTCGGTGACTTCTCCTGAAACGACTCCGCCTTGGATGGCTGCGCCGATGGCTACGCTCTCCATGGGGTCTATGCCGCGCTCCGGTGATTTGCCGACGATTTGCTCAACAAACCGTTGCACGAGGGGCATTCGGGTCATGCCGCCGATGAGGATGATTTTGTCGATTTGCTGTGGCGTAAGCTTCGCGTCTTCAAGCGCTTTCAGGATTGTCGGTTGGGTTCGCCGCACAATCGGCTCTGCTAAAGACTCAAGTTTCGTCCTTGTCAGCGTGAGAGTGAGGTGTTTTGCTCCACTGGCGTCTGCGGTGATGAAGGGCAAGTTGATATCCGTGCTCATGAGCGTTGAGAGTTCGATTTTCGCTTTTTCCGCAGCATCCTTCAACCTGGACATTGCCGCTTTGTCAGATGACAGGTCGATGCCGTTTTGCCGTTTGAATTCGCCCAATATATAGTCCATGACTGCTTTGTCAACGTCTGTTCCGCCGAGCTGCGTGTCGCCGCTGGTGCTGAGCACCTCGAAGACTCCCTTGCCGAAGTCCATGACGGTTACATCGTGGGTTCCGCCGCCGAAGCTGAAGATAAGGATCTTCATTTCCTGCGCCACCTTGTCAATGCCGTAGGCGAGGCACGCCGCAGTGGGCTCGTTGATAATCCTCATCACTTGGAAACCCGCGATTTCTCCCGCGTCTTTAGTGGCTTGCCGTTGGTTATCGTTGAAGTGTGCTGGAACGGTGATGACTGCTTTGCTAATGCTGCCGCCGAGATAGTTTTCCGCGTCCTTCTTGATTTTCTGAAGAATGAACGCTGAAATCTGCTGTGGACTGTACTCTTTTCCGTAGATGTTTACTTTGTAGTCGCTTCCCATCTTCCGTTTTATCTCAAAAACGGTTCCTTCCGGGTTGGTGGTGGCTTGCCGCTTCGCGGATTCACCGACCAGCAGTTGCCCGTCTTTTGTGAAGGCTACGACTGAAGGGAACATTTTTCCAGCCATTGTCGGGCCTTCAGCACTTGGAATAACAGTGGCGTGTCCGCCTTCGTAGATGGCGGCTGCTGAATTTGTTGTTCCCAAATCGATTCCTAATACTTTTTCATTTGTTTTTTGGTTACTCAATTTGTTTTTTCCTCCGTTTTATTACTTTGATTGTTTGTTTTTTTGACTGCTACCTTGACGATGGTGGGTCTGATGACCTTGCCCTTCATCATGTAGCCTTTCCTTATTTCCTCAAAGACCGTGCCGTCGGCAACATCACCGTTTTCCACGGCGACTACGGCGTGATGTTTGGCTGGGTCAAAAACTTTGCCTTCAGGGTTCTCAATTGCAGAGACGCCTTCTTGCTCAAGAACTTTTCTGAGCTTCTTCAGCGTCATCTCGACGCCTTCCAACAGGGCTTCAGGCGATGTTGAGATTTCACCGTTTTTGACCGCTAACTCCAACTCATCTACCACGTCCAAGAGTCCGATGACTAAGTGTTCGGTGCAGTGGTTTTTGATTTGTTCCGCTTCACGTTCTGAACGTTTCTTGAAGTTTTCAAGGTCCGCCTGCATGTAACGTAGCCTAGTCAAGTAGTCTTCGGAACGTTTCTTTTCGCATTCAAGTTGCCCCTCAAAATCAGGTGGCTGTGGCTGCTTGTCTTCGACCATTTTCAGACTTATCCTCTGCATGTTCTATTTTAGGCGATGTATTTTTCCTTTTTTGTCTCTTTAGCCTTTGGTTGTTCTGCAGGCAGCTCGGGGGTTTGGTACTTCTGGATTTCGTTGCAAGTCGCGACTAGTTTTCGGAATATTATTTCTGCTACTTGGTCTCCGACGGCTTCTTCTTTGAGTTCGGCGTCGAAGAAGTGTTTCTTGAAGGATTCAATTATCTCGTTTTTGTCGATGACTACGTTGAGGTTTTCGCTGTCTGTCCATGCTTGAGACATTAGTTTATGACCTAATTCTATGAATATGTTGACCATTGTTGTGTAGTCGATATCAAAGGGCGCGTCTCCGGTTAGGAATCGTCCCTTTGCAAGCAGGATTCTCTTGTCGTTTTCAGGGGTTACTGTTAAGCTTCTGCGCATATGATTCACCTACGCTTATGCTCTTCTGCACCGCTTCACCTTAAGCGCATCTGTGCATGCTCCCTTATAAGGTTTCTGCTGCCAGAAGCATAAAAATGCATCCACAAACCGAATTCTGCGCCATTCAACCGCCTGACCCACGACACTCTCCTTGCACTACATTTTTAGGCATGATAATGAAACCTCAAAGCTGCTAAGAACGGCTGATGCAATGGAACTGGCTTGTAGTTCAACCCCCGGTGCATCTTTGATGGGCACAATTACCCAAAAATTGAATCTGACGCTTTATTTTTCTGGTTGCCTGAAAAGCAAGCAAGCGGTATGACGCCATTAAATTTTTATGTGATTAAACGTTGAGAAGAATTGCGGGTTGAAAAGGAATAGAGGCTAACCTGAAGGCAAGCGAATAAATTCGGGAAGAGAGAGAGGGGGGAAGAATCAGTCCGCCTGCCTTTAAGTTAACCACTTTGATATTTATAACATGCCTCTTGAATCATAAATAATGATGTGACTGTGCTCAAACTACAACAAATTTTCGGCACGGAAATTCAGGGCTTCCGCTTCGCACAAACTGTCCTTTCGACTTGTGTTTCGCGGCGCCAAAAGCTCTATTTACCATGCACGTTGAAAATCTCTTTCGATATCAAGAAAAGAATACTGCGCATTTTTTTAGATTCTTGTATTGTTTGAACTACTGTTTCTCCTCTGAGCGTCAACTTGCAAATTCTTTTTCTTCCAACAGCCCTGCATTCAACAAGTCCTTGTCGTTCTAGCGAATAGAGGTTTGAGTACAGAGTGCCAGGGCTTACAGAAAGGTTAAGGTCCTTATTCAGTTCCAAGAGGAGATCGTAGCCGCTTGATTGCTCTTTTTTCAGGCGAGAGAGTATTATTCCACTAAGATAAGCTGTTATAATTTTTTCCTGTGCCTTCTTGAGCGCCCGTTCTTCTAACCTTCGGTTTTCTAAAGAAAGCATTTTTCTCTACAACTCTCAAGATTTGATAGGCGCTAACTTGCTATTTAATGGTTTATTCCCATTCGGAATATGACTAAGATGAGATAATTCTGACTATTAGCTTTTTTGAGCTTACTTGCTGGCAGCTTTTTGTTTACTCTAAGTTAGAAAAAACCTCTTGCGATATCAGAAAAAGTGTATGTCTCAACGATTTAGATTCTTGAACTGAATCAATTATAGTTTCTCCTTTGGGGGTCAACATGCAAACTCTTTTTCGTCCAGACGCACTGATTTTAACAAGTCCCAACCGTTCCAGTGCATAGAGGTTCGAATACAGCGTGCCCGGGCCAACACAGAGATTGAGTTCTTTATTCAACTTTACAAGCAGACCGTAACCACTCAACTGCTCTTTTTTCAACCGAGACAGTATTATGCCTCTAAGATAGGCTGCTACAAGTCTGTTATGCGCTCTTTTAAGAGCCTGTTCCTCCTCTTTTCGACTCCCTAAAGACTGCATTGTTCACCCTCAACTCTCAAAATTAATTACTGCATATAATGTATAAAAGATAATTTCCTGTTCGGAATACGACTAAAAATGCAACATTTCAAATACTGACCATAGTTGTAAATTAGGCAATCATCGTACTGCCATTTCCTTTACTGATAAACGTAGTTTGCATTTTTCAACGCCATCTTAAAACGGCGATGAATGCTTACGCGGTAGTTTCTAAAGGATGCTAGAACATGCCTTTATGAGGATGAACTTGTAGGTATCTTGAGCAAAAAATTCTTTGTTCATTAAGAGCAGAAAATCTTTTAGTTGCTTGGAATTTAAAATTACATCAATTGCGTTTTTTCCGTCTTCCGTTAACTGGTATACTCTTTTTCTTTCATCCGATAAGCATTCAATAAACCCTTGCCTCTCCAAGTAGTAGAGCGTGGAGTACATTGTGCCTGGGCTAATAAGGACGTTAAGCTTCTTGCTAAGTATTTTGAGCAGATCATAACCACTTGACTGATTATTTTTTAATTGGCAAAGTATTATTCCATCAAGATAGGCTGTGACGATTTGATTTTTTGCAATTTTAAGAACCCGGTCTTCAAAATGTTGCTTTTCCTGCGCCAACATATTTAGCCAATTCAATTGTAAAAAATTTAAAATTATGTGATTGTATAGGCACAGTCACAACTTGGCGCAAGGATTCGTATTTTACATTATGCGCGGACTCTGGGCGGTTAAACTATTAGGTAGTTTTCGGTTCAACCTTTCTTATTCATATACCCGGCATTATTCTGGATAAACGCCGATTATAAAAAAGTGACGGACCACCATATTTCTGGCGCTCAATGTTTCAGCTGTTTCGTAACCGTTTCTTCAGCAGTGTTTACAGCTTCCTTGAGTTTCTCAGGTTTTGTTCCGCCGCCTTGAGCAAAGTTTGGTCTGCCGCCTCCTCCGCCGCCGAAAATCGGCGCTGCCTCCTTGACCACGTTGCCTGCGTTGACGCCCTTCTGAACCGCGACATCGCCAGCCATGACCATGAGCCTGCAGGTTTTCCCGTCTGACCCGTAGAATAGCGTTACGGCTGCTGGGTTGTGTTTTATCGTTTCCGTGGCGGTTTGAACCATGCGGTTTACGTCGATGACATCGCCGAAATCCCGTTTGACAATGGCTACCCCGTCCGCTTCAACAGTTGCTTCAACTGCCTGCGCCTGCCCAGCAGCGCCCTCCTTCGCAGCCAACTCCTTGATTAGCCTGCGCTTCTCAACGTTGGCTTCCTTTAGGTCTTTAACGATTTTCTCCGCGGTCTTGTCAAGCTTGTCCACGGGTGCTGTCAGCACTTCTGAAACCTTCCAAAGCATGCTTTCCTGTTTCTGCACGGCTTTCACTGCTTCCAACCCGACTGCGTAGCCAAGCCGTTCAACCCCGTCCTGCACTCGTTCGGTGTAGACGATTTTTACGTAGCCGACTTCAAGTGTGCTTTTTAGGTGGGTTCCAGCGCAGGCTTCTACGTCCCAGTCGCCTGTTTTGACGACGCGGATGTCTTTGCCTGGGACCGCGCCGCCCTGATAGAGCCTGAACCCGTATTTGGATTCTGCCTCGTTGCGCGGGTACCAAGTTGTTGTGACAGTCATGTTGGCTTCAATCGCCTGGTTTGCAAGCTGCTCAATTTTATGGACTTCTTCTTGGGTTAGTCTGCGGTAGTGTGTGATGTCGAGGCGTGAAGTTTCCAAGCCCTTCTGGGTTCCTGATTGCCAAACATGCTCGCCCAAAACCCGCCTTGCCGCCCCGTTAACGAGATGCGTAACCGTGTGAGCCTTCATCAAGGAGTAGCGTCGCTCCCAGTTGAGTGTGCCGTGCACCGTACTGCCTTCCTTGAATGTTGACGCCGAGCCGAGTTTGTGCACGATGACTTTGCCGATTTTCTGGGTGTCAACCACATCGTATCTTGCGTCGCCAGCGGTTAGCCACCCATGGTCTGCTGGTTGACCGCCGCCTTCAGGATAAAAGCACGTGCGATCCAGCACAACATAGACGCCGTTGATTATCTTTAGGACTTTTGCGTCGAACTCGCGCATGTAAACGTCTGCATAGTAGAGGGGTTCCGTTGCGGGCAGCTGCTCGGTTTCTTTTATGAGGTTTTTTTCCGCTTGGGTTTCTTCCTCTTCCGCTGGCTTAGACGCCTGCATGTGGCGTTTAGCGATCAACGCGTAAAAATTTTCTGGAACCTCAACTAGCACGCCCTCTTTTTCAGCCGCTTGCTTCACGATTTCAGGCGGAAGCCCATGCGAGTCATAAAGCTCGGTGAGTGTTTCATCTGATATTTTGACTGCACCTTCTGCTTTGAGTTCGCCTGCTATTCGTTTAACCATGCCTTCGCCGCGTTGGAGGGTATCCTCGAACTTTTCCGTTTCTACCTTGAGCATTTCGATGATTTCGTTCTGCATTTCTTTTATGTGGGGGAAATCTTTCGACCAGAGGTCAACCTGCATGTCCACGATGTCGTAGAGTTTAGCGGGTTCAATGTTTAATGTTCGCAGCAAACGGTAAACTCGTCGGAACAAGAGCCGCGCCAAGTAGCCTTCTTGAATGTTGGATGGGACAACGCCTTCGCTCAGTATGAAACTCAAGGTTTTGGTGTGGTCCGTGATTGCCCAAGCGTTCTCAATGGGCACAAGCACCGTCTCCAGCGTTTTCAGGTCGATGCCTGAAAGCTCAGCCACGCGCCTTCTGGTAACCATCCTGTTCGCGGTTTTGTCAACGCTTACAAGCCCCGAATACTTCGCGATTTGAGCCAAAAAGTCGTTGTCAACGTTGGTTAAGCCCGCCATCGCGTAAATTTTGCCAAGCATTTTGCCGTAGATCGCCTCAAAAGCGCTCGGCACTCCCTGACTGATCCAAGCGAAACGGTCAATCCCGTATCCCGTGTCCACCGTTCGGATGGGCAACTGTACGAAGTCGTCGCCGACAACCTTGTACTGCATGAAAACCAGCGTGCCAACCTCCAAGCCGCGGACTATGCATTCCACGTCTGGACCTGCGTTGCCTCCGCCGACCCAAACGCCCTCCTTGTAGATGACTTCTTCGGATTTTATGCCAAGAGCCTCGGTTGCGAAACGGTGATGGAACCGCACGGTTTCGTCTTTCCAATAGACCTCCTTGTCGGGGTAGTTGAAGGCGTGGGCTCCGCCCATCTCGAAGATGGTCAGGTGCCTGCCAAACGTCGGCCCCGTATTGGAAATGTCTGTGAGCCTGATGGACGGCTGGGAAATCACCAGCGGATTAGCTGGCGGCGGCGCTATGCCCTCAGTCACGTAAGGTTGAAAATCGATTATGCTTGCGTGCGTCAGGTAAATGTCTTTGCGCCAGCGGGCAACCACAGGGTAAGGCTTAATGCGAGTATGCCCATTCTTCTCGAAGAAGCTGAGAAACGCCTCCCGCATCTGGGGCAGCGTGAAGCTTTTTTTGGTGGCGGGGTTGTTGATGAAAGTGTAGAAGCCGCATTCGTCTGAGCTGGATTCACCGCAGGTTTCCTGCTCCTTGTTCTGGGTCCAGTACCACTCGCCGCATTTTGGGCAGTGCTTCCTCACGAAGCCTTCCTGCTTGAAGAATGGAAGGGCATAGGCTTCCGCCGGGAACGTTTTTTCAACCATACACGTCTGCCTCTTTTCTTAACTGTTAGCTTGTTATGGCAGAGGGTTATGGGCTTCACTGATTTAAAGGATTTCAAAGGAGTAAGCCTGTTGAGGAAGGTAAAATCGGGCTAAAATAGTGGTCCATGGGGGATTATGTCGCCTGTTTGAGCATCAACGTAGTAGAGCCCGGGTGGCGGAATAAAAAAACCTTGACTGCGGTTTACTGTTATGTCCCAAATGTACCTGTAGGTCGTTGTGCTGTTGGCTTGGACGTCGGCGTACGACTGCGGCGGCTGCGTTACCTTGTTGATGATTTGGAAACCCGTTGAGTCGCTGGAGTTTGTGAACTGCATGTATTCGAGTGAAACCGTGACAGTCATGTTCTGCAGGGAAGTGGCATTCCAGCCATCGCTTTCCAACGCTATCTTGAGCGCGTGGTACATCGTTATTGGCGGCGAAAAATCGTAGCTGGGAGCAGTGACCAGGACGTTTGCAAACTCGTTTCTGAACGCCACCTCGTCGCTGCTCGGCGCGGCATTTTGGTATTGGGCATATAGGTAAACGTTTAAGGCAACTGAGCAGGCGAGAATAATCTCAAGTGCAACAGTGAAGTACTGGGTCCTATCCATGTTAGTCTTCTCCGCGCCTAAATCCAAAGCAACGTGCATATTAAATGCTAATGTTTAGAACACCAACCTCAGGGTTCATGCCAGCCGCTGATTAACGGCATCCGAGGAGCCCTATGCTTTTCCTGTCCAAAGCGTCGTGGGGGCTTAGTGAGGTGCCTCTGAGACCGCGTGGAAGTCACATACAGCCCAACCTTCAGAGACCGAGGCGCTATCAATTCGATTTTCTTCAAGCCAGCGAATTTGCCGCCGCATTTTTCGCAGCGGAATCCTTGGTTTCTGCCCATGGACTTTAGCCGTTTGCCGCAATTTGGGCAAAGCGGGTTCTCCGTCAGTTTTTTCTCGGCGAGGCTTAGAAGGTTGATTTTTTCAAGGTTGATTGTCAACGGCTTGGTCTTAGTAGCTTTGCGTGCAGCTCCGTAGACTTCGACGGCGTCGCCAACAATGAGTTCTCGGGCGATCTTGCGGAGGTCGCCCGTGGGCTCGTAGGCGGCGCAGTCCACTTCCGCCGAATCATCACGCAATGCAAAGATAACGTGGCGCAGGGGAACTATTCTCGGGTTTTGGGAAACGATACCTTTGGCGATGACTGAGCTGTACGGCTGGATGGCGTTTAACGCGGGAACACGCTGCAGGTGGGCATCTGTTCCCTGGTTTGAGCGGAAGATAACCCAGCGCCCCACGGGTTCAAGCGGCTTGACCAGCCCGTAAGCCTTCTTCACCACTTCGGGCGTTTCCCCCCTGATTCCGAAGAGGATCGGGTCTGGACCCCGAGGGGTGATGATGACTCTACGCTTCTCTGCGTCCACGTTGTTAAAAGTGTAGGGCGCCAGTTGCTTGTCCATCGCGAAGATCGACGCCACATCCACCTGCCGCTTTGAACCCCAGTTCTGCCTAGCTCTATAAGCAATCAACTCGTAAGTGTGGTCGCAGTTGAGGGTTTCACCTACGGCTGCCAAGGCGCCGATGATTCCCCTGCAAGAGTTAAACCCACATGCTTCACCCCCAAACTTCTTGATGAGCGACAAAGCTTCCTTGAGCGTCACGATACTTGTTTCAGCTCTCTTCGAAAAAGCCGTGAATTCCTCGGGGATTTCTTGTCTGCTAAAAAACACGATGCCTGGGTCGGTTCCTTTTTCTTGGAGGGCGGAGTTTTCTTCCCACAGCGTCAACGCAGTTTCTTTTATTTCCTGCTCAAAAGCTGCTGGGTACTTGAATCTTAGGCATAAGGCGCCGTTGCCTCTTGTCTTCCACGGCACGTTAGGGTTGAGCCTAATCAAGAGTGGGTAATCTATAAATTGAACTTGGAAAACGGAGAGTTTTTCGACGAGCAACGCGGCTAGGTATGTGGTGCAGCCTCCTTTGGCTGAGTCTGTATCGTCCAGCCCGACATGCATTACCTGCTGCTTAGTCAACGCCGCCATTCTTCAAAGCCGAACTAAGAATGAACAGTAAGGGTAAAAAAACGTTGTTAACAATGAGAAAAAAAGCAGGGTTTAGGCTAAATGACCAGCGCGTTCTCCATTTGGCTCTGTTCGAAAAACACTTGTTGCTCCGTTGTGGGCTGCGGCTTCTCCGTTACTATCATGGTTAGTTTAGAGTTTATTCTGCCGATTTTGCCTATTCTCTTAGTTATGATAAACTTTAGTTTCTCCACTGTCTCAGCTTGCACGTTTGCAATTATGTCGTACACTCCCCAGAGGTTATGAGCATCTTCGACGCCGTCAATTTTTTTCAGCGCCCCCAAAACTTGTTTTTCTGCTCCTATCTCGGTGTTTAAGAGTATGAATGCTGTTGGCATTTTTCTTTTTACACTCCTTTCATTTTCAAAGGGGTTGGCTTCAGAGATTTGGGAGCTCTTTCATGTTCAAGGGGAACGAAAAAGAGTGTAACATGTATCCAAATCTCTTTATCCAACCAATAAAAAATCTTATGCATCTGCCATGGGAGGCTTTCGCTACGGGTCTATTGCTACTTCTTGCCGCGTTACAGATTTCGTGATTTTTCAAGCTCTTGCCGCTCCCTTCTGCAAACGCATGGATGGTTATTTCTCGTGTAAAAAATTTAAAATTATGTGACTGTATAGGCACAGTCACAAGCTAGCGTTAACTTGACAGAGGATTAGCTTCGCCCTATTGGGTTTCTTACTCTAAACTGCACTTAGCATAATGCTCTCTTGCGTGTGCATCCAGGTCTTTTCCTTTTTGGAAGCCTGTTCCGCACCAAGGGCACTTGTATTCTGCTTTCATGTTCATCCACTTTAAATAAATTTTACAATCGTGATTTAAGCCTGTGTGCATGCGTAAAGTGACAGAAAAAGCAAATTACTTTAGATTAAGAGAAGGAGCTAAAATTCAGGTTATTTTTCTTCAACTACGATCATTGTTAGTGTTGACCGCACTTTGTCCAACCTGCGAATGCGCCACGTAACCAGTTCTTTCAGCTTGTCCATGGTGTCAGCTTTGACGCGTGCGACAATGTCGTAAACTCCGTAAACGGCAGATGCTTCCTCTATACCTTCGACTTTCTTTAGCTCTTTCAAAACGTCTGATTCTGAACCGATCTCAGTGTTTATCAGTACAAAGGCTGTTGGCATATCAATCCTTCCTACAATAACTGATTAGCTTAGGGTGCGTTAAAAAGTTTCCTAGCAGCCAGTCAAGCTGGCGCTTGCAAAGCCATGTTTACCCAGAAAACATCCAGTGAAAGCGAAGGGCCCGTTTACCTTTTACGCATGATTTTTATGCCTGCCCACTGCAGCGCGGCGTAAGAGACAACGAGGCGGAACCAAAGGCTCACCACCCTCGTCAGCAGAGTAACTGAAACGCTTAGCGCGGCGGGGATTCCGAGAGCCGTGAATGAAACGCTCATGATTAATTCGGGAAAGCCGAAGAAGGTTACGCCGACCGTTTGAAGCGTCCCTGTTAGGGTGAACACTATAAGCACTTTGTCCACGGGCACTGGGTAACCTAAAGCGATGAAAGTGATGAAGGTGACTGAAACTTCGAAAACAAAACTTGCCACGGAATAAATAATGGGCTTAACCAATTCCTTCGGGGTATCCCTCAATTGCTGTATCCCAACGTGAAACGTGCCTAAAAGCCGCTCCGATTTAACACGAAAACTCTGCGGGTTCCATTTTTTTCGGAAAAAGCAAATTATCTTTATCGCCCAGCCGAGCAAAGTTTTAGTTGCCGACGGCTTAATGCTTATGTAGTAAACCAGAACCAACGTTAAAATCGACAAACCCAAAACAAGCGAAATCAAAAAAGTCACAACAAACGGCAAAGAATAACTGATCAGCACCAATCCTAAACCGAGCGCCATGGCAACCACGGTTATTGTCATGTTAAAAATTTTCTGTCCAACAACGGAAGCGCCTGTTTTCCCAGCGTCCGCGCTTGAATCTTTAGTTAACATGTAAGTTTTTGAAACTTCTCCTGACCAGCCAAGCTGCGGAACTGTGGCTTCAAAGAAGAGGCCTACCCACGTGAAAAGCAACGCTTTGCGGGCGCTTATCTTCACGGAAAGGCTGCTTAGCAGGTTGCGCCAGACGAATGATGAAAAGAGAGCGTACAAGGAATAAGCTGCAAAGGCGCCTGCGTAGTAAGCCAGGTTTGTCTTTGAAAGTATGTCGACGACTTGTGCGGGGTTGATGAATAAGACAAAGTAGAGAACAAAGGCTGCTAAACCCAAAACCAGAACTGCAAGGATCACTTTATGACTCAGCGGTCTTCCAACGGTGTCCATGTTGAAGCTTCAAGCCTTGCCTAACTTTAGGCGGCTAAACTATTAAGCAATATGCAAAAGGCGCATGCGAAGGCAAACCCGATTTTAGGACGAAAAGGCAGTGCGGTTACGGAGTTTTTTAGATTTCTGGGTTCGGTTCGTTAACGGCCACCGAGTTGCTCTTGGTTCAGAAATCATGCGGGGGACGAAAAATCCTTTTTTTATTCTTCCATCATTATAAGCGTTAAGGTGGATCTGACTTTAAGTATTGTTCTCACTTTTTGGGTTACGGTTTCCCTGAGTTTTTCCATTGTTTCAGAGGTTATTTTGGCGATTATGTCGTACACGCCGTAGGAGTAGTATGCTTCGTTTACCCCTTCGACTTTCTTGACTTGCTCAAGAACTTCTTCTTCTGAGCCAGACTCAACATTTATCAACACAAAGGCTTTAGGCATTTTCGTCCCCACTCATACTAAGCGCGTTCTTAATTAAAGCATTTCTGAAGTTAAGGTTAACTTTTTTGGTCAGGTTGCAAGCGCCTGAAAAATATATCAGTTTTTATGTTGCAAAAGATTATTTTTGGCGAACAAACTAAGTTATTAAACACAATTCAGCATAACAACCGTGACGACGCCGATCATCGTCAACCGCAGATACGGGCGGCTAGAGCCTGTTTTCCTGCTTACTTTTTCAGCTTTAACCATCCCTGATTGCACGTTTTTACAGCTCCGCACACAAAAGAGTTATATTAAGATAGCTTGAAAGGTGTAGTTTATTGCGGGGAAGATTATGGTTAAGTACATTTTCGTAACGGGCGGCGTGTTAAGTTCCGTCGGCAAAGGCATTTTGACTTCTTCCATTGGAAAAATGCTTCAGGCAAGGGGATTAAAATGCACGGTTGTAAAAATCGACCCTTACGTGAACGTTGACGCTGGAACAATGAACCCGTACATGCATGGAGAAGTTTACGTCACGGACGACGGCGGCGAAACTGACCTTGACCTCGGCTGGTACGAGCGCTTCTTAGATTTAAGCCTTAAACAAGAAAACAACTTAACCACAGGCATGGTTTACAAAGCTGTAATTGAGAAGGAGCGGCGAGGCGACTTCTTAGGGCGTTGCGTCCAAATTGTGCCGCATATAACTAACGAAATCAAAAACCGCATCAGAAGCGTTGGCAAAGCATCAGGCGTCGATATCCTTCTCACTGAAGTAGGCGGCACGGTCGGCGACATTGAAGGGTTACCGTTTTTGGAAGCTATTCGCCAGATGCGTATGGAGGAAGGCTATGAGAATACGCTTTACGTGCATTTGGCTTTGGTGCCAATTTTAGATGTTACAGGTGAAATGAAAACTAAACCGTTGCAGCACAGCATTAACGAGTTAAGAGCCATCGGTATCCAACCTGATACCATAGTAGCCAGAAGCCCCAAAATGATTGATGCTGAAGCCCTCCGAAAAATAGCGTTATTCGGCACTATTCCTGAAAGCGCCGTCTTCTGCTCTTATAATGCGGAGTCCGTTTATCAGGTGCCGCTTATTCTGGATAAGCAGGGCATGGGCGACTTTATCTGCCAACGACTAGCCATCAAATGCGAAGGCAAAGATTTCGGCGCTTGGCAGCAATACGTCGACGGCTTAGTGAACCCCGAGCATGAAGTGAAAATAGCATTAGTCGGCAAATACGCTGGGTTAACTGACAGTTACGTGAGCATGACTGAGGCGCTTCGGCACGGCGGCGGAGCCTGCAAAACCAAAGTCTGCATCTCTTACCTTGAAGCAGAAAAACTCGAGCATGATCCTCAATGCGTGAAAGACCTCGCTAACTTCGACGGCATCTTCGTCGCATACGGCTTTGGACCACGCGGCACTGAAGGCAAAATTTTGGCTGTTCAGTTTGCCCGGGAAAACGACATCCCCTTCTTGGGCATCTGCTACGGTTTCCAGCTTGCAGTTATCGAATACGCAAGAAACGTCTGCAGCTTAAAAGATGCGAACAGCACAGAGATCAATCCTGAAACCCCCTACCCAGTCATCGACCTGATGCCTGAACAGCGAGGAATAGAAATTAAGGGTGCAACCATGCGTTTGGGGGCTCACAAAGTTGTTCTTCAAAAAGGCACCTTAGCCTACGGCATGTATGGGCAGGAAGAGATTTACGAGCGCCACAGACACCGCTTCGAAGTCAACCTTGACTACCAAGAAACGCTCAAAAACAACGGGTTATGCTTCAGCGGCAAAAGCAGCGATGGACGAAGAATGGAGACCTTAGAGTTGCCAAACAAATTCTTCTTCTTCGCCTCCCAGTTCCATGGAGAATTCAAAAGCCGACCTGGAAGACCAGAACCTGAATACGCCGGTTTCATCCAAGCATGCGTAGACAAAAAGCTTGGGAAACCCAAAGCTCCCATTTCTTGAGCGTCAAGCCGTGTTTACTAGAAAAAGCTATAATGACCAATTTACATGAAACGTTAGGATTTGATTTGAAATGGCTGAAGAAAAAAGTTGGGATTCAAAAGGTTTTGACAAACTCATGAAAAACAGCAAGAACGAGCTCTCAGAGTTGCAGAATGAACTGCAAGAGGTCATGGTTAAGTTTTGTATGCGTGCCCTGCGGGTTTACCAATCGACCCGTCCGGAACCGCTGCGACCAGGCGAAATCGCCCTGCTAATCAGAAACGAACTTAACAACGTCATCGCCGACTTAACGCCGCAGCCGAACTTGGACTGCATTACCAAACTCGTGAAGGAAGAGTGGGCTAAACAGCAAAAACCATAAGTTCCATTTTCTTACCCTGCCTCTCGAAGATCAACATAACCTAACTTTTTGGACGGAACAACAGGAAAAGAAACCTGAAAGTACTTTAGGTTAAGCAAACGTGAAACCAAAGTTTAGACTAAATTGCTTGAGATGGCCAAAATTGACTGTTACGGGTTAAAATTTCCTTAAAAACTCGTTGCAAACCCGAAATTCAGGATGCTTAGGATTTTTTCAAAAATTATAAAGGGATAAAAAAAGGTTTCCGCTGCGCCTTTATTTTGTTCGACAGAACTCTTCCATCGTAGACATCATAGACGGAACTGCGTAAACGATGTCCCTGTCGTTCACCATGCCTAAAAGGCAGCCGTTTTTGTCAACGATCGGTAAATGTTTGATTCGCCATTCTTTCATCAGTTTAGCTGCTTCTTCAACGGTTGCGTTCTCATCGATCGTGACCAGCGGGTTCGTGTAGACCATTCGCGCAATGATCGTGCTTAGTGGTGCGCCAAATTCTATTGCCCGTACAAGAAGGTCTTTGACGGTTATGATTCCAGTTGGTTTTCCGCTTTGCTCTACAAGGATTGCGTCTTTGTCGAATTTCGTCATTAATGCAATTACTTCTTTGACGGTTGTATCGTTGCGGACGGTTTTAACGTCTTTGGACATTATGTCTCTTACGAGAACATTGCTTGCCATTCAATTTTCACCTTAACGTCTATGACAAAAGCACTTGTCATTTATCAATTTTTTGTTTATACCGCTCTTCCCAAAATTCTTTCGTTTAGAGGGGACCATTTTTTTTTGAAATCAGGGTAAATTCTTAAATGCTGGTTTACCAGTAAACCTCTTAAGAGGTATAAACTTGACCAAGGTCAGCATCTACGTAAATGACGATGTGTGGCTTGCCTTCAAAGAAAAAGTCTTTCAAAAAAACGGAAACCTAAGATGCATAAGCAGAGAAGTTGAAAATCTTCTCGCCGCTGAAGCAATGGAAGACCAAGTTGTGTCAGGATTCCGAAAAATGGAAATCACGGTAAAAGGAACAATCACTTCACGGGAAATCAAGGAAAAAAGACCAAAACTCAAAGGACCCCCATCCGAAGAAATAATTAGGGAAATGAGGAGTAAGAGACATTGCTTAGATTCTACCTCGACACCAGCGCAATGCTAAAACACTATGTTACAGAACCCGGCACAGAAATCATGGACACAATCTATGATAAAGCTGAAACGGGAGACCTTAGCATAACAATTTCCCTCTGGAACATCGGGGAATTCTTAGGCGCTCTTGATCAAAAAAGAAGAAGAGGCTGGCTATCAGAAAAAGAGTTCGAGCGATTGGAGAAAAATTTCGCGGATGAACTGCTGAAATTTATTCGACTGAAATCGATTGAAATCATACCAGTTCAAACACAAATACTTACAGAAACATGGAACGTTTTGATGAACTACCATCTATACGAAGCAGATGCCCTACAAATAGCGACTTGCATAGAAAGCAAAAATGATGCCCTAATAAGCAGCGATGAAAAACTTGTGGATGCAAGCAGAAAAAACGGCTTAAAAGCTCTTCACATATCAAAGGACGAAAATGACTTAATAGCATTAATCAACAAAAGCTAAACTTTTGAGCGTAGTTACGCATTCTTTTCGGTAATACCTAAACTGGCGCGCCACTGGCTATAGGGGCATTTCTTGGAAGGGTGGTTTTTTCGTAGCCTTTGTAACGGTAGTAAGCCATGGCTACAAGCCATGAAACCAGAAAGATCGCTACGATCGCGTATCCCATGGTTTCAAAATCAAGGTTGCCAAGCCAGCCCCAGAAGCCGCTTGTCAAGCCAACCTCGCTTGCGACCACCTGCAGCAACTCGATTCCGCCAACGGCGAAGGCAACCAGAACGGAGATTATCGTGATTGTCAGGTTGTAGTATATCTTTCGTATGGGTTTGAGGAACGCCCAGCCGTAGGCGCACCGCATCGATATGCCGTCTGAAGAATCAATTGTAACCATCCCGGCGGTGAACAGAAGCGGCATGATAAGGACGTACCAGAAAGGCACGCTTCCGCTGACGCCGATGCTTATGGCGATTAGGGCAATCTGGGTTGCCGTGTCAAAACCCAACCCGAAAAGCACGCCGACAGGGTAGATCTGCCACGGTTCGTTAACGATTTTAAACAGCTTTCCAAAGGTTTTGCTCATGAAGCTGTTATTGTTCAAGGCGTCGTCCAGTTGAGCCTGGTTGAGTCTGCCCTCCTTCAGACCCTTGAACGTCCTGTACACGTCCAAAACTATGAGAACGTTGACGAGTCCGATGATGAAAAGGAACAAGCCGCTAATCGAGGTGCCTATCACGGCGCCGCCGCTCTCGAAAACGGGAACGGCGTTCACCACGGCTCTGGTTGCAAGCACTAAAGCGGCAGTTAAAGCAATCACGACGGTTGAATGCCCCAGAGAGAACCACATTCCGACGGTTACGGGTCTTTTTCCTTGCTGCAGGAGTTTTCGTGTGGTGTTGTCGATGGCTGCGATGTGGTCGGCGTCGACTGCGTGGCGTAGCCCAAGCACGTAGGAAACCATGCCGAGCCCCGCAAGGATGGCGTACTTGTACCCGATGATGGTTGAGACCAGTATGAGCACGGCTGTGACGGCGGCTAATGAGACGTAGATGGCGGCTATTTTTGCTTTTTCTTTGAGTGTTAAGCCGAGTCTGTCGCATTTTTCGTTTTCTTGTGCCATTTGGCTTGATGAACCCCTTAGTAACACGAATGCTTAAAAAAGTGCTACCGAGTCTATAAAAACTTTACCATCACAAAAACACGTTTCACAAGCGACATTCACCCACAATGTGGCGAGTCAGATTGATGCAAAAGGCAACGTTACAACGTTCAACCGTATTCTGTCAGGTTATGGCGCTGTACACCGTGTTAGCGATGATTTGTGCAGCGGCATCATTAGGGTGTTCCCCGTCGGGAAAATCACCAGAGTAGTTAGCCAAAGCCGAATACACGTTGATCGTCGGCAGACCAGTCTCGTTAGCCACTTGCCTGATGCCTGGAATTATGCTGTCATTGAAGTATCCAGGGTCTAACCTGCCCGATTGATTGCTGAAGATCGGCGGCGGAAACACAAGCCAAATTTTAGGGTTACTTTTAAGCGCCGAGAATGCGTCAACCAGCTTTACGTAGTCGCTCACAAAACTTGCGTTGTACCGTAAAAGGCTCGGCTGAGCGTCGTTGGTTCCCAACATGATGATCACTATGTTAGGCTCTGACGCAAGGGCGTTTTGGAAAACGGTTGTGTTCATGTACGGCGTTTGGGATTCAAGGGAAACCGTGGTTGAGCCAGCACCGAAGTTTTCAACAACGTAGTGCGTGGTGCCAAGCAGCATCCAAAGGTCGTACGGGTACGCGGTTGACTGTGTGATGCTGTCGCCGACACATGCAACAAGGGCTTGAGTTTGCGGGGGCTTCTTGTTTCCAGAGGACAAAATGAAAAAGGCTGCCAATGCTGAGGACACGAGCAGGACCACGATCAGTACGACCGCCACTGACATTAGTTTATTTTTGTCCATTTACAGTCTCGGCTACAAGTTAAATTCTGTTTTGAACCGTTTTAGCTGCCTTTTCGAGCTACTAGAGAAAATGGTTGGGATATAAAATTTGCCATAATAGGTATCTTCCAAGTTTGAAAACAAACCAGTTCATTAAGCCAGCAACGACGCAGGTAGTCTTATTTGTTTGCTCATATTGGGTCAACTTTGACGCGGCGGTTACGATTGAGTTTTTTTCTGTTTAGCTTTGAGTAACAGGGTTCCTAGAGCTACTATGATGAGGACAGCGGCTAAACCTGTCATGGATGGGTATTCAGGGATATTGCTTGTGTTGTTCTTTGGCGTAGGTGATGGAGTTGCGTGTTGTATGGGGGTTGGAGTTCCAGTTAAATTCGCAGTCACAGTCGGTTGCGGCATCTCTGTTGGTGTTGGAGTGGGTGTAGGAGAAGCGGCGGTGTTCCAACCATAGCCGATTTGTATACCATTTCCGACTTGCGCGTGAACAAGAGAAAACACGGAAGTTAGAAGCAGGCACGCTAAGAAAACGGTTGTTAACGTGTTTTTTCTTAGGGTTCTTCGCAATGTTTCATCCCGTCAGTTCATTATGGCAAGGAGTAGGGTTAAGAAACGTATGGTGCAGTTACAACTATCGGCGCAGGCGGCGTAGTCCAAGTTACTTCGAAGGTGTCGCCAACTTGTAGAGTGATTGTTTCATCTCCTGAAGCGTTCCAGTAAGTTTGCTGGCTATTCACGAAAACGTTTACTCCTGTGCCTCCATTCAGATAAAGCGTCAAGGTTGCAGTTGGTATACCGTTTCCACAGAACGTGTACACCGTGTTTTCCCAGATGGGCTGTATCGGGTAAATGTAGCTTGCAGAGATTGAAGCGCCATTCACGTAAACGGTTGTTGCGTAGTTTGTTCCTTCATAGGGGCAACAGCCAAAATCGACAGAGGCAATGTTTCCCCGTGCAGCCGTGTTTAATCCAGTTTCGCTTATTACGTTGACTCCGTTTAGCCAAACCTGAATTTGCCCTACTGTAGAAGACACCACGAAATATGCGCTTAGGAAAAATGGAACTCCAGACTGCAACACAGAAACTTCATTAGAACTTTGATATTGTTCATTGGTGCCGCTTTGGGAAACCACTGCTTGAACTAACAAGTTGGTTCCCCAATGTTCTTCAAGGTAAACGCCAAACTCTTTATCACTTCCAATTCCTGCCATCAACTCTACATATTGCCCATCACTTGCTGGCAAATTGTTAACCATGAAAGAGCCGCCGACATAAATCGCTGCTTGATTTAATCCTGAAAGATAACTATAAGCATAGTTTTGATAGGAAGCGCCTGTGGTGTTTGCTATGACACTTTTACTGGAATAATAGCCAGCTGTACTTGCCCCTTGAACAATAGAAATAGTGTTTCCAGCTTCGTTTGTTGCTATGCCTGTCCAACCCTCACCAGAATAAGAACCACTGTTGAAGTTGCTGCTAAAGATTGTTGGTGCTGCTTTGTTGGCTGAATTAACAAGTGACGAACCTGAAACTGGGCTATTCACAATATTCGTGGTTGGTAAAGTCAAGCCGACAGGAGTGAACACACCGTTCAAATAATTATTGGTTGTTTGAACGCTTACGCCGTCATAGGCTATCGTTATGTAGCCTGAAGTATCAACCAAGGTATTGTCAGCAATTATATTTCCGACCGCGGGAGATTCAGCGGAGTCGAAACGGATACATGGAACAGGGGAAACAATGCGGTTATTCTCAATAACATTATTTGAGTCATAACCATAAGAAGCGGGAGTAATGGCATAGAAGTTAATCTCGCCCCAATAAGTCTGCGTAGCTTCAATGTCATTTCCATAAATAAAGTTGTTTGAGGCATCACCGATGTTTATAGCGTAAGCCCACCTGCCCGTAAATGTGTTGCCGATGATTCTTATGTTGGAAACGTCATTATTGGGCGGGATGGGGAAAGATTCTAACTGAATCCCAAACGTCAGGTAATTCGGGTTAGAATATGGCTCAGTATAGATGTTGTTTGACACAGTATCATTGAAGTCGCCGCCTTGGATGTAGTCAGCCGTTCCAGAGCAGAAGGTCGCGCCGATATTCTCAAAGTGGTTGCCTGTAATCAAACAACCTGTTGCGCCTTGAAGCGCACAGCCAAACCCGTCGCTAATCAAATAGTTATTTGCGATAAGCCCGTCAACAACGTAAATGGGTAGTATTCCATCCCAAGTTGTGTTTTCTATGTAGCAATTTTGAATAGTAAAGTTGCTAACTATACCGGGAGTGTCAAAATAAATTCCCGTTGATGAATCATGTATGTAGCAATTATCAATGAAACACTGGGAAACTCCCACATTGCCATCATCGCAAGTTATAGCTCCTTGCCAATAGTTCCTTCCATCTCCGTAAATACTGTTTGCAAGACTCTTTTCATTATAACCGTTGCCGTCTAACTGTAGCCCTTCAATCTGAACGTTCTTTATCAAAGAAATTGCGTTACCGTTATAATCAGTCGAACTGAACCTAATCATGGTTGTGTTTACATAAGGCATCATTTCAAGATGGGATTGCCAAGTTCCTTCTAACGTGTAGTTCTGGACAGCGATGTAAATTGTGTTGCTTAACCAATAAGGTGAAGCGGAAGGCGCAATCTCAGTCACGGAATTATTCATAATCGTGTCCTGAATTACTCGGCTGGCATTGTTCATAGCATACATGATTCTGCCGCCACTATCAGCCGCAACGTAATCCCCCGCATTATTCCCCGTGCCAACACTAACCGTATAAGGTGACCCGAGAGAGCTTAAGGGGTTAACGTAAGTGTAGGTAACGCCATTGACATTGTCAACTACCTGCACGTTCGGTGGAATGCTACCCATCAGGTTCAGGTTGAAAGGCACTTCTTTCATGTACACTTCCCCATAAGTTAATGACGCTAAAGCCTGTTGAGTAATCGCGGTAGAATTGCTTGCGTAACTTGCCCAAGGAGGCGAAGCCTGCCAAGGCTCAACCGCCGTCAAATCATTCCAGTTACTTCCATTAATCGCATAGTAGGTTCCGTCACTGAGTTTTCCCAGATACCAGTCGGCGCCCGGAATAGGTCGCGCCAAATAGTAACCTGTAACCGCCGTCGTTTCAGCCTTGACAATCGGCGCATAAAGCATGGCCGAAAGCATTAAGCCGACAATAACCACAGAGAAAACAAGAAGCATAGAACGCTTCAAACTCCCTCCGTCAAAGCGCCTGTGTGAAACTAGCGTGTAAACAAGTAAGCCGCCGAAAACGAAGTACATGACGATCCGAAGGGGATACTCAACTGCCAGCAGAAAATTCAAGGATCCCGCGCTCAAAGTGAAATCTAACGCTATTGAAAGGCATAGAAACCTAGCAATCGGACCCGCTAACACAAACAGGGTGAAACTCAAAACCGCTATGCTTATTGAACCTAAAGACAGACGCTTACTCTTACCCAACTTGTTTTCTATCGAGTCCCTTAACGTCAAATTTCTTGTCCCCGACAACTACGGGCTATAGCAAAAACAGTTGGGCGGCGATAGTACGAGGAGTCGCCTCGCTCCTTCGGATCTGCTTAGTTATTTAGCGCTTTTAAGATAAAAAATTAACGTCTGCAGGCTCACTGCAGAGTAAAAATAAGCTCAAAAACAAGTTATTTAGAAAAACTCGAAAAATTTAGCTCCGAGGTTAGCGGACTTAGACGAAAAACGCATTGCGCGTCTTGAAATTGGATGCCGATGTTTAGCCGATGCCGATTACTTTCTTTAGGTATGGCACTTTTTTCAGCAGCAGGATCACGGCGAGGGAGACGAACAGGACAATTACCGTCATCAACGGCACCTCGATGATTGGGTTGAGCGTGTTGCGGTTAAGGGCGAAGCCGAAGTACCCGTTTTCGAGGGATTCAAGCACCATCACGTGAAACAGGAAAATGGCTAAAGTGCACTCGCTGATTGCGTGGATAAGCCTGTTGCCTTTTGAAGGGCCAGTCTCCTGCTGAACCATCGGCGGCTTGACCGTGAGCAGCAGCATGAACAGCATAACTGAGAACAGAATGACGGTTGGGCTGAAGTACTGTTGGAAGAAGTACATTTCGTTTCCTCCGACGGTGGCGGTCAACGCGTAAGTGAAAAACGCGGTCAAAGCTAATCCGAGAACCATGAAAACCCAGAGAGTTGAGCGGCGCACCTGCACCGTTAAGAGGTACGTGCCTAAAATGAAGAATCCCACGTATCCGCTGATGGTGAAAACGTTGGCGCTCAACTGGAGAGTGGTGAACAAGCCGAAGACAGGCACGATGGCTACACCCAAAAACCACAGCACAATAAAGTACTTCACGACTGCGGGCTCGGCATTGGCGATGAACACGCGCAGAATCGGAGTCAAAAGGTAAAGACCAGCAAGAACATAGAGGTACCAGAACTGGGTGTAGGGACCGTTCAGTATGCCCATGATGACTGCACTCCAAGTAAACGGTATGCGTATGACCAAAAAGTCCCATGCAAAATAGGCGGCGCCCCAAAAAATAAACGGCAAACCTATCCGCGCCCAACGCTTCTTAAAAAAGACGCCCAGACTCTCGGTTTTTTCGGGTTGAAGCAAGAGCGCGCCAGTCAACATCAGGAACAATGGGACCCCCATCCGCGCGACGCTCTGGTAAAAGTCAACCATGGACCAGCTGAAAACTTGGAACGGACCCATCTGATTCATTTGTAGGCTGGTTATGGTCCAGGAGCCCGAGGCGTGAAGCAAGATGACGCCTACAATAGCCACGGTCCGGATAAGGTCAACGTAAACAACCCGCCCTCTCAGTTGATTCAGCGTCTACACCTAAACCTGAAATAAAAGCTAAGAGCATTTTTATGCTAATATAAGTTTACTTACAACACGAAAAAAGCGAGCATTCACCCGACGCGAAGCCGCGGATGGTGCGCGTGCCAAAAGCTTTTAGGTGCAAGCCACCAACAGTCAATGAGCGACCTCTATGTCTAAAGTCACCCGTGTAGGCGTAACCTTCCCACCTGAACTCCTAAAAGACTTTGATGAAATCATCGGCAAAATGGGCTACGAAAGCCGAAGCAAAGCCATACAGGACGCGGTGAGACTGTACGTGTCCGAGCGGAAATGGATCAAGGAAGAAAACACCGTGCAGACAGGCATCATCCTGATGGTTTACGATCATGACGCCAAAGGTCTTGAAAGCGAACTGACCGAAACCCAGCATGAACACACGTCAATAATCACTTCGACCCTGCACATTCACGTCAGCGAAAGAGACTGCCTCGAAGCCATAGCAGTAAAAGGCAAAGCCTCAGAAATACGCCACCTAAGCGACCAGTTAACCACGAGAAGAGGAGTAAAAATCCTCAAAACAACAATCGTAACCATCTAAACCGCAAACATACGCTCTAATGAGCCGCGCGCCTTCTTAGCTACCGATTCAGGAACTTTAATCACGTTCTTCTCGTCTTTAAGGGCGGCGTAGAGTTGCTCAAGCCTTGTAAGCTTCATGTTCGGGCAAATTGCGCCTTCATAAGCCAAGAAAAAGTTTTTCTCCGGGTTTTCCTTGCGCAGGCGGTGAAGGATGCCTTCTTCGGTTCCTACGATAAAGCTTTCGGCGCTGGATTCTTTGGCGTAACGGCACATTTTAGAGGTGCTGCCTACAAAATCGGCTTCCGCGCGCATTTCAGAGCTACATTCTGGGTGAACCATGACGGTTGCGCCTTGATGCTGCATTCTCAGGACTTTGACGTCTTCAGGCTGGAAAAGCAGGTGAGTCGGGCAGAACCCGTTCTCAGGAATCGGAATCAAGGTTTTCCCTGTTTTTTCAGAAACGTACTCGGCAAGGTTTTTGTCTGGACCGAACAGCACCGTTTCTGCGTCGAGTGATTCTATTACTTCCACGGCGTTGGCGCTGGTACAACAGATGTCGCATTGCGCCTTGCAAACAGCCAAAGTGTTAACGTACAGCACAACGGGAGCCTTCGGGTACAGTTTTTTAGCCCGTTTTATCTCGTCCACCGTGAGCATCTGCGCCATCGGGCAGCGCGCGCCAAGGCAGGGCAAAAGAACCTTCTTGCCCGGATTCAAGATCGCGGCTGATTCAGCCATGAAATCCACTGCAGAAAAAACAATCATTTCAGCGTCTTTTTCCTCGGCGGCCTTGCGGCTGAGTTCGATGCTGTCACCGATGTAGTCAGCCAAATCTTGGATTTCTGGTCTTTGATAATTGTGAGCCAAGATAACGGCTTTCTTCTCCTTCTTGAGCCTTAGGATTTCTTCAGATAAATCCATATTTCCGCCTGAGTGCGCCTAAAGTTGAAAAATAACAATGATAAGTCAACAGATATATGCCTTTACCTTTGCAAAGGAACTTTGACGCCTGAACCTGCCAGAGAAACAAAAAAACCCGCCGCTTTTTCATGGTTCATTTTTCAGCGACCCAAACTTTTGGCGAGGGTTACCCTGTGAAGTTCAGTATGAATATTCTTCGGGGGTCCGAGCCGAAGGTTTCCTGAGCGCTCATCTTGGTGAAGTTGCCTGACGCGTAAAGTTGAGTGTAGATTTGCATCAAATTCAGCGTCGTGTTGAAGTATGGAACCGTGCCGCCGTTCTCGTACGTAAAAACGTACTTGACGTTGTCCTGCCCGCACAGGCTGATGAACTGCGTTATGTTGAAGGTAGGCGTGTACGTGTCAACAGGCAGTTCCGGGTACGAGTAGGTCGGAATTTGTGGACGACCCCCTTCCCACAGGTAGAAGTTCACCATGTCTTGGCTGAAATAGTTGAAGGGGCAAAGAACCATGATGGCTTGGCTGCCGTTATCATGAGCAATCACGTAGTTTGTAGCGGCTTGGATGTCGATTTGGAAGTTGTCCACCGCGACGCCGCTGTAAGTGTCGTTTATGCTGTAAGCCACCGCCACCGCCAAAAACACGATGAACAGGGCGGCTGCAACTTTGGCTGCGCGTCTCTTCTTTATCGGCGCGTGCCCTTGCCAAGCGCTCTGAGCCTTAGTGTAAACGAACAGGATGAGGACTGACGCCGAAATTGCCAAGGCTGGAAACAACGGCAACACGTAACGCCACTCCTTATTGGATATCAGGGTGAAAAAGACATAGACGCTGGCAAACCAGAGAAGAACAAACTTGTCGGCCTTAAGCAATCTCCACACGAGAAACCCTAAACCGGCAAGACCCACAGCGTAGAGGAGAAGGGAAATCGGGTGAATCCCGTTGTAAGGCCACGTCATCTCCACAAAATAAAATATGGGAAGCGGAAAGCGACCGCTGTACAGCGACCGCGCAGGGTTACCTACTTGCAAAGCGTAAATCCACTGACTCAAAATTTTAGAGGCATAAACCTTGTAGACGATGACTATCCACGGGATAACCACAATCACCGCCGTGACGATTAGCAGCGTAAACTTTGTAAACAGGCGTTTAAGGTGACCCCGCCCCAAAACCAGCAAGGTGAGAACCATCACGACTAAGGCCGCCAGCACTTCATACTTCGTCAAGAAACCTAAGCCTAAAGCCACACCGCTGAAAACCAACATCCTGTCTCGCCCGTTCTGAAGCCAAAGATAAAAGAAAAGAAACGCCAGCATGAAAAAGAAAAGAAGCATCCCGTCAAGCAAAGCCTCGCGAGAAAGCCAAAAGTAGCCTGGCATAACACCCAGCAAAACAGCAGAGAGCAACGCAGCTTTTCTGCCATACATGTTGTTTGCGAGTTCAAACACGACCCAAAGCGTAAGAACTGAAAAGATAACCGTGACTAACCTGCAGTTAAACAGGCTTACCCCGAAAAAGTTGAAGAAAAACGCGGTAACGACCTCAAAAAGAGGCGGATAAAAAGAGCCGTTGACAAAACTGCTGTACCCTGACTTTAGAAGGAAAACGTTGTTAAGATGAACCGCTTCATCCCAAACCAATGGCGGGTTCGAAAGGTTTAAGACAAGAAAAAAGGCGTAGACTAACGCAAAAACCAAAAAAGCCAGTCGCCACTTGTTTAACCCCGCCTTAATCCGTGTTGTAAGCAGCCTTAAACTTGAAGGGGTAATTAACGCGCGCTTCGGTGAACATAAAACCTCAGGATCAATACTCTGCGCTCCTAAATATTCAACCAGAGCTTCTCAGCTCCTGAGCCCCTTTCCCCTTTCCAGCGGTTTCTAAAGGAAAAACTGGAAAACGTGCGTTATAAGAACCATCGAGCAAACGCTAAATAGGACAAACGCAAAACTTGAAATGAATTAGTGCAAATTCTGAACTAAAATCAAGTTCTAAAAAACTGCGGTTTATTCTTGTTCTTTTTCCCTCAGCTTGCTCTGCTTGTAATGGCTTTCAACCCATGTGCTTGCCCACCTATCAACCATCTTGTCCAGGAAGGTTGGTTGGTAAGCCACCAATATTCTGGCGATTCTTTCCTCGTCTTTCAGGGTGTAAATGTTTTCGTAGCCAACCTTGGTTCTTTCGATAATGTTGTTTTCCAGCAGGCACTTCAGGTAGAAGCTAACTGTTGAAGCGGGCAGCCCTAAAGACTCAAATATGAAGCGATACTTAGCCTTCTTGTTAACCAGCATTATCAGAACGATGTCTCTAATTCTCTTTTGACGCAAAATCACCAATATTCTTTTGTCTTCAGGATCCAGCGGTTTACAGTAGTACCGCGTGTAATGTTCCGATTTTTCTTCAAGAATGATGTTTCGGCGGCTCAGGTAATTTAAATGGTACTGGAGGCTAGAAAGTGGAATCCCAACAATTCTTTGAAGCTCTCTGATGTGTAAACCTGGATTTTTAAGGATAACTGTATAAATTTTCCTTCTTCTTTCGTTTTCCAGGATTTCTTCCTTAAACATTTATTACGATTCCTTTAGCACTGCAAAGAGCAGGGTCAATGGGGCGGTCGCCTCTTCCAGAAGAGGGCGAGTCTTCGTGAAATCAGCGCGGAGCCTTCTGTAGGATATTTTGAGGTCGAGATTCTACCGTGGGTGAGCCTAAGCCGAATTTGTTTTACACCCCTTAAAGCACCTATTTTGGCTGATTAGCTAATAAGATTTTACCTTTGTCAAGTAAATAAGAAGGGCTGAAGCGCTTTTCAAAACACGCTCCTTCGGCTCAGAAGTTTATCTTTGGGAAATGCTAAAATGCTTCAGCGCCTTTGTTTGTCCGAGTGCTTACCATGCCGTACAATGAGCTTAGGAAAGATTACTTGCTGAACCGCTGGGTTGTCATCGCAACCGAACGGGCACGAAGACCAACCGATTTTAACAAACAAAAAACGGAAAACGCCAAGG
>Ga0187852_1000538_pt1 | contig 41060 bp, 41 predicted proteins | sample June2016WEW_6_40_FD_134511 | JGI IMG/M metagenome (GOLD analysis project Ga0187852, IMG submission 134511) | Peatland microbial communities from SPRUCE experiment site at the Marcell Experimental Forest, Minnesota, USA - June2016WEW_6_40 | ecosystem: Environmental > Terrestrial > Soil > Wetlands...
GCAAACACTTTTTGTTGGACCCGTGGCTTCGTTGGATTCGATAATGCAGCTTGGCACCAACGGCGGCGGATTCTTCGGTGCGAACGCCGCGTACCCCTACATGAACCCCTCCCCAATTTCAAACATCCTTCTCATTTCACTGATGCTTCTGCTTCCCACGGCGTTGATCTTCGTTTTCGGGCAAATGATTGGCAAGAAAACTGAGTCCAGACCTCTCCTTTGGGGCGCCTACATTCTCTTCGGCGTAAATTTAATTATAGCATTTATCCCAGCGCTTCCCTTAGTGGCTCCGGGCATAGAAGTTCGGTTCGGCGGCTTCATGTCCAGCTTCTACACCGTAACAACAACCGTCGCCACGACAGGCTCATTAAACTCGGCGCTGCTGGGAAATCATCCCCTGACGGTTCTTGCCGGGTTCTTGGGCATGTTTATCCAGTCGATTCCAGGCGGCAAAGGCGTCGGCTTGATGTACATGGTCATGTTCATCATAATAACCGTCTTTATCGTGGGACTCATGTCGGGAAGAACGCCTGAATATTTAAATATGAAAATCACGGGACGCGACGTCAAACTGGTCATGATCGCGTTTCTGATTCACCCCATCATCATACTTGTACCAACCGTCGTAGCCTATGCCAGCGGCGCGGTAAGCGCCATCGGAGTAAGCGGCAGCTCTGTTGGTTACACGCAGGTCCTCTACGAATTCACCAGCGCAGCAGCCAACAACGGCTCAGACTTCTTAGGCGCCTCAGCGAACACGCCCTTCTTCAACATAGCAACCGCCATCGTGATGCTCGTCGGACGCTTCGCTCCCATAGCCATACTGCTGGCGCTGTCCGGGTCGATGATTGGCAGAAAACGCGGCGGAACAACTTCAGGACTTAAGACTGACACGTTGATATTCACAATAGTTTTGATTGCCGCAATCATAATTCTGGTAGTTTTGACTTTCTTCCCGTTCCTGGTAATCGGACCAATAGCATCATACTTTAAAGGATTGGTGAACGGATTTGGTCATTGAAAACCCTGCAGAGTCAAAAAAGACCAAAGATTCGTCGCCAGGAGGAATGCGGGCGGCGTTCTCGGGTAAAGTTCTAGTTGACTCTGTCGTTCGCTTGAACCCTAAGTCCTTGCTTAAGAACCCAGTCATGTTCATCGTCGAAGTTACATTCTACATTGTAGCAGCGATGGCTATAGACCCAAAGGCGTTCGTGCCTGTAGCTACCCCTAGCCTGCAACTCTTCTACATTGAAGTCGCCATAATCTTGCTCATCACCGTCTGGTTTAGCACACTCTCTGACGCGCTTGCGGAGCAACAGGCAAAAAGCACTGCTGGAAGCCTCAGAAAACTGGAAACCGAGGTGCCGAGCAAGAAAATAGTGAGAGAGGAATGGACGAGGAAAATAATCAATGTGAAATCAACAGACCTCAGAAAAGACGATCTGGTTCAGATTGAAGCGGGCGACGTTGTTCCGTTGGACGCTGACGTGATCGAGGGGATCGCGATGGTTGATGAGTCACTGGTCACAGGCGAGTCTGCCCCAGTCAGGAAAGCGCCTGGTGACTCGCTTATCGGAGGCTCAAAGGTTGTCAGCGACAGCCTGACGGCTAAGGTCACAACTAACCCTGGCGAAACCTTCATTGACCAGATGATAAAGATGGTGGAATCTTCCAAAAGGCCGAAGACTCCGAACGAGGTTGCGATAACCATCGTTCTTATCGGGTTAACCGCCATATTCACCATAATCATAGTTGCACTGCTTGGCACATCGGTGACTCTTGGGCTCGGCGCCGACCTCTCCGTGCTCATCGCCCTTTACGTTTGCCTCCTCCCAACAACCATTGGCGCCCTGCTTCCAGCCATCGGGCTCTCCGGCATGTCCCGACTGTACAAAAGCAAAATAATTGCTAAGTCAGGAAAAGCCATTGAAACCGCAGGAGACGCCGACGTTGTTCTGCTTGACAAGACAGGCACAATCACTGTTGGCAACAGACAAGCCATAGAGTTTGTCCCGTTCGAACGCTACACCGAAGAAGACGTTGGCGAAGCAGCGTTTCTGTCCTCATGGCACGACGACACCCCCGAGGGACGCAGCATCCTGAAGCTCGCCTACGAAAAAGGCTTCGTGCCCAAAGAACTAAACTCACTCGCAACCTCAGAAGTTTACCAGTTCTCAGCTACAACCCGTACCAGCGGAGTAAAAATAACACATGCAGGTCTCACGCTGCCCAAAGGCGGCAAAGGCATGGGAGAGCGGACAAGAATGAGAAGAAAAACCTCAGCAGTAGGAGGGGAAGCGGAGACTGCGATGCTTGAGCCAGAAATTGAGCTAATGAAAGGGGCGCCTGAATCTATCAAACAGCAATCAGACTGCGTCCCAACAGACTTCGACTACGTGGTAAACGGCATCTCAGCGGCTGGAGAAACACCCATAGCCGTATCCAGAAACGGGCTGGTAATTGGAATAATCAGGTTGAAGGACGTCCTTAAAGAAGGCATCAAAGAGAAAATACAAGCCCTCAAAATCATGGGAATCCGCCCCGTCATGATTACAGGCGACCAGCCGCTCACCGCGAAAAGCATAGCGGCGGAAGTTGGAATCGACGAATACGTTGCTCAAGCCAAACCTGAAGACAAGTACAGGCTAGCGAAGAGGGAACAGGCTGAAAACAGAATCGTCGCCATGATCGGTGACGGAACCAACGATGCACCCGCTTTAGCGGCGGCAGATGTTGGTTTAGCCATGAACTCAGGAACTGAAGCGGCAAAAGAAGCAGCGAACATGGTTGACTTAGAATCTAACCCAGCAAAGATAATCGACGTTGTCATGCTTGGAAAGCAACTTCTGATGACGAGAGGCGCGGTCACGGCTTTCAGCATCGCCAACGACGTGTCAAAGTACTTCGCAATCATGCCTGTCATCTTTGCCACCGCCCTCCCTGAACTCAGCAGCCTCAACATCTTGCATCTGGGTCTCAAAAGCGCCGTGCTTTCAGCTCTCATCTTCAACGCGATAATCATCCCGCTTCTGATTCCCCTGGCCATGCGGGGCATAGCCTTCAAACCAACAAGCACCATGAACCTGTTTCTAAAGAACACTCTAATCTACGGTGTAGGCGGCGTCATCGTGCCCTTCATCGGCATCAAACTAATCGACCTGCTCCTGCAAGGAGTATTTCACGTCTAGGAGAAAAATGACATGACTGAACAACAAAATGGAAACTGGAAAAAATGGAACTTCAAGCCAATCATCGGGTTAACACTGGTTTCGCTGCTAATCTGCGGCATACTTTACCCGTTTCTGATGACAGGCATAGGACAAGCCTTCTTCCCTAACCAAGCGAACGGAGATCTTGCTAAACTTCCCAACGGGCAAGTCGTCGGGTCAAACCTCATAGCGCAAAACTTCACCCTGCCCATCTTCTTCCAAACAAGAAACGAAACCTCCGACCCATCAGCCTCAGGCGTTGACCCAGACATCACGCTTCAGATGGCCTATTCGCAGGTTCCTGGAATCAGCAACGCAACAGGGATTCCCGCTGCCGCATTAACAAGCATCGTTAATCAGAACAAACAGGGAACGCTTTGGATTTTCGGCAGCCCCTACGTTGATGTTCTGCAGCTTAATCTGCAGCTGATCAAAGATTACCCGTCTGTTTACGCCAATTTCACTTCGAACGGCTAGATTTCATGGTAAACCTGCGGGTATTGGGTGCTAGGATGTTGGCGCTTGCTATTTTTACGTATGTCCAATCATAAAAGATAATGCTGTGCAATTGTCTTGCTTTGCATAAAAGTGCTGTCCGTATGACAAGCAAAGTATAAATATGCCCTACTCATGTTCAGTATGGCAAGACCCATATGCCAAGACTACTAGCGTTCGTAGACATATTTGTAGAATCCCCAGAAATGGACAGCGTCCTGATCTCCCTCGCCGAGTTGGACCATCTTGAAGAGCTGTACGAAGTCACAGGGGAATTTGACATCGTAACCATGGTGTCAGCCGCAGACATAGAAGAATTTCGAGAAATCCTCAAGAACAAAATCATGAAGATAAAAGGCGTAAAAAGCACCGTCAGCTCCATCGTTCTCAAGGCTCACAAAGGGCCAAAATGCCTGGACGAAAACGTTCCAGCCCCAGCCGCTTCACCATAGAAAGCTCAAAAAGCCAAAGTTTTCCTCAAATCACCTAATCATAGGCAAATTTCTTTTAATTTAAAAAAACAAAGAATGTTTTGGGTTTTTCGTACGCGTCGTTTTGGGGCTACATGGGTGCGAGTACGATTGATGTTTCTGTGCGGATGACGTTTGGGTCTTTTTCGATTATTCTGTAAACAACTTGGTTTATTTCTTCAAGCGCCGGGGCTTCTAGGACCACGATTGCGTCGTATCGACCGAATATGGCGTCGGCGGTGATGGTTTCTTTGACTTTTTCTTTTAGCCTTTTAACGACTTCCAGGGATGTGCCTGGTTTAGTGCTTAGGAGTATGTAGGCTTTCAATTCTTTTTACCTCTTTATTCCTGAAGATAACTGTGCGTTATCCCATATAAATTTTCTGCTTGAATTTAGACGCCTGTTTAGCTTTTATGAAAAATTATGAACAAATCATAAGCATATTTATATTTAGCTGCGCAGGTAACTAATTATAAACTGGAACGGTGAAAACATGTTTGGAATAATCGATTTAGCTTCAATAGCCGCAATATTCGGCTCAGTAGGCTTTGTACTATACAGCATCAGATTAGAACTGAGAACAAACCCCGTCAACTAAAAGCAACAACCCCGCAATTTACCGGCGTCTAAAGCCTTGCAATTGTAAATTATTTGCACCGTTTGCAGAAAGGAAAAATAGTTGATGTGGTTAAATACCTTGATGTTATGAACCTAAAACACGCACCTTCAAGCAGGGTGGAATAGTTGCCGCATCTTCACGCCTTTGTCGATATCTTCGTTGAGTCCTCACTTATGGACGATGTTGTTGAAACTCTTTTAAAAATGGACAACGTTGAGGAGCTTCATGAAGTGACGGGAGAAATGGACCTAGTGGCGCTCGTTTCAGCCGCTGATATCGAGGAGTTCAGGGACATTTTGAACAACAAGATCCTTAAAATTCACGGAGTAAAGGGCACTGTTACATCAATCGTCTTGCAAGCGCATAAAGGCCCCAAATGCAGAGACTAACCCTTTTCAGGTTAAAGGTCGTCTGCTTGAAGGACTTGTTTGCTTCTCGTTTCTATGAATGAAACTATCTTGGTTTCACAGAACTCCTTGTTTTCTTCTTGCAAGATGAGCAGTTCACGGATTTTCTTGAGGAGTTCTTCAACGTCAACGGGTTTTATCATGAAAGCGTCGGCATGCTGGTTCACGGCGTCTATAGCGTTATTCATGGATGGATAGCCTGTGAGCATTATTTTTGCCATCTTCGGCGTTGTCTCTTTCAACTGAGTTATGAGCACTGTCCCATCAATGTCCGGCAGACGCCAATCAACAATTGCGAGGTTGTAGAAGTTGGCAAAGGATTTTTCAACGGCTTCCTTCCCATTCTCAGCCGTATCTACTTCATAGCCTTCTTCCTGAAGAACAATCGCCAACGTTTGCCGAATGTTTTTGTCATCATCGATTAACAGTATTCTTGCGTTACCCTTCATAATTAAACCATCAAATTGGAAATGTTAAAATCAATATATATCATGTATGAAACTCAACTACAGACTCTCAGTTCATAGTTCAGCTTCACAATACGTTTCAGACGTGATGAACGGCGCAGAGCATGATGCCGCCGAACCTTTGATCTTGGAGCCGTTTGTTTTTGAGTTGTACAGTGATTTTTGTGAACCCTCAATGAATAAGGTTTATTAATACTTACTACACACGAATTTGCAAAGGAAGAAACCCAATTGAAAACCAAAAAAGCACCCATTATCGCAATAGCGGCGTTAGTTTCAATAGGAATCGTTCTCGCCGTCCTATCCCAAGGTTTACTCGCTTCCCAACAAGCCATTCCAAGCAGCGGGACAGTCGGCGTATCTAGCACAATAAACATTGGCGTTTATACAGATGCGGCTACAACGAATAATTGCACAAGTATCAACTGGGGCACATTAACACCAGGCACTTCCGTAAGCCAAACCGTGTACATCAAAAATACCGGCAACACGGCTGAAACGCTTAGCATGACCACCTCAAGCTGGAATCCTCCAACAGCCACTTCATATTTAAGTTTAACATGGAATGACGCAGGCACTGTTTTAGCTGCAGGCTCAGTTACACCTGCAACCCTTACCTTAACTGTTGCAGCAAACGCCGGAAGCTTAAACAGCTTCAGCTTTGACATAGTCATATCTGGATCAGCCTAACCCCTAAAACTGGAGGTTCACAATGCTTTTTTTTGTTTTCAGAGCCTATCAAATCCTGCCCATAATAGAAAAGGTTATGTCTATTTCTAGAATAACAGTTAAATAATTCGGGGTCCCGCGTGAGTGCAGAAGAGGGATTGATTTGCAGGCAACCGAAGAATCGTCATTAAAGTTTCAGATTCATTCTGGGAGTTACAGTGAAAAGATTGAAGCGCAAAAAGAACTAGTTGAATCGCTTAAAGCTCAATGGAAGCTTTTATGGAGCGAACGCTACAACGACAAGGTACGAGCCGAAGATGTCTCAGCCAACAACTACAATTCCTTAAGCATAGAACGAGGCACAATCATCTATGCCAACAGGGATTTTAAGGCGCCAACTTTCAAAGAAATCCTTGAGCAGCATATGATTGCCAACCCAGATCGTTTCGTTCAACCTGACCCTCAGACTGGCGGCTGGAAAAAATTCGTAAAAACCCAAGTCAACCATCGCACGCAGGAAAACACGCGCAATTCACAATCGGCTCCCAATAAGGCAGCGAATCAACAGCCTAGAAAATGCGGACGCGGTTGGCTCCACAACTTTTAGAGTTTCCGACTTACGTTTTTTTTGACCAACTTCTACGCCGATTGAAAAGCATGAGGCTTGTCATCTGACTTTTCGTTGGACGGCGGCATTTTAGTGTGGAAGATCCAGCGAATTTGTTCTTTGCGTTTTGGGTTGCTTTTTGTGGCAGAGCTTTAAAACTAGAAGCGATAGGGAACAAAAAATCACGTCAAAGACGAAAAAGAACGGTTCCCATGTCCCTTGAATAGTAAGGGCACAGGAAGTGGCACTTTAAACAAATCATCGATTATGCCTTGTTCAGTGGACAGTTTTGTTCGATTCTTTCTCTGAAAAACTCATCTAAAAGAAATACATACATGTTCAAATTAAAACAAAAGGACACACCAACAATGGAAAAATCTGTCAAAACGGGCTCGTTCAAGATAGCCATGCGCTCCATGTGTCGCTTTTCAGGGTGTCTGAATGACATGTGGAAATTGTAGAAGCCGAAGGATTATGGATGGTTCGTTTTTCCTTAGGAAGCGCTTGGATGTAAGAAGGCTTTTATTGGGAGTAAACATTCCTGCAGATAATTTAACTGATAAAAGAGAAGGGGGATATAACATGAAAAACCGTACAGTATTAGTAATGCTGCTTGTGGCATTAGTTTTCGCTATGGTTAGCACAAGCGTCTACGCCCAAACACTTCAAGTTCAAATAGGAGTTCCAAGTAACTCAAACGGCGACTTAGGCATCACTTCAGGCAGCTACTGGGTCGGACAGTTCCCAATAACAATAAACCCTAACACCCCACAATCCGCAACAGGCGAAGCCTACTGCATGACTTCTTACGGCACAGTCTACGAAGGAACATCATACCCAGCAACCGAAGTACCAGTTCCAAACACGCCGACATGGCAACAGATAGCCTACATCTTAAGCTGGAATACACCCACATCCGACAGTGAAGCGGCAATTGATCAAGTTGCGATCTGGATGCTCTTAGGACAAAATCCGCCTTACGCTGACTTCAGCTTAGACTCTTCAATCACGGGTCCAGCAGCCAGTTTGGTAAGTTCGTTGAGTGCAGGCGGCGGCATGAATGTAGCTCGGACTGGCGACCAATTGCAGTGGATTGCGCCTTTCGTTGGTACTGAAGGTAGCACAAACATTACGTCAGCCGACGCTGGTAAACCTGTAACTTTCCAAGTGCAACTTGGAGATTCCTCAGGTCACGCACTGGCAATCCAAAACGTGCAAATCGACTTTACCGCTTTGGGCTCAACAACTCCAGAATATACCGACAGCAACGGAATAGCTACCTACGCATACGTAGTACCCCAAAGTGCACAGGCTGGCTCAACAATCACTGTCACTGCCTCAACTCAAAGCGTGTGGCCAGTAGAATACTTAGACCTTACAACTGCTTCGCCTGGAACACAAAACTTGATTGGAGTAGGCCCAACTCTTGGCTTGACCACATCATATAACATACAAGTCGCAGGGTCGATATTCGTGTTGCCTGAATCAGCCTACGGAGCGCTCAGCGCTTTAACCGCATGCGCAGCAAGCTTCTTGATCTATCACAGACTCAAGCCACAAACGCGTAAACGAAGCCTCTAAATCCATTTTTTTTATTTTAGGTTTCACTTTTTATATATGAAAAAACCCGGGAAGCGCTCGCTATCAGCAAGTATTCAATAAACTGGGGCTTTAAGCTTTGATAGAACAATGTATTGTATCTTTTAATCCCAAAAAAGGGCAAAAATAACTGATTAGTAAAGTCAAGTTTCTGATTCATGTTTGGTTTATCCAGTGCCTGTGATTGTGATGGCGTTGCTGAAGGTTGTGAAGCCCTTTATGGTGGAGGCTACGGTCAGCGTTATTTTTGCAGCTGTGGGTTTTCCAGCTGTGAGTTTGGTTCCCTGCTGGTTCCAGCTTACTGTCAAATAGGTGCTGGCCGTTGGCGGGCTCCAGCTGCTTGCAGCTAAGCTGAGGGTTATCGTGGCGGTTCCAGTGTTCTTAACGTAAACGGTTTGTGCGGCTGTTTTTCCTGCGGCTACGGATCCCCAGTTTATCAAAGTTAATTTGTGAGTGCAGGCGCTATCAGAGTAGACTCCGATGTTAGGAGAGGCTTTGACCGTTGCGCAAGCAGTGAGGTTTTGGCTTGAATTATCGACAAGTAATATTGTAATCGCTAGCGCCAGTACCACTGCAGTTAAAACAGCTAATGTTTTGAAGGGTTTAGCGTTTACCATTTTTGTTTTTGTCACCTCTACTTGGGAACAGAAAAGGTAAAATTCTCAGAAAACTCCACCGGAAAATGCCACTCTGCTCCGCGACGTCAGGCCCAAACTTCATGGAATTCTACGATTTTCGAAAAATATCGCATGTTTATTCGTCCATATTAATCTTTGTTTAACCATGCATTTAAAGAAATCACTTCCCGACATAAACGGAACAGAAAAACGAGTCCATTTGCAAAAATAACGGGGTATTAAAGTTTCAAGTTTTTGGATTCATGTTTGGTTTATCCAGTGCCTGTGATTGTGATGGTGTTGCTGAAGGTTGTGAAGCCCGTTATGGTGGAGGCTACGGTCAGCGTGATTGTTGCAGCTACTGACTGCCCTGCTGTGAGTTGGGTTCCCTGCTGGTTCCAGCTTACAGTTAAGTAGGTGCCTGCTGACGAGGGACTCCAGTTGCTTGCAGCTAAGTTCAGGGTCATTGTGCCTGTGCCTGTGTTCTTGATGTATGCAGTTAGATTTTTGGAGCTTCCGGCTGCTATTGTTCCCCAGTTTAGTGATGTCATGTTGACGGTGCATGCGCTGTCTGAGAAGACTCCGACGTTAGGCGACGTTGTGATTGTTCCAGAGGAAGAAACGTTTTGGTTGACGTTTATAGCTGGGAATGCTGCCGGGATTACTGCAAAGGTTAGGGCGAGTGCGACTGCGACTGCTATTAAGGCAACAATTGCCAGTTTTGATTTTTTGCGGATTATCATCTAATTTTCGCCTCCTTTTTAGCGATTATCTGACAGAAGAAAATTTTTCTGAAGCATTTTTCTAAGAGCTGATAGGTTAGAGATTTTTTCATATAAATCAGCTATTACGCTATGGGTGCAACATAGAAATAAGGCGCATTGAGCATATGAGCTACACAAGCACAAACAATCAGAAAAGTGGACTTGAAAAGCAAATCAAACTTGCTCCAATTTACGTGTAAAAATGCAACGGACAGCTCAAATAGCCAATCGAGCTATCCCTCGAAAGTCAAACTCAAAAAACAAAACCAGTTACAAGAAGCCTACTATGGAGGACTAACTAAATTATGCTTCTAAAAATGGAATTGACAGTCTATGCATAAAAATACGCTAAAAATAACAAAAAGAGGAAAGCAAAAATCGAATAAACCTGTAAGTGAGGTACGCCCTTTTCGCAGGTACGAGAAATTGTGCAACTGGAAAAACTGAGAGCAGCTCAAATATTGTCTCAGCACTTTGATTAGGCCAACGATTGAATCTGTTGTGGGCTGGAATTTGATTTTAGAAAGTTTTCTTCGTGTTTGAGCAGCTTCGCGCGCTCCTGAACTAGTTCCTCTATGTGAGAAGCGAATGCTTCAATTTTCTGCTGCATTTGTTTACGTTCGGTTATATCTATGCAGGTGCCTACCCACTCCAGTATGCTTCCATCATCGTTAACCACGGGAGCAGCTCGGGCTAAAAAGTTGCGATAAACGCCATCAAAGCGGCGCATACGATATTCAACTTCATAGCTAGTTTTTGTTTTTACTGCATCTTTCAACGTCTTAATTGCAAATTCAACATCATCGGGATGAATAACTTTTGACCAGCCCCAACCTTCCATTTCTTTAAAGGATTGACCTGTGTATTTCCTCCAAGATTGAATATCTTCAACCACTTCGCCATCGCGATTAGTAGTCCACCCTACCTCATGTGTGAGTTCAATGAATGATCGGTAGCGCGCCTCGCTTTTGCGCAGGGCTTCATTAGCGGTCATGTTTTCAGTAACGTCAATGTACTGATATAACCAACCAAAAGGCTTTTCATCTACAGTTAATGGAACAACTTCTCGCATGCAGGTCCTGCCGTCTTTCATTGCTATTTCCTCGCCCTTTTTTATTTTTCCTTCGGCAATTATTTCCCTAACTCGAATTTTTTGTTCATCGGGATGCAAAAAGGAAGCATTAACTTCTTCAGTAATTTCGTCTAATTTTAGCCCCTTGAGTTCCCCGGGTAATACGTCCAAATCAAAATAGTCGCAGAACGCTTGATTAACGAATTCAATTATGTTATCATTCGATACTATTATGATACCGTCACACATGCTTGAAAGGACTGTAAAGAAACGTTGAAAAGCGATTTGCAATACAGGATGCTTTGATTTGAAAATTTGCTCTCGCCCTTGGGAATGTTTGGTTAAAACCCCCATTAAGTTTAGCTCGTTTAGGTTTTTGCTTTCAAATGCACGAGCTCTGCCAGTTATCTTGCTTATCTGGCTTGCAGTTCCGGAACCGAGATTTGTCAAAGCGGTAAGAGTAGGTAGGAGTCTGTGTGAGACTTGAACGTGAATCTGAGGAACTTCACTCATTTTTGCGTCTAACAGATCTAATCTTTTCAGTACGCTCGCGAAAGCTACGGAGAGTTCTCGTGTTTTCATTTTTAGAACAACCGAAAAATCGACTTTACGCGGAAGGCTTCCATACGGACTTTGCCGAAATTAGTTGCATAATAATCGCAACTTTGTAAATAAGCATTTGTGATATCTGCGATGCACCTACAATTGAGCAAACACCAGAAAAGACTCCCAGAATAGAGACGTTGTGATTGTTCCAGTTGAAGAGACGTTCTTATCGACATTAAGAGTTGCTGCTGATGGCGGTTAATGTTGATGCGCGACTACTATTAACACAAAACTGCTTATCAAGGGTTTCGAGACTGCCATTTTGATGGATCCGCCTTCTTGTCTGCAAATGTGGTGTGCATTTAGACTCGATAAATCTACTTCATCGATTCGCACCTGCTACTTGTTTTTCAGAAAAAACGCATTTCTTTTGCGTTTGCTTTGTTGTCTTAATCTTTTTTCGTTCGGATTTTAACGAAGACGAACGCGGCAAAGCAGGCAAGCAGCGCTATCAGTGCTCCCCAGTTATATTCAGGTAAATAGAATTGTTGTGGTGGCGATGTAGGCGTTGGGGTCGGCTTTGGAGTCGCGGTTGGAGCAGGCGTTACAGTTGGAGTTGGTGTGGGTTTTGGGCTGGGGCTGAGAACTAGTCGTTCAGGTGACACATCTCGGGTAGTCGGGAACAAACATGTTGTCTGGCCCGTTGATTGAGCAGATTCGGTGGGGGCGAGCGCCTTCGGATAAGAGCCACTGAGGAATACAGCTAACGCTAGAAATAGGACTATGAGAATCACAGCTAAAGTTTTGCGTGATTTTGATGGAAAACCAAACTTTTCGCTCGCTGATCGTGCCGCCATAATTCCGAGTTCCTTTTTTCTTCTCCTTTTCAAGTTATTACTTGCTAGGCACGCTGAACATTTAAATCGATATTCAAAAAATCGTAATATGTCCCCTCTATGATGTACCTAACCAAGGTTAACGTTCTAGTCGAAGAAAGGTCACCGATCCTGGGGGGTCCTTTGGTGCGAATCGAACTTAAGTTTCATTAGTATTTGTTGAGGAAACTGCTCTTTTTTTTGCCTTTAGCCATCTGGCAGAGAGTTGGTCTACCTCGAAGTCGGTTTTCCCCATTAAAACTTCCTTTCAGCAGGAAAAATGTTCCACATTATAAATTTTAACTGGACGATTTTACAATAAACAGACTTTCGTTCCTTATGAATTTAAATAGACGTTTAGCGCCTCACTTCCGAGGCGTGGTAGACGCCGTTAGAACGCTGTTTGAATGCCATAGATGCGTAAAGACAGTGCGAAAATTTTTCTTGTCTGCTCCTATCATGGAGGGAAAAACTAGTTTAACTTATAAATAAATCAGGGATCAAGGAAGGAAGACTTGTCGCAGGAATATGATTTTTCAATCATTTCCTAACATTTAGTTACAAGTTACGTAAAACGTAAATTCGGTAACTATGTTTCGCGTTTTTTTGAGTATTAGATCAACGCATCAATGGAGGTGGCTTATACAAATGGTAAAACGCAGGGCTTCACTTCTGATTAACTTCGCTGCTGAAGACGCTTCATAGCATCCGCTAGAGGAAAATGAAGATGTCAAAAAACGAAAGAAGCTTTCTCAGCACCGATTAAAAACTAGAAGATAGCTCTGCCTTTTCGCTTGTTTGGTAGGCTGATCATTGCTTCTTTTAAGTTAGCCATTGTTTTTCTTTTGTGTTATAAAAAGAGGTGTTTCAAAGAAATTGGGTTTAGAGCATTGGTCGCTTTGTGCGTGGCTTGACTTTGTAGTAGATTACGAAGCCTGCCGCGCATGCAGTTAAGGCGCTGAGCGCTCCGTAGGCTGATTCAGGCAGTACGAACAGTGATCCCACGATGTTGATGTTGCACGTTGTTGTTAAGCCAAGAGTTGTGCCTACTCCGATTAAGTTTTGGGTACCTGACTGGTCTTGTTGGTGAGTGAGGTCCAAGTATTCTACTGGCCAGACACTATGCATTGAAGCTGTAATTTCATCCGGGGATCCCGGTGGCGTAGTTTGGGTTACTGTAATTATGTCCGTAGCGATTCCGTTTGAGTTCGTGAGTTCTGAAGTTGTTGAACCGAATGCCGTGAAGTCGATTTGCACATTTTGGATTCTAAGTGGATTGCCTGAGGAGTCAGTAAGCTGTACTTGGAAAGTTACTTGACCTGGCGAAGTAGATGTTGAGATTGAATTGCCTGCCGCCGCAACAATTGGTGCAATCCACTGCAAGTTGTCGCCGCTTTGAGCTACATTCATGCCGCCGTTTGCTTTTGCAAAGGTTACCAAATTGGCTGCTGGACCCGTGATTGAAGAGTCTAAGTAGAAGTCGGTGTACGGCGGGTTTTGGCCTAAGAGCATCCAGATCGCAACTTGATCAATTGCTGCGCTGGTGCCGTCTGTCGGAGCATACCAACTCATTATATAACTGATTTCTTCCCATGTTTGCAGTGGTATTCCGCTGTCTTTTACGTCAGTTACTGATATTTCGGCTGCCGTGTAAGTTGAGCCCTCGTAAATGGTACCGCCTGGAGTCATGCAGTAAGCTTCACCTGTCACCGCTGGCCCATTTTCAGGGTAGATTGTTATAGGAAATTCTCCGATCCAGTAATTGTTGGTTAGGCTATTGGAAATCCCCCAGTCCGTTGGGCTGCTTGGGGTTCCTATTTGGACTTGAATTGTTTGGGCGTAAACTGTTGCGCTTATCGCAGCCAACATTAGCAATGTAAGTGACACTGCGAATACTATATTTTTCTTCATGATATCTCTCTTCTTTCTTAATATTCACTTCAACATTAATTAGCCCGTAAGCGTGTTTTTGGAATATAAACATTATTCTCGCAACTTAAACATTATGGAAACAGAACTCATTTTTTCAATTTTGTTACAGAGAATTGCCTTGGAAAGCTCCCAAACCTTGGCGATCACGCGCGAATTATTCCTGAACTGGGTTGGGTTTACAGTTATTCCAAGTGAGACCACCAATCCTGTTTTGTTGCGCTGTTTCAGGCTCTGATACCTGTAGATTTTTGTGAGTTTTTGGGTTTTCTTGTTGCTTTTTCTTAATTCCATACTTGTGTTATAGAAAAGATTGTACCTTATTCTAGAACAACACATAAATAGTTCGGGGACTGAAAAGCTGAACAAGGAAGAGAAGGGCAAATTGCAGGTTAATAACGCTTCGTCGTTTAAGTCTCTTGCTGGCGGGTACGAGGGTAAACTTAAAACGCAAAAGGAACTCGTTGAGGAGCTTAAGGTCCAATGGAAGCTTTTATGGAGCGAACGCTACAACGACAAGTTGAGAGCTGAAGGCATCTCCGTGAAAGATTATGCTTCTTTGCGAGTGGAACGAGGAACCATTATTCATGCAACCCGAGATTATAAGGCACTGAGTTTCAAGGAGATTCTTGAACAGAACTTAATCGAGAATCCCGACCGCTTCGTTCAGCCCGACGCCCAAGCGGGAGGCTGGAACAAGTTTGTGAAAACAAAAATCTCTATTTATAAGCTTCAAAGAAAGGAGCTAAGTTTGTCGTTTGACCTCAAAAAGCAGGGGGCTCAGCAGCCTAAGAAGGGCGGGCGCGGTTGGCTTCACGTTACTTAGCAGCTACCTCTATGATTTTGCTTAGTTTCCAGCTGCTTTCGCAGCCTATTTTTGGTTTTTTGGTAAACGAACGCCTAAATTGTGGGTAACTTCGCACAGTCACAAAGCAATAAGTTAATCGCTTGCTCTAGTTTCTTAGAAGCAGTTTTTTAGAAGCGATTTTTTTGAAAAGAGAAGAAGCCATTTTTGTGCTAGAAGAGATTAGGGAGCGCTGTTCTTTACGCGGTGGAAATTGGCACTCGTTGATGCCTCCAAACCCAGCTGATGCTCTGTCGAAGGGGTATCAAATTTATTTAAGAATCCCCTTGGACGAGGTATCAAAAGAATACATGAGAAAGATTCTACAAAAATACAAATTATCGCTAATGTACATTACAGGACAAGAGCTAACAATAATCTATCGACCAAAATCAACTTGTAACCAGTACCCTATTTGCCCCTGATCGCGGCTTAATCCGCCTTTCCTATTCCGCTGCGTCGACTTTGCGCTTTCGAAAAAAAGGAAACTTTTGAGCCTTGAACTACTCTTGTACAATTGGCCGACAGCTATGGCCTTTGGGGTTTTCGCATCCTGCATTTTACGTTAGCTTTTTTTTAAGATGATGAGGCGTTTGTGCTGTTTATCCTTGCAGATTTACAGTGGCTGAATGTTTACGATGATGTTGTAGATATTTACGGCGTTAGCTGCTAAGAAAAATGCGCTCAGTGTAAAAGCCAAGTATCGAACTTTCTTGATGTCCATCATCAACGCTTTTTCCCCGGAGCCAGAAGAAGCAAATTCCACGGTGAGGAGGAGAAGAATAGCACTAACGGCTAAGAGCATGCTTACACCTTGGAAAGTTAAAGGTGGAACCAACATCTACGTTTCCTCCATACGATACTTTACCGTCAAAGCTTTGTTGACAGGATTAACCATGTCTTCTTGGATTATTATGGGTTTCCCTGAGGCCTTGGCAAACGCGCATGCAAAAGCACTTGCCAAAACGCATCCCACCTGCGTATGGGTTCGAGGTTGGCTATTAGCGGTTTCTTGGCAAATTGTGTTGAATGAACAGTCCGTTAATTCTAAAGTGATGATGTTGTCTTGAATTCTGACTTGTGCATCTTTCGCAAATTCGAACTTGTGTACCAGTTTCATGATCATCGTTTGCATTTCGGAAAGCTCAATTTTCGTAAAAGACAAGCCAAGTGCGTGTTCAAACATTACTGAAAGGGCAAATCCGGGCGGTGTGAGGAATAAACCGGTTTTTTCCTCATTGAACAATTTTCCGCTTGTTTTTTCAGGTGCGGGCAAAGCCTCCTGAGGTACTTTAGGCACGAATATGAGGCTATCTTCGCAGTTGGGAAGGTTTCTGGGGGGCAGGTATATGCCTTTTTCAGTTGAGTCAAACTCTAAGAGTGAGCGTTCAGTGTTGCCTCCGCCTGCAGAGGCATTGAACAAGGCTAAAGAAACACGTTTAGCTGGGCCTAGATAGAAAAGCAGAATGCTCCAGAACGCCACAGAAACTCCTAGGACAGCCAGAAAAGATGAGCCATTTATCGCTGAGAGCGCTGTCAAAACTATTCCGATTACAAGCGTCAATAGTGCGATTCTGTTAATTCTTTCTTTCTCGGTTCGAAACATCTACCTCACCTTGTTAAAGCTTCAATAAATCCTTTGTTCTCAAAGATGGAAGTCTCTGAAGAATTTGAATATTGTAGACATTGAATCCGTTTCACTTGAAACCAAGCCTTCGTCTGCTACGCGACTTTTCCATTGAACAACGGGCTCGTCATCAACGTTTTTGATCGTTCTTCTTATAAGTCCGGTTTTTTCGACTTCAAGAAGTTTCTGAGGGAGCAACTCTGCAGAAGGCTTTTCCGTTAACTCCTGCATGTGGTTAGCTACTTCAACTGTCGATGCATTCCTTGACTTTTGAGCCTGACGGACTGCTGCTATGAGTTGCTTGTCTTGGTCAGAAAGTTTTCGTTGAATTTTCAGAAGTGAAATTTCGTCTCGCCTGTTTGATATGCCATAATACAAAAGCAAAACTACAAGCGCACCGATAATTGCTTCTACCATTGTTAAGCCGTGTGCAGAAAGAAGGAATTCTGCGGCGCCCCATGTTTTCAAAGGTGCCCAATATGCGTCGATGGCCTTTGCAAAAGGCACTAGTTGGGCTTCCGCTTTTGGGACGTCAGAAATCGATTGAGGGTACTCAATCAAGCTTATTTCGACGATTTTACTTTGCATTACACCATTTAAGTTAAGAGTGGCAGTTTGATACCAGTAGAGGACAACTTGTGTTTGGTTTGTGCTAATAGTTTGGAAAGCGAAATAACGCGCGACTATGGGCGGGTTGTCTTGAGTCGTTATGTCTCTGAGATCCAGTTGTTTTATATCTGGCTGCAAGCCTAGCGTGAGTGGGTATTCAGCTAAGCAATACTCCCACTGGTGCAGAGAAAGCAAACTAGATGCAACTTCAACAGCCACGTAAACCGTTGCGTTTGTTGGATTATCTGGTACGTATAGGTATGCGAGGTCTGCATCGGAACCGCTCAACTGTTCAAAGCTAGTGTCTCGATACGAGTATTGAAGTGTGTAATTTTGGACTTGCGGAAGCAGGAGAGTGTTGCCTTGGGCGCCGTTTGGTGTTTGGACAAAAACTTGAGCGGGTCCCTCGGTTAATGCGAAGACAGGTGCCTGAATCGACAGTAGCAACCCAATTATTATTGCTATGCTGGCTATTTTGGCTACGTCGCTCATCTTCAGTTTTGACTTGAACGTTTTCAGGAGTTTTCCGCAGTTAGGGCAGAATTGACCCGCTAAACCCTGGGGACCGACTTTATGTTGGCAAATTTGAGGTGCTTTGGGATTCTTGAATAGTCTATCACTTATCACTAGAAGGACAAGTGTTCCTATGAACATTAAGACTGTAGCACCTACAGCGTGGAACACTTGGAGAGCCAGTTGATCTCCCAAATAATAACCGATAACAAGAATTATTGTTATTCGGAATACGTTGAGGCCAATGATTAGAGGAACTCCCATGAATAGTAAAGCAAACTTGTGCCAAATTTTCCCTCTCGAAATGTATGCTACGAACACTGAGAATATTAGGAAGCCTATGAGGCTGTAGATTCCTGAACAAGCCACATCTACCATGAAATTCATTGTTTGACCATTTGCCATGGTAAGCACGATGGTTGGGCTCCCATAAGAGCTGGTGATGGCAGAATGCACACCGAAGAAGTGTATGATTGCGTTGGGAGCTTGAGACGTCCACACGCTGAGCACTGCCCCAACGTTGTAAAGAATTTGTTCGGGCGGCGGCAACAAGAAAAGCAGAAACGCAATTGGAAATATTAGCTGAATTAGAGTTTGGGTATTGAAGAATATCAAGACAAGTCCCGCGATGAAGAGGGGAAGTGTAAGCACTTGATAGTCCAGGGGATTGAAAGTTGAGGCTGCGTTCCAGTAGAGAATTACCGCGATAGCGCTTATGAGAATACCCGCTAGAAGACTGAAGTGCTTAGCAACAACACCAGCGTTTGGCTCATTCTGCCCAGCCTCTGCGGAGAGTATCTTTCTCCTCCTGTAAATCAAGTAAGCAAACAGGGGCGGTATCGCAAGTATTTGATATGTCTGTTCATTGCTTATTGCGTCCGTAAACACCATAACGAGGTCTTGGAAATACAATGCGATGACTAGTGCTGTAATAGCTGAAAACTTGAACATTATGCTAGTGTCCTCTATCCTCTTGGCAAGCGATAGCAGAAGGAGCTTTGGCTGCGGCATGTCTTTTTTCAGCATGAAATGCACTTTTACCATTGTTTTATGATTATCGTATCTTATTATGCTTAACTATTTTTAGGCTATTTTGTTCAGCCTACGTTACGGAGCAAATTGTTGTTTGTATATCTCGCAATAACCATTATTATAGATCAAACTGAGAGCCTGCGAATTCAAGGCTCTGGATACGTTGCTTGCGGCGTTGTTGGAATAAATTTTCCCGTAAAGTGTGCTCAGTTCTCCGAGATAAACGAATTGGCCAAGTTGTGGTGCGGTGTAGTTTGTCAATAGAAATACATGACTTATGTAGATTCCGCCATAACTAACTAAATTAGGGCTGACGGTTTGATCAGCGTACACTAGCAACTTTGAACTATCTGTGTTGTGAGCTAGCCATTCTGCGCTAATCGCTTGTGGCTCTGTCGCATATTCAAATTCAGTGTATAATGCGGACCCAAGCCTGTATCGGCTCAACGGTAAAGACCAACTTTCTGAACCAGTAGCTTGGTAAACGAAACTCGTTTGGAACAAGAAATAGGAGCCGAGTATCAAAAGAATAAACACAAAACTGTAGATTTGCGTTTTTCTCTTGGCTGCAAACCCGAAAAGATTCGTGGCGAACCTAAACAGCTCTACGCATCCTATGGCAAAGAGAGGGGCTATGAAAAACAGCGAAACGTGGAAGAACCTTGTCATGTTGAGTGAATTTGCAAAATCTGGCAGCACGATGCACATTGCCAGTATTAGCATAGCTATTGAGCAGGGAACAAAGTATTCGAAGTCGAAATCCTTTTTCTTTCTTTGGAGAAATAGTACAATAAATCCAATTACAATGAAGAATTCTATAACGTATTGAATTGTTCTGCTTACACTGTTTAAAAGTGTTGGAGCTGAAGCTAAACCCAACCCCTCTAGCACGGTTGATCCTCTAGAGCCAGGATCGAGAAAGCTGTTAAGACCATTAAAGATGGGATTTAGGTTTTGGGCGATGCTCGTTATATTGGCAGAAGATGAAGTAATGGCGTAATACGAAAACATCAGAACTATGAACAGAACAACCATGCTCAAACTGAGGTGCCTGAATGGTTTCTTAGCAAGGTACCCGATTAGCCACATTAATGCGATAAAGAAAGCAAATATGAACGCCATTGAATAGTGCGAGACTATCAGGCAGAAACCGAAAATTACAAAAAGTATTTTGACGTTTTGAGTGCGGATATTTTTAGAAAAAAGGAGTAAAAATAGCAGGACAAAGAAAACTTCGCCTATCATCTGTCTTGCTAATGCGGGTATTTCAGTGTAGAAGGTAAGTTGGCTCATGAAGAGAAAAGCTGAAATGAAAGCCACCGTTGTGCCCAATTTATTTCGCCACAGGAAATAAAGAGCCAGAGGCACAAGCGCAAAGATTAGCGGATAGATTATTTTGAAAACCCAGGTTGGATCCATGTTCAATATGTTCGCGTATACTGTCGGAAGCACGGTGATGCTGAGCATACTGTAGAATCTACCATAAACGTCACTGCTGAAAGATGCAGAAGAGTTCCAGTATCCGCTGCTTTGGGTCAAAGTGGCGATGTAATTCTCATTTTTTATGTCAAATCCTTGTACATAATTTGATATAAGAGTGAACTGAAAAAGCAGCGTAATCGCAATCAATAGGATAATTATTAAATAAAGTTTCTCAATATTCAGCCGCTTAGAATAAGCAGCTACTAAAAACACCGCTAAAACACTGGCGAGAGCCAAGAGCAACACTGACGTGTTTCCAGTCACGTTGGCGACGTAAGCGCCCACAATGCTCAAAACTGGAAGCAAACACAACACAAGAATTTTCCAAACGTTATCTTTAGTCAATCCAATCGGTGGTAAATCATGCGAACCACGGAAATAGTTCACCAAAGTCGCCAAAAGCACAAATGCGCTTAAAACCAAGACTAGTATTGTCGGCTCAAGCGGTTGTTTAACGCCGACGAATAGACCTACTTCGTTTACAACCAACCCTGCCAGCAGCATGAAGGCTACACTTAGGCCTACTGAAAAAAGAACTGTCTCGGTCAGCCCCAGTTTATCTTCCCTAAATAGCCTCAAGATAACGAAGCCTGGGATGAAAGTGAGGTACAGAAAGCCGACGACTTGTCGAGCTACTGGAATGTTGAAAAATACCGATATGTAAAGTGCCACTTGAAGAACTAGTATGATCTCCACGAATAGAGGCAGCTTAGACAGTGCTGCTGAAGGCTTGTTCAAGTAGGCACTCACCAATTTATGTACAAACGAACCATACAATCAAGTATAAAAATGATAATCTCTAAACAAGCATATGACGGAATTCAAACTTAGCTTGCAGACCTGCTAACTTTCCAGAACCCTCACTTTACTAGCTGCTCATTTAACTGCTTGTCAGAATCGATTATCAGTTCAGCAATCTCATAGTAGTTTGCCGAGTCAGGCAGAAACCCGAAGGGCAACTTGATTCTTCTAACCAACCTGAAGTTCTTGTCGAGTCCTTTCCTGATTGAGAGATAAGTTTGCTTGTGCGTGGAAGGGAGTTTCCAGTAATCTTCCAGTTTGTGGCTATAAGGGTTCACGAATAGAGTTTGCGTTTGATCTATAAACTTGAACTCGCGAGGGCTGACTGCTCGCCAAATGTTCTTGAAGACGGTTGTTTCTAGAGGATAACCCACAAAGAGTATTCCGTTTTTTTGGAGAATAGCCTTAAGTTTCGACAGAGTGCCGTCCAGATTGAGCATATGTTCCAGCATGCTTGTGCATATGATGATGTGAAAAGTTTCTACCGCAAATGGTAGATAGTTGGCGTCCGAATTGACGAGGCTTACTTTCTCGTTTCTTTTCTGTCGTTTCAGGCACCACTTCTCTACGTCGACGCCTACTATGTCGCCGACCTGAGCCAGCGAAGCCAGCGAAGAAGAGAAAGGGCCTTCACGGCAACCGACATCCAGAATCGTGCTTTCGCTCATAGCTTTGGTATGTGACAGTACGATTTTCAAGAGATGCCTTAGCCTTATCTGATCCAAGTACGACGCCAAACGATTCTCATGACGCGCTTTACGTCTAATTCTCGCGTGTGCTGATTTTCTAAGACCGCTGAAATAATTTACTGATACACATTTATTTGTCCGTACCTTTCTCCCCATATAAATTTGGGTGAGCACTTCAGGAGTACGAATTTATTATTTTCATTTATTCGGATATTGTTAGTATCCCTTGATTTAATATTTATCCTTTATGTAGCAACTTGAGATAAGTTACAGCGCAGCGTTCAAACAGGTTCTCTTTCATTCCTTTCCTGGGAAAATTACGTTTGAAGTAATCAAAATCGCCCACGGGAACAAAATCCACCACGCCAAGACCCTCGCGGGAAGCCAACGATAGCTGTTCAGATTCAACAATGTGAATTTCAGGGTTGGATGGAAAAATGTTCCGTAAAACGTCAATCAATACACCTATGAAACGCGGGTCAGTGACCTCGCCCGTTGATGGATGATAGTAGTAGCACAGGTTAGGTTTTATAACAATCAAATCTGGGTTCTTCTGTTTAACTTATAATAATATTTTGTTCGTAAAAGCTTTGAGCCATGATTGGGCAATCAGGGCATGTCCAACAGGCGTCGGGTGTATTCCATCTTGCGTCCAGAACTGTGGCTCTCTTTTTTTAACGGCTTCTTCAAAAATCTTGTCTAATGGAATGAGTAGAGTTCCAAATTCTTCGGAGAGTTTTCTCACTACTTCAATTTTTGGATTTAAATCTTCTCGAAGTCTAAGTTGATCTTGATTTACAATTATAGAAAATGGCTCCATTAAAACTATTTTGCAATTTAGGTTGTCATGTGTCTGTTGAATTATCGTTCTGTAGTCATTTTCAAATTCTGCAACCGTTGTTGGGCGACCCCAGAAATACTTGCCTAAAGTATCATTTATCCCTATAAGAATTGAAATAACATCAGGTCTTAAATTCAAAGTATCTTTTTGCCAACGCTTGCAAAGATCTCTAATCCCGTTACCCTTTATGCCTCTGTTGAAAAACTTCACTTTTTTTTCTGGATACATAGCCGAATACCACAATGCGGCCAACGCAACGTAGCCAGTTCCAAGATTTTCATCTTTCTTGTAATTTCTTCCCGAATCGGTTATGCTGTCGCCTTGAAAGAGAATTGTGGTTTTTGACCGCGTTTCCATTTATTGGGTCTCCGAATAGTTTTGGGTGGGAAAGAGGTCACTTTGCGATTTCCGAAAACTTTTTTATGAAACTCTCCGCATCCTGATAGAAATAGTCAATGTTTTCTTTGATTTTGCTTTCCTCCCAATCCCACCAGCTAATCTTTAGCAGCTTTTCTATTTGATCTTGGGAAAAGCGGTATTTCACTACACGCGCAGGATTTCCCGCCGCTATTGCGTACGGGGGAACATCTTTAACAACAACAGCGCCTGCTCCTATTATTGCGCCGCTTCCAATTTTAACGCCCGAAAGAATGATTGCTCCTGCACCAACCCAAACATCATTTCCAATGATCACTGGTCCCTTATTGTCACTATCAGTGTTACCGCCTTTCAATCCCTGAAGCCTCCCTTTCAAAGGGAAGGCAGTTACCTTGGATGTGTCATGCTCACCACCCATTAACACTGTAACGTCGCAGGCAAACATGCAAAACTTTCCTACTACAAGTTTGTCATCTGAGCGCCAAGAAAGCAATTTCGGGTTGCCAAAGGTGTATTGCCCCATTTGCACTTTTCCTTGCGGCTCAGGCGTATCTGCCCTGTAAATAGCCGTTAAAACCACCCTTCTGGCGCGCCTACTTTTATCGAGAATTAATGATACAACTCTATCGAACAAGAACTCATCCCCAGATTCCGAAGTCACTAATTAGGCTATTTTTGCTTCAAATTCTTTCTTTTGTAAGCTTTTAATGCAGGGGCATAAAAACACTCGCAGTGTTAGTTCGTTAATGCCTTCACAGGCTTTAACGTATTTAGAGCCTTATCAGCTCCACATGATTACCTAGTCTGAAAGTTGTTTTGACAAGTTATATATTTGTACCAATGTGCTTTGTCTTTTAGGATCCGTGAAACATTTTAAGATAAGCAGATGCTCCACGCTCGAACATGGTTTCTTTCATTCCTTTCCGTGGAAAATTGCGAAGGAAATAATCAAATTCGCCCACTGGAACAAAATCCGCTACGCCAAGACCCTCGCGTGAAGCCAACGTTAACTGTCTCAGTGACTTGGGGTTTAGCCCTAACAGCCGTGAAGCCGCCGCGTCTGCAGCTACGACGTTCTCGCTTGCCATCACCAGATTCAACCGCTTTGTATTTTTGCCGTTCACGATAAGCCCATCGATAACAACCAGATTGGTCCGCATGATCTTGTTTAATCCAACTATTGCTTCACTAAGGGTTTTATGGTAAGCAGATTTCTTTTGAACAGCGTTACAGCCAAACATGTTCTTAAGCGCGCAAGTCATTTTCACGGTGCCCATGTACTTTATCTTAGGCACATTTACAAGAAGGTCGCAGCCAAGCAAAAGTTCAGGGATTTTGAATTTGAGAGAACTGCCAGCGATTTCCATGTCTTCCTCTTTGCTTTTCTCTTCGCAGAGATTGACCAATCTGACGTTTTTTTCCCGTGCAAGCTCGTCGTAACGAAGCATCTTGAAGGCGAAGTGACACTTCATTGCGGAAGCGTCAGACTCGACAACGTGGATTTCAGGGTTGGATGGGTAAATTTCCCGTAAAACATCGATCAATACGCCTACGAAATGGGGGTCAGTGACTTCGCCCGTTGACGGGTGATAGTAGTAGCACATGTTGGGTTTTATCACGATCTGGTTAACTTGCTTCTTAGGCTCATAATTTATGAGCGAAAGTGATTCTTTGATTGCGTTTGCAACGCTGCCGTTTATGGCGTCCTTTGCCTTCACGAAACTTACTGGATACATAGTGCATAACCTCTTCTTTGTCAAGTAACAACAGTGGCGTTGTTGTAAGCCATTGAAATGATTTGCAAGTCGGTTAAACCTTCTGTTGCAGATGGCGAAGGCTTAACGTCGTGCTGTATGCAATCCACAAAATATTGTAAAGCAGCGCCAGAAGAATTTAGCGTAGACTTGCCTAAAACTCCCTTGAAGTCATTCCATATAAAACGCATCCTGCTTTTCTGTGACAGCACTGTTGAAAAACAACTTGAAGTGCCGCTTAAGCTCATTGATTCAAGCCTGCCTTTTGCGAACCAGCCAGCGTGGACAATTCCAAGTGTGCCATTCTTAAATTGGATTACACAGGTTGCGGAATCTTCCACGTTCATGTTGAGTCCGTATCCCAGATAACCGGAAACATTTTTCACTTCCCCGAAGTACCACGCAAACAAATCGATCATATGAACCCCAAGATCCATTAAAGCGCCGCCGCCTACCGATTCTTTGTCAAACCACCAATTTGGAACGGGCGCTGGACCGCTTGTGTCACTTTTCGGGGTAAACGGACCACTATCAATAAGGTTGGCTTCGGCAATTCTAACTTCTCCAAAAAAGCCGTCCATGATTTTCTGCCGCAAATCGATAAAGGTCGGGGTAAACCTCATGCCGAACCCCATCATAAGCTTCACGTCAGCCTTGTTGACGGCTGAAACAATTTTTTCTCCGTCTGCCAAGTTGCTCGCGAGGGGCTTTTCCAACAGTATATCTTTGTCAGCCTCAGCCGCCAACGTTGCGCACTCCGTATGCAAGAAATTAGGCAACGTAACTATGACCGCGTCGACATTGCTGTCTTTAATCAAGTCTTTGTAGTCAGCATAGGTTTTTTTGACCCCTAACTTGGTTGCGTATGCAAGAGCATGCTTTGACGTGTCCGCCACAGCTTCAACATTAAGCCCTTTTATGCGGAGGCAATTTTGAAGATGCAGTTTCCCTTGGTTTCCAAGACCAATTATGCCGAAATTAGTCGGTTTCATGCATTATTCCTTTCTATTTTGGTTTTGTAAGCTCAATTTTAGCCCATGAACTTTCTCATAAAAGAAGTCTGATCAAATTTGCCAATAATCTATTATGTACTCTTACAAAAGAGTAATTTCTTTCAGGTTTGCATCCCCGTCTGTATTTCGCCTTAAGCGTAGAATAATCCCCAGCTCTATAGTGAATTTTTCTAATTCTTTCATTTATAGCTAACCTAATAGGTTCATAGTAAACCAAGTTAAAATACCAAAAATCAGTCTTTGTAAAAGCTTCATAATCGAAACCACATATGTAAGCGTCTAGGACATTAGCTTGCTGCAGAAAGAGGACGAAGCCTAAAATCTTGTTACTCTTCTTTGCGACAAAGACTCTTGCTTTTTCTTTTGCATATTGACTCAAACTCTTAAAGAACAAAGGGTTATACGGGGTCGCAGCACCATTATTGTGTTTTGCGTGAAGCTTTGAGTATAAATTGGATATTTCTGTTGAAAGGTTGCCGAATTCATTTTCTTCCGATATTGTTACTCCGCTGGATGAAAATTTTCTTATCTCCCTTTTTGCATCTTTCCGCTTATCGTAAGGCAAGCTTTCCAAATACTCATCGAAATTGGACCATTTAATATCGAGATTCAGGGTATCTTTCAAATAGACTTTATGATAACCTAAACTCGGCAAATTCCCCATCAAGAGTCGGTCAAGCTCGGAAACATAAAAAAAGAGGCTTATTGAAATTCGCTCTTTTTTACAAATATCAGCGATTTTGTCACATATTAATTTCGAGATCCTTTTTTCGCCAGAGTGGTTTCCAAGCAAAATCTTACTATGACATGAATCGGGAGAATAACAAACCAAGAGGCGATTGGAGAACAATCGAAGCTTATTGGTTAAATGGAGCATATTTCCCAAGAAAGCATGTTTGCCTATTAACGAGAAATATTTGTCATAGGAATCGATAATACAAGGTGCGATAGCTACAATTCTATCCTCGTCATAAACAACTAAATAAAAAAGTTCGACATTAAAAATTTTTGTTGTTTCAAGTGTCTTAAACCAACCATAAGTGAAGAAACCGTCATCAGCGATTGAATTTATTGACTCTTTGTCTATTTGGTCGATAGTGTTGAAGACTCTTACTTTTCCCATAACCATTAGACTTCACTTTTCTGCTCTGTGGAGAACTAAAGAAGTGCGACGTAAATGCAGGCAAATCAGAAATACGACTTGGATTGCATACGCGCGCGGATACGCTTAGGTCTAACAACTATCAGAACAAGCCAGACCGCTTAATTAGGCGTAGCCCGTGGAATGGAACGATAGCCTGCGCTCATGTTTTTCCGCCTAATTTTGAATTAAACTGATTTTTTATTAATCAAGGACTGTAATTGTACTCAATAGCTATGCCAACTTAAGAGAAACAGTTCTTTGTCGCCAATCGAAGTTTCTAGCTGGGTTCTTACTGAGAGCATTTTCCTTAGTACATTAAGTTCGCTTTCCGATTTGCCTCTTAGTCGGTAAATTTTAAATGGGAAAGACCTTAGGAAATTCACAGTTCCGAATTCTCTAAAGCCTACTTTCAAGGCAGCTCTAATGGAAGGATAATTACGGGCAAATATAGTGATGTAAACTCGCTTTTTCCCTTTTGAGTTTAAGTAGCGGCTAGCCTTGTCCAACACATTTGAAGCTATTCCAAGACCTCTGAAGTTTGGAACAGTGAATAGATTGTATATGTAAGCTGAATCTGAGTCAAATTTGAGCGTTGCATCTATTACTTCATGATAACGTGATTTTTGCGCAAAGAATAGCCAACCCACGACATTTTCGCCAACATCGGCTACCATTCCACCATCCGAGTGTTCTAGATTATTCTTAAAAGCTGGTCTTTGTTCTGGTGGAATCTTGTTAATATCACTGACTTGGATAAGTCTCACGACATATTGGATTTCAGGGTCAATTCGCAATTCCGAAAGGTTACCTACCTTCCTGAAAAAACAACGCTGCGTGACCTTTAAGATGCCCATGTTAGCGGCAGTTAAGGTAAACTTAGCACGGCACTTTTCAACGGTATCAATTTTGTCAGGCGTATGGGTCTCGCCTCTTATAGGGCTACAGCAATCCAGCCCGCTTTAGTAATCGCATTAAAGGCGGCGGCGGAGAACGATGGTTCATCGTTTCCCCAAACAGTGCGGGGATGCCTCCAGAATGAATAAAAACAACGTTCTTGGCCTTGCCGATTTTCTTCTGTCTTATCATGTCAAGAAGAACCGTCATTGCCTTACCCGTGTACAACGGTTCAAGAAAAACTCCTTCAGTTCTGGCCACCAGCAAAATCGTTTCCTTCACTGCCTTCGCGTTGTATAGAAACTTGAAGTCGTCGGTCGAATAATAGTCAGTAACCAAAAAATCTTCAGGTGAAAGATTGGTATCGATTCCTAAAATCCCGCTGACGTCTTTGGACTTGTTCAGCAGGTCTTCCCTCAAACGAGCTTCCAACCCCTTATATACTGAGATGCCAAGCACTTTAGTGCTCGTTTTTAAGAATGCGTTTCCGACGGTAAGACCACTTTGGATGCCTCCGGAAGAAGAGGCTGAAACGATGTAGTCTGCATTAATGCCCATTTCATCTATTTGGTCTTGAAGTTCAAGTGCCAAGTTGACATACCCAACTATTCCTAAGGCTGATGAGCCTCCTTCAGGCAGGATATAGGTTGCGTGACCTTGGCGTCTAAGCTCGCTGGTCCCTCTCTCGATAGCTATTTCTGTTTTTTTGCTAGCTGCAAACCTGATGTCGGTTCCCAACAGTTGATCTAAAAGGAAATTGCCTTCGGAATTTCGGGGTTTCTTGCCAGATATGACTGCTACAGGGTTCAACCCTAATTTGCGTGATGCCGCAGCCGATAATCGCACGTGATTAGAAAAATACTCGCCTGTCGTCAGGACGTAGTCGCACTTCTTCGAGATTACATCGGCCATTAGAAACTCAAGTGCTCGAACTTTGCTGCCGCCGAAAGCTAAGCCGGTGCAATCGTCACGTTTAATCCAAATCGTGGGCCCGTTCATGAGAGCGGAAAGATTGCTCATTCTTTCAAGTGGCGTAGGAAGATTAGTCAATCTTATTCTTGGGAATTCTCCAATCTTTTCGCTTAAGCCATCCACGCCGTTTTTTGTCAATCAAATCGCCAATGCTTTATACCCGTTAATTGCCTTTCGAACCTTGACGTTTAGGAAGAAACGGGGCTTTCGATTATTGAAAGTTTCGTGAGCATCGCTTTTACGTATTCTGGTCCAACGAAAAAGGGATGAACTGCTGATGGAAGCTCATCGTGGGGATTGAAGAAAGAGTGGTCCTTCAGATTCTTGTATGAGCGCGCCCAATTTGAAAGGCTTAGTTCCCCGTTTCTGAACTCGGTTATTGCCTCGATAGTGTCGTTAAATGAATGAACCCATCGAACGCCAGTTTGGTATTTGTCGTTGTACTTCACTTTTTTGCCGATTGCGTCTTCAAAAGCCATCAGAACCAAGTTTAACCCGCATGCCGTTGGAAAGTGGTTTTGCCACCAAGCTCGCGCGTTGATTTCTAAGAGTTTTTGGGTTCCGTTTCTTTCATCAATTTTGAATTCCGCTTCAAATAATCCGCAGTACTTTATTCCGTGAAGATATTTCGCCACGTTGTCTTTTGCTTGTGCAACTTGAGAAAGCGGAATGCTCTCGATGAGACTGTTGCAGCCGTAGTTTTTAGGCCAGCCTCTTAATCTTCGGTAAGCAAAAAGGCCCTTAATTTCGTTGTTCCTGTCCATGTAGCCGGCGATGCCGAAAAGATTGGTTGGGGGCCCTTGCACGATCTCTTGCAGGACAACTGGGATCTTGTCTTTCATTACGAGGTGAATGTAACTGTCAAGTTCTTCTATGTTGTTTGCAACGAAACATTTTGTTTTGTACTTGGTTGCAAAATTCTGGGTCAAAGCGGGTTTAACAAGAATCGGGTAAGCTTCGTTTACGATGCTTTTTGCGTCATTTTCAGAGTCAAGCAGGTAAGTGCGCGGATAAGAAATGTCGTAGTGTGAAAGTGAGGCTGCAAATTGTCTCTTGTCAACTAAGTTCTTAATCGAATCTCTGCTTGTCAAAAAGACGTAGTTGCCCGTCAGGGTATCGGCAATTTCGGCTAAAGCCAAACAAGCCAAGTCTGAAGCTGGGAAAATCACCGCAGGCTTTTTTATTTCTTCCTCAAACCTGCGCAGGAAAGAGCTCAGGACGTCAGTTTTTCTGTCGATTCCAGAAACCACAAAGAACTTCTTGCAATATTTGGAAAATGCAGTTTCATCCTTTTCGAAGTTGGCACAGTAAACGTCGATTTTGTTTGGGCTCAGATTTCTACAGGTTCCGAGAGTTGTCACAGAAGAGCCGCTGATGACAAGTGCAACGTGAGATTGACTCATAGTTTTTGCCTTTCTGTCACGGGAATTTTTTGGAAACTCCATTTATTGAATATTTCAGCTTAATTGCGACACGCTTCAAATAGTCAAGTGTAGAACCATTCGTGATTGTTTAAGAATCTTCGATGATTGAGCACGATTGGCTGTTTTTGCTCTTTTGAAATAATTGTAATTTGACTTTTGTATTCATTCAAGGCGGCTTCTTTTTGCTTTAGAAAGCGGGAAATATCGACCGAAAGTAAGTTGCGGCTCAAAGGATTAAGCAGCTTATCAACCACTGGGGTAATATGCAAAAGCTTTGGAAAAATTAAATATTTATAACTAATCGCTGAAAGACCTATTTCTTTAACGCATTTTCGCGTTATTTGACCTGCCTCTTTATGATCTGGAGCAGTGTCTTTTTCATGGGGATAATAAATCTCCGCTGGTTCATAGTCTCTTAGAATTTGCTTAATTTTAGGCTCAACTTGCGCCTTATCCTTCTTTAACATGCCATCTTCAAAATCCAAACATAGAACATTCTTAGTTGGGACGCCCAGTATTCTTGTTGCTTTCATAAGTTCTTCTCGCCTGATTTCCTTCAACTGCTCAGGGGACGGGTCTTTGTTAATCCCGAAGAGAGCTGATAGAGCATGTCTGCCGTCGGTTAAGACAACGACCAATACTTCTTGACTCTCAAAAGTTTTCTTGGCTATCACTCCGCCGCAACTAAGTGTTTCATCGTCAGGGTGAGGAGCAATTACCATGATTCTCCGCTGTTCCAACTGCATCCGTCCAAAATTTGAATTGACTAAAGAACTATTAGAATACTATGCTAAAGTTAAGATTTCAAATTCGAATACATTAACCCATTAGACTCTTAAAGCTTGACTTTGTTAAGATATTCTTAACTAACGTTCTGGAAAAGTTTCTATCCTCCCAGGCTCTCTTGATTTCTTTAACTCGAAGATTAAGATACAATTCTCTCTAAGGTATTTGTTCTAAGAACGCTTGGCAATTCATCACGTTGTCTATTTGCACCCCTTTGGCGTTAAAGTCATCGATCCAGTTCTCTGGCTTGATTTTCGGATTCAATTATGGCTTCAAAGTCCTGTAGATTTTTCGGGTAATCTCTGAGGGCGAGTTGGGAATAAGTGTTAAGAAGACTCTTGAGCCAAGAGTATTTTCGTTTAAAGTGAAACATAACGACTGGAAAGATAAGAACATACTTTGCTCCAAAATAGGTCCTTACATTAAATGGATGCTTCATCACATTTTTCATTTTGGCTGCGTAGCAAGCGTCACTTAGACATGAGGTAAAAATATAGTGGAATAGGTTGAAATTACCGAAGATGTCACCGCCTTTGGCGCAGTATGCTTCAAGAAAGTGCTTCGCTAGAAGCGACCCATTTTTGTGAATGACTTTTTTCTCAAAGTCGTTGCGTAAGTTATAGTAGGCGTTTCCTACGTCTTTGAGTGGATCACCAACCTTAGTCCAAGTCCAATCAGTGAAAATGATTTCGCCGTTTTTCTTCACCAGAAAATTCCTGAGATTGACATCGCCGTGGAGAATCGCGTATTTGTTACAGGGGCACCTATTGCAGTTGTTATCGAGCCAGACCTCAAACCTCTTAAGCTCAGGACCTTTTTCTAGAATGAACTCTTTTTCAATACTAGTATGTAATCTAACGAATGCATATTCATCCTTTGGAACTGGCAAATCAGGTATTGCATCTATGGGCATCATATGCAAAGAAAATAAGGAGGCAGCAAAGCGCTTTACCGCTTCAATACTTTCGTTGAGGGTGTGAGTGTCAAAATACTCACTTAAGGTTTCTCCTTCAATTTTCTCCATAATAACAAATGGAAACCCAAACCATTTTGTATTGCTCTCCGCAAGAAACACTCTTGGAACGGGAAAACCATACTGGCGCAAAAAGCTTAGTGCCGCGTATTCCTTCTCAAACGAAGCATGTTGGACCCCTTGATAGGTTTTCAATATGAATTCATAATTGAATTTCTGCTTTTCAATATTGAAAATCAGAGAGAAACAAATCACGCTATTCTTCCCTTTCTGTAGAATCCCAACGTGTTCGAGACTGACTCCTGTCGCTCCTTGCGGTAAGAGTTTGGAGATAATCGAGTTTGAGGAGAATATATAGCTGCTTATCGAGTCAGCGCTCAACTTTTCGTTATATTTCAACTAAAAACCTCCGTGACTGCTTCCGTGCATCACATGATTTAGTCTTAGCGCTAGGCGCACCCCGTTTTTGCGTTAATTCATTAATCTCTTTTGTCCGTAAAAGCGCTCGAACAAGCTCGGGATAGAGCCTTGGAAAAATGAACAAGCTGTTGAGCACATCTGCGCTCCTCCTTCGGTCCAGAGACTTTATGTCAACCCGCGCAGGTTCCAACGGCATAGTGCTATCACATATTATTAAGAGAACTGAGAGCTTTTATTTCACGATGACTTGACTGCTTGTGGATGGCGTCTCCAATACCCCTCTTATTAATTCAGAACCATACCCATCAAGGTTAAGGGAAAAAGACAATACGGATTTGAGACACTTCTATCCTTCGTGAATAGAACTTTTCTCGACGATCTTGCACACATTAAAAAAAATGGAATAGGATCATCCCTTGCAAACCAAGCACTCTCCTGAACCCCGCGGAAAGACTTAATCCATTGGCGGAAAGTGAGACTTTTTTCACGATAGTAACGAAAAGTTGAAACCAAGTCTCTGTCTTCAATAAACCATTTCCTACCTTCAACAATCTGGCTAGCCGGCACCTTTTGCCCCGTTAAGTCCAGATATTCAGCACGTGGAGAATCTAACCCATTGTCTCCAACAAGCAGACGAAAAGAGGCACCAATTCGAGGATTAACATCCAACACTTTGTACTGACCATCGCGTGCATCATACCTGTATCCGATGTCAAGTATGCCTTTGTAGCCGATACTTTTCATGAAACGCTTCGTCAGCTGATCAACCGCATCATTTTTCAAGCAAATGCCCATCGAGGCCACCCCTGTATGAATAGGGGATTGACGGATCTTCTTTCCTACAATCGAAAAGAGACATTCGGAATTTGAATCGAAATATCCGTTAAGGAACCATATAGAATCATCCCCACCCGGAATGTATTCCTGCAGCATAAAATTTGGATTCTTAGTATCTTCATACTTACGATAAAAATCAAAAAGGTCAGACTTATTTTTGGCAATAAACATTCTTTTTGGTGTATGAGGAGCCCGAAAAATCTCCTTCAGCATAATTGGAAAAACGGCGCCTTTGAGATAATTGTCCAATTCTTCAATTGACTGGGGAAAACATGTCTCAGGAGTCGAGATTCCCCACTTTTTCGCGAGAAAATACAGCCCTTTTTTGCTTGCGAGCCCTTGTACAAGTTCAGGAGTATTACGAGGAAAAATGTACCATTCACTCAATTCATCAGCATAGTCTGCGAGCAAAGTTGAACTGATATCAGTCGTGTGTATCAACAGTGATTTTTTGCCGATTTTTTTACCCATATCCAGCAAGTATCGAACCGTTTCTTGCGGCTTTGCTCCATCGACATCCCACAAAAATTTTCCCTTACTGTATCTGGAAAATAACCCCGGTGCGGTTGGATCTGGATCCACACATCGAACTGCAATCCCAAGACGACCAAGACTACGTATGGCACCTAGCTGACCATAATGGTAAACATACAATATGACAACCGGAACGGAAGTGTCTTCAATGGAGATGCGCTTCGTTTTCCCAGTCATTGTGTCGCCGCCTAAGAGCTATATATCGTTCGCCAAAAAGATTTTAACATCATTAGTTTATCCTATGTTATTTGTCCATCAGGTTTAGATAATCTCAAATTGAAGCAGGTTTGTTCTAATAAAAAATTTCCACCACAGAGAGCGCTTTTGAAATTATAGAGTGCTACCACAATTGGGTTTACAAAAAATGAAATAGGCAGTTTGACCATCATATGTCTTGGAACCGTCCCACCTTCTGTAAACTACTTTGCCGCCCGCGTTATTGACGATTGCATCAATATTATGAATTAATCTCCCATCCAGATTTCTAGTTCCAGAAGTCTTAAGCTCAGAATTGTCGACGGTTGGATGTGCAATAGCCGAAATTATTACTAGACCATCGCAATGGTTCAGCATTGCCTGCGTCACTGATGTAGCTGCGGGTTCGCGAAGGTAGATCAACACTCCAGCACAGAGAATGACGTCATATTTGGAACCATTCATGATGTGGTTAAGATCTGCCATGTCTCCACGGATGAGACGCACTTTGGATGCATGCTCGCGAAGGTATCTTCTTCCTCTTTCAATAGCTGGTCCATCGATATCATTTCCTTCAAGTTTAGTGGCATTTGGAAAAAAATCGGTTTCCATAAAGCGAAGCAAAAAACCCGATGAACACCCGACCTCAAAAACGCTTTTCACGTTTCTAAAGAGATCCATGTCATTCTTAATCAAATATTCTTTCAAATCTTGAAAAAGCATTCGTCTTATCAATCGAAGATTTTCAGACCCGAACTCATTCTGTTCTTCATACCACCTTGCGTAAACTAAGTGGTGCGACCAAAGAAAACGATGAAAAGCATCCGCATCCTTGTCAGCCCAGTCCCTTAACATCGTTAGCGGAAGTTCGTGACGACCAGGAAGCCAATTTTGACTATCCAGCCAAACTGCTAAAATTTTTCGAGTAGAAAGCGGAAGAACTCTCGTGAAGGCTTTTTTGAGAAGTAAAATACTCTTGCTCTTAAAAAAAAACGGGCAAGATGAGATGCACCACCCCTCCTAATTCACAAATTTAGCCAATTTGTTATGTTAAGACACAAAAAACTACCCTTTCAATGCATGACTTCAATGCCTATAAATTGTTTGATTAGAGTTACAGTTTTAAAAACTATTTAAATGAGTGAAAGCCCTTAAGTTTGGGAACGGCTCTCATGTTAAGAAATTTAGGGGAAAAATTGATTAAATCAAAAATCGGCAGAAAACTCATCACCGAATATTATTTTTCTTCGTTGTATCAAGAAGAGTTCTTTGCCAACGTAATGCAATTTCTCAAATACAACGAAGTGGAAGGAGATTATCTAGAATTTGGAGTCTTCGGCGGTAATGTTTTCGGTGTAGCTCACAGATACATGCATCGTGCAGGTCTCAACATGAAGATGTATGGCTTTGATTCTTTTCAAGGATTACCCAAACCTGAGGGAATTGATGATCACGCTGGATTTAAAGAAGGCCACCAAGCGATGAGTATTGAAGAATTTAGGTCGATTGTGAAAGCACGTGGAGTCAAAGAAACTGAATATGTCCTCGTTCCAGGTTTCTTCTCAGAATCTCTTAGAAAAAATCCGCCCAGCAAAATAGGGTTGAAGTATGCTGCGTTAGTATACATTGATTGTGTTCTTTACGAATCCACCGTAGCAGCGCTTGATTACGTTTTGCCTCTTTTGCAGACAGGAACAATAATCGCTTTTGATGATTTCTATTGTTTCAAGGGTGTTCCAGAGCGCGGTGAACAGCGGGCTTTGAAAGAGTTCTTGGAAAAGAACCCGCAGATAACGTTAGTTGGATACTTAAATATGGGGCGACTGGGCAAATCTTTCATAGTGAAGAAGCATCCGAACTAGCATAGAATTGAATTTGCTTCTCAGTCGTTTCGTTTATCTGTTTAACCAGTTTCTCGCGAACAATTTTGTTTTGATACTGTTTTGTGTTGGGCGATTTATAGGGGTCTTTCGCCAATTTTGTTGCGGAGTTCGACGTCTATCGCAACAACCGCTCTGCCCCAACCGCAGCCCAATGATCAACTTTAACTCCCGACAAGGCTTTTTTCCGAACACCGGTTGCCGTCGGCTATCCTCCAGCATGCCATGGAGACTTTGAGAATGGGCAACAGATAGTGGCTTTGTTCGAGATGACTTGCAAGCGTCGCCAAATTGTATCTATGATCAAACGGACTTGTAGCTGGAAGAATCTGAGAAACTTCGATTAACTTGATAGTCGCTTAGATGTAGCTTTTCTTGTCGCGTTAAATCGAGGTTGTTCTCGAAACTATTCAACTCGCATTACCTCTTGATTATTTTTGTGAAACAAATAAAGCATGCTCGGACTTGTTCACTAACTTACAGAAAGTCTGAGCTTTTAAAGGCCATTGAAGCTTAACCATGAGCTGGTTTTTTTGGAAATTGAAGGGGCGCACAGGGGTAAACAACCACCTTAAGGCTATTGCGGGTGCCTTGTTCTTTTTGAACAGCTTGAATTACTTCAGGCCATTTTGTTAACTGAGTTATCCCAGGGATTGATGAGGGAAGCTTTGCGGTGTGCTCTCCTGGACGATAAAGAAAAACTGTATGGTTGTTAACTTGCTCTCTGGAGTTAAGCCTCTTGCCCTTGGTTGAGTGAACTTTTCGCATAACTCTCTTGAATATTTTTCGCGATATTTCTTTGACGCCGAAAGTTTTTAAAAGTCTCAGAAGCTGTTTTTCTTTTTGAAAACTTGGTATATTGATATACGGAAAAATGTTGTGAAGACCAATACCCTCATCACAAGAAGCAACTGCAATCTTCGACGCATTTGCCTTGCAGTTTTCAAAGGGTTCGAACCCCTTCAGTCGAGCAAAGGTAAGTGATAGGTCATTAGGGTAAGTATTTGAAATTATAACGTCCGCATCATCTGAAAACGAAACGGCAAAGCTGTCATTACAAAATTTAACTGCTTCATGATAATATTTCAGGGGATCGCCAGAATCAATTCTGACGATTTCTCTATTCGAGTTAACTTGGACGGATATAACAGTACGTAAACCGATTAGTTGCGATATCTCGTTTAAGTCTCTGCGAAAACTGGATTCAGTTGTCGGGTTTCCCCAGCCGACTCCTTGATGGCGGAAATGCAAATCAAAAATTGATTGAATTCCTAGAACTCCAAGAGATAGTTTTGTTCCACCGCCAAAACCCGCTTTATAGTTCGGATAGATGCCTCCAATTCCAACGACAAAATCGCTTTTGAGCACAGCAGAATCTACGTAGACTTTTGTCCCGAACGATGTTTTTCCGACCTTTTCGTTTCCAGCAAAACAGTCGTGAACGAGCAAACGGCACGATTCTGCCGCTTTTTTCCCAACCTTCTTATATATTCCATTTGAAGCGGGTTTACCATGGGAACCCGTAGCCATCAAGATAGTTACATCTCTTGGGGATATTGACGCCTCTTGAAAGTAGTCTAGCAGAATGGGGATAATCAAATTCGTCGGGGTTGGTCGGTTTAGGTCGTCGATTATAATGAGCGGTCGCGTTTTTCCCTTGCAAAGACGTTGAATGTTATCTTGGCCAACTGGTTTCTGAAGTTTATCTTCTATTTGTTCTTTCGTCAAAGGTGTCGGTGTTTGGGGTTGTAAAATATCGACATCCCAATTATGCGGTATTTCAAGCTCAATGGGGTGGTCTCCATACCAAGCAGCTGTTCGAAGAATCAATGTAGAAGACACAGTTAGCCTCCTAAATTTTGTTTGTTTTCTTAGCCAAAATAACAAATTGAGCTCCAGTGGTTCTCAGAACCGAATTCTCACGGTCAGCCCAACTCTGTAATATTCGATGAATTCTGACACCTATCTCATCAGAAAAGACGCGATGTCCGAAGAACTTGAAGGGCCCAAACCCGATATACGAACACCGAAGAGTCAGTATGTTTACTTCCCCGAGGTATTCTTTGAACTCCTTAAAAGAATACAAGTAAAAAAGGGGTTGAACAGGTTTGCGCAGACCAAGTCTCTCAAGCCCACGTTTCAGCACTCTTCGAGTTGATCCAAGAACTGGGCTCGACAAAGGATCAAATAAATTTATAAAACGATTCCGATTATCCGCATTCAAAACGATATAACCGCAAGGTTTTAGAACTCTTGCCATCTCGCCCAAAGCCTTCTTCAAATCACGGAGCCACGAGGTTACCCCAAGAACAATTACGAGATCGTAAGCTTGGTCCTTAAAAGCCAGTTTATGAGCATCTCCAACACTCGCTCGAATCCGATTGTCCACACCTTTTTCTATTGCCAGTTGTCGAGTAAGCCCAATCATTGCTGGGACACTGTCGATTGCATCAACTGAATAACCTCTCTCCGCAAGGGCCGTCGTCATAAACCCCGCACCGCAGCCAATCTCAAGAACATGCAAAGTCTTGGGAAGCTGCAATTCGTCTATGTATTTGAGTGCGAGATCCTTACGGTATTGATGAATGATTCCGAAGAGGTTCTCTCGTAGGTAGGCTGTTCTCCAAATAGCAGATTGGGCTTTGAAGTGATCGTCAACAATCTTCTGCCCACAAGAATAATCTGAGCTGCCTTCGACCGTTCATTCAGCCTCCACACAAACAGAGTTTCTCTTAGAAGCTCACAATTTCTTACATATGTCAAAGATATCGTTTTCTCACAACAACATCATGAATCAATAAATCTAACAGCAACGCCAAAACGACCCAAACTCTGCGTTGCACCAACGTGACCATAATGGTAAACATACATTATGACAACTGGAACAGAAGTGTCTTCTACACAAACGCTGTAACATTTAGTTGTCAATTTCTTCCACGGTATCAATCAAGCCTTAACAATCTCATCATTCTTAACGGCAAGCGGCAGGCTCAAGTCATTTACATGTTTTAGGATAAAATCAAGATCCCTAATTTGACCACTTTTTCTGAGATATTCCGCGCTTTTTCCTTCGGCGCAAACAGTCACGGGCTTATCCTTCCATTGGTTCACAAGTTCAAGTGTTTTGTCGTCTTTACAGAAGTATCCAGCTTTAATGAAACCATCTGCAATCAAAGCGCAACACAACTTATCTTCCTCACGGAATTCCCCGCGCGTCGGTGAACCTAGGATGTCTATATAATCATATAATCCGGCAAGATGATTAACAGTTGCACCGTAATTTCGCAGGCATGCCACATAAACTGAACTGTTATCCTTCAACGAATAAAGCAAAGGTATTCCAGAAGAAGAAACTATGATTGCAGGTCGATCAATATCCTGGCGTCGTTCAATTTCAACGGGACTATTATTTATGTCAAAGCCGAAAGGCATATTGCCGCCTATTTCGCCAACAAGCAACGATCGGTCAAGGCGCTTTGCAAGCGTGAATGCGGCTTCAACTGATGGCGCAAAAAAGCATCTTCGTGAAGATTGAATCGCAGTAGCCGCCACTGTTATTGAGCGAATTACATCAATAACAACAACGGCAGATTTTTTATCATAAGTTTTTGAGCTCTCAGCTAGACAGTCGATAGCCACTAATTTTTTGCCCAGAAAAATAGCCTCCGTTGCACAAATTTTATTCTGAGGGGAGTCGCGGACGCAAATTATCTTTGTTAAATGCATCTGAATGCAAGCCGCGGCGATAAATTTCTACCCGTAACAGTTCTTCAAGTCTGACGTTGCAAAGATGAACTTCGCGGCCGAAGTGATCTAACAATGCGAATTGACTAGGCTTGTTAGGCGCCTCAAACATAACGGTGCCATGACCAAAAGCATCGACGAACCTATCAGCAAATCCGACGTTAAGATTGCATTCGTCATCAAACAGTCCAACGCCCTTAGCGCTTTCTCGTGCCTCTACGACCAGTTGTACTGCTCCAGCATCCAGCCATCTTTTTCCTTGACTAATTAACCCTTCGACTATGTCTTGAGTGAAAGCTCCTGTGTGTTTTTTGCCAAGCTCAAACTGTACCTCTAAGCGATGAGCGTTTGCCGTCTCCACAATCTCTTGGGCATCTAAGTTTATGTCAGTGAACCCTTCCCCACATTCTATCCGATTAAACCCAAAATCAGCTACTAGATCAAGATATTGCGGTAGTTTACCCTGCACATAGGCAACTTCAAAGGGACCACCGCCAGTGGTAGTGGGTACTTTGTATTTCTTCGCAACAGCAATCTTTTGGCGCGAAACATCCTCATTTGCAATCATCCAGCAAGCCATTGAAATTTTTAAAATTGACATAAGGTGATGACTTTGTTCAAGATGACTCGAGAATGTAGCAAGATCATATCCTGGATCGAACGGGCTCGTCGCTGGACTGATTTCTGGAACACCGATCGACCTGAGATATTCGTTGGTATGAAGTCGATTTTTCAAAGAGCCACGAGAACTATTCGTGTTTTCACCTTAGCAATCTTTTATTCAATTTACTTGAAGACGGGATTTAATCATTCCCTAGCTAAAAATGATTTTTCTCTAATTAGGGCAGCTTCCATATCGCCATAATTGGACGTCTTAATTGACCTTAATAATAACCAAAAATTCGCCGCATCCTACCAAAAAATGAACCCTAAGTCAAATCTTTACACGCTGCTCTACGAATCTCACGACTTCAAAAGCCTCGGCATATTTTACGTTAACCTGCTGCCCTCGAAAAGAGGCCATAGCGATGATCGCGTCAAAATTAATGTATTTTTTTCCATTTTGAGAATTATGCATTTTCAACGCGTCACATTTTTCTTTTATACTATCTGAAATGTCAATGTAGTATACTGGAGTAAACTCGGATGTCACCCGAGGAGTTTCATAGGCCAGTATTCTAGGTGCAGTCCTGAAAGCGGCGACTGTGAGCCATCCGACTTGTCGGTGATCTTGGTGCATAGAGTTAACACTATGAGTCAATATCGTTTCTGGATTTTCTTTGTTCACAAATGTCTCCAGAAAACGCACCTCCTCATGCGAAGCTGGA